>Ga0247763_1000294_pt1 | contig 28235 bp, 20 predicted proteins | sample UWRJL141409B4_FD_179926 | JGI IMG/M metagenome (GOLD analysis project Ga0247763, IMG submission 179926) | Plant litter microbial communities from Arlington Agricultural Research Station in Wisconsin, United States - UWRJ-L141-409B-4 | ecosystem: Environmental > Terrestrial > Plant litter >... | reverse complement strand
TCTCCGCGCCGCCGGCTCGAGGAGCATTCGGCTCGAGACGTCGTCAGCCGACAGCGAGATCAGCTGATGTCGTCGAGCAGGGCCTGAAAGCGCCCCGCGTGCGACTTCTCTGCCTTGGCGAGCGTCTCGAACCAGTCGGCGATCTCGGTGAAGCCTTCCTCGCGAGCCGTCTTGGCGAACCCCGGATACATGTCCGTGTACTCATGGGTCTCGCCCGCGACCGCCGCCTTGAGGTTCTTCACGGTGTCGCCGATGGGAAGGTCCGTCGCCGGATCGCCCACCGCCTTGAGATAGTCGAGGTGGCCATGGGCGTGACCGGTCTCGCCCTCCGCCGTCTCGCGGAAGTTACCTGCGATTTCCGGGTAGCCTTCGACGTCGGCGACCTTCGCGAAGTAGAGGTAGCGGCGGTTCGCCTGGCTCTCGCCGGCAAACGCTTCCTTCAAGTTCTGCTGAGTCTTCGTGCCCTTCAGTTTTGCCATGGCAACTCCTTGTGTGTGCGGCCGTTGCGGGCCAGGCCGGGAGAGTATGCCGCAGCGCGATGATTCGTCCAATCGCAAAAGGGCGTGAAGTTGATAACCTCAGGTTATCAGTGCGCGAGGCGCCGCGCGGCCAGTCCGCGGCGCGAGAGTGACGAGCCGGAGCGATCGAGCTCACAGGGACGAAGCCGAACACGGCGCCGCGAGTCCGCTTACGCTGCCTTCGTCACATCGGGCACGGTCGACGGCAGGCGAGCGAGGTACCATGCCCCGTAACCCATGAGCACGGCCTGTCCGGCAAGTGCCCACCAGGATAGGCGGCCGGAGGCGATGCTCAGTGCAAAAGTCACCAGCATCGTGGCGTATGAGACGCACTTAACGCGCAGGGGCACCACGCGGTGCGCTCGGAAGCGCACGATACCCGGCCCGAACCAAGGGTGATTCAGCAACCAGCGCTCGAACCTCCGCGAGCTGCGGCTGAAGCCCCACGCCGCGAGCAGCATGAACGGCGTGGTGGGCAGGACGGGCAGAACGGCCCCGAGCACGCCGAGCCCAAAGAACACCCAGCCCAGCGCGAAGTAGAGGACTCTCCGCCCGCCCCAGCGCCCGTCTTCCGGCGCCTCCGAGCGCAGCGCTTCCTGCCCTGGGGCGCCCTGACTCATTTCATTCCGTGGAGGGTCCGCCCTGGGCGAACCCAACGTGGAGGAGCGCCTCCGCGCTCGCCTTCGTCGCTGATCATCGCGGACACTGTATGGACATCGTATCGCGTTCCGAGCGGCAATTCCCTTCTGGGTCGCCTTACCCCACGCTCGAGTCACGACGAAAACGCCGCAGCGGGGTGGCGCGGCTGGCGAAAATGTCGGCAGCCATCCAGCGGGCCCCTGCGGCTACCGCTGCAGCCGGCCGAAAGCAGCGCTGAGCAACATCGGGCATGAGTTCTGCAAGGCGATTCGAGCATGACGCAATCCATTCACTTCGAACGCGAACCGAGCTCACGACGTGGGGGCAGCCGTGACATCCTCGCGCGGCTCAAGCTCGAGACTGCCGCAGAGCATGCGCAGATCGAAGCAGCCACCCGGATCATGCGCCCCGATATCGGCCTGCCCGACTACCGAGAATATCTCGAACGAAGTTACGGCTTCTATCTGCCCGTGGAGCAGATGCTGGAGCGCATCGGCGTGTGGCCCGCGCTCGAGCTCGATGGCGCCCCCCGCGTGAAGCTCCCGCTCCTCGCTCGCGACCTGATGCTGCTGGAGCGAGACCCGAGCGTGCTGCCGATCTGCGCGGCGCTGCCGCAGCTCGGGGGGGGCTTGCCCGAGGCCGTGGGCTGCGCCTACGTGCTGGAGGGCTCCACGCTCGGCGGCCGCGTGATCTCTCGCCATGTGCAGACCCGACTCGGGCCGCAGGTGCCGCACCGCTTCCTCGATGCCTACGGAGCCGACACGGGCGAGCGCTGGCAGGCCTTTCGCGCGGCTCTGCGCTGGTTCGCCGAGAGCCGAGACATCGAGAATCGAGTCATCGCAGGCGCGCGACAGACGTTCGAGTCGTTCACCCGCTGGCTGAATCCCGCTCTGGATTGAGCGACGTCGACTGGAAGCGGGGCTCGCGCTCGACGAGCCCCCTCCCGAATGCCTGTGTCGCACGTGCTGCGCTTCGCGTTCAGAAGAGCAGGAGCTTGCCCTCGTCGAGCACCCTGCCCCCCTCGGTACGATCCAGCCGCACGAGCTCCACGTCGGGGCTGAGCTCCGCCTCCAGGCGAACGAACAGCCTGCCCCAATCCGACACGAACGAAAAATAGCGGGTGATCGGCCGCGTCTTCGCGGGGAGCGCGAAGCGCCCACCCGAGATCACCACCGGCAGCGTCATGTTGATAGACACTTCGTATTCAACCAGGCGATTGCTCAAGCGCCCGAGCAACTGATTTGCGAGCTCCCCGCACCAGTCGACGAGGCTCGCGCCCGCCGCCGGGATAGTCCGTTCCAACACGAGCTTCGGTAATGCGACGAGCAGCGAGCCGTTGAACGTGCGCGACGAGAAGCCGATGACGGTGATGAAGTTCGCACTCTCGAGCGTCTTCTGCGCGGGGCTGCCATCGAGCTCGAGGGGTGCCCCGTAGCTCTTGAACAGGTCCCGGGTCACGTCCAGAACCAGCCCGTCTATCAGTGCGGTGGATTCTGTCGAGCCGACGCCGCTCGATCCAGGCCGCACCCTTGATCCATCCCCCATTACCCCTGCTCCGAGGATCCAGAACGGCTCTCCTCCGCGCCGCTCTAGCCGTGCCGGCCAGGCCGCGTTCGGCGCGGTGCCGCCCGAGAGCTCGGTGGGGCAAACCGCGCCGGCGTGTTTATCGCGGAGCGAACTCGTTTCTGCCTCGAACGTCACCCCTAGGGAGTGAGGAGCCGCCCGTCGGCATCGTACGCGTACGTGTGCTCCACACCGCTCGCGTCGACCATGTGGGTCAAGAGCCCGCCCCCGTCGTAGCCGAGCTCCGTCTCGGCGCCGTTTGGCGCTACCAGCGTGGACAGGTAGCCCTCGGCGTCGGTATCGAGCAGCGTCTCTTCACCCTGAGGAGCGGTGATCTTCGTGGGGTTGCCTTCGGCGTCGCGCTCGATCAGGGTGACCTGGCCCGCCGCGTCCGTCACCGAGGTCAGACGGCCCGCGGGGTCATAACCGAACGTGCGAATCAGCACGCCTTGCGTGGTAGCCGTGTCGAGGTGCCGGCCTTCCGCCGAGAAGCGATAGACCTCGGAGCCGTCCGGTGAAGGCACCCGGGCTTCCGCCAGAAAGTCGCCGCCGATGCTCGGCCGCACCACTCGCAGCGTGTGGTTGGAGCGCGCTGTGACGAACTGCGTGCCATCGGGAGCGATGGCCGAGCGCACCACGCCCGCGCCGAGCGTGGCCGAGAGCGGCGGACCGCCGTTGCCGCTGACAGCCCCCGTGGTGCTGCCAGCGACGCCACGAATGATGCCCTGCTGATCAACCATGCGCAGCTGCGTGTTGCCCACGTCACCGATCACCACGCGCCCGTCGGCGCCCACCGTCACGCCTGCGGGGCCGCCGCTGCCGAAGCGCGCCAGCACCGCCGGCCCGCCTTCGCCCGTGTTGCCGTTGGCTGTGATATCGCCTGCGAACAGGCGGACCTCGCCCGTCGGCCAGATCCGGAGCACGCTGCGAGTCTGCGCCACGTAGACGCTGCCGTCTGGGCCCGTGGCGATCGCCGCGGAGTCGTCCGTCGCGGGCCAGGTGGCGGTCGCGATGGTGTCGATGATGCCGTCGGTCGAGATCTTGCGCACCACGAGCGAGTTCGTCGGCGAGCCGCGATCGAGCAGGTAGATGGACCCGTCGGGGGCCGTGGCGTGCGCGGTCAGGTTGCACAGCGCGGCCTCACGCGCCGGACCGCCGTCGCCCATGTTCGAGCAGCCAGATCCGGGCGGCGCACCGGCGACGTGACGGATCTGGCCGGTGGCGAGATCGAGCCGACGGATCCGGTCGTAGGTGCCGCTGGCTGTCGAGTTGTCGCCGATGTACAGCCCGCCATCACGACCGAAATCCACGCTGCGGGCGAAGACGCACAGTTGCGTGGCCAGCCCCTCGTTCGCCGTGCTGCACGCCGGCAGATCCGGGTTGCCCGCCACGGTCGTGATGACGAGCGTATCGGGGTTCACGCGCCGCACGCCGCGCCGAGTACCGATGTAAACCGAGCCATCGGAGCCTACCGTCACGGCTCGCGGGCTATCCATGCGCGCCGACAGCGCGAGGCCCCCATCACCCGAATGAACTCCGACCGTACCCGTCTGGGCAATTGCCGCGAAGCGGTCGATGATCGTCGACGTGGTGCGCGTGGGGAACGACGTGCCGTCGCCGCGGTAGACGACGCGGCTCATGGGGTCGTACTGGTGGTGCTCGTTGATCGACCACGCGCCGATCTCCGTCTGGCGGCCGTCGAACGTGTGCAGCCAGCGCTCGTAGCGCAACCAGCGAACATGCGGCTCCGGAGCGGAACCGAGGACATCTGCTCCGAACGCGGTGTGGGCGAACGCCTGCGGCGCGCTCTCCGGCTCGAAGTAGCTCTTCGGCGAGACCAGTCCGACGCGGATGTTGGCGCGCTGCCAGCCGTGCAGGCTGCGGCCCAGCGCGTCGAGGCCGTCCCACTCGAAGGGGACCACCGCGGACGGGTCGGGCGGCACCGAGAACGTGTGGTGTTGCCCGGCGATCTGAACCTCCACGCGCGACGCAATCAGCGCGCTGGAGACGCTGGTGCCGGTAGCCGGGATCGCGAGCTGCTGGCCCAGCTTGGAGCCGAGCACGCGGTTCGAGCGGTAGTTCAGGCTGTACGGCGTGCCCGCGACCCCGACGCTCTGGGCCAGCACTGCCGTCTCTGCCGGTGCGGGCGTCAGCGTCGCGTCGTCGAGCGGCGCGAGCTGGCCCGGCGCCTTCGGATCGACTCCACCCGTGCCCTCATTCGCGCCGAACGGAAGGCTCACGCCATATGGACCGAGGCGCAGCACCGAGAGCCGAAAGAACGTCGCGCCAGGCGGAAAGCTCTGCGCGAGCGCGGTGCGCTCTTCGGCGTCGATGCCGAGCGCCGCCAGACTGCTGGGGCTGGCGGGCGTGCCGCTCCCGTCGATATCGAGATCGGCGAGGCCCGAGCCAGCGCCCAGCAGACGCATCACACGCCCGTTGGCGGCTGCGCCCCAGGTGGTCGCCGCGCGCGAGTGGGCACCGAACGGCAGCGTCGTGCCCACGGGCAGACCGGCGAAATCATCCACATACAGCGACGCGGCGCGACTCAGCTGAACCTGGGCCCCGCTCGCCGAGTCGACCTCGTCGGCAGAGAGCTCGATGGCGTAGACGCTGGCGGCGGTGGCGGGCATCTCTGCTGGTAACGCCGAGAGCCGCGCTGGCCCGACGCCAAGCTCGCTAGCGCGCAGCGACAGCTCGGTCAGCGGCGCAGATGCCCCGTTGCTCTCGACGCGCGCAGCGCTCGTGCCCGTCGGCAAGTACAGGCGCGCGCTGCGGCTGCCCCGGGCGTCGGTGTTCACGCTGGCGTGATGCACCAGCGGGCCCGTGGTCGGCAGTGTCGCGTACGTCATCTGCGCGTCGGGCGCGACGAGGGTGACGTCATCGAGCGAGGTGTAGTCTTGCCAGGGCACGCTGACGGTGCGCTGCGACGCGATCCGACCGTCGCGATCGAAGCGCAGGGTCAGCGGCCCACCTCCGTTGACGACCAGGTCATACGCGCCGTCGATGCGCGTCACCGTCTGGCCGTATTCTGGATGCCCGAGCACGCTCACGCGGACCAGGGGCAACTCCTCGCCGCCCTCGTCGAGAACGCGGCCGCGCATCACCGCCGCGGTGCGCTCGATGATCGCACCCGGAGCGACCCCGACCTGGATGCGCGGCTCGGCCTCGTACGAGAAGCGCACGCGGTCGAGCAGTGAAACGGGACCGATCGGCAGCTCGGGCGCCACGTCCGCGGGGTCGGGCGGCAGCACGCTCACGCACTCGCCGCTGGCGTTGCACTCGCCGTAGGCGCTGCAAGCCGTGCCGTCCGCTGCCGGTGCGTGGGTCACCCCCGTCGCGGCCGAGCAGGCATCGACCGTGCACGGATTGCCGTCGTCGAGCTCGGGCGGCGTGCCGTTGCTACAGGTGCCGGGCCCGCTGCACGACTCGTCGCCGTTGCAGGCGTTCTGATCGGAGCAGTCGGTCTGTTGCAGCGCTCCCGCCACACAGCTGACGGAGGAGCGACCAGAGCAGGTCAACGCAAACTCTTCGTCGGCGACGCCGTCGCAGTCATCGTCCACGCCGTCGCAGCTCTGGTCCGCGGGCGCGGGAGCGCCCGGCGTGCACTCCGTGAGCACGTCGCCCGCGACGCAGACGGTGCCGCCGCTGGCCTCGCACGCTCCTATGCCGCAGGAGGTGGCGACGCTCGCGTAATCCTCGTCGATATCGCCGTCGCAGTCGTCGTCGATGTCGTCGCAGGTGCTGTCGGCGGCCGCGGGCGGGGCCGGCTGGCAGTCGTCGACGACCGCGCCGAGCACGCAGCTCGTTGCGCCGCTCGCGGTGCAGGCGCCGAGGCCACAGCTGGTCGCCGCGCCCAGGTAGTCCTCGTCGAGCGCGCCATCGCAGTCGTCGTCGACCATGTCGCAGCTCGCGTCGTTCGGCGCGGGCTCGCCGGGCACGCAGCTCGATTCGAACTGACCCGCGGCGCAGGTGAGAACGCCGGTGGAGGCGCAGGCACCCTCGCCACACGTGGTCGCGATCGGCTCCACGTCTTCGTCGCGGACGCCGTCGCAATCATCGTCGATGTTGTCGCAAGTGACGTCATCGGACGCGACCGGCGAGCAGACCTCGGGGGCGTCGATCGTCAGCGTCATGCGCGGCGCCGGCCCTTGCTCGCGCGAGGCGAACTGCACGGCGCCGGAGACGTTCTCGTCGACCTTCTTGATGAGCCAACCGTGACCCGCGTTGGTGCCAGCGAGGATCGCGAGCACGTCTTGCGTCACGTCGAAGCCCACCACGCCCTGCGTCCCGTTCACGATCTGCGCGGTCGACGTGGCCGTGAGCACGTAGGGGGCGTTCGCGTTGTTGGCGCCCATGTTCCACGACGAGCCCGGTGCGCAATCGGCGAAGCCATTGCTGACGTTGGCGTCGGCGGCGCACGACCAGGTCGCCGCGTTCTCGGCGCTCGCCTGGCGCATCGAGTGGATCGCGATCGGACGACCCGGGCCCCAGCCCCCGCCGTTCGACGTGATGAACAGGTCAATGCGCGCGGAGATGAGCGTGCCGCTGCCTACCGCGTCGCGCAACGCGGCCATGTCGAAGTAGAGCAGCGTGCGGTGGACGCTGCCGATCTGCACCGACAGGAAGCTGTCAGTGCCCTCATTTTGATTGGGAATTCCTTGACGAACGAAGGTGTCGCCGACCACGTTGAGCGTGGTGTTCGAGATCACGGCGGCGCGCGCGGTGCCGAGCACGACGTCCGCTTTCGCTCCGCGAGATTGCGCGCTCGGCGTCACGTCACTCGGCTGACAACCGGCGGCGAGCGCCGTGAACGATCCCAGCAGGAGTTGCCGGGCAGGACCTCGCCCGAGACAGAGATTGCGGCGCCAGCCGACCCGCGTTCGAGCGACCACCCCACGATCAGATTCTTGCATTTTTGCTATCGCCTTTTAGACGCACCCCTCCGTTGGCCGGCAGCTGCCAGTCGTGGCGCGCTGGGTGGTTCCTTGGGGGATCGCCACTCCGCGTCGACCTTCATCGAGGGTGACCGCTTAGTGTTTCACGCCTGCAATTTAGCGGCGGAACAGTCAGGTCTTCTTAACCCAAAAGTAACCGCGGGAGCATTGCCAAGCGCCGTGTTGGCGCGCTGAATCCTCACACCTTCTGAGGGTCTAGAATCGATCGCCGGGAGCAAACGCCGACGTCGCGTGTGATGCAGCGATTGCCGTCATTGTCTGCGATTGCGCGCCGCTGGTAGCCTCGTGTCGGCAGCTCGAACGAGCAGCTCGGAGGCGTCGAGTGGGTCCACGCTCGAACCAGTTCGCTGGGACACGCGGCGAACGCGAGCGCTGGCGCTCACGGTCACCGCGAGGGCGCGGGAGCCAGCTCGAATGGATTGGGCAGCCCGCCCCGCGAGCGACCCGTGCGCGGCTTGGGCAGAAGCGCACCGGGCTTGGGCAGAAGCGCACCGGGATCGACGCGCGGGAGAGCCTCGAGGACATCGATCGGCAGGCGGTCGAGCAGCTCCTGCGAGACGCGCAGATCGATCGGCAACGGCTCCAGACCGCAGCCGACACCGATCGACGTCATGACGCGAGCGTGCTCTAGGTCAGACGTGTGGCCCTCGATCGCGGTCAGCACATCGACCGAGCCGCTGAGGGCGCGCTCGGCGAAGCTGCCCGCGAGGCGCGCGAGCACGCTGTCGGCGTGGGCGGTGGCGGCAGACTCGGCGATGGCGCGGCACGCGAGGGGGCCGCTCGCGCGGGCCTTCAGCGCGAGCCCCTTCCCTTTCGCGTCGAGCTCGGCGCCGCCGCGCATGGCGAGCTCGCCGGCGAGAAACGTCAGCTCGGCCATGTCGATCCGGCTGAAACTACGGCTGGTCGTGAACTTTCCGGACAGCTTGGGCGGGCTCTGATAGATGAGGCCGTCGAGCTCGCGAGGGATCGGAAACTGCAGCCCGTGCAGCGTCAGGTGGAGGTCGCCCGCCGGCACCTCCATGCTGAGCCCGAGCGGCACGCTGGCGAACACCCGCCCCTCGAGCTCGATCGGACGCAGCATGTCGGTCATCTGGAGCCACGGCCCCTCGATCACTCGCAATGGCAGCCGCCGCAGATCGAGGCTGAGCTCGGCGCGTTCGACCTTCGGTAACACGCGCAATATCAACCGCACCTCGGGATGCGCCGGGTCACCCAGCGTGATCTCGAGGCCCTCCGGGCCGAGAGACAGCTGGCCGTGCCCCCGCCGCACGATCTCGAAGCGCGAGAGCAGGCGCTTGGTGTCGGCGTCGAATCCGAGATCCGAGAGCTGGAGCACGGCGGGCGCGTCCGGCTCGAGGTGCCACGCAATCGCGGCTCGCTCGATGTCGACGGGCAAATCCGAGGGCGTCAGCGAGATACGCGCACCGAGCAACTCGCGAGCGTTGGGCTCGCCCCGCAGGGTCACGCTGGCCCCTTGCACCAGGAGGCGCGAGGGCTGGAGCCTCGAGAGGGCCACGCTCACGTGCTGGATGCTGCCGGCCACGGCGACGTTGGCCATCGCGGGGCTGAAGATGCGACCGTCGGGGCTCATCGAGAAGCTGCAGTCATCGAGCCCGACCTCGGAGATGCCGAGCTCGAGCTGGCAATCGCGCAGCACCACGCCGCGGCGTCCGGCCTCGGCCACGATCTCGTCGAGGAGCCAGCCGTGCAGGAAGTAGATGGCCGCAGCACCCAGCACCCAGACACCAATGACGCCGATGACCCAACGGCGACGCGAGCCGCCCGGCGAGCTTTCACCCTCCCCGTTCACGAGAAAAGCTCCTTCGGTTGCTCGAGAGTCTCCGCTATCCATACCCAACCGTTCAGATGCATCACGTCCCGCTGCCGCTCGATTTCTATGCCCGACCCGTGCTGAGGGTAGCCCGGGACTGTATCGGTAAACACCTGGTCCACGACACCTCCGAAGGGCTCGTGGTCGGGCGGATCGTCGAAGCCGAAGCCTACCGTGGGCCCGAGGACCGTGCGGCCCACTCCTTCGGTGGGCGGCGCACGGCGCGGACCGAGGTCATGTTTGGTCCGCCCGGGGTCGCTTACGTGTTCTTCGTTTACGGGCTGCATTTTCACGTCAACCTGGTGACCACGGCGCCCGGGGCACCGCACGCGGTCTTGCTGCGCGCCGTGGAGCCGGTCATCGGCGCCGAGGTCATGTCCGCGCGGCGCGGCATGTCCGCCTCCCGACGCGAGCTGACGAACGGCCCCGGCAAGCTCTGCCAGGCTTTCGCCATCGGCCGCTCTGCGAACGGCGCCGACCTGACTCGCCCGCCCCTGTTCCTGAGCGATGGTCCCCGCTGCCGAGTCGCACGAGCGACGCGGGTCGGCATCGACTACGCCGGCGAGTGGGCGGCGCGGCCCTGGCGCTTTTACGATCCCGCGAGCCGCTATGTCTCGGCCGTCCCCGGCAAGGCCACAGCCGTCCCCGGCAAGGCCACAGCCGTCCCCGGCGAGCGCTCGCCCAGCAAGCGCAACGCTCAGGCGGGCAGGAGCAAGGGGCCCGCGACTTGACGCTCGACGTCGGGCCCGCGCAAGCGGCGCACCAAGGCGAGCGCAAACTCGAAGCTGGTACCCGGCCCCTGGCTGGTGACGAGCGCGCCGGATTCGACCACGCGCTCCTCCGACAGCGCAAAAGCGCCATGCAACGAGTCGGACACGGTCGGGTGGCACGTGATCGTCTCGCCCAGACCGATCTCGTGTCGCGCGAGCGCGATCGGCGCCGCACAGATCGCGGCGACCAGCCGCCCACGCTGCCACTGGTTCTTCAGATGCCTGCCCACGAGCGGCGAGCTCGCCAGATTCTCTGCGCCCTGCGCGCCTCCCGGCAACACGACGGCGTCGAAGGTGCCCGCCACGTCGCCCAGCGCGACGTCGGGCACCAGCTTGAGGCCGCGACTGCAGACGACGGGGCCGCTGCCTGCAAGCCCTGCGACCGTCACCTTGACGCCGGAGCGGCGCAGCACGTCCACGACGATGCTCACCTCCATCTCCTCCGCGCCCGCCGCAAGGATTACCAGTGCGGTCTTGTCGTTGACGGCCATCTGCCTCGAATCTCCGAAAGCGTGGGTTGGGCGGTCCGCGCCGATGAAGAAGCCCGCGGTCGCCGCCTTCCCGAAGGCAGCAGAGCGCGCCGAGCCCAACAGACGCCCGCGCGGCACGCGCTGCCTACGCCAAGCATCGCGGCAACGAGTTACCACTAAAGCCGTCGGAAAACACGATCCACGCGCCTTCCATACGCGAATCCGCCCGCCGATGTGCGATCGAGGCTCACCTCCGTCGAAGCCCCGACGGGCACGCGCCGACGGAGCGACGATGTCGCCGCCCCCCGCTCATGGTAACACCCTCGGCCCAACATCCGGCGGCGCGTGCGCGATGCGATGCGCGCTGCCAGACTGGGACTCGTGCGTGATTCCCTCTCCCCTCGGACGTTGAGCGAGATCTACGCCGAGCCCGCGGCTGCTGAGGTCACGCGAGAGCGCCTGCGGCGCGCCACGCTGCTGCACCGCACCGGCCTCGCGCTCTCGTCCGAACGAAACAAAGATCGCCTGCTGGAAACGATCCTGGTGGAGGCGCAAGGGGTCTGCCACGCGGACGGGGGCACGCTCTACCTGCGGAACGACCGTGACGAACTGGGCTTCGCGATCCTGCGCAACGACTCGCTCGGGTTGCGCCTCGGAGGCACCACCGGCAATGCGGTAAATCTGCCCCCGATACCCACCATCGACCCGAAGAGCGGACAACCGAACCATCACAACGTCGCTAGCTTCGCGGCGAGTGTGAAGCAGTCCGTGAACATTCCGGACGCTTACGCCGCCGCGGGCTTCGATTTCTCGGGCACCCGCGCGTTCGACGAGCGCCACGGCTATCGCTCCCGCTCGTTCCTCACCATTCCGCTCCAGAACAGCGAGGGCATGGTCCTCGGTGTGCTGCAGCTGATCAACGCGCGGCACCCGGTCACCCGCGACGTGGTGCCGTTTCGACACGAAGACCAGCTGATCGTCGAAGCGTTCGCGTCGCAGGCCGGCATCGCCATCGACAACCGCAACCTGCTCGACGACCAGCGCGCCTTGCTCGAGTCGTTCATCCGCATGATCGCTGGCGCCATTGACGCCAAGTCTCCCTACACTGGCGCTCATTGCGAGCGCGTGCCGGTGCTCACCGAGATGCTGTTGCGCTCGCTGTGCGAAGCCAGCGCAGGGCCGTTCGCCGGGTTCGATCTGACCGAGGAAGAGTGGTACGAGCTGCGCATCGCCGCGTGGCTCCACGACTGCGGCAAGGTGGTCACACCGACCCACCTGATGGACAAGGCGACGAAGCTCGAGCGCATCCACGATCGCATTCACGAGGTGCGCACCCGCTTCGAGCTCCTGCGCCGCGACGCGCAGATCGCGCTGCTCGAGGTGGCCTCGGGGCGTCCGCCCGGGGAGCGCGCGGTGCTCGAAGCCGCCCACCAGGCGCACCTCGACGAGCTCGACGCGGAGCTGCGCCTGATCGAGCGCTCGAACATCGGTGGTGAGTTTCTTTCGGCGGACGAGCAGGCGCGGATCCGCGCCATCGGCGAGCGCACGTACGTCGAGGGGGGCAAGCGCGCGCCGCTGCTGACACCCGACGAGATCGAGAACCTGTGCATCTCGCGCGGCACGCTGACCGCCCCCGAGCGGCTCGTGATCAACGGCCACATGGTGCAGACCGTGCGTATGCTGGAAGCGATGCCCTTCCCTCGCCATCTGAGGCGCGTGCCGGAATACGCAAGCGGCCATCACGAGCGGATGGACGGGAAGGGCTATCCGAAGGGGTTGTTCGCGGGTGACATGTCCGTGCCCGCGCGCGTGCTCGCCATCGCCGACGTATTCGAGGCGCTGACCGCTACAGACCGTCCCTACAAACCGGGCAAGAAGCTGAGCGAGACGATGCACATCATGGCCAACATGAAGCGTGACAATCACCTCGACCCCGATCTGCTCGACCACTTCGTGAAGAGCCGCATTTACCTCCAATACGCGCAGCGCTTCCTCAGCCCCGATCTGATCGATGCGGTCGACGAGGCAGAGATCTTGAACATGTCGCCGAAGCCGTTCGTGCTTCCGCCGGAGGAAGAGCGCCGCGAGCGCTTCCTCGATTTCCTGCCAGAGTATCGCCCCACCGGGCGGAAGCACATCAGCGGCCTACCCGATCGCGAATGAGCCGACGCTTCGCCCGCTCGACGAGCTCGAGTCGCGTCGACGGGCGTTCCTGCGAGGCTGCTCAGAACAGCGAGCCTGGAGCTGCTGAGGCGGGCGCCGGGATGCCGAGCAGCCGCGCCAGCGTGGCAGCGACCCGCATCTGATCGACAGGCTCGGCGCTGCGCCGCTGCGGCACGTTCGCCCCGAACGCGAGCACGGGGACCTGGCGGTCGTAGTCGTAAGGGGTGCCGTGGTTGGTGCCACGATCGGGCGGGTCGCGCAGATCGAGCGGGAAGTAGGGCCGCGCCAGGAACATCAGATCTGCCTCGTTGTCGGGCGCGACGCTGAGCCGCTGGGAGCGCTCGACCGGGTCGGTGTCGCCCAGGGCGCGCACGCGCGCCAGCGTCCAGACGTCGCGCAAGGCCGGATCTTCGAGCAGCGCGGCGCGCGCGACCTCGAGCAGACGGGCGCGCTCGGCGTGCTGGCGCGCCCGCTCGTTCAGGTAGACGAACGGCGTGAGCAAGCCAGCGACCCAGGGACCCGCGCCGAACTGCGTCGTCAGCGCCGCTTCGATCCGTCGCTGGAGCCGCGGCGGGCTGAGCCGCCCCGACGGCGCTCCGTGCGCCTCGGGCAGCGGCGCGACGCCGTGATCCGAGGTGATCAACACGGAGATCGGGCCCCGCTGCTCGAGCCGGGTGAGCCACGCTCCGACGGCGCGATCGGCGCGGATCAAGTGATCCCAGTACTCCCACGAGCTGGGCCCGAAGACATGCCCAGCCGAGTCTGTCCCCGAGATGGATAGTGCGATCAGGTCGGGTACGCCGTCTTCCCCGATGCGCTGCTCGCGCGCGGCTGTCTCCGCCAACGCGACGAGATATTCGCTCAGCATCGGCGTGTGCGGCAGCGCGGCGAGCGGCGAGGCGAGGGCATCGAAGCGATGTGGAAAAGTGACGCCAAACCCGCCCAGATCGCCCTCACCCGGGGCGGCGTCGGGCCCGAGTCGCTCTCGATAGAGCTCCGCTCGCTCCGCCTCCCAGGGCACGAGCAGCTCGCGGATCGGGTGCGCTTGCTGATAGCCAGCGAGCCAATCGGGCAGCGCCTTTCCCCACACCGGCGAGCTCGTGAATGCCCCGAGCTTGCCGTCGTACCAGAGCACCAGGTCCGCCGCGCTGCCAACGGACAGGATCGCCGAGCGGTCTTTGAGCGAGAGCGAGATGATCTTCGCGGCCCCGCTGGTCGCGATGCGCAGCGCGTGAGCGACGGTTGGAACACGCAAGCGCGTCGGGCTCGCACCAATTCCGTCCCCCTCGCGCCCGAAGACCAGCCGGCCCGGATCATCGGTGACGCCGAGGGCGCGGCCGCGAGTCGTATCCCAGACCGAGTTACCCTCGATGCCGCTCACGAGCGGGGGCGCGCCCGTGTGTACCGTCACGTGCCCCGGCGCCGTCAGGGTGTTCGCGTAGGGGTATGTGCTGCGCTCGAGAAAGACCCCCGCGTCGACCGCGCGGCGGATCGCTCCCTTGGGATCGAGCAGATCCAGATGGGCGAGCAGCGTATCGCTGCCGAGCTGGTCGTAGATGACCGCGATGACCACGCGCGACGCAGCCGCCGTTGGCACCTCGAGCGCCGCCGCACCCGCCTTGGGCGTCGGCGCTGGAGCGGTCGCGCTCGAGTCGCTGCGGGGGCGCGCCGAATCGCAGCCCAGCGCGAGGGCGAGCACGCTCGCCCACCCGAACCCCAGCGACGTGCCCAGCACCGACCGGCGTTGCATCGTGACCGGTACTACCGTGCCGTGCGTCAAAGCCCACGCCAAATTGCGCACACGGAGCCTGGGCAGGACTCCAGAGCTGACACCAGCATATCGACCGAAAGGCCGGCAAGCGCCGCGCCGGGCGTCGTGGGTGCTGGTGTCTTCCGTCGCACATCGCCCGAGGATCCCCTCGCCCTCTAACGCATGGCGCTTTCGTGCGCCTCTGCTCCACTGCCGGGAAACGAGCGGCGTCGCCTGCGTAAACTATGGCTTAACCCGACGACGAGTCTGCGCGATCGGTGGGCCGTCGCCTGCGCACCTCTGCAGACGCACCTCTGCGGCTCCGCCACTGCGGTCCACCTCCGCCGACGGCCGATGCAGCTCTGGCGATACCCCTCTGGAGATACCCCTGAGCCCCCTCTGGAGATATCCCTCCGGAGATACACAGCGCACGGGGTTGCTCTGGCTGTGGTCATGTTCGCACTTTTGTGCGAGCCTCGTGAGGGTTCATGGGAGGAGACCAGCGGGGTGGAGCGCAGGCTATCCCGTGGCTAGAGCGGGCCGTTTCAGCGTGCCACTCTAGCCGCTCCTCCGCGCCGGTGTCGCATGCATTCCCCCATGAGTGAAGCCGCTCAGTTCGATGCGTCGAGGGTCGATACGTTGGGGATGGCCCGACTCGAGCCGTCGCGTCCAGCGCAGGGAGCCTTCGGCTCCGGGCAATGGGACATCCTCGAGCGTATCGCTCGTGGCGCGTCGCTCTCCGAGTTGCTGCACAGCATCGTCGGCCTGGTCGAGCACCAAGCCGACGGCATGCTGTGCACGATTCTGCTCTTCGATCCAGCGACCAACCAGCTGCGCCACGGCGCTGCCCGGCGTTTCTCGCCCGATCTCTGCGCCTACATCGACGGGCTGCACATCGGCCCCGAGTGCGGCTCGTGCGGGTCAGCCGCCTTCCACCAGAAGCCTGTCATCGTCACCGACATCGCCACGCACCCCTCATGGGGCCGCTTCAAAGAGCGCTTCCTCGCGAAGGGGCTGCGGGCGTGCTGGTCGACTCCGATCCTGTCGCCCGCGCGCGAGCTGCTCGGAACGCTTGCCATGTACTTCGTCGATCCGCGCGGGCCGACGGCGGAAGAGTGCGCCTGGGCTGACGCCGCCACACATCTCGCATCGATCGCCCTCACCCGCGCGCGCGCCGAACTCGAAAATGAGCGGCTGTTGCACGCGCTCGAGGCGCGGGTCGACGAGCTCACCTTGCTCCACAAGAGCACACGTTTGCTCCAGGAGAACGACGTGCCCATCGCGGCACAGCTCGACGCGCTCGTGAGGATGATCCCGAGCGGTTGGCGCTTCCCCGACGAGTGTCGGGCACGCATCGCCTGGGGCGCCGTCGAGGTGCAGACGCCGGGCTTCGCCGACACGGCCTGGAAGCAGGTGGCGCACGCGCCGGCGGGCGCCCAGGGCGTGAAGATCGAGGTGGTGTACCTGCGAGAGGTGCCCGCGGGCTCCGAAGGGCCCTTCGAGCGCGAGGAGCAGACCTTGCTCGAGTCGCTCGCCGACGTGCTCGGCGCCCACCTCGAAAAGCACCAGACCAAGACGGCGCTCGAGGCGTCGCTCGCCGAGCTGCGCGACAAGAACCAGCGGCTCGAGCTCCAGGTGAGCCGCATGCCGCTCGGCTATGTGGTGTGGGACGACCGAGGCACCATCGTGGAGTGGAACGGCGCCGCGGAACGGATCTTCGGCTGGGCTGCGGCGGACATGGTGGGCAAGCGCTCGAGCCAGCTGCTCATCTGCTCACGCGAGACGCGCGAAGCGGATGCGATAGCGCAAGAGCTCATCGCCAGCCAGAGCGGCGCCGCGGGCGGCACGCACGAGCACACCCACAAGGATGGTGCTCGGGTGGTCTGCGAGTGGCTGCACGCGCCGCTGAGAGACGGCACGGGCCAGGTCGTTGGCTATCTGTCTATGGCACACGACGTGACCGCGCGTACGCGCGCCGACGACGAGCGAGCCCGACTCGAGGCGCAACTTCGGAAGGGGCAGCAGATCCAGTCGCTCGGCACCCTCGCTGGCGGCATCGCGCATGACTTCAACAACATCTTGACGGCGATCTCGGGGCATACGCACCTCGGTCTGAACGACATCGAGGAAGAGCGCTCTCCCTACGATAGCCTGCTCGCCATCCAGGAGGCGAGCACGCGGGCGGTCGAGCTCGTGCGGCGCATCTTGATGTTCAGCCGCTGCCAGCAACCGGAGCGCAAGGTATGCTCGCTCGTTCCGATCATCGAGGAGGCCGCGCAGCTGCTGCGGGCGAAGCTGCCACCCGGGGTCAGCCTCGTCACGCAGCTCCCCACGGCGGGCCCGCTGGTGTTCGCGGATCCCGGTCAGCTGCACACGATCGTCGTCAACCTCGCCACCAACGCCCAGCAGGCCATCGCAGAGAGCGGAAGCATCGTGGTGGCGGTCGATTCGCTCCCGAGCACGCACGAGGAGGTCGCGGCTGCCGCCGACGCTCGCTTCGAGCGCTACGTGCGCCTGAGCGTGAGCGACACGGGCACCGGCATGGACGAGGCGACCCTGGATCGCATCTTCGAGCCCTTCTTCACCACCAAGCCGACGGGGCAAGGTAACGGCCTCGGGCTCTCGGTGGTGCACGGAATCGTGAAGGGGCACGAGGGCGCGATCACGGTGCACAGCAAGCCCGGCAAGGGCAGCCTGTTCCAGATCTACCTGCCCGAGTCGCAGCACGCCCTTCCCCGCCCCTCGCACTCGCCTCAGGAACGCTCGCCGGTGACCGCCCGCCGGGTGATGTACGTCGACGACGAGGAGCCGCTGGTGATGCTCGCGACGCGCTGGCTCGGACGGATCGGCTACGAGGTCACGGGGTTCAGTGATTCGACACGAGCCCTCGAAGCGTTTCGCGCGCGACCGTTCGATTTCGACGCCGTCATCAGCGATTTCTCGATGCCGGGGTTGTCGGGGCTCGATCTGGTACGCGAGATTCTGGCGGTGCGCAAAGACGTGCTGGTGGTGATGAGCTCGGGCTACCTCAGGATGGAAGACCAGCGACGCGCGACAGAGCTCGGAGCCGTCGAAGTCGTGTTGAAGCCGCAGAGCATGGCCGAGTTCGGTCGCATCCTGCACCGCATCCTCGAGCAGCGGCAGGGCACCGCCGTCGAGTGTACGGACCCTTCCGAGCCCGCGATCTGATCTGAAGGCGGCGCGCGCGGCGTCGTACACACGCGCCCCCCGGGTGGCCCTGCCTCACACATCGCCACATCGAGTGGCTCCTCATCGAGTCGCAGTTGCCGAGGAGGACATCCCAGGACATTCAAAGAGTGGCATAGCGCCACAGCGGGTCGCTCCAGGCGGTTCTAACACGCGGATGTGATACGCTTCTCGGCGGTGACGCCGGGGGAGACACGCTTAGCCCGATCCTCGGGGAGCGATGCACGCGCGGTTCCGCAGGTCGACTATCGCGCGGTCTTCGAGCAGCTCGCCGCGCCCTGCTTGCTGCTCTTGCCCGACGCGCCTCGCTTCAGCATCGTCGCCGCCAGCGACACCTACCTCGCGCTGGCACAGACGTCGCGAGCGGCGTTGGTCGGCACGGCCCTGCTCGATGCGCTGCCGCGGGGCGGGCCCCTCGTGCATGGCGCAGAGCACGACGAGCTGCGCGCGTCGCTGGAGCGCGCCCTGAGCCAGTGCGTCCCCACGCGCACGAGGCTCCACGGCGCCCGGGCAGCCAGCGCGGACGTCACGGCTCCGCGCGCGGCGTCGGCAGTGGTCAACGTCCCCGTGCTGGGCGAGCCGGGCGAGGTCCGCTACCTGCTCACGACCTTCGAGCGCGCCGAAGCGCTGCCGCTGGGAGACGAGCAGGCGGCATCGTCGCTCGAACGAGAGCTCGCCGAGCGCACGCGAGAGCTCGCTGCCGCTAGCGCCGAGCTCGAGGCCTTCAGCTACTCGGTCGCGCATGACCTGCGGGCGCCGCTGCGCGCCATCGACGGCTTCAGCCAGGTCCTGGCACAAGACTACGCCGCCGTGCTCGACGCCGACGCCGGAGACTATCTCGAGCGCATCCGCGCGGGGGCGCAGCGCATGTCCGTGCTGCTCGATGACATGCTCGAGCTGTCACGCATTCAGCGCACCCCCCTGCGCAAGACCACGCTCGACGTGAGCGAGCTCGCACGCCGCATCATCGATGGCCTGCGCCGCAACAGCCCCGAACGCGAGGTCGACGTCGACATCGCGCCGCGACTCTCGGTGCACGCCGACGCGCACCTCACCACGGTGCTGCTCGAGAAGCTGCTGGGCAACGCCTGGAAATTCACCAGCAAGAAGCCACGGGCGAGCATCCAGCTCGGGCGCGAGCCGAGCGCCGACCCGACCACGTTGTTCGTCGCCGACGATGGCGTGGGCTTCGAAATGACGAGCGCTGGGCGGCTCTTCTCGCCGTTCCAGCGCCTGCACAGGGCGTCTGACTTCGACGGGACGGGCATGGGCCTCGCCATCGCGCACCGCATCGTATCGCGCCATGGCGGCCGCATCTGGGCGGAGGGCGAGGTCGGTAACGGCGCTCGCTTCCGCTGGACCGTGGAACCCGGCAGCGCGAGGGATGATTAGCGGCGGGGTTCGAGGGGTGAGGGGTGAGGGGTGAGGGGTGACTCGATGAGCTGCTCTTGGCGGTGCTGGCGGGCCAGCTCGATGTAGCGGAGGACGCCTTGGCGGGCCCACTCGCGCTCGTCGTCTCGCACCTCGCGCACGATCTTTGCGGGGTTGCCGCGCACCAGCATGCCCGGCGGCACGACGAATTTGGGCGGTACCACGCTGCCCGCCGCCACCCAGCTGCCGGCGCCCACCTGCGCGTTGTCGAGCACCACGGCGCTCATCCCTATCAGCGCGCCGTCGCCGATCTGCGCGCCGTGGATCACGGCGTTGTGCCCGATGATCACGTCACTGCCGATCACCGCGTGCGAGACCTGGTGCGTCATGTGGATCGTGGCGTTGTCCTGGACGTTCGAGCGCGCTCCGATCGCGATACGCCCGACGTCGCCGCGCAGCACCGCGCCGTACCAGATGCTCGCCTCGTCGCCGATCTCGACCGCCCCCACGAGCGTGGCGTTGTCGGCGACGAAGACATCGCGCCCGAGCGCCGGCGCTCGCCCCGCGTGAGCTCGAAGAATCGCCATCTGCCGAGCCAATCAGATCTCGTGGGTCTGCCGCAAGACGTCCGTCAGCGTGGGCCTGAGGCGCGCACGCCAGCGACCGATCCGCCGCTCCAGGCGGTGGGCCCCCGGCACGGCGTCCCAGGCGGTGAGCATCACCTCGGTGACGAGCCGGCGCGGCAGCGCGCCGTCTTGCCGCACCGAGCGCGGCTGCCGATAGAGCACGATCTCGCGCTGGACGCCCTCCCAGAAGGCGTACCGCGCCTCGAGGCTGGCCAGCGCGCCGCGCCGGATCTGCTGCTGCGACTCGGCGCTGGTCGCGTATTGCTCGAGCGCCTCCTCGAGCCAGTTGCCATGATCATCGTCCTGCTCGACGTGCAGCGTGAAATAGGCGATCTCGTCCGGGTCAAAGCCCGCGCGCCGCAGGCCGGGGATCACCGCCTCGAACATCTTCGGGATCGCCCACTCGTGCCCCGGGCCGACCGCGCCGAGCCCTTCCAGGAAGGGCGACTCGCTCACGATGCGGCGATGCTCCGAAATGAAGCGATGCGCCGGACGAGGCACGCGCGCCGACTTGATCTGCACCGGGTCGCCCCCCGCGGCCGTGAGGAAGCGCGCGTACATCTCGGAGTGGTCTTTGCCCTCCGAGCCCTCGCCGTACTCGTCGACGAGCACCTTCGCGAGCCAGAGCTTGGCGTCGCTGTCGGGCGCGCGCACCAGGAGCCGCTCGAGGTAGTGGGTGAACACGCACACCAGCGGGTAGTGGTTCTGCGCGAATACCCGGTAGTCCTGGCGCGCGAACGGGCTCGTGGCCAGCCGGTTCAAGAACAGGTGGTTGACCGCGGGGTGCGTCTCGATCTCTCGACGGAGCTCGAGCAGGAAGGCCTTTGCGCCGAGGGTCATTCGGCCCCCATGGCGGTGCGCTCGCTCGGCTCGGCGCTGGGCAGTTCGTCGGTCCAGATCCGGTGCGGGATGCGCAGACGCACGAGCTGGCCTTTCGGCGAGGCGCCAGCGTCTGTCGTCCCGGTCTCCGCCGTGGCGTGTTCCTGGCCGTCGGGATAAACGACGTCGGAGTGCGTGAGGCCGGCGCGCGCACCGGGCCCGTTCAACAGCCCTTGCTCGTCGCGCAGGAACGACTCGGGGTCGCTGTGGATCGCCTGATAGCGCCAGGTGCGAGCGAAGAACCAGGCGAAGTTCTTGGCGGCGGCGCGCGCGAACTCGGGGCGATTCTTGAGCGTGTTCACGATGGCGCGATGGGCGGAGGGCTTCGTGGCCACGATCGAGCGCGCGAACTCCGCGTAGAACTCGGCGCGAGGCAAGCGGGTCGGCAGCACCGCATGCAGCAGATCGAACAGCCGCAGATCGGTCGTCATCAGCTGATTCTGGTAGGCGCGATAGAGCTGCGTGCCCGGCAGCGGCGTCAGGATGGTGACCAGCGGAATGCCGATCTCTAGCGTGTTGATGTAGTCATAAAGGGCCTGGAACTGCTGCTTGTCCCAGTCGGCGCGCACCATGAAGATGCCGGTGGAGAAGATGCCGAGCTCGCGCATGATCTGGTTGGCTCGGATGTTGTTGTCCCAGGTGTTCTTCTTGCGCAGGGCCGCGAGGCTGTCGTCGTCGTTCGACTCGAAACCGCTGAGCAGACCCACCAGGCCATTCTTGGCCAGACGCGCCATGATCTCCGGGTTCTCCGCCACGAAATCGGTGCGCCCCTGCGTCATCCAGAACTTCTTCACCTGGCGACGCTCGAGCTCGTCGCACAGCGCGAGGATCCGTTTCTTGCTGGTCAGGAAGTTGTCATCCAAGAGGAAGATGAAGGGCTCGTCGCAGGCGAGCATCTGGTCGACGATCTTCTGCGCAGACAGGTAGCGCGTGCGACGCTCGTAAAACTCCCAGATCGCGCAAAAGTTGCAATCGAACGAGCAACCGCGGCTGGTGAAGATCGAAGCCATGTTGCGCGCCACCGTGAAGAAGTAGCGCCCCTTGTATCTGGAGAGCAGGCGCCGATCGGGCGGGGGCAGCTCATCGAGGTTCTTGGTCTGATGGCGCTTCGGGTTGCTGAGCAGCTGCCCGCCTTCGGCGCGATAGCGCAGGCCGGTGATGCCCGGAAACCTGCGATCCCCGGCCTCGCGCTGCGCGTCCCAAGCCGCTACGAGCTCCTGAAAGGTCAGCTCGCCCTCCCCTTGCACCACCACGTCGACCCACGGCTCGTCGAACACGGCGGGCTGCAGCGTCGCGGCGTGGCCACCGACCACCGTCAGCGCCTGGGGCGCGATCTGGCGGGCCATGCGCAGCACCGCGAGCGCTTGATACACGTCGGTGGTCATGCTGGTCGTCCCCACGACGTGCGGATCAAAGGCGACGAGCTCTCGAGCCAGCGCGTCTTCGAGCTCGAGGCGCATGTCGAGCACGCGCACCTCGTGCTCCTCGGCCACGGCTGCCGCCACGCTCGTGAGCGCGACCGGCTCCGACAGCCAGACGACATTTTCCAAGCCCAAGCGGCCGTTCTCGAACGGAGTGGGCATCACCAGCAGAATTCTCATGAGTTATCTTCCGAAAGCGGGGAGTGCTACCATCGCGGTCGCGTTCGGCCCCAACGTAGACTTCTGCCTCGCAACCCACAAGCTGTGATTATTCGTGGACAAATCGAGCTCCACTAGACGAGACGGCGGCTCCAGCTCCGCTCGGCGCGAAATCCGGGCGAGCAGCGAGCGTTCCTGGTCCCGCCGGCGTTGGCTCGGTGCAACAGCGGGCGCCGCCGCCGGTGCTCTCGTCGCCGAAGCGGCGTCGCTCGCTGGCACGTGGGACCACGAGCGGGCGAGCCCGCTCGCCGTGCCCCGGCCCCCGCCGGCGCGGTTACCGGGCGAGCCGCGACTGACGCACGTCGGTCACTCGTGCCACCTGATCGAAATCGCCGGGCAACGTTGGCTGACCGATCCCTGGTTCTTCGATCCCGCCTTTGGCTCCCTCCGGCACACCGCCGCCCTGGACGTGAGCGCGGTAGGCCCGCTCGACGGCATCTTCATCAGTCATCGCCACGCCGATCACTTCGATCCGTCCGCGCTGCGCGCGCTCGGTAAAGAAGCGACGTTGTGGACGGCGGATCCGATGCTGATCGGCCCACTCACCGAGCTCGGCTTCGCGCGGGTCTCGCTCTCCCAGCCCTGGTTGACGCTCGAGAGCCGGCGCCTGCAGATCGGCTTCGCGCCGGCCGTGCACGACGTGCCCCAGCACTCGCTGTACCTGGCGGGCGAAGGGGCGCGGCTCCTGTTCTGCGCCGACACGGGGTTCCACGATCATTGGGGAGAAATCCGCCGCCGCTTCCGGCCGAGCACCGCGCTCTTGCCTTGCGACGGCACCACGCTGCGCTGGGAGCCGCGCCTGATCATGAACGCAGGTGAGGCGGCGCGCGCGGCGATCGAGCTCGGCTGCCGGCAGCTCTTCCAGACCCATGCGGACGCCCGTTACAGCGACCTCGTCGCCCGGCACCTGCTCAGCGCGAGCGACCGCGAGCCCGTCGCCGGGCTGCGCGAGGCGATCGCGGCGAGCGCCGCGTCGCGCCGGGCCGCCCCCGACTCCGACGCGACAGCCCCACCGCCGGAGTTCACGCCATTGGCGCTCGGAGAGACGCGCGTTTTGCTGACGTCATGAACTGGCGCCGTGAAGGGTGACTCCATGGTAGCGGCGTAGTAACGACCGAAAGCACGCCGCCCGAGGCCGACCAGAGAACGAGGAGAAGACAGAATGTTGAGCCGCATGCCCTTCGGAAAGACCGAGCATCACAGCTCTCGGGCGTTGCTCGGGGCCGCCGCGTTCGGGCAGGTCACCCAGGCAGACGCCGACGCCGCCATCGACCTCGCGCTCGAGCGAGGCATCAATCACATCGACACCGCAGCGAGCTACGGCGAGTCGGAGCGGCTGATCGGGTCGTGGATCAAACGGCACGGCAAGTCGTTCTTCCTCGCCACGAAGACGGGGGAGCGGTCGGCGGGGCCCGCCTACGATCAGATCCGGCGCTCGCTCGAGCTGCTGCAGGTGCCTCAGGTCGATCTGCTGCAGCTCCACAACCTGGTGGAGCCCGAGGGCTGGCGTACGGCGCTCGGGCCCGGCGGCGCGCTCGAGGCGGCGGTCCGCGCCAAGGAGGAGGGGTTGACCCGCTTCATCGGCGTCACCGGGCACGGCCTCTTGGCTCCGACCCAGCACCTGAAGGCGCTCGAGGTCTATCCGTTCGACTCGGTGTTGTTCCCGTTCAGCTATATCCTCTCGCAGAACGAGGCCTACTGGGCGAGCGTGACGGGCCTGCTCGACGTCTGCGAGAAGCGCGGAGTGGCCGTGCAGACCATCAAGGCGGTGGTGCGGGCACCCTGGGGCGAGCGCCCCGAGGGCGCGCCGACGTGGTACGAGCCGCTCACCGATCCCAAAGAGATCGCGCTCAGCGTGCACTGGGTGCTCGGCCATCCGCAGACGTTCCTGAACACCGCGGGTGACGTGAAGCTCCTGCCGCGCGTCCTCGACGCGGTAGCGAGCTTCACGGCGTCTCCGGTGCGGCCCTCCGCGGCTACGATGCAAGGGCAGCTCGAGCGCATGCGGATGACGAACCTCTTCACGCAGCCCTGGGTGTAGCTCGACGAGGCGCGCCACCCACGCGCGGCCAGAGCCGTGACGCCCCGATCGCGCTCAGCCCTCGGGGTCGAGCGCTGGCTCGGGTACGGGGGGCGCGGCGAGCAGCGCGGCCAGCTCTCCGCGGCGCACGAGGGCGGACAGGTCGTCAAAGCCGCCCACAGAGCGCCCGTTGATGAAGATCTGCGGCACCGTGCGCTGGCCGCTCACGCTGAGCAACCAGCGCCGGCGCTCGTTGTCACCGCTGACGTCAATCTCTTCGTATTCGAGACCGAGCTGCGCGAGCAGGCGCGCGGCCATGCTGCAATACGGGCAGAACGGCGTCCGATACATGACGACTTTGGGCTGCATCACCTTCTATATATAAGAATGACTGGGGGAATATCCAGGGGTTACCGCTGCGTTGAGCGGCGCTGCTCCAGCGCACTTCCCCTCACACGCACGACGCCAGCGCCGGAGCGAGCCGTGGGTACCGGAACTCGTAGTGTGTCTCCAGCGCCACGCCGGGCACGACCCGTCGCGAGTCGAGCAAGGCCTGGCTGATCTCGCCGAAGACGACGCGCAAGGCGAGCCGTGGCACGGGCAGCACGGCAGGCCTGCCCAGCGCCTGGCCGAGCGCGCGCGTGAACTCTGCGTTCGTCACGGCCTCGGGGGCGACGACGTTCAGCGGCCCGCGCAGCCGCTCGTCGTGAGCGGCGTGGAGCAACAGCCCGACCGCGTCGTCGAGGTGCACCCAAGGCAGCCACTGACGTCCGTCTCCTAGCTTGCCCCCGATCCCGAGACGAAATGGCGGGAGCATGCGCGCCAGGGCACCACCACGGAGCGCGAGCACCAGGCCCAGGCGCGCCATCACGACACGGACCCCGTAGCCCTCGGCCACTCGCGCCTCGGCCTCCCAGGCTTCGCACACATCGGACAGAAAGCCTTGCCCCTTGGCGGTACCTTCCCGCAGCTCGGCGTCGCCGCGATGGCCATAGAAGTCGACCCCCGACGCACAGATCAACACCCGCGGCAGCGCCGAGGACTTCGCGAGCGTGGCGACGAGATGGCGCGTGCCCAGCACGCGGCTGTCACGGATTCGCTTCTTTCGCTCCTCTGTCCAGCGTCCATCGGCGACGGGCTCACCCGCGAGATGAAACACCACGTCGACGCCCTCGAACGCTGCCGCGGGCGCGGGATCGCGGGTCGGTTGCCATGCCCAAGCACGCACCCCGCTGCCCAGACGGCGTTCGCTCTCGGCGACGTCGCGCGTCAACACCACTGCGTGCTCCAGGCGCCGCAACAACTCCCGCCCCACGAGCCCCGTCGCGCCCGTCACCAACGCTTTCATCGCCATCGTTTCCCGATACCTCCCGGAGTCTCTCTGCACGAGCCTCTTAGGGCGCGATCCGCGGCTTTCAATGTGACGGGTTGCGCACGGGCATTTCGCGACAGGGGGTTTCCCGAATCAATCCACACCTGCGCCAAAGCAGGCTCAGTCGATTGGCCTTTCGGTCGGCCATTGTCGGATTGCCATCGGATGTGCGTTTTTTGTCACTTTGCCCGGCTAGGGTCCGCCGGCATGAGCGCTGCCAGCGCCAGGCGCCTCCGGGGGTGCCGAGGGGGTGGCGCACGGCGCACACAACGGAAACAGCGCACGGGATGCTCGACTCATGAAGAAGTACGTCGTTTTGGCCGCCATCGCGGTGGGCTGCAAACAGCAAGAGCCACCGCCCGATAACACGGCGACAGCTCCCGCAGCCGCCTCCGCCGGTTCGGCCGCGCCTGGGGCGTCGACGGCGTCGTCCGCGGCTGGCTCGGCGGCTGCAGCTCCCGTCTCGACGCAGGGCGCTTCCGGAGCACGCGACTATATCAACGTCGTCGGCTCCTCGACGGTCTACCCGTTCTCGACGGTGGTCGCCGAGCAGTTCGGGAAGGCGACGCAGTTCAAGGCCCCCAAGGTCGAGTCGACCGGCACTGGCGGGGGCCTCAAGCTGTTCTGTGATGGCGTGGGCGTGAAGTTTCCCGACATCGCCAACGCGTCTCGGCGCATCAAGCCGTCGGAGGTGGCGCAGTGCAAGCAGAACGGCGTGTCGGAGATCGTCGAGCTGAAGATCGGATACGACGGCATCGTGCTCGCCAACGCCAAGAAAGCGAAGCCACTCGTCATCGACCTGCACCACCTGTGGCTGGCGCTCGCCAAGGAGATCCCGGGCGACAAACCGAACGAATTGAAGCGAAACTCGTTCGCCACCTGGGCGCAGGTCGATCCCGAGCTCCCCGACATCAAGATCGAGGTGCTCGGCCCCCCGCCCACCTCCGGCACGCGCGACGCCTTCGTCGAGCTGGCGATGGAGAACGGCTGCAGCCACGTCGACTGGATCAAGGCCCTGAAGGCGAGCGACGAGAAGAAATTCAAGTCGCTGTGCCACACCATCCGCGAGGACGGCGCGTTCATCGAGGCGGGTGAGAACGATAACCTGATCGTCCAAAAGCTCGAGGCGAACCCCTCGGCCTTCGGCGTGTTCGGATACAGCTTCCTCGACCAGAACTCGGAGAAGGTGCAGGCGGCCAGCATCGACGGCGTGGCGCCCAGCTTCGAGACGATCTCCGGAGGCAAATATCCGGTGTCACGGCCGCTCTACGTGTACGTGAAGAAGGCCCACGTGGGAGTGATTCCGGGTATCGCCGAGTATCTCTCCGAGTTCACCGCCCCGCGCGCGTTCGGGCCCGAGGGCTACCTCGCCGACAAGGGTATGATCCCGATGCCGGAGGCGGAACGCACCCAGTATCGAAGCGCCGCCGTGAACCTCACGCCGCTCGTGATGTGAGAACCGATGGCCGTCTGGTTGCTCGTCGTCTGTGTGCTCGGCGCCATGGGCGCGGCTTACACCTTGGGCCTCAAGCGCTCGCTCGCGCTCGGGGGTGTCGGACGTGGCGCGATGCACTCGCTGCCAGAGCACCACGGCATCCTGCTCGCGCTCTGGTGTGGCGTGCCGGCGCTCGCAGCGCTCGCGCTCTGGACGGCCCTCGAGCGGCCGCTCTTGCGCCTGCTGCTCCGTGCCGAGCTGCCAGTAGAGCTGCGTGACCTGAGCGAGGGCCAGCACAGCCTGCTCATGAACGAGATCGCGCGCGCGGGCGCCGGCCACAGCGGTGAGTTCTCTCCCGCGGTGCGCAGCGCGGCGGCACGCCTGTCGGAGCTCCAGCACACGAGCTCGCTCGGAATGACCGGGCTCGTGATCGCGCTGGGCGTTGCCGCGACCGCGCTCGCTGGCACGCGCATCCGGCCCAACCTTCGGGCGCGCAATCACGTGGAGAAGGCCTTCACGGTGCTGCTCGCGCTGAGCTCCGGCGTCGCGATACTCACCACGGTCGGCATCGTGCTGTCGGTGCTGTTCGAGGCGATGCGCTTCTTCCAGACGGTGCCATTCTTCGATTTCCTGTTCGGCCTGGAGTGGAGCCCGCAAACGGCGATCCGCAGCGATCAGGTCGGCGGCTCGGGCTCCTTCGGCGCGATTCCGCTCTTCGCGGGCACCTTCCTCATCTCGGCCATCGCCATCGGTGTCGGCGCGCCGCTCGGGTTGTTCTCCGCCATCTATCTCGCCGAATACGCGCCAGCCCGGCAGCGGGCGATCGCCAAGCCCATGCTGGAGATCCTGGCGGGCATCCCTACCGTCGTCTACGGCTTCTTCGCGGCGCTCACCGTCGCGCCGTTCTTCAGGGCGGTCGGGGCGAGCCTCGGGCTCTCGGTGTCGTCGGAGAGCGCCCTCGCCGCCGGCGTGGTGATGGGCATCATGCTCATCCCGTTCGTCTCGTCGCTGTCGGACGACGTGATC
>Ga0247763_1000293_pt1 | contig 28280 bp, 22 predicted proteins | sample UWRJL141409B4_FD_179926 | JGI IMG/M metagenome (GOLD analysis project Ga0247763, IMG submission 179926) | Plant litter microbial communities from Arlington Agricultural Research Station in Wisconsin, United States - UWRJ-L141-409B-4 | ecosystem: Environmental > Terrestrial > Plant litter >... | reverse complement strand
GGAATGGGTGGTGGGTTTTTTTTTTTTTTTTTTTTCCCTATTGGCGTTGTTTACTTTTGGGAAATTGTGAAGAGGTGGGTTTTGGTCAGAGAAACTGAGGGCATTCGCACTGATGTGCTGGGATTAGTTCAATTTAGTTAGGCTTCCATCAATTTAAGGAGTATACTCGTGTCTCCCCCTCGTCGATTGTTTCGAATCTATAGACGACGTTCCTAAGCTGAAGATAGCCTTGTTTTTTTTCCCCCTTCCTTTTCAGTTCTTGCTGTTTGTTGTTTGATTTTCAGGGCTATTTTCTGCTCCGGATCACCCCAGTTACCTACTTGCTCAGCCCCTCAAAATGAGGCAAGAAGGTCACAGATAAAACGAGGCGGTCAAAGACAAACGGATACCCGCGTGATAGGCACATGTTGTGTTACACAAAGTATCTCGGGGTGTCCAGGTCACCTACCTCGGTGGTCTTGTGCTCTTAGCAAAACTGACAGCTGTGCAAGAAGTGCTACACTACCCGACTGACCTTTTTCGTGTATCCCCAAATGTTCGCTACATCCCGACATGGAGGTGTGCCATGTGGGTAAGGTGATGGGATGGGATAGGAGCGGAGAACCCGAATATTACAGTACGTAGGACAGCGGTCAGACTGGTACCTATTATACAACAAACTGCGATGCGATGTCCCAGCAGAGTCTGCGCTGTAGATGCAGACAGCCACCACCTCTACTCTTCGCCCACTTCGATCCTCTCTCGGATCGAGTGTGACACCAACTCGGTCTTCATCGCCGAATCCCATCTCGGCGGGAGGACAGCCAAGGCTTGGTGGTCAATTTTGATGAATGGATCTCATGGCACAAACAATCATGGACGGCTGACGACGGACAGCTGGGGGAGACAACTCGACTTGGCACGGGTACATGCTTATGGGGCTTGTTGTTCGCAATTAATCCGGCTAGTGGGATGTCAAACAACCTGCCGGAGATAGTGAGTCTCTCCCGACAGGGGTGTGAGAGATCTTTCTACACTATGTTTCCATCATGTCTATCAATTTGGGCTGGTTGCTAGCGCTGACCGCCAGACAGCAGTGTCCATTTCTGGTGCCGCATGCACAGCATCATCAGCCTGCGCGAAGGACAGCCCATTTGGACCGCCTACCTCACATCTGCTTGCACGCTGTCTCGGCCAAGTCCTGTCTTCTCTTCGTTTCGCTCCTGAGCTTGGGGGGTATAGTGTAGACCCCGTCACACAGGGGACCGCCATCCGGGTCTGGCCGCATCGGCTAGCCTATGCGGTTGAAGTGGGTGTTTTGAGAACGGCAACACTTGGATGAACTTTGAAGTGAGCGAGTAAACGAGGGAGCGAGATAGGACCAAGCTTCGCACGGGGGGCTCCGCGCGGAGACCAGTTGGGCAAGATAGAAACAGTCGCTGCTTCCATATCGCCCGGTATTGTGGACAGCAAGGCGTGATCCGCCCGATTCTCTAAATTGCGGTGGACCGGAGACTAGGAGGGCACCAGGTCAGTCACCAAACGGGGAACTCACTTGGGGTGTTGACCCGTCACCGAAGCTTATCACGCCATTATGGACTGGGGTTGCTAGCCAGGTACTGAGATCAAACTGATGCGCCATGTGTTGCGAGAGGGGTTGCTCTCAAATTATTATGTTGCCTTCCGTCACTTCGGTCTTTGGCAGGAATAAGTGAGCATCACTCGTCGCTCGCCGCCTCTGTAGGTTTCTGTTCGTACGAAGCTGAGAGGAAGGCGTGGAAAAAAGGGGTAGACATCTTGTATGTGTGGGGTCAGAGGCTCCAGCAAACGGGCCCAGCAAACACACACACCAAACTTGTGGAATACGGATCCACGTGGAACCCGGCAAAGCAAGAAGCCTTTCTATGCAGCTTCGGGTAGGCCAGGTACCCGTCGTCGCAGGGTGCGCCATTTGTGGATTTGTAAAACTAAGAAGCTAGTCACTACGACTGGACGAGGGGTGCATGTCATTTCCGGGCTGCCCCGTACATATGCAAAAAAGGGAGAATTTGCGCATGACTGTGACGTTTGAGAAAGCTACCTTCCGGGCTCTTCTCCGTCGGCCGAGTCCCTCGTTCCGTCCGTCCTATGCCCCGGTGATTCCTGTCATGGGCCTCGATCGCCGTGGGCTGTATTTGGCTCGGGGATAGGGCCAATAGGCTGGTCATAGGCTTGCACCAGCTGGATTTTCGGGGATCCAGCAGATGGGTCTGGCCGAACAGTGTGGATCATCTGTCATAAGTTGCCCCTTTTCCTTGGTGGATGGATGGCTCGTGGGTGTTGGCCCTGGGATGCTATTTTGCTATTGTCTGGTAAACAAACTGTTCTGTCCTCATCCCCGGGCGCCCATGCTCTCTAGCGGCACCCCCCTCAGTGATGCGATCATATTTGAACATGTGTGTGATCGAGGATAGACTTGAGCCTTTACCGCCCATGCATGACCAGGAGACTGTATCCATAAGTTGAGGTTTGCTTATATTCCACGTGCTTTGGTTCACGATTGGCATCTCCTGCCGGTATAGCATGACCCATACGTGGCATCGATCACCATAATTTCCGTACACTGTCCCTGCTTCGAGCCCGACATCTCTAGTTGCGGAATTGAGTCACAACAACATCATACTCCCCCCAGACTGATACGTCACTATGTGGCGGGGCCGGTGTAGAAAAGGGAGTCAGAGTCTGCAACTAGGTTTACAATCACCTCCCGGGCAGAAACACTCTAGGCCGTGACCAGACACAAAATTGCTAGGCTAACCGCAGTCTAGTCTCTCTCGAGTCTCTCTGCTCGACCACTCAAGCGCACCGCGACTCATAAAAGACTCTCTGTCCAGTACTTTTGGTGTGAAATGTCCCGTGAGACGTCGGGAAGGTTGCGGTGTGGCCCCCCCTTTTTTCTTCTTCTTTTTTGGTTGTGGATAGATATTCAGGACTGGACAGGAACATGGAGGCCTCGAAAACACGGGCAATATCCCCAGAGGCAAGTATTTTTCCCCAAGAAATAGTCGGAAAGAGCGTCTTACCCACCCGGCCTCGCTGGTGGCACTGCCAAACTCCTAGATACTACCGGAAGAAGGTTTCAGGGGCTGGACCTCCAGGGTTGATCTCGAGATGGCGACCATGTGGCAAAGATCCCTTCAACCTGCTCAATAAATTAGGACCAGACTCGGCCAGACAGTGGCTTAGGTTAAGATCTCATCCAAGGGGACATGCATACCGAATGCAAGCATCTGACGAGCGGTTCTGGAGAAATAAGCCGCGTACCGAGAGGCAGAAAGGGTTAGCGTGAAAGAGTCATTTCCAACCGACCTCAAGGCACTCATCTTAGCCGGCATAGATATACCCCATTCCTTACCCATCAAACATCAACTCTTGGCTGGCCAGCCTGGACAGCCAAAATCTTCCATGATGACCATGACCCATGACTACCGTCTCAGCGGCTTTGACAAACACCGACACAAACACCAGCGAACCAAAATGATGAGCGGTGGGTAGTAAATTCCAACGAAACCAGCATCAACATTACCACCACCAGCCTTCACCAGCACGGGCGTCACCATCACCATCACCGTACAGTTCAAACCCCGGAAGGCTGTTATAGTCGGACTTGATTGGGTTTCGGGACAGAGCTTCGTATCTGCGAATGGTTGGGTTAGAGGGCTGATTTAGGGGTATCAAGTGAATGTATTCATCTCCTGGATGTGAGATTGGAGCTATCAAGCTAAGTAAGGGGTATTACCAGACCGCGTGCATCCTCGTGAAGAAGCGAAAGGGATATGCCCCTAACCTGTAGACGTCAACATTACTATGGATACTAACACGAACGTCAAGCGCAACGAGTGGCATCAAAACACGCCATTGTATCTATAAGGCTTCGTCTCCCTGACCTTACTCGAGAAAGCCCCAAAGCTAAACCCAATTCCCGTTCTACATATCAAAAAACAAGGCAACAAGAGTTCCCTTGTATTATCATCAACACTAACATAACCCCTGCAGTTGATAAAGGGGTCGAGGTGAGTGTCTTGCGCAAGTGGAGAATGAGAAAAACAATGAAAAAAAACACGAGGACCTGAAAACCCTCTCACAACCAACCGCCGTTTCCCTTTATCCTTCTAAATAAACGCCGTCGCTTAATGCTTTGCAGTGACCTTATCGCCCGTCAACTTCTCAACGTAGGTCTTGGCACTGTAGTGGAAAGGTCAAGTCAGTGACTTCCTGATCTGTGAATGAGTCGGGAGAAGGAAACTCACATGTCACCCATGGCAACCATGCAGACCGTCTGCCATACACTGAGGCCAATGCGCGGTGTGACACCGCGATAGAGGCCCTTGAGACCATTGGTTTGGTAAATGTACTTGAACGTGTTGCCCACCGTCATCTTCTTGGGGCGGTTGGGGTCGTCCTTCTTGCTCTGCATCTCGACGCGGATCACCTCAATGGGTTGGTTCCAGGCCGAGAGACCACCACCGAGGGCCGAAGCCGTGATCTTCTCAGCCACGCTCAGCTTCTCGCCGTGCTCCTTGGCCGTCACCTTGCGAATGCCCTGCTCGGCCAGACGGCTGAGACCGAAGCGAGAGCCCCAGTTGGTCATCTGGCGGATGGCAACAGCATTGACACCCTTGTTGATGCCACGGATGCCCTCGCGCCGGTAAATGTCCATGAAGGTGGCCCAGGTGCCGGGGGCCGTGGCACCCGTTGCCGCCAGCTTGTGCTTGGTGATCTCGACAGTCTTCATGCAGGTACAGAAGCCCATGGTCGCGTACGCCTGCACCACACCGCCCGTCATGCCGCCGATGATACCGCCGCCGAACTCGCTAGCCCCCGCAACGCGAGCGTAGTACTCGGCCTCGGACGCCACGAAGAGGAGCACGGCGCCCTTGGTTGAAGCCTCAATCCAAGCCCACGGGATGAGGCCCTGGTAGACTGCACCGAGACAAAGTCAGCGCACAGAGACAAGACAAAGTTGAAAACGCAGGTTACACTCACATCCCAGGACACCTCCGCGGTTCCAGATGCGGCCCAAGGCGGTCGCGAACCCGTCGCCACGATGGGCGGCCATGGTGGTCTTGACCACTTCAAGGGGCTGGCCGAGCGTGGTAACCTCGAACATGTTGAGGCCGGCGCCGAGCAGCAGATTGGAGAACTTGATGGGCTTCTTCTCCAGCTTCTGCGGCTGCGAGGCCGAGACGGGCGCGATAGTGGCGGACATGACTTGGCGGATGTTGCGCGGAAAGGGGCCCTGACCAAGGGAAGAGGGTGCTTCTTCGCGGGGTTTGGGGAGTTAGACAGTGACTATTGCTGAAGCTGCAGCTGTCGCCCGATGTTCGACAGTCGAGGAGAAAGAGGTTCGAGTACTACCGGAAGAGATGGGAGCACGGAGAGAGCTAAATTTCCTGCTATCACATGCGCGAAGTGTCAGTAACCGAGCAGACACCTTTTGATTCGCCCCGGTGTGGGTTTCAACGACACAAATGGGGTTGCGGTCAAAGACGCTCCTGAGCCGAGCAACGACTTGGGAACGCCTCTGCATTGAGAGAGCTCTAGGGAGTGATCCACTTACAGGCGGGGTGTCCGGGGAACAGCTACGTTGGGCAGGCAAATGCGCACCTCGAGAAGAATGTCAAAGACGGTTGGTCGTGGTGATTGGGAATCAGGGGAGAAGAAGAAAAGTTCGGCGATTTTCTTTCCCTTACTCTCTTTGAGAGGCAAAGCCAATCCCGAATCGGCGTGAGATAGGGATAGCGCTCGATAAATGAGATCAGTGACGGGTCCCGCGCTCGAGCCGGGCAAGTTCGGACTGCACTTTCTCCCTTGGTACGCACTTCCTAACTGGCTCGCTTGTTACTGAACTGCGGCTGGTCCCCAACAGTGCTGTTCGGGGCTCGGTGAACCCCCCCTGCTCGTCATCCTCAACAATTCGCTTTGGCTGGATCAATCATCAACGGACTGACTTGGGGTAAAAAATTGGGAACACCGGGTCATGCCGATTGGCTCCCGTTTTCCCGCTACCTAGTTAGCAACTACTAGCATCATAATTGTTCCTGACAGAGAATTGTCCTGCGGCTGTTGAATTTGAGTCTGCATCGGGATATTCTATACTGTGCTTCTGGTTTTTGGCGTAGCTTAGGTACCCAGACTCCACCCGGTTTGCCGAGTCTGCCGTGCCCAAGCCCGACTCGCGGACACGTGGGGAAGGATCAGTATTTCGGACGAAGCGAAGCTAACTACCTACCCCTGTACTTCCCGAGGAACCTTCCCGAGGAAGTCGGGGCAAACTCTCCTGCATGCTGCACACACGGGCGATCACCCCAGCGTTCCGCAGCGAGATATAGCGTCACGTGGGACAGAACTAGGGAGGTATTCTAGCAAAATCCAGGCATAATTGACCTGGTGTATGGAATCACTATCGTACAAACAAAGCAGATAGGTATCGCGAATCTATCTATACATCCACCCACCCCATCACGGGGCAGCGTGATATCCCATCCTCTATGCTGAAATGATCGTATCAACCCGGGCGCCACACCCATCTCATTAACCGTAACCCACATCTTACAACTTCTTGCAGATCTCAACCCACTTGGCGGTGGAGAAAGACTTGGGCCTATTCTGGGCATTAGTCATTGAGAATCTAGAACTAGGAAACGGCATGTCTCACCTCTCAATCGGGGCGCCGACGGCACGGTCGATGATGAGTTGGGGAAGCACACCGATCGCACGAGAGACACCGAAGAGGACAGTGTAGTAGTTGGCCTCAGTGAGGCCATAGTACTGTAGGAGCACACCCGAGTGGGCATCGACGTTGGGGAAGGGGTTCTTCGTCTTGCCGTGCTCAGTTAGGACCTTGGGCGCGATCTTGTAGACTTGGCTGACGAGTTTGAACATGGGGTCTTCAGGCATTTTCTCTGTACGGGATTGATCAGCATGCTGCATTAAACACAGGTAATTAGAGAGTTAAGCTCACCCTGAGCGAACTTGCGCTGGGCCGAGTAGCGGGGATCAGTCTTGCGGAGAACGGCATGACCGTAGCCGGGAACGACACGGCCCGCATTGAGGGTATCCCAGAGGTATTTGGTAATAGCATCGTCGCTGAGGTCGTCACCGATTTCCTTCTTCATCTCAGTGAGCCAGTTGAGAACCTCCTGGTTAGCTAGACCGTGCAGGGGACCGGCGAGACCATTGAGACCAGCGGCCAGGGAGAGGAAGGGGGAGCTCAGAGCGCTGCCGACTAGGTGGGTAGTGTGGGCGCTGACATTGCCACCTTCGTGGTCAGTGTGGATGGTGAGGTAGAGACGGAGCAGCTCGATGAAGTCGGCGTTGCTGCCAAAACCCAGCTGGTTGGCAAAGTTGAAGCTATAATCCTTGTCTTTCTCAACAGCGGCGACCTTGCCTCCCTTGAAAACGTTCTGGTATATACGCGCGGCGATCGAGGGGAGCTTGGCGATGAGGTCCATTGAGTCCTCATATGTGTAGGTCCAGTAATCCTTCTTGTTAATGCCCTTGGCGTAGGCGCGGGCAAAGGACGAGGTCTGCTCGAGAGCGGTCACAGCCAGGGAGAACTGAGCCATGGGATGGAGGTCTGACGGGCAGCGGTCGATCAGCTCCTCGACAAACTTGGGAATGTCGGAGCGAGCAGCCCACTCAGCCGACAGGGCGCGGACCTGCTGCTCGCTCGGGACTTCGCCGGTAAGGAGGAGCCAGAAAAGGCCCTCAGGAAGAGGCTCCTTGCCACCAGGAGCCTTGGGGAGCACCTCCTGGCACTCGGGAATCGTCTTGCCACGGAACCGAATACCCTCCTCCGCGTCAAGAACGGAACCCTCCCACACGAGACACTTGATACCACGGGCACCGCCATATACCTGATCGAGGGTAACCTGATCGACGACCTTGGAGCCGTGTTCTCTGTCAATTGCGGGCTTGAGTTAGCTATTGCGCACCGGAGCCTGAGCACGAACTCGGGGAAATGTACCTTCTCAGCAGCTTGATCTCCTCAATCTTCTGGGGCAGCAGCTCCGCGAAGCGCTCCTTCAATGTCTACAGCACGGTGCGTGGTCAATTGATGATGTCAGGGTGCATTTGGCGAGCTCAGCTGGACAAACCTGCGGCTTGGATGAGTAGCATCTCGCAACGTTGAAAGCGACATTGCGGGCGGCGAAGGAAGGAGCCTTGAGAGATGTTCTGAAGGCAGAGGAGCTTAGGCGCATAGCAGAAGCCATTGTTGGTATCTGGTGTGATTTGCAGAGGGGAGAGTCGGGATGGGAGAATGAGGTGAGAAAAAAAAAGTCGGAGCAATTGGAACACAGCTTTGAAAAAAAAAAGCGCAGCGCTGGGGATGAAATGTCTTGGCCCGGCACTGGGTTGACCGGGGTTCGGCCACGCCTCAACTTTTTTGAACTTTTTTTTTGTCCCGGGTCAGCGAGGCAATCCACGAGCAGTAATTCGCCGGGCCCAGCAACACCCGTCCAGCTCCGCCGCAGTGGAACAACTCCTCATCCTCGAAGGAGTCACGACCATCGGTTTCTAGCGGTCGAATGGATGTGGAGCATCTTCTTGAGGATCATTCCTCTGTACCGGCTCCGCAAGGCCGATGTTGACGTGCGAGGCGTTGACGTCACGGGCAACCCCCAGAACTCACTCCGGCTGTAAGGAGCTTCCCGTCTTTACATCCCCAACTTTTTTTTGACTCCAACGCAATTGCTTCAACAACCATCTCGCAAGCTCTAGTGGGTGCGACACGACATATCAACCCCTTCAGTGTCGTGCATTTCGTGAGCTGAAATTGGTGCCGCCGGGTACCCAAGCCACAGGCTGAAAAGAAAGACATGTGCACAGTGCTAGCGTTGGAAAGAAAAAGGTGCTGGCCGATTGGACCCACACCGGCCGCGGAAGGCTAATCTGCGCGTTTTGATGGACAAGTGCTGACGGGTGCCCTGTGGCCTGAGTAGTCTTTGTACCTAATCGTTAAGGCAAAAAATCAGGCAGCCGCGGCCATAAAACCTTCATCAGCCTCTGCATTTCCCCCGCCTTCACTTTTCATCAAATCCCGACAAGTCTGCATCGCCAAAAGCACGAGATCATCAAACCAACGCGATTCCGAATCGCCTATCCTCAAAATCCACAGACTGCCAGTAGTCTCAGTATTCATTTCCTGCTGAAACCTTGAAGGGTCCTTCCTGCCCTAGACGGATCTTGCGGGTGACTGTGCCGGTCTGGCGAACAGGAGGGTAGATTGCGGTTGTGGGTGCTGGGGTGAATCAAACTCCCAACGTATTCGCCGTTCTCACCGAGCCGGTATTTGGTTTGCAAAAGCCACGGCACAATCGTACAATTTCCATTTCAGCGCCATTTCCGGTCGCTCGCATCGAGTCACTGGTAACTCGGCTTGATCACAGACTGGACTGAGGATTCGCCAAGGTTGGCCGCGCACACTGCGAGAAGACGTACATTCTCCGTGATCTGGAGCATGGAATAAAATTGCCAACCTGCCAGTTCCCAACCTGCACCTTCTTCCACCCAAATCCCGCTTCGTCTTGCACTCTTTGGCTTCCACTACGAAGGTATAACATCATTGATCCCGGAGTCACCATGGCCTCTGCCGCACTGGCGGAAATAGATGCAGGTCTTCAGGGCCTACTGAGCCTGAAGGCGCCCGGTGTGTCGGGATCACGTATTGGCAACCTGACGGCACTCTGTGTCGCCAATGTGGAGGTAAGAAGAGCACACCCAGCAGCACACAGTGGCAATGGTCGGCGATGCCAGTAAACTGACAGCGAGTGTTGCGGACAGTCCGAATCCGTTATAGTCGGAAAACTCTACCTACATTACAAGAAAACCCCAGGCACGCACAAGCTAGGCGTCCTCTACGTCGTAGACTCCGTAACCCGCAAATGGCTGGATGCGATGAAAGCGGAGGGGCAAACAATTGGCGTTCCCGCCCAGGACGGGACACCTGCTGCTGGAGTGCAAAGAGTAACAGAGCTGATGCCCACCATGATGAACGATATCATCTCGACGGCTCCTGAAGATCAAAAGGTACGCTGAAGACAAGGAAGAGTCGACGCGCTGGCTGAGCATGCCGCTTCTGCTACCAACAGACAGTAACGCCAGCGCTCCCGTTTGCCCGTGCCATCCATGGCCTGATCCCTCGAACCCATCGTACTTTTTGCTCCTGATAGATGTTTAGACACTCACATGACTGTTGTGCTTATAGGAGAAGATTGAGAAACTGGTCGCTATTTGGGAAAAGGGTCAGACTTTCCCCCCATCTATGATCGAGAGCTTCAAGGCCAAGCTTGCTGCACCACGACAAAGTACGTTTCACCCTGATGAATAGGATAGCCATCCTTTGGCTGCTTGATCGACTTGCAGTGGTAGAGATGCTCTAACCGTGCTAGTGTTAGCAGAAGTATCTACAACTCCTCCGGGCAGCCCCCCTCCTAACCTATTAGCATCGCTTGGAATTGGAAGCAGAGCAGCCCCGACGGCGCCACCGCCGCGGGTCGAGGTGCCCAATGTTCTTGAGCAGCTTGCAAACATCGCTCGGCTGAATGCCACGACGACACAAAGTAATCCAAGTTTGGCAGCCCCGGTGCCGACTGCCGCGCCAGCATCTGCATTCGTGTACCACGGCACCACTAGCTCTCAAAGTAATGGCAGCGGGCCGCCTGCGCCTTTGAACATGGCAGCACCATCTGGCATACCTTATTTCCCCCCAACATCGCAACCAGCTCCGCCTGTAAACTATGCATCACAAGCACCAGCATACCCTTCACTGGGCTTGACTGCCCCGCCTGTGCAGGCCCCGGTGCTGCCAGTAGCGGCTGCAGGCGCGGTATCCTCTGCGAGTAATCCAACTGTTGTCCCTGCTGCGAACCACGCGACGGTGCAGCTTCTTGCGACACTCATGGCCCAGGGTGTTCCCCTTGACAAGCTCGCCGACGTAGTGAAGGCGCTAGGCCAGAACACGGCTGCGGCTCCCACGGCCCCGGCCCCACAAGTCTCGCAGTTGGCACAGATGCCACTGCCAACCCAGACGGGATATGCTGGCCCACCACCCGCTACTGCACCTGTAGCTGCACCTCCAGGCCCGGCGCCGTGGGAGATGCCCAGAGTACATGACACGCGTGATCGGAATGGGTACCATGACCCCCAGAGGTCGCCGGGACGCCAGCGTGGAAGATCACGCTCCCGATCACCCCGCGGTTGGGATGCCCGAGACTCACCCCGGACTGCTCGTGGTAATGACCGAGATCGTGGTTATGATTACGGACGACCAAACTCTCCTGGCCGCAGCCGGCCCGACGATCAAGAACGTCGCGGCGGCTACATGCCTGATTATCGACAGCGATCACCGCCTGCTCGCCGCGGGCCAAGCCCGTCCGACCGGGAGCCAGTCCAGTCGGAAAAGTGGATCGAGATGGACTACAACCTTCCCCCTGGCTGCATCAAGGTATACAGTCGTACTCTCTTTGTAGGCGGCGTAACGTAAGTCGCGTATTCATGCATGCTCCCTCGCACCCAGCTCAATTACTGACACGGGCCATGACATACAGATGCTCCGAGAGTGACCTTCGCCGCATTTTCGAGCGCTACGGCAAGGTGCAGACGTGCATTGTCAACAAAGACAAGCGCCATGCCTTTGTCAAGATGTACTATCGCAAAGCCGCCGAAGTCGCAAGGAATGCTATGGAGGAGAATAGGACGCCAGATGTCCAGCTGAGGGTAGGACGATTGCTTGCTTTATACCCGTCCTTTTTACTGACAACATTATATTCAGACCCGGTGGGGTGTAGGCTTCGGCCCTCGAGACTGTAGCGATTACCAGAGTGGAATAAGCATCATTCCAATCCATAAGCTAACTGAGGCCGACCGCAAGTGGATGTTGACAGCGCCTTTTGGTGGTAGCGGTGGCCGGGAAATTGTTCCGGGGCTGTGTGTTGAGGAACCCGACATTGAAATCGGCGCCGGCGTCTCTTCCAAAGCAATAAGCCGGCGAATGCAGACGGACAAAGGCGGTAACCACGGACCAAAATCGACGCGCCGGGATGACGACCATGGCCATCACGGTGCGGCACCCGAGCCTCCAAGAGGGGGTGGCGGCGGCCGCTGGCGTCGCGGAAAGGAAGGACGTCATAACGGAGCCAGTGATCGGCGCGATGACCGCAGTGACAGGGGTGCCAACGACGAGCCCGTCGTACTGGGACTACCTGCCGGTATTACCATGGGCCCTAACGGGATCAATTATCCTCCAAACTTCGCGTTTGGTAATAGCTGAACTGTGCAGCAGTAACTGACCAGACTGCGGATTGATAAGGTTGATGATGATGCAGGCGTGGTTCGGAGCTGGGATACCAATAATGGCGATACTAGCTCATCGAAAGAGCTATGACCTTGGAACACAAGACGGCGGTAGGATGTTCCATTCTTCCAAGCGTGTAACATATCGATGGCTTTCCTTCCGAAGATTTGCGGCTACGGCAACGGGAACAGGATGGGTAGGCGGGTGGCTGGACGGCAAAAATTGGCTTCTCAAGCTCCAATGAGCAGAAGGACAGGATGGGTGGTGCATGGAGCGTTTTTTTTCTTCCTTTGGTAACCTGATTCATAAGGCTGGGAGGGGCAGCACCGCTCACCACGCCCTATCAACACGAGAGTATCCAATGAACACGTCTGGCTCGGCAGTGCAAAATGCATTCAAGTCAGCTAAGAAGAGGAAGATTTGGGCATGATGTTAATCGAACGTTTGTGCTTCTGATTGTCCTGTGTCAACGTACCTATATGGTGAGAATTTTCTTTCCAACTCTGGTCTGTCAGGGGGGAATGCAGTAGTTAACGCAATTGTCAGCACGGCCAGCAGTCCAACAATGCTAAACTCCGAACAGGAGGTCTCTTTACCTAATAAGCAGCTAGGACAGTCTGTGTACATGGGTTTTAAAGGAGGGAAATCTGTATTTATGTATAATACTGTTACTATGAAAAGCTGCATGGAAAACTAGAAAGAAATAAGTGCTTTTATCCTACAAAACTGTGCACGTCGAATTATAAAATATTATAATGTATTATCAATTGTCATGTATAATAAGCTACTAGGGTGCTCAAGGAAGAGCCCGATGCTGTTGTGAATATACAAGTAATTCACTAGCAATGTGTCTTGCAGAAGGGGAAAACTCCTTGCGAGCGCTAACTATCTACAGCGGCTTTTATGTGTTGTGCCAACCTATTGCGTCACTGCTGCCTCGGCGCTGCCTAGATACTGCGGCGGGGTTTCGCCTGCGAGTCGCCTGGCCTCATTACATCATGACATTAGAAGATGCCTCACAATACCGCTACACCACAAAAAGTAAAACGTTGCATAGTTAAGTGTTTAAGGGAAAGGCCTACACTACAATGATACACTAGCGAATCACTAATAAAATAATTGCACAGTAAACACTACAGTTGATACAACGACTGATTCTTGTAGAAGGAAAGACTGTAATGCGCGATATAAGGTAATTAAGTAAGAGGCTAATGCCGTAACAATATGCGGACAGGTTACTGGTGATATATATGCTAGTTGAGCAGATTCCACATTGATACAATGACTGATTCTTGCAGACGGGAAAACTCTTTGTAAGGCCAACTACCTGCGACTGCTTTTATGCGTGTGCTAGCCCATTGCATCACTGCTGCCGAGGCGCTACGCTAGCGTTACGCCTTGTTTTCGCCTGGCCTCATTACAAATGGGCTTGCCAGGAGCCCACCGCAACTACCACCCAGTGACATTAACCTTATTTAGAGGGCTAGGGAGCCCTCACTCCATAATCGAGACAAGTAGCCCCTTTCTATCTATTATTTTAATACTTTAGTGTCACGGCACCAAAGGACGCAATGCGTAAACACCACAAAAAGTGGAACGTTGTACAGTCAGGGCACTGCACCATAGTCCTTCTACATCTAGCTGCGTAGCCACAGGCAGGCAGCATCACGGTACCGTGACATTTGGTGAATAAATACAGTTGCTGTATTTAGAAGTAAAGGGTAAGCAGCTTCAATATAAGCCTTAATTTTTACATGGTTATAATATTTACAAGTGCCTAACACGCTTGACGAGTCCATTCTTACAGCTCGTTATCGCTCCATGCTTCATCATACGCAAAATCATAGTCTTCAGCTGGACTCAAATCAGCCCCGGCAGCTGATAATTCAAGCTTGGTCTCTAACGGCAAGCCTTCAATGTCTAAGTCTTGCGCCAAATTCGCAGCATGCTTGGGCGGGAGATTTTCCTGCTCTTTAACTTGCCGAATAGCTATAAACTGGGATCTTCTCCTCCCAGGGAACGCCTTAGTAGGCTCTTGTTGTTTTGCTTCCCATGAAGCAAGTAGTGGCGCACTCGGGTCGTTATTGAAATGAGCCTCGGTGCAGTAAAGACCTGTTTCGGCGTACCGAGGGCCCTGAACCACGCCAACTGTGGGATTTGGATGCCTCTGGAGTTGCCCGGTTTGCAAATATGACTTTCCTCGAGAGGTGCCATTTTCCACTACAAAAGGCTTTCCGGCTGCGTCATATTCCGGCGGGGGTGGCTCTTTATGTTGTAATATAGGGATTGGGCGTCTAATCTTCTTGACGCCAACGCTTCCCGGGAAGGTGATTATGGTGTACTCCGCTGACTTTGTGCCTGCCTCGTCAATAGAGAGCAGAAACACCCGTCCGCTGGCGTCTCCTATGAGGAGCTTTGTTCGGTCGGGCGAAAACATGCCGCAAGATACCTGAGCTGGAACCTCGAGAAGAGTTCTAATCAATGGGCGGTCAAGACAGCGCACGTTCCATACTTTGACCACGCCATCCGAAGACCCAGTATAAAACCGATCTAGTGTGGTGCCCCAGGCGGTAAACTTCACACCCACGTCTTCCCTCTCTCGGTCTCCCCGAAGTTCCTCGATACAATCTCCATGGCGGAGAATGTGAAGAGGCTTGTCGCCCTGAGAGGTGTCCCAAACGTACGTATTGCCATCAGTGCAGCCCGCAGTAACGTAGCAATAGGTGAAACTATTCGGCCTGAAGAGTTTGTCAGTCGAGCACCAGAATTGGAGGCAAGATTGGAGTAACGTACATAATCGTGAGTTCGTTGATATCCGCAGCAAAACAGTCCAGCGTTTTGACTGGTGTAAAAGCCTTGCCACCGTACTCGTGGTTGTCTGATGGCCGGAATATGCGAATTTGGGTTCGGACTCGATAGTCAACATCTAACCCAAGTGGAGAGGTTGCCGCAATGAAGGAATCTTGGGTAGGATGCCACAAGACTTCGAAGACGTTCTGGGTTGTAGCTGAAGTGAGCCTCCATCTCTCACCGGTCAGTCCGTCCCACAGGCAGAGTTCACCCGAGCAGAGCCTGTCCTCAGGAATGTCGGTATCATCTCCTGTCCGGCTTCTTGGGGAGTAGCCTACGAGGAGCAAATGCCGAACGCCCTTAGATATGCCCCACTGCATGGTAGCGGGAAAATATGCCCACTTTTCCGTGGAAACAGTGTTCCCTTCGGCGTCTGTAACTCGCGAGCAAGAGTATGAGCGATACGAACTAGCAGCAAGGTTGGCGTCATCGATAGTGTAAATCCTGACAGCGTTGGCAGCTACGTCAGAAGCAGTCGCCACCATCCCGGACTCGTGCTTAGATGCAGCAACAAAATTGACATTTCCGCCATGTGCCCATTGTCCAAGAAGACGCATCGACGATGGCTCTGCCGCGAGCTCTCCGGTCTTGACCTCCCAGATCTTCACGGTTCGGTCAAACCCCGAGGTGAATGCTCGGTTGTGAGCCACGTCGTAGTCAGATGAGACGACAGAGGTATAAAGCCATGGGTCTTGAGTCTGGCGCATGGCCTCGGTCGAGTTTTCTCCATTCTGAACAATGGGTCGCACAATACGGTGTTCGGGATAAGCTTGTAAGATCCCCGAGCCGCAGGAGCCGAGAATCAGATTGCCCGCCTTGTTGTATTGCTGATTATGGGCGTCAGAGTGTTCTGTCGTTCCACAGATGAAAGAGTCGTTAGAGACCCAGACGATGGTGGCGATATCGCCAGCACAATTGGTCCATTCCGCCCTCAGAGTGAGTTCGTCCTCTCGACACACCTTGAACTCGTTGGGGAAGTTTACAAGTCGCCGCATCGACCGCAGACCACGCTGTCCCGATATCTCTCTCCTGAAGAGTAACGCAGAAACGCGGCTGGCTCTAGCAAAGGCCGGTGCGTCATTTTCATCCTTCCCCAAGCTGAGCAAGCGAGGCTCCCTCGAGGTTTTGTGGCGGTTGATATCGAGGAACAGGTTAACGAAATCTTGCCGTGTTCTGTGCGGGAACAGATTCTGCCGCTCAAGTTCCTCGGCAATTTGGGCGAAAACATCCCGACGTTTCCTCAGAAGACTACTGAGGTCTTTCCTAAGATCTCGCTTCTTCTTGGTTGTAACCCTGAGATACTCTCTCACAGCTGATCGAATTTTTCGCAGTTCGAAGTCTGTGAAGTCAACGTGAAACACGGCCGGTTCAGAACCTTGGAAACCTCTATGATCACTCTCGACAGGTCCTTGAACACCGCGCACCACCAGTTCCCGTTCTGCCGCAGAAATATACGGTTGATGACGCAATGAAAGCCACCTGGAGTTTGTTTGGGCACCGAACGAGAGGTCGTCTTTCAGCGGAATTTGAATTGGTCGGCGAACTTCGGGGTGAGACACAGCGGACGATAACGAGGGGGGCGTGTTCAGCGACTGAGATTCAGGCTCGGCTCCAACCGCGTTCTCGATCTTGGGCGCCCGTTGGATACGATTCTCACGTTCCGGTAGTTCCCCACTTTGGTTTCGGGACCGGCCAAGTGGTATCGGAGAACTTGCAAGTCTTTCGGGTGTCGGGCGCGAAACAACTGGGGGAGGCTCTGGCTTTTGGGGTGACTTAGGCTTGGGGGGTCCTCCGTTTGTTGCCAGATCTGAACTCGGACCAACCGCCGAACCTCGCAAATTTGGATAGGGGTCGGAGGGGTCGTCCGAGTCACTGTTTATGACAATCGGCGAGGACACCAGTCCAGGTATTGACTCTTGTCGTAGTGGAGTGCTTACTGGCAGGCCTGGAAGGACGGGGAGCGGAATCGGCGATGTCGAGTAGCGCGGCGTAGCTGGAGCCAGCTGAGGAAGAGCACTTCTGGGCACTGCTCGCGGTTTAGAGCCTGGAACGGGAAATGTCGGGATTGGGACTGGCGATTCGACTCTTGATGGCCTGAGGTGGTACTCCTATGGGGGGGGATGTTAATACCATTCCTAACCTTGTCAGTCGAGCATAAAACATACTGGGCGCTGCGCCAAACGTTGGGATTCGGCAGATGCCAGCACGGCCAACCGACGCTCAAATCGAGGACTGAGCAGGCCATTGCCCCTTTTGTAGGCCTCTCGGAAATCCGTGACTGAACTCGTGATAATCTCTACGACCTGGCGCATTGGTGTATGAGTGGTGAGGACGTGGACGCGCAAGATGTAGGACAGCAAGGCACCCGGCCAGAAAGAAGACCAACAACATACCTTCCTACCAATCGATTTTGTGTCGACGAGTTCGCTCGGCAATTTGGCCACCTCTCTGTTGACGTGCGGGAAAACTTGGGTTTGCAGACAATTTGCAAAGACATCGTCGTACGCCCACTGTGGAGGCTCTTCGGCGGTAGGGGGCTGAAGGCGGCGGCGCTTTTGGTGCGGCTCCGAAGCCCCCGCCGCGATTTGTTCGTGAGCACCCCTGGAAGATGAACTGGGAGTAAGATGGGTTAATCTATGGCCAGTAAAACCAGAAATCTGGTTAGGGGAAGAAGACGACGTCGCGACCACCGCCGGACTCATGGGAAACTTGGAACTGCGAAGCAGCGGCTGAACTGGTGACAACGCGGTAGACGAAGAGAAAAATAAAAGTCAATATGCAGAGGAATTCCAGCCTTGGCGCGTCAGGAAAACACCTACGTACCCAGAATCCATTATTTGTTTGTAGTGAGAAAGGTAACCGCAGGAAATATTAGTAACGTAATTAAAAGAGTAAAACACGCGCGCCACTTCAGTTAAGAGATAATACGCTTTGATAACTAAGAAAAAGAAATATAAATTCTTTATTAATTAATAAGTATTATAAATATAAAAAACGCGTGGAAATATTATTTTATATTATATTATAATTAAGTTATACTAAAGATAAGCTATTATTTATGATATTTCTCAATTTTTTAAGATTTTACTAATTTATATACGCATTAAATACTTTACTAACTATATGCGTACATGATAAATCTTAGTTGCTATTAAATTTACGCACTTTAGCTCTGAAGATTATGCTTCATATCGTGGCGAGGACACTAGAACGATGGAAATCGAAGGCGCGGCACTCAATCTATAAAATAACAAGGTGAAGACGAATGAAGCGGAGGAAGCGCGACAGTGTAAGACAGCTAAAAATCCAATCTAGTCGGGCGGACCCAGGAATGGGTGGGTCCGCTGAGTGCCTGGTTGTAAGCGCTGCCATAGCCGAAGTCAACTTAAAAGAAATAAAAGAAGGATCAAAAAGACACAGAGACCTAACACATTCCAAAGCCTGAAAAAGGCAGCAAGTTGAATAATACTATTGTTCTAGCTACAGTACCTATGGGACATTACTACGGAGTACTTTGTCTAGTTCTGAAGAAAGCTTGCGCTGTGCACAGCTCGACCCGACAGCTCAGCTCTAGTGGCTCGCTACCAAACGACGTCAAAATATTAATTTTGAGTTATGCTGATGATTCTTTGTTGAAGAAAGGAATTTTCTTTAATTTTCTGAATGCTAAAATGTGACGCCATATAGCTGGTTTTGGCACGTGTCACAAGAAAATACCTACCATATCGTACTCGTCCGTAATTTACAACTTTGGCCTGCTGGTCTCCTGGGCTGCAATCTCCTCGTACATCCTGTCAATCTCCTTCCGGAACGCCTTGGCGGTTTGTGGACGCTTGAGCTTAAGACTGTTACAAGTCAGTATATCTCCCCTAGAATTCAGGTTGCTCTGGAGAGACTTACGTAGGTGTCAACAACTCATTCTCGATCGTAAATGGGTCGATATCCAGATAGCAGTTCTTGACCATTTCAAACTTGTTGAATTTGTGGCTCCTACCAATCTGATCCAGCAGCTTCAAGAAAGCGCCCTTGACGCGCGGGTCATTGGCGGACGCCTTGAGAGCCGGGCGGTCGTCGATTGCAACGGGCTTCTTAAGCACCTTGCTCGCAAATGGCGCAAAATGCTCGGGATCAATGCCAAAAACAGCCACCAGGCTCGACTCCTTGGCGTCGCCGTGCACGAAAGCTGTCGCCACCACGTTGGTGCTGCCCATGTACACATTTTCGATGCGCTCAGGCGAGATATATTCGCCTTGGGCCAGCTTCAACACGTTCTTTTTGCGGTCAATTATCTTGAACCGGCCCAGGCTGTCCACCTCAACAATGTCACCTGTGTGGAACCACCCATCAGGCTCAATGGTCTTGGCCGTCTCCTCTGGGTTCTTGAAGTATTCTTTGAAGATGATGGGACCGCGCATCAGCAGCTCACCACGCGGGTTCGGCTTGTCCTCGACTGTATACTCGTAATCCGGTACTGACTCGATACAACACTCGACTGACGGACAAGGACCTCCGATATTGCCTGTCGTGAAGTCATCCCTCATCTGAACCGTACCTGTGGCGTACGTCTCTGTCATACCGAATCCCTGGACGAAGTTATTGCCAAACGCCGCACGGAGGAAGGTGTGTACGTCAGGGTCGAGCTGAGCGCTGCCGCTGCACATAGTCCGGGCCCTATCCAGTCCTACTGCCTTGCGTACTTTGGGTGTCCATATACGGTCAAACAGGATGTGAGTGTTGTAGCCCTTGCCAGACCCCAACTGCATGTTGGATTTCTTGGTATCAATGACGCGCCTGGACAGCGCACCCTTGAAGCCCTCGGATTCAATAGTGGCGGCCTGAATGGCCGAGTTGAACCTGTTGAAGAGACGGGGCACCGAGAAGAGGCCAGTAGGCCGGAGAATCTTCATATCCTCAACCAGGCCGGTGATGTCACCGTGAAAGTAGCCGATACGCGCGCCCGCCGCGAGTGCCAGCTGATCAGCCATGCGACCGTAGATGTGGGCAAGAGGCAGGTAAGATATGTGCACATCACCCGGTCGGACGCTGTCCGCCGAGCGAGCGGCAGAAACACCCGCAACGGCGTTGGCGTGGGTGATGACAACACCCTTAGGGTCGCCAGTGGTACCGGAGGTGTAGTTGATGGTGACAATGTCATCGCGCCTGGGAGGGCGTATGGGGCGACCAGATTGAAGGCCAATGGCCTCCACATCGCTCATGGAGAAAATTTGGAGGCCAAGAGGCGCAGCGCTGGCATTCAACAGAGACTGCTTGGACGTCCCAGTCGGTTCACCTGCATCCAGCGGGTCTAGGGAGATGATGAGCTTCAGGGTGGGCACGCGCGGCGCCAGCTTCAGCAGCGTCGGGATGTGGTTGACGGAGCAAATAACGCAAGTAAGCGCGCCGTGGTTCATGATGTACTCGGACGTCTCGGGGCCAAGGGTCTCGTAGAGAGAGACGGGCCAGAGGGACTGAGACAGCAGAGCGAGCTCCGATATCTGCCACTCGGCGCGGTTCTGGGACCACAGACCCACGCCGTACTTGTCATCGGTAATGCCGACGCGCTTGTGCAGTTCAACGATGCCAGCGCCAAAGTTCTTCCGGCGCTCGGCAACCTGGGCGTACGTGATCCAGGTGTACTTGGGTTCCCACGTCTTGGTATTGGGGTTCCAGGGCCTCCACCCCAAGCAGGGGCTGCTGGCGACATTAGCGACCGAGTTTTCGAAAAGATCATGGACTGTCTGGTGGGCCGGATCGTATGTCTCGAGAAGCGGGCCGTTGAGGAAGCGCCAGTGACGGTAAACCGAAGTCCGGTTCGGTCGCTCGGTGCCGGGAATGGGCAGGGCATAGGGAGAGCCAGCCGGCGGCGGCTCGGCAATAGTCCGGATGTATGCCTCGGTCTCTCGTCTCGTCGGCGCCATTGTTGTTAGAGAATGGCGGCAAAGTGCGACGTGCGTCGAAATGTCGAGTGAGCGATGTGTAATAATCCCCTTTCCGGGATGCTAAGGAGAGCGAGCGCAGGCGATCGAGCGCTTTTCAAGACGAGAGGGGCCAGAAACCGACGTGCAATGAAGCTACCGGTGAACAAAGGAAGGAAAGAGGACGCCACGGGGAGAAGGGCGTTGCGCGGAGAACGTCGTCGTGGAGGTTATGAATGAATGCCAGTGCCCCATCCCCTTTCGAGCCAGGCCGCCGAGTCGACTCGGTTGCATGTGTTCCTCTCCAGCGCCGAGTGCGACCAGGAACGGAGCTAGCCAGGTTGGATCACCCTGTCATCGTGAATGCCAAGTACCGATGTCAGCCAAGTCAGCTCCCACCAGAAGACCAAAATACCAAAGCACCAAGGTTCCATAATAGTCATTGCTCATCAGCTGCCATTCCTTTTTTCTTCTTTTTTTTTTCTTCTTCTTTTTTCTTCTTTTTTTCTTTTCTTACTGCGATGCGCCCTCACTCAGGCTCGCGTTATGGCAAAACGGAGTCAAGTGGCAACCAGGAAGATCCGTAGCGGCCACTAAAGTATGAAGTAGGTGGTTAGCGTTGCCTCGGCTGCTGGAACACACTGGTGGAGAACCCCGAACGGGGCCCTGAACCGGCCCGTAGCAATTGTCATATCAATCCAACGGTGCTGAGAGGGACGAGCCCAACTCCTCTTGCCAAGAGAATATGCTGTCGACAAAGTCTAACCCCCAACATTTCCTCGTCACATGCCCGTTCACGGCCAGATTCGCCAGGTTATTAAGCAATGTTTTCGCAGTGTGTTGGTTGCATACAATCCAACCCCTGAAGGTTTGTTCGCGCGGTACTTGAAGATGGGCCAACCTACCCAATCTTTTTTTCTATTTTTGAGGGCTTTGATGATGGAAATTTGCCGCCTTAATACGGAAGATCAAGGATTAAACAAGAAAAATGAATGTTTAGAACTAAGACCTAAATATTGGCTCGATCCTTACGCGAAACAACTTCCCAGTTGAGTACTTTTATATGCTGCACAAACCCTCCAGATATCTCCCAATGTGAACATCGCAACTGTGATCCGCTTAGTGTATCTTAGTCGGATAACACGGCAATGGCCCATCTTCGTTTTAGGTTTTTATTCCAGATGTTTGCCTGGCTGGCGTGAAAATGACTGGGCAAGCTGCGGTCATTTTGAGAGTTTTTTGGCGAGTCGGTGGCGCAAAATGGCGACCTCGGCTTGTCGTCAACTTCCAGCTCGCCCCAACATCTATCCCCGCGATTCAGTACTCCATTTCGTGTCGGCGATGGGGTATTGAAGGCACCCTAGTAGGAACTCTCACGACAGTTACAAATCTGTTCAACTGTAAGGTGTTTTTTGGTCCTCCCACCTCACAATCTCTCGGCTTGAACCGCCATGATTGCAAACCTCACACGTCAACTTGTACAGACAGCATCAAAATGGGATTTTCTCGCGACGTTTCCATCGACTACTCGCCATATTGCCCTTGAGATGTCGGTCTGCCGGGTTGATCAGGACGGCGTTATTCGACAGGTCAGCGTCGAATAATAAAGATGTCGATAAAGTCCGACTCTTCAAGCAGCGAAATGAATGCTTGGGATTGGGTGCATTTCCTGACGGTAACCTCCTCTCCCCAGGCATTCAGACTCCGGCATTGCAGCCAAGGAAGCGGTTCGGAATATATTCGCTCTTGTTTCGAACATGACTTGAAGCCCCGCCACTCATTACGTTGTATGCACGTGCAGCTGCAACGTCATGTTGAGAATAATTGTTCTTCAGTTTCCTCGTCGCGCGCTCAGACCAGATTCGGCCACCCTAAGGCCAACAACATCACATAAAGAGCGATGTGCCGGCTTGGGCACCTTCTTGAGCACAGCACTTCCGTCGGTAGCGCTTGCATGTCTCCGATGTTTCGTTTTGCGGTATTCCAATTCAGCAGCAGTCATCTCCGTCAGCTCGGCCAAGCGGCGCTGTTCGTGCAAAACCCTCACAGGGCTGAAGTTGGCTTCATGCAAGCCGTGAAGTTTGACGGAGATTTGGTAGCAGCGCCGTCGGCATTGAGCAGAGACGGGCAGGGTCTTCCAGCACTGGGTGCGGAGGCAGCAGGGGTCCCTTTGCAATTGGACCGGTTGATGTGGTTGTGCATGGAAATTCCCAAAGATTGTCGTTTCAGGATGGCTTCACAATCCCACTCCCTGCTCGCGACCCCAGTGAATGCTTCACCTCCATGATCCGCGGGGGCGAACAAATCAGGGACGGACTGTCGCAAGCATGACGGATCTTCCCTTGGGGTATCTCGCTTTTCTCATTTTATCCACGCGCTATTCTCTCCTTCTTTCTTACACCAACCTTGGGTTGCCCACTTGCAGTTGATCTGTTGGCCTTATTCTCCTTCTCAGTCTCTACTTCACTAATACTCGATCCGAGCGCGCAAGCTGCTGCTCTTGTTCTTTTTCATATCATCAACTCTGGGCAGTTTGAGACCTAAACCATATCCCAAAAGAGCAAGGCGTCAAAATGTTCCTCTCCAAGCTCAAGGTGCCACGTGAGGCTATCAGGAGTATCCAGGGATTGTTCGCAGCGGCGGTGCTAGTTCTCTCCGCATACGGTACGGCATCATCCCAGACGAGTCTTGGAAGAAGAAAAAGAGTACTGATGATTTGGGGTCCACAGTCGCCAACTGGTACAACACTGACACCCTAACCTCGTCGCCCGCTCAGATCAACGTCCTCATCTTTGCCGGCGTCTTCTCCATCATCTCCATCATTCACCTCGAGGTGGTATCAAAGTTCTTTCCGCGCTGTAGGTGTTTTCCCTTGTTCAGGGAGAATGATTCTGAAAGCTAAGCCTCACTTATAGTGGCCAGCCCATACGTCTTTATCGCCGTCGAGTTCGCCAACGCCGTCGTCTGGTTTGCCAGCGCCATCTCGCTCGCCGTTTTCCTCAGCCGCTTGCTCTTCTGCCGTGGCAGCGTGTGCGCCGCCGCTCAAGCCGACGCCGTCTTCGGCTTCGTCAACCTGCTTGCCTGGTTCGGTACTTTAATCCCCCTCTCCATGGATCTATTCAAAGGTGGACTTCGCAAGCCGGGCCCGACCATGTCCGGCGCTGCCGGTATGAAGGAGGTAGCATAAGCATCCTTCGGGTCAAGAGATACCCTTTGGGCCACTTGCTCGAGTTAGCAGGGGTGGTGATACAGAGTACCTCTGCTTGTTCCTTCGGGAAATCTCCTTGGCCGGCAGGGTCAGGATGATAAGGCTGGGTAATGGCGGTGGATAGGAAATGCTCGTAACTCCTGCCTGGTCTAGACGACACCAGCCGGGCTGTGTCTTTTCGGTTTGTGGTCAAGGGTTCTGGCAAAGCATTACATGACTTGTTGTTCCTGTTCTTTCTTCTTTTTCCCCCCACATACATATCTATACATATACCGGCCAGGGGTCAGGAACTAACAAAGCGGATTAGTGAGGAGTACTACTGGGTTCTGTGTGGGTTTATTTACTTTGGGGAGTGAGCTATCACTGGGTAGGGTAGCTGATGGAAGCATTGAATGTCCTCTTCGGACTTTGTTGCATGACTTGTGTCTCTCGAGTCTCCTGTGTGAACCTCACACCATGGATATCCCCAAATGCGGTAGTTGGTGGGAGTAACTCCCGCAAATTTGGGTAAGCTTCGTGAGAATGTCTTCAGCTCAAGGGATGTCCCAGTATCCAGACACCACTTTTGCTAGTAGAGGGTCTTCAATCTCGCTCATTCAGTCGCTCGCGATGCTCTCCGGATCAGACTGTCCAGAAGAAAAGACTTGGCTGCTTACACCGCCACTTTCCGTTTTGTCACAGCATCCCGAACAAAGACTTTTGCGTCTTGGGATCATCTAGTCGGCCGTGGCCCGTGGGCAAGCAGGAGAAACCTCAACTACCCCGCTATGATGATTCCACCAGAGCAGGCTTGGCGGGGTTGCGCTCCATCCGGTTCAATGAAGGGATGGTGGATCCTCCCTGCAACAACGACAACGAGGCTCAGAGAGTATGTAATGTATGTATCTGCTTCGTCATATGGGATATGTGCTCGACGATGATACGCTCGGAGCAATCTCACCCTGGAGAAAGCAGAACAGCCGCATCGCAGTGGTTGCTCCGTTTCCAGAAACCGGTCACACACGTAGTGCCCGACCTCTCGGTCCCCCTCCCCCACCCCCCAAATATATACAGCACCCAATCTGCAACCAGGGGCCATGTTACCATCCAGCCAACCACCAACCCTGGGCCTGGGGACTCTTATGTGCGGTGCATGCATATTAGGCGGTGGCTAAGCAAGCAAATTTACTTGCGCTTCTTGCTTCCCAGCGCTACGCAGCCTGCCACTCATCATCCACAAATTACCCCCAGCTTCCGAGAGATCTTCTAGAAAAGAAACCCCATGCTTGAGCTGTAAAGGAAAACCCGAAGCCTTGCATGTGCAGTGACGAATCGCAACGGTTTTCGAATGTTATTCTTGTCTCCTGGTCTGGAATGTTTTACCCTGTCAAGTAAACATCGCGGTGTGCTTGACAGCCAAAGAACGTAACGGCGGGGATTCGACCACCAAATTCGAACCATGTCGGTCTCGAGGGTGTGCATGCCAATGTGCCAGTTTGAGGATTTTGGGATGTCAATCCTGTTCTTGCCTGGGTGAAGCCCCGCGCCATGAGTCGATGGCGCGATTGCGTGCTTGGAGCTTCACCCCACTCCCTTTCCGAAAGCAGCCCATCTAGACGCGCTGGTCGAGAGCAGGGCCAGCCAAAGAGGTTCCCGTAATGAAAATTCGCAATCCGCCCGCTTGCTCAAACAAGGCGAGCCGACGTATATAGAAGGGGGAGCGGGACACCGAACTTGAGACGTTTTCCAGCAGACCCCTCTTCCTCTTTGTCTCGGAAACACAGCAGCAAGCACATAGCTCAAGAGAAGCTCACACCTCGCTCCTAGCTTGAATAACGCCTCATCAACGTGCCCTTCCCCCGCACCAGTAGCAAAATCAACAGCCCACCATGTCGGAGCTTAGCAAGAACTTCGAGACCCTCCAGCTCCATGCGGGGTAGGTGATGCCGGTCCTGCTTCCTGGGAGTGTAGCTTTACTGATGGGTGAGCCGACTTTAGCCAGGAACCTGACCCAACCACCAAGGCCCGTGCCGTTCCCATCTACGCCTCTACCGTAAGTTGCCATTGGCTATCGTAGCTCCCGGGAACAGGAGGTCTGATAAAAGCCCTCAAACAGAGCTTCGTTTTCAACGACTCGGCCCATGGCGCCCGTCTCTTCGGCCTCAAGGAGTTTGGTAACATCTACTCCCGGATAATGAAGTAAGCGATACATGGCGCCGGTTTCGGAGCGTGCTAGCGAAGGTTACCATGCTCACTCGTTCTCGCGCTACAGCCCCACGGTCGATGTGTTTGAGAAACGAATTGCAGCTCTTGAGGGTGGTGTTGCCGCCGTTGCCACCTCTTCTGGCCAGGCCGCCCAGTTCCTTGCCATTGCGGCGCTCGCACAGGCCGGTGACAACATCGTCTCGACCTCGAACCTATACGGCGGCACATACAACCAGTTCAAGGTTCTCTTTCCGCGTCTGGGCATCACAACCAAGTTCGTCAAGGGCGACAAACCTGAGGACCTGGCTGCAGCCATCGACGACAAGACCAAGGCTGTCTACATAGAGAGCATTGGCAACCCCCGCTACAATGTCCCCGACTTCGAAGCCATTGCCAAGGTTGCGCACGAGAAGGGCGTCCCTGTTGTGGTATGTGCGGGCCGGCTTGCAAGGTTCTGGGATAGTAACTAACCAAGGAACAACAGGTCGATAACACCTTTGGTGCTGGTGGCTACTTTGTGAGGCCCATCGATCACGGCGCTGATATCGTCCTTCATTCGGCGACTAAGTGGATCGGCGGCCACGGAACAACAATTGGCGGTGTTATTGTCGATAGCGGCAGGTTTGACTGGGGCAAGCACGCCTCCCGGTTCCCTCAGATGGTTGAGCCGTCCGAGGGCTACCACGGCCTCAAGTTCTGGGAGACATTCGGCGCCATTACCTTCATCATCCGGGTGCGCGTCGAGTTACTTCGCGACATTGGTGCCTGCCTGAACCCCTTTGGTGCCCAACAGCTCATCCTCGGTGTTGAGACTCTCTCGCTCCGCGCTGAGAGGCACGCCCAGAACGCCCTGGCCCTGGCTAAGTGGCTTGAGGCCAACCCTTATGTCTCGTGGGTGTCATATCCGGGTCTGGAGAGCCACCCGTCGCACGAGATTGCTAAGAAGTACCTCAAGCGCGGCTTCGGTGGTGTGCTGAGCTTTGGTGTCAAGGGCGGCGGTGGTGCGGGCAGCCAGATCGTCGACGGCTTCAAGATCATCTCTAATCTCGCCAACGTTGGCGACTCTAAGACTTTGGCCATCCACCCCTGGACCACGACCCATGAGCAGCTCTCGGATGAGGAGAAGGTCAGCTCGGGCGTGACTGAGGTAAGCTCCTCTCAACCATGATTCGGCAGGGCGAAGTTAACATGAATTTTCAGGACCTCATCCGTATCTCGGTCGGAACCGAGCACATTGACGACATCATTGCCGACTTCGAGCAGTCATTCAAGGCGGCTGCAGCTGCGACCACTGCGGGTGGCGCTGGGGCCTCTACTGAGGCCAAGTCGGAGGAGGCTCCTGTGGTTGTTTAGTTGTCCTGACTGGGTGTTTCTGTCATGATTGTTTGCTGGTTTAAAGTAGCGGAGAGATACCTTTCAGGCGTTTTAATGCAATGCCATGTTGATTAAAGACGTTGAAGTCTATCCACGTGGTGATACGGAATCTATCTGTAAGCTGCGGCTTACGGGGGTTCTTTGTGAGCTATCCGGGTCCGTGGTTAACTATCGCTGGCCAGCCAATCATGGGCCCTATGGGGTAGCCTAGCTGGTGGGCTGCGGGGCGCCCACCAGCAGATATATCCACAGGATAATAGGCATTCCGTCACCACCAAACTCCAACCGTTAATGCGCGATCCGCCATGCATCCAACCGCCATTCTCACCGCCCTCCTGGGCACCTTCTGCACCGGCGGCCTAGCTTCAGGGAAACGACAAACCCCCCAAACAACAATAACCCTCCGAATTCCCCCCTCGGCCCTCCTCCCGAA
>Ga0247763_1000292_pt1 | contig 28355 bp, 25 predicted proteins | sample UWRJL141409B4_FD_179926 | JGI IMG/M metagenome (GOLD analysis project Ga0247763, IMG submission 179926) | Plant litter microbial communities from Arlington Agricultural Research Station in Wisconsin, United States - UWRJ-L141-409B-4 | ecosystem: Environmental > Terrestrial > Plant litter >... | reverse complement strand
CTCTCCGTCAGCTCCTCCGTTTTACCCCACCGTCACCTGTCGACCCCGTCTTACTTCTTCGGGCGGTTTGCATCCAGACAAGCCCCACCCCGTCCGTCCGTCCGCCCCCCACGCCAGACTTCTCTCTTTGGACTCGATCCTCATGCGTGACACCACAGCCATGAGCGGTGATGCAGGTGTCCCTTTGAAGGGAGAACACCGCCCAGGCAACAGACCCTGCTTTGTCAGAACCAAATCTCAACCTAGCTCGGCCATAAGGCTAAATCCGACTATACCACAGGACTGCATCATGTCTTTGCCACCAAACCATTGCGTAGCGCGGCTGTTGCCTTCGATTCGCAAGGCATTCTAGCCACGGTCAGCGGTGATTGGATGGTGCAACTCCCAATCAGTTGGTCGTGCACACTATCTTGTCAGAGCGGGCCATAGCTAGACCGACCCGCATCTGTCTGTCGGTGCCGAGCGCGCCTTTGTGCTGTATCTCGGCCGCTATTGGCTCCATCTCCGCTCCTCCGTCCTCAGCCTGATGCCACAACATAACCCGACATTCATGATGCTTCAACCGTGCATGTCACATATCTCTTCCAGGCATCTTCTGTGTCGTCATCGTTTCTCGCTGCAGAAGCCAGACGTTGACCGAGAAGGTGGATATTGGCCAGCTCGGACGAGTATTTATATCGGTCAAAGTAAGGAACACTTGACGTCACCTCTCACTCAGCAAACAGCACTCCTCGTCCTCTTCGTCAACCCCTCACACCAAGCAACACTTGCAATACCAAGCAACAATGGCTACCCAATCCGGCATCACCATTGCGGGCCCCAACGAGCCCTACACTGTGGTCGAGAACATTCCTCGACCTACCCCTGGACCCAAGCAGGCTCTGGTCAAGAGTCTCTATGTCGGCCTCAACCCGGTGTAAGCCCCCTGCTCGGCCATATCCATTCAACAGCGATGCTAACATCCACAGCGAGCCCTTTATGCAACACTCGGGCATACTCGTCACCTCTTGGCCCGCCGTGATTGGCAGCGATGTCGCCGGCATCGTCCTGGAGACTGGCCCGGACTGCAAGAAGCTCACCAGGGGTGACTATGTCTTTGGCTGTGTCCCCGTCGGGCTGAGTCAGTTCTCCCCTTTTCAGGAGGCCTTCCTCGTCAATGAGGATTGGATCCTCAAAAAGGGGGATAATGTCGGCTTGGCGGAAGGCTCTACTGTTGGGGCAGGGCTTCTGGTTCGTGCATCTTCTGATACCTATTCCAAAATTGCGAAATGACTGAAAAGCATGAACACAGACCGCCGGCTTGGCTTTGATAGATGGCCAGCAGTTCCAGGTTCCTGCCCCTGGTGTCGAAGCCACGTCCAAGGATGCATGGGTCATTGTCATGGGCGGCAGCGGCAGCGTTGGAGGATACTGCTCCCAGATTGCCAGCCTCTGCGGCTACAAGGTCCTTGCATCGTGCTCTCCTTCCAAGACTGAGGTAAGTATTAAATTCTCCTGACGGACCCACTGCTGCCAGGATCATGGCTGACCACTAACTCCCGACTAGGCCGCAATCAAGTCTGGTGCCTCGGCCACCTTCAACAACAGGGCCCCCATTGAGGAGCAGCTTGCTAAGATCAAAGAGATCACTGATGGAAACTTTGCCCATGTTGTCGACGCCAGTGTCCAGTCTTTTGAGCTTTCCATCAAGGCTCTGAAGACACTGTCCAAGGCGGAAGCCAAGTACTTTGCTACGCCTGATGATTGGTAAGGTCTTTTTTTCTTAGTTGGTCAACTACTCATGAGAGTCTTGGGCTTACGAATGTAACGACAGGTCTGATCTGAAAGTCCCCGAGTCGATCAACATGTACCGTGTCGAACTTGGCAAGCTCGGACGTGACGATGAGCTCGGAAAGCACGTCACCGCCAAAGTTGCAGAGATGGTCACCCTGTTCGAAGGACATTTCGGTGCGGGCAAGCTCCGGCCCCTCGACTACCATCTTGTTGAAGGCACGGGATGGGACAAGGTCATCCAGGGAATTGCTGACATGGAGGCTGGGAAGCTGCCCAAGAAGCCTGTGGTCAAGGTCCAGGATGAGTGAGAATTGCGACACTACCTGGAGTGGGACATAGGCGGCCAGAAAGATAAAGGATGCCATTTGGATATTCGCCTATTGCGCCAGAAGATGATCATTTTTGTCTACAACTCATTATGCTAGATAGACCCACAGCCGTAGGGTAAACAAGTGCTCTCAATCCGAGAATAGGGTAAATGATTGATTGATACGAGGAAAGTCACACCCGGTCACTCATTCACTGACTTTTTGACTTTGTCCATTTCAACTTCATTCGTGCACTATTTCGCGTTCATTTTCGCTGCCTATCTTCATGAGAAAAATTCTCCATACTGCCACACATATTGACGGTGAACAGGTTCCATTTTTCGACCTTTTCTATTTCGGCCTACGAAAGAGTGACCATGGAAACCTAGGCCGATTGACACGTTGCATCCTAACATTATGTAGATCCGTGTGGAAATCCCGTAGCTCTCTTTTAAAGTCCAGCAACAACGCTCTCAAATCCTGCGTATGCGATCGCATCATTTGAAATTCCGCTCGGACGTCGGAATCCAGCATTGCGAGTTTCCATTTCAATTGCCTTAGCTCGTTAACGTCGTGTTTCAGCTGGTTGATATTGGTATTCATTTCGTGAATAGTGGTGCGCAGCTTGTGGATATTGGTCTTCAACTCCATGATATCAATCTTCAAATCCATGATACCTTGGGTCTTGAGCTCATCATCGGCATTGACGCTCGGTCGTTCATGTTTGGTGATAATTTCCCGACATATCGAGGAAGTTAGAACCGAGCTACTGCTGGGGGTGGGGTTTTGGCCCGCGTTGTCACGAGAGTGGCTGATGTTCCGGGAACTCGATGTAACAAAGCTCCGGGGAGGGAATCTAAACCCAGATGTTCGGGAGGATAGGTGCAACACTCCGGCGAGCAGCTGAGATGACCGTGGAGACATGCCGGTAGCTCGATGCAGGTTGTGGCGTTACAGGCAGTCTTTTTTGAGAGAGAGAGAGAGAGAGATTGTGTGTGTGTGTGTGTGTGTGTGTGTGTGTCAAGGGCAAACTAGCTAGGAGACAGTATGTTTGGTGGCTGGCCGGGGGAGATAGCAAACAAGGAGAAGATGGACAATCACAAAAGCTTAGGAAACTGGCAGAGAGGAGAATCAGCCGGGTTTTAAAAGCAATCGAGTTTAAACTCTATTGGCGACACTGTGAAAAAAGAGTGACGCCGCTCAACGCCACCTATTCAAGAAGCAAAGTTAGCCGGGTCATTCGCCGTCTGTGGCACCGAATTCCAGAAAGTTTCTTATTCCATCCATTAGAGTTTGCTGAAAAATAAACAGCGAAAAATGGTACGGGCATAAAGGGTAGGGGAATAATAACTAGAAGACTCCTTTCAAACGGGAACAGACTAGCAGACCCTCAGAGCATCGACACCCCTCCCATTGTTTCAATATTCGGGGTGACATTTACTCTGGTAAGTTCAACTGCCTTGCACGATGGACATGGTCATCAATGTGGAATTTGGTGCTGACGCAAGTCCCTTCTCTCGTGAAGAAGGAGCGATCTTATGAATGCCGTCTGAACTAGAATGACGTTGCGACTGCCTCCTAGACCCGGAAAGCACTACAAGGCATCTCTGTCCAAAATCTCAATCAAGGTCGGGCCAATATCGGCAACTCGAGCTGGCGGTCTCTGTTGCGCTCAGGTGCTTTCATTCAGTGTGGGATCCAGTTCTCTTTTGGCCTCTGGTCCATGACTACGTCTTTCTCATCTTCGTCAGGCAGGTGCAACCTCAAATCGACAGATTCGGTGGTGACCCGGTATCCTTTACGGCCTCAAGATGTCCAAGCAGTTGACTGCACGGAGACGAATCAAGAACAGACAAGCCCAACAGTAACACGTGACCGGCGGCCCGATATCTCGATGCAGCCCCTCCGCTGGGCGCAATCCGCTCTCGTCCCTCAACCCTAGATCCCACCACATCGAGAGCGATCCCCGGCCCAGGCTCACCAAAACCCAGCTACCAAATTTAGCTGCATTGTAGTGAGAGAATCAGTGCTTGCGGCCGGTATCGGCAGGCTCAAAGCACAGGCGCGCAGAACTGAGAAGGCTCCAGGGCCTAAAACCTGAGACACCACCATGAGCGACGGCCTCCCAGACGTTGTGGTTGACACAAAGCTAGAGACCGAACTTCGTCCGCATTGTACAATCCACTTCATTTACGAGCCCGACCCAAAGTTTGCTAGACTGAGGCCACAGAGAGCCAGCGAGGAATGGGTACGACAACAAGAACTGGGAAGTGGAGGCTTCGGTAGCGTCTGGCTCGAAAAATGCGTTTCCGGTCGCAAGAAGGATAGTCTCCGAGCGGTCAAGGAAATACGTTGTCCCTCAAGCACAAAGCCCTCCTCCGCGTGTGTTCGCGAATTGGAGGCCATCAGCAAGTTCTCACAGGCACCTGTCAGTCCCGCCCACTTCAGCCTTTACTCTTTTCTGACATGTGACAGTACCGCCATTGCTTTGTCCAGTCCCTTGGCTGGTACGAGAGCGCCAACACAGTCTTCGTCTCCATGGAATACCTCGAGCTTGGAGATCTTCAGCAATTCATGACAATGCCATTCCTAGGAAGCGACGCGTCGAGTATCACTGGGCAGATATTGGAAGGCTTGGTATTCATGCATGAACAAAAGTTTGCCCACAGAGACCTGAAACCCAAGGTAAGCACTACACCGAGATCATTGATTTTCGTTCCTGTTGACTCTGGAATCACGCAGAATATCTTGGTGCACAGCCCCCATCCAGCGTATGTCCATCCGCTTGCTTTTCGGAGATTGGAAACTAGCTGACTCTGATTTTAGGTGGTGGGTGAAAATTGCCGATTTTGGCATCACTAAACGGATCCACGATGCAACAGGTCTAACCAGCAATGTCGGAACTGAGGGTTATATGGCCCCTGAAGTCCAAGGGATTTATCCTCTGGCTGATCTGGATATCAAAGAAACCGACTATCCCTTCGCTGTGGATATTTGGGCTGTGGGAGCCATCGCAGTCTACATGATCACTGGTCAGAAGGCCTTTCCCAATGCTCGCCAACTATTCTCCTATGTGGTGGCACAAACGGCACTCCAACTACCCTCAGAAGTCGATACGGCGGAATGGAATTTTAAGGAATTCGCCGAAAGTACACTGTCTCGCTCGCCTCGCCATCGCCCAACGGCCAATCAGGCATTGCAGCATCTATGGGTACAGTCCAACTGGCATCGGTCAGCATTAGACGCCGCTCGGGCTCAAGCACAACCGGTGCGCGACATTTCTCGATCGAGCATTCCCTCACGAGGAGACTCCGTGGTGGCCCTGCCACCTCAACTTCAGCCAGAACTGGCGGACCCCAACTCAGGAGGGGGCATCAAAACGATACCCCCTTCCGCAACTCTCGATTCAAGCATTGGCGTGCGCGTGGCTGAGTCAGGGGTGGGGATTCAAAGCATGGGCGTAGCATTAAACAGAACTGTTTCACTCGGTAATTTCACCGGCCGCGTAAAGGTGCAAGAAACCATTGCACTCGACTTTTGCCCTGACAACATCACGTACGATTCGAGTGGTGATCACCTCATCGTCGTCGGAAGGTACAACAAGTTAGGAAAGCCCCGCAAGCTTTGTGGGTCAGTTTTCTGGGCCAAGGGGCTAGCTGGGGCAGACAAGATGACCGTGGCACGTATTGCTCAAAGTGAGCTCCCCGTTTCATGCATATCAAAGATACCAGACGGCAGGCATCGAGATTTCGGCGTACTCTATGAAAGATGGCCCGGAAGTGTCCTACGATACTGCAATCCTTGGGTAGGCCACTTGACCCAAGGTGGCGATATTGGCGGAGAGATAGTCACAGCACAAAGGGACGAACGGATAATTTGCGTCGGTTTGCAAAAATACTGCATTGTCGACTTCATTTGTGGATCTGCTGAGATCCGGGTGAATATTTCTGGGTCGCAAAACTCTCGAAACTGGAGGTCATTGCCACTACCGTGCAATACTTATGAAGAAAGGTCAATTCAGAAATGGACGGCTTCCTCATGCTGCTACGCGGTGTTTTCGGCGGATGAAAATTATCTCTTCGTGGCCAAGAGACGTGACTGGTCGGAGCGGCAAGATAACGAATCTATCGTGGTTTGGAATACAGTCACCTTGCGCTGTGAAGCCACCCTACAATATGGAGTATGCTTTCCAGATGGACTTATTTCTCTTTCTCGACGCGGTACAAGGTTAGCGACGGCTTGTACAATTTGCGCATCATCGATTGAGATTTGGGATCTCTCCAACCCCGGCAATTGCCTGGTTAGTGCAACGAACTCTCCATTCAATGGGCTTGTATAGGTACCTAGGCAAACTGACGCTGGGAACAGACAATCGATGCTGCTTCCCGCCATGGGGGGGTTCACGAACTCTTGGCAGCGCGAATAAGCCCGGATGGCGGCAGGGTCCTGTCGTATTCTGTCTCTCCGTCAGGATCCCACGGCAGCCATCCTCCTTTGCTGGAGTTCTGGGATGCGTACAACGGCGCCATTCTCCGAATTCTTGAATACCCAACAGGCCTAACCGCTAGCATTGTGTCGTTGGATTTCTCGCCTTGTGGGAGCAAGGCCGCGGCTGTTGTAAGAGAAGAGAAAGAAGACGGGCGCTACCAAGGGACTATAGTGTTGTGGAACCTTAAAGCCGCGCTCTGAGACGGCCCGCGTGGTCGTAAATTAGCTCGGCCAGGAATTGGCCAGGTGCCCCGAGACAGGACATGGCAACTATAGGTTACGAAAGAAGCCAAGATTTTAATTACCTCTTCCCTGTATCACAGCAACAAGGATATATCTTCAATGACAGAACGAAACGACGTCATACCAACTCACAGGCGCCCTGCTTCATGTTGAAAGTTTTGGACTCTCTAGACTCTTAAAGAGGCTAGTTATTAGTTTCTGGGCTGGGTGAGAATAAGTAGAACTATGGCATAGAATACAGGAACAGACTGGCATTACAAGATGTTGAAAATGTTAATAGCAGATTAGCGGACGGGAAGCCGAGGATTAAGCTGGATCCATACAGTCGGGGATACATTTTGTGAGGTATGGCTAAAGGGATTTAGTGCTTGGTTCTTCACTCTGATGAGGTTTTGGGTTTCCTACTCGAGGTCTTGAATTTCCTGTTCGTTCATTTCTGGTTTAAGTGTTTGATCGTCTAATCTTGGAAAAATACGCTTTGTATAGGTAGGTAGGTAGGTAGGTACTCGCCCTGACGTGCGGCGTATGAGGTTCTACTCTACCTTAACTTACTTCCTTGGGCCCCTACCCACCTACCTACCTACCTACCTACCTACCTACCTAGGGGGCACCTACTGTTGTAATTCAGCTATGGTCGTCGTCTGTCTTTGTTTATCTATCTTTCTGTTTGTGACGGCTACAAGGCAACTTGCTTGCTTGCTGCTTACTACCTGGTACTTAATCGTCTGTCTGGGCCGGAACGGAACGGAACGGGTACAGTAAGTGCATCCGTGCGTCCGTCGCATGCCATTACGGCTTGTGAGATTTTGATCCGGGTCGAAATTCATGGTTCTTCATTTGATACTGATGAGAAAGCTCCAGCGCGCAGAGTCAAGTAGGAAAGGAAAGGAAGGGCAAGGTTAACCTCCTGAATCCGCCACTGCGAACGACAACTCAGTTAATTGCAGGAGGACGTTGACGGGTGAGGAGAACAAGTCTCTCAGGGGGGGGTTGGGGTTGGGTAACTTGGGTTAGACTGGACTGGCTGGACACTATCCAATCCAATCCAACAAGCCAGGAACTTTTCAATCAGAGAGACCTGGCGTCAAGTGAAAGATACAAAGAAATAAAGGCTTGCGTTTACACATGGAGGCCAACAAATCGCGCGAGAATACCTATTTGACCCCATCGATGCCAGATTGACGCCCTCCGTAAAGAACAGACACGCTCACCATGATCAAAACCATGCCCATGACCAATATCACGAATAACAACGCACCATGTTAAAAGTGGGCCGGGAATAGAATGGCATAAAACCGAAAATGTCAAGTTAATTACCAACATACGTGCTCGAAAACAATCTGCAATATGCAATCTTCATAAGTCGTACCGAGCCCAGTTCTAACAACCATCCATCCAACCAACAAGATTGACCCACAAATGTACTCTCCGTAATCCAGATTTGTGCTTCCATGATCACATGGGGTATCTTGCTCGCTTCACGTTGATACCGAAAACACAAATCATCACTAGACACCTCCCATGCCTGCTCATGCCAGGGCTGGTCTCCCCCGTCGTTTTGGTGCGGGCGTGCCGTTAACCCCCATTCCCAGCTTCGCGATCTTGGACCGCCTTGTTGCCATTCCTGTCTTCGCTGTTGTAGACGCGGCCGGAGTCACGCCCGCGGCCGTCACTGCCGCCTTAGAGAGTGTCGGAGTACAAACTGGCTTGGCAGGTGCCTTTGTTGGTGCTGGATTCGGGTCCGTCTTTTCTACAATCTTCTGCAGAGGGGTTGGCGCTTGTAGCCTCGAGGATCTGGTTCGCCGGGCAAGTGTGTTCTTAACAGGGGTAGCTGCCGGCGTCGTCGATGTAGTCACTGGCTTCTCGACCAGCATTGGTTCCTCTGCAACCGTGATCTCGTTCTTGGCGACCTTGTCGACTTTGCCCGTCTTATCAGCCTTGTCAACCTTTTGGGCTTTCTTGGACCCTGCCTTCCCAATTTTGGGGGCAGGAGCAAGCTCATCAACATCATCGGCGTCTTCTCCCATGATATCCGCCAGGAGGGAACTGGCCAAAGCCTTGAAGGCCGACGGGGCCTCGGCGCTTTGATATCTGACCAGTTCCTCTGCCCATCGGACACCCTTCGCCTTCCTACTCTTCCTGCCATCAGCGGGGGCCTCGTCCTTGGACTCCATGGCTCGTTTCTGTTTGGCATCAAAGACAGTCCTAAGTTCATTCAACCGCCATATAGGATCTGAGCTTTGCTGTGCGAGGACAAGCTTCGGTGGCAGGGAGCTGCCCTTGTTCTTTCGTGTGTTGACTCTGGTGACAGCTGCGACGTCTTTCTCGTCCTTACGGCTCTTAGCCATGGCGAGATGTGCCTCCATCATGGCGTCGTCCATTCCGGGGAGGCGAACGGGAATCAAGGATAGGGCGACAGAGTTTGCTGATGGGGCAGCTGGTTTCAAAGCCACACGACCGCTGCGCGACCGAGTCGAGCGGCGCGGTCCGGACTCTGAAGACATACTGTCCAGGTTTGGTGAAGGAGTGTTGTTGTCAGTGGCTTCCAACACGGGATCACCGCGCTTCCTCCGCCGCTTTAATCTCGGAAGATCTGTTGAGTCCTCAGAAACATCGGGTGAGTCGTCCTTGCCTATGGCGAATTCGCTCACAGCCGCGAGCTTGCGCTTCTTCTGAGGGCTCGGGCTGTTAGTGCTCCGTTCACCGAGCGGGGTTCGCTTTTGCGGAGTGTCTGATCGGGCGATGGGCGAGCCTGTTGATGTGGCAGACCCCATTGACCCTGACCGGCGTTTGGCACGGACTGGCTTCGCCGCGGCTGCAGCTGCAGCTTTGGCGTCTCTATCCGCCGCCACCCGCGTCACAAACTTGCGGAGCATCTCTGTCTCGGAATCGTCGTGTAGCGACTGAAGTTGGAGTGTGTCGTTTTCAAGGTTGGACGCTACCACAGACAGGGTGAAATCATCATCGATGGCTCCGGTTTCATCCTCCACGCTCATCATCACTTCGTCGCCGGCGTCTGCCTCCGGATCGTCACTCTCCGATTCGCTGTCATGTTCTTCTACATGGATCTCCTGCACACCCGGAGGCGAGACCTGCCGAGTGTTTATGGGGGTAAATCCAGAGCTCTCAGACTTGGGGCTGGAGGAAGGGCAGATATCGTCATCCCGTAGGGCTGGTTGGGAGGGCGTCTCTGGTGTCATGCTGATAGCTTGCGATGTAAAGTCGGCCTTTTTTTGAGGTGTTCGTTCAAGATCTTCCTGTGCTTCAGTCACATCAAGGGGTGATGCGGCAATTGTAGGGTCGACTTGGCGTTCAATGACTGCGGCGGGGCACAAGTCCATTTCAGGGGTTCCGACAGACTCTTGTGGGGGACTGGCTGAACCATTTCGATCCATGTTAACTAGTTGGGTAAAGTGCGATGATTGGGCGGTGGACAGATGGGTTGGCGAATCAGACTCAGCCAAGGCATCCAGAGAGGTGACGTGGTTTTGCAAAATGGCTGGTGTGGGACTAAACAACGCACTGCCGCCTACCGAGTCTCCGAATTGCATATCTTGTGGTGCATTGTCTAGTTGGGCTGACTCGCCGCTGGGTGGTGATGAGCTTCCGATTCGTTCACCATGATCAGCATTGATATGGGGCTCCACGTCACCGTCGTGGTGCATATTCATGATCTTTTCGCTGTGCGAGGCAGATGCGGAATTGAGGACAGCAGCATCTGAATTTTCCGCTTCCGTGACGAATGACTCCTCATAGATGGTTGAGAGTCCCTCAGGGTCGTGGTCTTCGAATGCGTACTCCTCTTGCATGGGCTCAATCTCCTGGACCGGCGATTCCTCATCCACTACGGGGTCTGAGGCAGGTTCCTCATCCATGGCGCAAACATCCAACGAGAATTCGTTGTGCTTAGCGGGTGAGAACGTCTGGTCTGGGGATGGGATGGGTTCCGAAATATCCATCTTCAAAGCGAAAATGTCCTTTGCGACGGATGGTGTAGCCGAAGGGCCCTCGGTGTTTTCGATCGGTGAACTGGTGAAGAGGGCGTCAATCTTAGAGGCACGCAGCTGCTTCGGAGTAACTGCGTTGACTCCGCTAAGACTAAGTTCAGGAGCTTGGCTGACAGCAGGCTTGAGTTCCTGTGAAGGGCCAAAAATATCAAGCGTGATGCCTGCATCCACTTTTACGACCGCGTACGAGTCTGTCGAGCCAGACCGTGGAGTCTCAGTGCCAGTCAGTTCTTCGTTATCTTGGGAAGACAGAGACGTGTGCTGCATATCTTCCATGGTCGAACTAAGAACATTGAGCGTCTTTCGTCGCTGTTTGGCGTCGGACAGGACGGCTGGAGTCGGATCCAAGCTGTGGCGTCGGCTGGGAGGAGCGCCAGCACTCTCGAAGTTAATAAGCCGACTGACACCGCTAGACCGGCGCTCGCTGCGACGTGCAAGATGCAGGGAGCGGCGTCTCTGAATCTCGTACTCGGGCTCGGCCAGTGTTTCGCTAGCGGGCTGGTCAAACACCAGGGGATAGGCGATGGGCGCAGCAGGGCAATCGACAGAGGGAGTAATCTGGATGGATGGCAAAGGCGTCGACCTCGAGGGCGACTCAGCAGGCAGGCCGGCCTTTGGCGATTCCAAAAGAATCCTGTTGGGTGTGGCCTGAAGGCTGAAGGACTGGTGAGGAGACTCTGCAACCTTCGTTGGCGACGAGGACAGGAGAGACATCCTCTTGATAGGTGACAAGGCCGAGGCCGATATCTTGACCGGCGACAAAGATATGGCAAGCATCTTCCTCGGAGACGATTCGACAGGGAACAGCGACAGGCGCCTGCTAAGGCGACGCGTCGATCTCCTTCCCAATTCTTTGTCGTCGATGCGCCGCGTGACGTCCTCCTGCTCGACCGTGGCCGGAACCTCAAACTGAACAGCCTTGGGCTCAATAGGCCACCGGGAGCTGTGTCGCTTTCTGGGAATCCAAGTCAAGCGCTCCTCGGTGAATGTCGCGTGCCTCCCTGTTGTGGTCGAAACATTGGCGATTTCCACGGTAGACATGGCAACTGCGTCTAAACACGTCAGAAGAGTCCTCGGGCCATCGCAATTCCAGCCAGCCATACCTCTCGCATCCTCCAGGTCTCGCTTTCCGTCGCGGAACTGATCCAGGCCTGTATTCCACTGCATGTCGCCCCACGCTGGAATGTGGCTGGCATTCCTCGACCGTTTCCGCGATCCCACGCCGTGGCTTCCAAGCTCCGCAATGGCACGGCGATAAACGACGTCTTGGAAGCCCAACACCGGGCCAGCCACACGCTTCCAAATCTTGCGCTGTCGTCCATAATTCGCTGCGGGGGCGACCAGGACGCGTTCCCAAGCCCTCGGACACGGGAGGCATGTTGGGAGAAAATCGGCGGCAGTGACTGAGACCCTACAACAGAAAATACAATGTCAATGGGGGAGTTGTCACTTTTAGAAATCTCGTTCGGGGTGGTCATATTTACTGTTCTGGCCTCGGCCCCTCGCGCTGCTGCTCTGGCGCAGCCATGACACCGCGAAGAATTCTAATCCGCTGCAAACCAAAATAAAAAAGGGCAGGGTGGTGGGGGGGGTTAACAAAGATGAACAAGAAAAAGAAACGCAAAGCTAAAGCGAACTGCTCATCTAACACTGAGTATGTGAAAGCTGTGTGTGTGGACTTTGGATGCAGTCACTCATGAAGGTTTTTTTGCGAGAGGGAACGCGTTTGCAAAAGCCGATGCGTGGTGTAAAATCGCGGTGCGGGCGTGACGGGTCACAAGAAGAGGGTCGCCGCGGGCAGGCGGGCAGCGACCAGCGGGCCCCCGGCCGGAGGAGTTTCCCTTGTTTACATCTCCAATTCTCATCCAATCACGGGTCGTTCTTTTTCATTTTTCTATTTCAGGCTAGACCCGGGCCCGAGTGCCCCCACCAGCGGCATCCCGGCGAAGGCTTGCCTGCCGCGCTATCTCCACGTGACCACGGTCGCATGGGCCCCAAATTTTGAGAAAGTTGAGGCTCTCGAACCGCGTTTTTGCAGCATCGATGGAAGCTTTGCGACTTCCGAAGACGGACCCCCCTCCCCACCCTGCGATGCGATTGCCGCAATAGCTGCTGTCCCATCCCAATTACGAATCCAATCCCTTGCAGACAACAAGATGGCGCGCCAGAAAGCTATGCGGCTGCCGCCGCTACAGAGGATTTATGTCCGCAACCCGAACAAAGTTGAGACAAACACCTGTCTCGTTGTCATGTCCCAGGTCCTCTGTATGCGCTCCCCCTACCTCACAGTTCTGTCCCAAACCCAGGGTCAGGTCTGTTGTTCCCAAATGGCTACTAACCAAAGGGTGATAGCATGCTGGGCCTCAGCAGGTTACAGCACCGCCGGATGCGGCTCCGTCGAGCAGGCTCTGCGCGAGTGCATGGACAAGCCCCGCGCACCTCCCAAGCGAAGCAACAACATTAATTACCACCTTAACCGTCTGTCCGACCGCCTGACGCAACAGCCTGGGAAGAAATAAACCAAACCTAGCTTGGCATGCTGCAAGGAACGAGATGTGGCGGTCCCCGGCACTGGCTTCCGAATGTTTTTATGCCGAGAGGAAACACTTACGGGGTGGAATCTAGCAGGGCTCTCCTGGGGCATACGACGGCACTTTCTCAGAGTATGTTGCCGCCCCGGTCATGACCAGATATGCGTGGGGGTGAACGGCTGGACGGGGTTCGAAGGGGCGAGGGGGTCTGGCTCGAACGGCTGCTTAGGGTCCAGTGTGGCATACACCTCGCAGATGTACAAAGAAGGTGGTCCGTATATACGACGTTAATGATCTCTATATGCGATTACTCCTGTATCAAATACCGAAAGATTGTATTCTATATACGGATAGAGAGAAACATGGGGAATTTCAACACACTCCGACCCTCCAAACTTCAACAGAAGGTCATTCTTTCGCCGGGGAGGTTGCCGTCATCCACACAATCAAGAGTGTCAAAACCCAGGTTGAAGAGCGTCAATAACACCAAGTTAAACAATTTCTTGTATTGAGCCAATAGGAGCAAAATATAAATGGCGAGCATGGCGAACTCCATACTCCGCGGTATGTAACGTCCCAAAGGAAAAGCCGCGCCAAAACCAAACCTAATGATCTCGCGGGAAAATGGCAAAGAGAATTTGAGGCCTACAAGTAAAAGGGGCAACAACTCAGACAAGAAGCAAAACACCAACACACCCCCTTCAGACATCCCAAACACCTTAATCAGAAGAGGAACAAAAGCCCCGAATACTAGCGACAGGGGAGGGGACTGAGAGACTGAAAACAACAAACATCAAGCGGAAGCAAAAAGAACGTTACAAAGGCTTCCTCCCTGGGTATTCCATTTCTAACATCCATTCTTCTCTCATCCAACCCTCATTCTCAAGTCTTCTCCCACATTCCATCTCTGGTGGTCCCGGCTTGTCCGACTTTCGAAGGACAAAATCACCGCGCGCCCATCAAGGGATAGAATATCGGGATTCTGGTCATGTGTGTAAACGTAAAATGAACTTGTCCGAAAAAAGAAGAATAAAAAAAAAGATCAAACGAAGGTAATCGCCGTGCGGAGGTTTTGTTTCGAGCCGTCATACTGTAGAAAGTGACAAGTCTCATGAGTGGGCCTTGGGCAAAGGAGCGAAGCAGGCCGGGATATTTATTGTTGATGAACAGAGTCGAAACAGTGAAGGACACAAAATAGGTGGTAGGTTCCAATATTCCATCTATGCCGTCGTGGAGGATAAGAATAGGGCGAGAACTGTGTGAGCGGCCACGAGAGCCACGGTATGAGCCGAGCTGTCTTATGGTCCGCCATCTATGAGAAGAAGGCCCCGAAAGGGGGATGAACAGGAGGACGTTGACCGTCGGGTCCACGCCGCCGTCGTAATTCTGAATGTTGGGATATAAAACCGGCGCCATACAAATCTGATGCTTAAAGACGATGGAAAATGCTGGTGGCAAAGCCAAATACGCCGACGTGATCTTCGAATGCCAATACGCGCCCCAACAGCCGTCTGCCAGTCTGTGATACTGACACATTAAACTCCCAAGCAGAAGAGCTCGATTTCTCCAACACCTTGCGAGTACATGTTGCGTGCTCCCTCGCGCCATTCTGAGATGGCTATTTGGATATCATCGTCGCTTTCGATCATGATCAAATCGCCATCTTCGTCACGGTACCGAAGCTTGAGGTTGCCTTTGCCAATGCCACTATTAGTGAACCTGGCTAACTTGGCGTCGATACGATCGATCAGACTCTGGTATGTGATGTTGAACTGAACGACGAGCGTCACATAATTTCCTCCATCGCAGTTGACTTTGACCTTCAGCTGTGTCGGCAGAGGCACAATGTCCGGAGTTGGGGGTACAATAGGGTCCATCGGCACACTCCGTGGGGCGTCGATCGGGGCGAGCGGCGGGATTCCCTGTGGCGGTGGGCCCGGGGGGGGGAGATTCATGCCACTGCCGGGTGTTCCTTGCCGTGGGTAAATTGGCTGGCTAGGGAACTGTGCCATCGTACCTCCATATTGCTTAGATCGTTGGGTTCCGGGGGAGCTGGTATTAGTCCTCAGGGGTAGGTCATTCGCTGGGCTGCCTGTATTACTCCTGGGGATATTCGAGTCATGTCGGACATGTGTGGCGTGCAGGTGTGGTGGTATTCCTGGGACAGCGGGAACAGGCTGCCCATTCCGGCCATTTGGTTGACCATTGATATCGGGCGTGCTGTAACTTCGGCTTCGCTGTAGCTGCATCTGAGCCGAGTCCCGAGGCATGACCGGCATCGACGGCCCCCTTGGATTTCGTCCATTCGATGGCACCATACCATAGGCATTCGCCGGTGACGGCCCATCTCTGGATGGAGCCCGCGGCATTGCAGGGGCGGTGTACCTGTTGCTGTCCTCGGGGCCCCAGGTGGATTGCGGTGTCGCAGACTTCGGGAAGGTATATCCGGAATTGGCGGAGAAGAAGCCACTGGTTGTGCTCGTCCGGCTCGAGGCTGGTGATTCGGCAACCGGGGAGAAGTATGATTCGCCACCGCGCGGGGCTGGTGACGGCTGCGTCATGCCCATTTGAGTTTGGACACTGAGAGGCTGCGGCGGCTGTGGTAGAGGGAATCGAGGCGGAGGTGCCCGCGCAAGGCCCGCTAGAGACTGCGCACTCTCGCCCGTCATCGAGCGTTGGCGCAGGCTCGTACTTGAGCCATTCCGTTGCATGGTCCCAGGGAGCGGGACGGATGGCACGCTGCCGTATTGAGATGGCGGGGTGCTGCCCACAAGCGTGCTCGCGTAGGGGTCATCGTCATCATCGTCGGGCTCGGCATAAGGGTTCTCCATTCCGTTGCTCTGCGAGGCTATCCAGGCAAAGTTTGGTACTGACTGTTCCGTGGTCTGTTGGGCGGGGGCGGCGTTCTCCTTCCGCTGTTGGTCGAGCCCTGCCGCCCACTTCTTCATCATCTCCTCGTTCTGGAACTTGATCATGAAATTTTCAACGCCCGGATCGCCTTTCCACCAGATTTGCACGGTATACGAGCCTGGAACGTCAGCATGCGACTATGGGACCCTGGGGAGGAAGGGGGGGGGGGTTAACACACCAGTCCGTGACAGTGCCACAACATCTGTGACGTTGGTCATGAAAATCCTGCCCTTGAGCTGCAGCTTTGCGCTCTTATTGCGAACCTTTGGTCCTGTTGATTTCGTTTTGTCCTTCTTATCCTTTGTCTTGTTTGGCGTGATCTCCTTGCAACAAAGTAATATGCACTCGAACAGATAGATCTCGTACTGCAAGCGGAGCTGTCAGCACTTCCATTATTCACCAAAGTTGGAAGATTTAACACACGGGAGGGGGGTTACGTACATCCTTCTCTTGATCGGTCTTGCCGGTGACCACAGTATAAACCCCATGGAGCAGTAGTTTTCCAAACTGGTCAACCCTGTGATTTTTCCAGTCATCTACTCTTGTTATCAGGTCCTCCAAGGCTTCGTCCAGGAGGTCGCGGTCGACAGCTTCGTTGGCCTTCTGGAGCACACGTTCGGCCGCACTGATACCTGCACTCAGGTCATTTCTCGTCGCCTCATCCTCGCATTTCTTGAGTAGATCCTGAAGAGAGTCAGCACATTTCTGCGAGCTACCAAGCATTGAAGACTCCGTACCTTGAGCAAGAGTGGGTATTTGACCAGACGCTGCATCGGCTTCAGCAGGAAGCCGTCAAAGGTATTAAAATCGCAAGCGACGGGGTGTTCCGCAGCCTGAATTTTGTCGAACAGTTGGCCAGCCAGTTGGGCGGCTTTTCTCTGGTTGGCAATAAAAGGTTGGTAGATGTTAAACTGCTCCTCGTTGACCACAAAGGGGCTGCCCCATTCTTGCCTCGACTGTGGCATCGAGTTCGTCGTTTCAACTCTGATGAGGAAGCGACGCTGGAAATCGAGAATCAGGTTGATGTTAAGGAAGATGTCGTGGAGAACATCGCCGCTCATGATGCCCTTTTGTTCAAGTGTCTTTTTTAGGTCGTAAAGATTCTCCAAATCCTGAACATATTTACGTTCCGTGTCAACCAATTCCCGCACAACGTAGTCTCGGTAGCTCATCTTGGAACCTGGCTGCATCGTATCATCCTCTGGGTATGGCTGCACCTTGTTCAGTAGCCCACGTTGGTCGGCAAGATCTAGGACGTAGTTGATGACAGCGATAACCTAGCACCATCATTTGGTCAGCACAGCCACCCAGCTGGCGATAGCACCAATTCTCACCTTGACAAAACCCGTAGTATCAGACCCTGTAAGATCTTTGATCATGAAGGACTCTGCCGGTGGGAGCTTAAGGTCCTTCAGGCAGGCCTGGTAGAACTTCATGATTGCAATCTTAGACACCTTCTCCTCCGTGGCGTTGGGCATGTCATCCACCATGAGGGGCTCGTCAGGCCCCAGAGCATTATAGATGACGAGGAGGGGGTGACCGGTTCGAAGCAGCTTCCACACGATCTCGACAGGCCCACCTTCCTCGGGGTCTTGTGACATTTGTTCGAGTTGTTCGGAATAGGCTTCGAAGCCTGGCACGGTGGCCAAGCGCTGCTTGAGGGAGACGCATATCTGGTATAGGGATCGCGAGGCGTCGGCCTTCTGGTTGATAATATTGCTGGTGGCCACGACGGGGCCCGATGACGGAGCGCCAGCCGGGGAATTCACTAGGGTAGCGGAGCTGGCGAGAGAGTTCAATGACGTGGTGGAGAGAAAAGAGGCGGTCGGGCCCGAGAGCTGGCTCGCCCGCGGCGCGCTAGTAACGCTCATGATTGTTTAATCTTGCGATACCCTCAGCCTACGCTTGAGAAAACAAAGGCGGTGTTGGTTCGATGAGGGGGGACCATGCGCTGGTTACGACTCCATTCGCAAGGCAGACAGTGGAGACAAGTCCGCAAGGCGGGGGTGGCGCGCGCTCTCGACCTCAATCGGGTGTGTATCTCTCAGTTTCGAAATCACATGGAAAATCAGCCTTGGGATCGCAAAGGCCCTCGTTCGCACAGGTCCAGGATGCTGTCGCAGATTTCAAGTCGCGCAATCGCTCGGCAGCTTTGTCCAAGTCAAGGCGGTGACTTCAGACCTCTCGAAACGTCGCGAAACTTGTGTCCGGCCTCGGTCGGTGGATGCTTAGGAGCAGTGGCGGTCGGATTTTAAGCGGTGCTGACAATCAGAGCTGGTAACGATGCCGGATCTGTCGTTGTGAGAGCTCTTGTCCCCCTTGACGCCTCTTTGCCTGGCAGATTAGGCTCGTCTTGGCCGCTCTTGTTCCTCCTTGTTCGTTTGTTCCTTCGCCACGTCTCTGCCCAAAAAAGCGGTCGCAGGTTTGTTGCGTGCGATTTCCGATGCAGCTGCAGGAAGATCAGAATCGCCAAAGCTTTTTGGTAATGGGTGCGCAGAGCTGGCGTCAAGATGCGGTAGAGAACGGGGCGGTCGTGGCAAGTGACCACTCTCCAGGTAGGTTGGTTGGTGGGCAGAAAGTAGGCAGAGGTGGTGGGTTGGGTTCAGAAGGGGGGGTTGCGGAATGGGGGCCAAAATGGGACTGGGCGGCAAAGCTGGGAGGTGTTGCTTTTGCCGGCCCCTCGTTGGCGGCTCAGCAGCAAAAATCGAGTCGGGTGACTGTAGAACGCCCTGGCACCCGAAACCGACGATTGGGCCCGATTCCCACAACCGCGCTACGAATCGCTACGAGTCGATACCCGAGCAATCCATCTATCCAATACTGCGGCAACTATCGAAGACGCGAATACCATGTGTCGAGTGTGTTAGGGAAGGCACATCAATTGTGGTCCTGCCCAAAACCACGTTTCGCAGCCCGTGGAGGTTCCCGCTGGACTCCCCGCCCGGCCTGCTTGGCGACTCGGGACTGTCAAGACGGAATGGAGAGGTCCACCCGGCCAGGTCGTTAGGTCAATGAGAGGCGCACTGCTGTATCGAGGCCCAATGCGGAGTGGTGATTGTTATGCAAGGGCGGTCCGCCAGACAGTCGGGTGCAGAAGTCGATCGATCGGTCCACGGCCTCCAAAGCCCAAATCCGAGGCCGTACTCCATACTCAGTCTCGTGGCCAAATAAAATGTTCTGCCCGACGGAGAGCTCATGGTTGAATCCTGGTGAATTCTCTCCATCTCCGCCCACGAAGCATGATGCTGAGAGGGTTTGGTTGTTTCATATCTCTAAGGGGGAAAGCACGCTAATCCTCTTCGGGTTCTGATGCTCTCCCGACGTCCCGTGTGGATGCAGTGGCCTCGCAACTCTTTTCCATGAAACTAAGAAGCCAGCAATGGTAACCGTCATTATTTCGAGGTCTTCGTCATTCTCTTCAAGTTGTTTCTCTGTGCATTTTGTGCGCAGGAAAGCAATGTGCGCTCGACAGGCACGGGCAGTCCGAGAGGACCTAGAGGCCCGGGAGGCATGGGCGTGGTTTGAAGTTTGGCCCAGCTCCCTTCACAACACCAATCCTGGCGACGATAAACATATCTTTGAATCCTACGAGACACAGAAACCCCCATCATAGCACTATAAGCAGCATGAACCGACCTCGTATTCCCAGTCTAGCCTACCAAATGAGGCTGTTGATGTTACAATTCAACCCCTGAAAGACTGTTAGCGCGGGACTCGATGAGAGTCCAGCAAAGTTGAAGGGAGGCTGGAGGACGAGACGCTGGGTAACGATATTCGGTCCTGGGTTTAAATCGAGGCCTTTGATTTTCCCGTCGAGCCCTTGATGACCCGGAAAATACCGTTAAGATTCGTTCTTGGGGGTTGCTAGATGATACGGACGGCTGCTAAGCTGTAAAATACCTACGTTGCGAACAATCTTTTAGGAGGCTGTTTCTCCCCTCCACGATTTTAAGGTTTGGAACCGACAAGTCCGGCCGGCAGTAACGTCAAACAATGTGGGCCGTGGGTGTCTGCCGGTTAACGTTACTCCACCCACAAGGAAGCTTCGATCACGGCCTTGGCTCATTGAACACTTGTAATCTCACAGTTGTTTTTTCCTAACTACCTGACGAGGGCCATTTGGTGCCTCTAACATGATCACATTCAAGGATAAGGACGGTAAATGCAGTAAGTTTTCACCTCGAAGCTCGGCGCATAAAATTCATTGCCTGGGGACTTGGTATGCGCTGGCCAGGAAGTGAAAAGCCCCCGCATCATGCGGTGGAATGGTGCATGCTAAAGTCTGGAGCACCCTGAACAACGATGTTCAACAGCGAAAGGGCCCGAGACGTCAGTCCAATCCGTGATTGGATTGTTTGGTGCGCTTCACCGCCAGCTTTCGGTGCAATCGGCGAAATGCAAGGTGGGCAGTCTGATCCTCTGTGTGTGTGCTGTCAGGACGAATAGATAGTTTGATCTTCGGCGAACCGATGACCTAATCTGGATTCGCAAATGACAGTGCCTTCCTAGGCTGCACGCAGTCAGAAAGCACACATGCGAATCCGGATGGAAGTTCGTTCTCCCAGCCTTCCACTTCACCAGACTTCCAGGTTCAAAGTTCCAACCCCTCAGTCTTCAGATATCTTGCCTGATTGGGTGCATTGGGTCCCAGAGTCTGTCTCATCCCACGGACCCCGCCCTAGACACCGGTTCCTGGGCGGGCACTATCAAGCCTGGCCAAAGACGTGAAGACAAAGAGATGAACCTCTCGCCACAATACTTTGCTTGACCTCTAGTTACATTTGCAAATACCTTGACATTCTAGGCAAACAATATCTCACCTAATTAGCAGATGCGGCTGCTCTCCCCACCACAAGATTCCGAGCTTCGGCCCCACTGACTCGAGTTTGGGCCAAGCCAGGCAGCGGAGAGAGCCGTTGCGCCGGACGGGCCAATCGCGAAGACAATCCTGCCTGGCAAATCGTCAGCCCCCGCCGACCAGAAAGGCAGCCCCGGCCTTCCTTTGAGCCTTGTTTTCAATCCTGCGCTTGACCCTTTGCCTGGCACAGCTCGCGCGACAAATCCTAGTCGTAAAGTACGGCATCATCAAGGCAGGAATCCCAACCCCGAATCCCCCGGCGAAGCACTGCGGAATCACCGCCGATCAAGGCAGCTAGCCTCCCGCTGACGCCACGCGAAAAATGATGGCTGGCTTTTCTGCTCAGCCCGACGAAGGTTACTCGGAAGACCCGTTGAATGCGCTATCGACCCCGGCCTCGTTCTCTCTCAAGTCTCGGGAGGACGCTGTCTCAGCGTTGGCGACTAACCGACCCGACGCGTTCCCAGCATGGTTGACACAGCATATTTCCAATCTTCCCATGTTTCGCAAAACCGGTAGGTGACCCATCTCTCAGGATGCTTTGTCATCACCCTCCCATCACAGCCCTCTACTCCGCTTGTCGGGATGTTTTGTGCCACCTAGAGGTCCTACGAGTCTCGGTGCTTCTGGCTGACCGGTCTACCAACAGAACTCGCCATGGCGATCCTCAATGACCTCCCCACGACCATGATCTCCCAAATTGTTGAACAGCTGCACCCCCGACTGTATATCGACTTCATCCGTTACCTCCCTGCAGAGGTTTGCCTTAAGATTCTGGGCTACCTCGACCCCGTGTCGCTCATCAACGTCGCGAGGTCGTGCCGTGCCTGGTATGACCTCGCGCTGGACTGGAAGTTGTGGGAGCAACTATACTATATGGAAGGATGGAAGGCAAAGGAGGCGGAGATTACGGCGTGGGAGAAGAAACTCAACGCAAAGGAAAACTTTTACTTGAAACCGAGCTCCTTCAGCAGCTTGTTAGCTAACCCCGAGGCTTCCAGTTTGCGACAAGATGTCGATACATTAATGGAGGATGCTGGGACTTCTTCCAGGCAGGAGGCGCCTGACTCGGAGATGACCGGGTCGAGCATTTTCGGCCACACGTCTTCGAAGCCTGACAGAACATGGAAGTCGGACGTGCTCGAGTCGCACACCGCGGCCTCCTCTGCTACTCCCGATTCGAAAACAGAGGCCAACAAAGGGAAGGACAAGGCAACAAGCACACCGAACCCTCCAACAGCCCACTCTGCATCCTCCCAGACAGAGGGCTCATCCCGACTGCCACAAGCTGCCTTGTGGATGTGGGACCATTCAACCGAGAAATACAAGATCAACTGGCGTTATTTATACACGCTGAGGCGTCGGTTGGAATCTAACTGGGAGCTGGGGAGGTTCACCAACTTTCAACTCCCAGATCCAGAACACCCCGAAGAAGGTCACGGGGAGTGCATTTACAGCCTGCAGTACAATGAACAGTATCTTGTCAGTGGGAGCAGGGACCGCTCGCTCAAAGTTTGGGATATGGAAACACGGCGCTGCGTCCGGACCTTAACCAAACACCGAGGCTCGGTACTGTGTTTGCAGTTCGATTCAGATCCTGATGAAGACATTATCGTGTCGGGCAGCTCTGACTCGGATGTCATTATCTGGAAATTTTCGACGGGCCAAGAGATCCAGACACTGCGCCACGCACATCGAGAGTCGGTGCTCAACGTCAAGTTCGACAAGCGCATTCTTGTGACTTGCTCCAAGGACAAGACGATCAAAATCTTTAACCGCAAACCTATAAAGTATGGAGAGCTCGGATATCAGGAAGTTGACCCAGTACCGAGGAATGTCAACTATGGCTATGCCATGACTCTGAGCCCCGACGACTTGCCCAAAACGCCCGCGTGGACACAGATTGGTTGCCTTGAAGGTCACAGCGCCGCTGTGAACGCGGTGCAGATTCACGGCAGAGAGGTGGTGTCTGCCAGCGGAGATCGTCACATCAAAGTGTGGGACTGGCCTACGCAGTCATGCACCCGCACCATCGTTGGCCACACCAAGGGCATAGCCTGTGTGCAGTATGACGGCCGCCGCATCGTCAGCGGAAGCAGCGACAATGAGGTAAAGGTTTTTGATCGCCAAACCGGCTTGGAGGTTGCTAGTCTGCGTTCCCACAGCAATCTCGTTCGGACGGTTCAAGCAGGCTTCGGAGATTTACCTTATAGCGTCGAGGATGACGCTGCCGAAGCAAAGAAGGTGGACGTTGAGTATTTCAAGGCGATCGTGTCGGGTCAGCTTGCCGAGCCGGAGCGCCGGACCCGCACGAGGGGTCGTAGGGCTGGCAATGCCGGATCAAAAAGACCAGAGGATATCTGTGCATATGGCGCAAAACTGCCGCCCGGTGGTGGCGGTGGCAAATACGGACGTATTGTCAGTGGAAGTTACGACACAAGCATCATCATCTGGCGACGAGACAAAGAGGGCATATGGAAAGATCAACATCATCTAAAGCAAGAAGAGGGTGCCGCTGCCGCCGTGCGTCAATCTCAGGCAGCCAGGGCAAATTCCAACCCACAATTCCCGAGGTCAGCATGGAGGGACTCTGACAACCGACCAACATTGGCCCCACCTCACGAAGCGAATAATCACAACACGGAGCTGACCTTGCCACCACTCAGCGCGGTTCTGAACCCCGTCGAAGCACCTGCACAGCCAGCGCTCACTGCCACTGCGGTACAACAGCTCCGCCAAATTATCGACCACGCAGTCTCGCTTGGCCCGCAGGCACTCGGCCAAGCTATCACCACGCACCCGACCATCCTGACGCAACGGCAGCTTGTGGAGGATGCCATCGATCGCGTTGCTAACCCGATTACAAGGAGTCAGTTTAGGCAACTGGTGGCGACAGCGTATATCAGGTGGCAGTTTGAGCAGGCACGCCAGAGACGAGAGGGCCAAGCATCAGACCAGACTTTGCCGTTCGGAATGCCTGCAAATCCGTTCGCAGCTGCGGGACAGATGACGCCCGCTATGCAGCAGTTGGATCCGGCACAGAGAGCAGCGGCAGCAGCGCATGAGGCGCACGCCCACTTGAATGCCCCGGCGCACGGGGTGCATTTGCATCAGGTACCCGCTCTTCCTCCCCCTATCCAGACCGCCCAAGCCCCTGCCCACCGTCACGTCACGCCGGCACCCGCCGAGGGTCACGACGCCGCTAATCCCGCGCGCGTATTCAAGCTACAATTCGATGCCCGACGCATCATTTGCTGCAGCCAAACAAGCGTCATCGTCGGCTGGGATTTCTGTAACGGTAATCCGGAGCTTGAAGAAGCGAGTCGCTTCTTTGGTCCTGTGCAGTAAAGAGGGGGTTGTTTTTGTCAAGGGATCTCCTGGTCAGCATGAGTGGCGTTTTAATCTTCTTTTTTTAAATGCGAGAGTTTGCAACGGGAATCACTGACGAATAATGAAATGGGCATGTATCTGTTGTGTTGTACTGGTAAGATGCAATTCAGCCTCTGCTGTTTTTGGGGGGGAGTTGGTAGATGAAGTGTGCAGGCTTCAGGCTTCGGTAGCAAGATGTGGAAGGCATACCGCCTTTCTCAGCGTTGATTTCCAGGATCCGGGATACTGGGGCAAGATTGGCCGCCACAGCGGAAAGGCCACTGTTGAGTCCACACACTGATGTGGCTTGCTATTTCTTACTCTGGACAGCGATAGCACAGATCAAGAAGTTGCCTTTTCACTGTGGCTAGAGTGATGGCACAGATCAAAAAGCTGCCTCCGCGATGTGGTGACCCCCCTTGAACCTGGAAACCCCAACCTCGTGAGAAAAATCGGCACCTCCTTACTACCAGCCACCCTATCCAGCAGCCTCCTTCACCTTTCCAGCTGCTGTCGGGGGCTCATCAATGAACTCAGGTACCTCATCCTGCATGAAACTCGGCAGAGCCTCTGACCCTCCAAACTCCCTTTCAAGCTCCACCTCTTGTCCCAACGCCTCCAGCTCAGCGTCCAACTCAGCCTCGTCCACGTCCTCGGGTATATCGTAACTCCTCGCCAGGCTCTCTTGTATCTCATTCCCCACATCCAACAGATCCGCCATCTCATCCTGCAACCGCTCAATCTTGTCAATATCCACCTTGCCGTATTCTTTACGCAGCGCCTTGTTGGTCTGCTTGAGCGCATCAATCGTAACCATGGTGTTTTTCAGGTTATCCTGCATCGTCTGCGCCTGCTCCATATTCCACACCTGCGACTGGAGTTGATCACGCTGTGCCTCGTATTGTTTCCGTCGCTGGAGCACCTTGAGGGCTTTTTGCTTGAGCGCCGTCTTGCCCGGTCCGTCGCGCATTTTCGATAGCTTCGATTGATACCCTGAAAGCTCGGCGTTGAGCGCCGCGAGCTTTACATCGATCGACGACACGCGCGCGTCAATGTTGGCGATGGCGGAGTTGAGGGTCGGTTTGGCCGCTTTGGGCGTCGAAGTGCCGAAGAGGCGGTTCATTTTTGAAGAGAAGAGAGTCTCGTCTCTCGAGACGGGATGGGATCAGTCAGGTTTTGAGGGATAGGATGGGAGGGGACGGTTGTGTCGCTGGTTGGGAAAGGGGTGTTTTGAACGAGAGGTCGTTGTGGTTGCAGTAGGAAGTGTTCACTGACCCGACCCGAGCTGTGGGTGACGAGTGACAGGTGACGCACGCACCGCTTGGCATGCTTCGAGCATTGAATCTGGGGAAGGCTAGAAGAGGGGCAAGGCTGGCTGGAACCCACCCAGGCTTGCCAGGCTATCCTTATCAGACCAATAGACTCAAAGTATAACAGCCACAACCCTCCCCTCCGCTAATCGAGAGACTGTGATGGACATGTTTATTGGCAGGTTTGGCCCGATTGGCGTTCCATCAATGTCCCATTTCGGCTCGAGATGCATGTCGAACGAAGCAAAAAAAAAAAAGCTGCAGGCTTCGGTTTTCGGTGTTTCGCAGGTTCTTTTGGCCGGGCAGTTTTGGCAAGGTCCTCCTGCTTAGTTAATCATGCTATTGGCGAAACGTCATTTTGCCGTTCCCGAGGGAGGAGAAGAAACCTGAACGTTACTTCCAAACATCAACGACCCACTTGGTTTGGTGTTTCACACGGAGCAATCGCAGTTATCACTTATACAACTTTTTTCCCCAGGCCAATTGACCATTACCAGGGTTTATAGTCAGCAATTCCTCCACCATGGCTACCCGCAACATTAACATTCTGGTCGTCGGCGCCACAGGAAAGCAAGGTGGTGCGGTCATCAGGGCGCTGAGAGGGATGGGAAGGGACGATATCACCGTCCACGTCCTCGCACTGACACGCAATGTCGAGTCCGACGGAGCAAAAGCACTACTGGCTGAGCGCTACAAGGGCCTTGTCGACCTCGTGCAAGGCGACATCACCAAGCCAGAGCCCATCTTCGCGTCCCAGCCCCAGGGTTCCATCGATGCTGTCTTTCTCGTCACCACGCCGGGCAAGATGCCCGAGGATCAGCAAGCTATTCCCTTTATTGACGCTGCGGTCGAACATGGCGTCAAACACATTGTCTTCTCGTCGGTCGAGCGTGGCGGCGACGAGAAGAGCTGGACCAACCCCACATCAAACACTTTCGCGAGAAGCACAACATTGAGATCCACATTCGTGACAAGGCCAAAAAGGAGCCTGCCAAGTTCACCTGGACCATCATCCGCCCCGTCGCCTTTATGGACAATTGGAACGGCGGCTTCTTTGGTGCTGCCTTTAGCGCTCTGCTGTCCGTCACGCTCAAGCCTGACACGAAGCTGCAGCTCGTCAGCGTTCATGATATTGGCCGTTTTGCCTCGGCGGCTCTGATTTTTCCTGGAAAGTGGGCTGGACGTGCTTTTGGTCTTGCGGGCGATGCTTTGACTCTGGACGAGGCCAAGAAGGCGTTCCAGAGTGTGGTTGGACTGGAACGTAAGTCGATGTCTCTCCCTCCCTGCCTACCTATTCTGTGGGGAGAGATGAACCGGCAAACAGCTGACATGATGAACTGCAGTGCCACAGACTTGGACATTCCTGGCTAAATCGATGCTTTGGATGGTCAAAGATGTCAATGCCATGTTCCGATGGTTCGAGACGGATGGCTATGCTGCCGACATTGATGCGCGCAGGAGTGAAATCCTCACGCAGGACTTTGAGATTTGGCTGAGGGATAGCAGCGAGTACAGGCAGCTTATGCCCTAGGTCGGAACTGTTATGGGCGGTGCTCCTCATAGTATCGATACCCTTGTTGTGGATAATACATATATGCTACAGCAATTGCGTCTCTACTCTTTTTTCTTTTTCTTTTTTTTTTGGTTCTTTTTTTTTGTGGGGGAAGGGGATAGAATATTTATTGTGCTCCTACACAAGAATTATACACGCCTGCCATTGCCCAACATCTAGAAACATGAAATGACCCTGATGTATTTTCTTCACACAATGGTGAGAAGGGTGCCTTGGGCAGAATGAGTAGAATAACTATGCAGCGAGTACAGTTCTCTAGGGATGACTAGTGTAAGCCAAGGGGTTATCGCACGTCAACAGGCCTCACCACGTAAAATCAGGCTCTCAGCCCTGTTGAGGAGAATATTCCAAACAAGTTCTGCGGATTCGAACAGCCGGTTTGTCAGTTAGTCAGTTAGTCAGTAACTTGGGTGATTCAATCGCAGTCGTAGTATAAAGACTTGGGTCTTCTTAGGTTTCCTTGGGTTTCTACAGTGCAGCCAAGACCTGCCAAAAGACCCACCCGGATTCGGATTCGGATTCATTCGAAGTTCAAGGCACGATGGGGTTATGGCTGACAATAGATGGATAGGATGGGATGGGATGGGATGGGGGAAAAAAAACACGGGGCCTGGTTCAAATTTTGAGTTTGTGTTTGAGTCTAACTTTTAAGGATTCTAAGAATCCTTCAGTCCAGTCACTCACTCGCTTGCTTGCAAGTTGGAGCGTCGGTCAGTCAAAACCGATGCTTTTATATTGGAACCGTAAGGTAAAGTAGTATATTTTTTGGTGAGTAAGTGAGTGGGGCGATGGGGGTCTGTTTCTACGTCAGAAAACGTGACAGTCCATGTGACGACATTGCAGGCCGGCATTGTACGTGATTGGAGAGTATGGACTGTGTACTGTACTGTGTCGGTTGAGCATGGAAACAAGGGTAAAGAGGTACCTAGGTAGCTGCATTATTGAGTGCACCTTGCTCGCGTCTCTGTTCTTTCTTGTATGTTTT
>Ga0247763_1000291_pt1 | contig 28360 bp, 22 predicted proteins | sample UWRJL141409B4_FD_179926 | JGI IMG/M metagenome (GOLD analysis project Ga0247763, IMG submission 179926) | Plant litter microbial communities from Arlington Agricultural Research Station in Wisconsin, United States - UWRJ-L141-409B-4 | ecosystem: Environmental > Terrestrial > Plant litter >... | reverse complement strand
CAGCCCACCAAGGTCGTGATCGAGCTCGACGCGGTGGCGGCGCGCGGCATGCGCGACATCAAGGTCCACCCCTCGCAAAAGACGGTCACCACCCCGGGCGGCGGGCTCCGCATCACTCTGAACGTCGACGACGCGCTATCGCTCGCGAGCTATGTGCTCAGCCTGGGCAGCGGCGCCCAGGTGCTCGAGCCGGAGCCCCTCCGCGAGCACTTGCGCGCCGAGCTCGAGCTCATGCTGGCAAACTACGCGCCGCTCGATGGCGTGCTGGTGTCGAAGCGGAAATAGTCGGCGCGGCCTGGGTGAGCTCGGAGCCCTGAACCGACCCGCGCCGCGCCTCAGATGCGGTCTCTGCCGCGATAGATGTTGTAGTACTCGAGCACCTTGCCCACGTAGGCCTGCGTCTCCTCATAGGGCGGAATGCCGTTGTATTTGATCACCGCGCCTTCGCCCGCGTTGTAAGCGGCGAGGGTGAGCTGCAGGTTGCCGTTGAAGAGGTTCGCGAGGATGCGCAGGTAGCGCGTGCCACCGAGCACGTTCTGGCGCGCGTCGAACGGGTCGCTCACCAGCATGCGCTCCGCCGTCGCCGGGATGAGCTGCATCAGACCGCGAGCGTTCGCGCGGGAGATGGCGCGCGGGTCGAAGTTGCTCTCGACCCGGATCACGGCGCGCACCAGCGCCTCGGGGATCTGATACAGGCTAGCGGCTTCGCGGATGTAGGCGTCGTACTCGTCCGGCGTCTTCGCCCGGTCGGCGCCCGCTCCCCCCGAAGCGCTCGAGGCGCCGGCAGCGGCTCCCTTGCCCCGCTTGCCCTTCGCGATGAGCTTGCCGCGCTTGGTCACGTTGGAGAAGTGAATGACGCCGTCCTTGTCGACGTATCGATAGATGTCGGCGTGGGCGTCACGCGCCTGCAGCGCCACCGTGAGCCCGAGCGCCAGGCCGGCGCTGCGCCAGAACCAGCGGCTCTGCCGGGGCGCAACGAGGGGCTCGGCAGGGGGGGCGTTCGTACCGGGGAGGACCATGTCGGGGCTCGGGGGGGCGACGACGGCTAGCTTGGTCGCGGTCACTTGACGTATCAACGGCTTCGGCGATTCCCGCTTTACATAACTGAGTGAAGGCCCGCGGGTGATCGCGACAAAACCACGCTTTCTCCGCGGCACTGTCTCGAGGCGAAACCCTCGCACCGCGCGGCCGGACGCCCGCACCCGGCAGCCACCCCGCTCGTCTTCGAGGACAAAACTCAGCTCGAGCGCCGGCGGCGCGCGTCAGACTCCGGGCCAGCGCCCGCTGACGACCCGCTCGATGCCCCCGTAATCGCGCTCGCGCTCGACGTCGGTGAAGCCATAGGCCGTCACCCCTTTGGCGACGCGTTCCGCCTGCTCGGCGCCCACTTCGAGCGCGAGCACCCCACCCGGCGCGAGCCAGCCTGGAGCGGCCTTGACCAGCCGCCGCAAGATGGCGAGCCCGTCGGGTCCGCCGCACAGGGCGAGGTGCGGCTCGTGGTCCTTGATGTCGGGCTGCAGGGTCGGCACCTCGTCATCGGGGATGTAGGGCACGTTGGCCGTGATCAGGTCGAAGCGATGCTCGCTCGGGATCGACGCGAACAGATCCGAGTGGCGGAAGTCGATGTTCCAGACGGCGCCGAGCTTGAGCGCGTTCTTGCGCGCCACCTCGATCGCGGGCTCGGAGAGATCGCTGCCCGTGACGTGCCAGGTGGGTCGCTCTTTGGCGAACGCGATCGCGACGCAGCCGCTGCCGGTGCACACGTCGAGCGCGCGGCCGAACAGGTGGCGATCGCGCGTGCGCGCGATCGCCACGTTCACCAGCGTCTCGGTGTCCGGGCGCGGGATGAGCACGTGCTGATTCACGCTGAAACGCAGCCCGTAGAACTCGCGCTCGCCCAGGATGTAAGCCACCGGCTCGGCGCGCCGGCGCCGGGCGTGCAGCTCGCGGAAGCGGGCGAGCTCGTCGGGTGAGAGCGGCCGAGCTCCGTCGACGATCAGGCGCACGCGCTCGAGGCCCGTGGCGAGCCCGAGCAAGAGCTCTGCGTCGAGGCGCGCGCTGCCCGTGACCCCTCGCCGCACCAGATCGTCGGAAGCCCAGCGCAGCACGCGGGCGATCGTCCAGACCTCGCCGGGAGCCGACGCACCCGAGGCAGACTCAGCGGGGGCCGTCATGAGCGGGACGACGCGCCGGCGCTGTGGGGATCAGTCCGCTCGGGATAGTTGCTCGGGGTGATGCAGCTCACGGCTTCGGCGCAGATCTTGGGTTCGCTGACGGAGTACCAGCGTCCGGGTCGATAGTACAGGATGCCCTTCTCGCCGCCCGGTGCCCATTGCACGGTAGGCGGCGAGTAGCGGCAGCCGGCGGGGGGGCGCACCCAGCTGCCCGGGCGCCAATCCCAGCGCTGCGCCTTCCACACCCACTGCCCATCGGCCCACAGGCAGCCCGGCGCCGGCGGTTTTTCGTCGAGCTGCTCGATCTGCGCCGGGGGTGGCAGAAAGCTGACCGGCTCTGGCGGAGGGCCCTCGGGGTGCGGATAACGCGCCACCTCGTAGCTCGGCGAGCCGCACGCGAGCCCGGAACCCGCGATCCCGCCCAGCGCCAGCCCGATGGCGAGCGCGGCGAGCGGCCTTTCGAGCGGCACGCCTCCCTCCGCGGGGAGCCGCCGCCCCGAGCTGCGAGAGTTCACGGCGCTGTCAGTAGCAAATATTCTTCGATCAGGGCGGGCCCGACGAACAGATAGGCGAGGGTCGCCACGGCCAGAAAGGGGCCAAACGCCAGCCGCGCCTGCCCGAGGCCGGAGCCCGGCTTCTGGAACAGCGGATCCTTGGCGAGCTCCCGCTCGAGGGCCGCCCGCTCCTCGCCCGTCAGCCGCTCGAGCTCCTGCTCGAGCTCTTCGCGATCGCGCGTCACGCTCTCCGGCTCTTCCACGCGGCCGCGCGCCGCGTACACGGCGATGAACGTCAGCGTGCCCAGTACCGACCCGGCGAGCAGCGCAAAGAGCACGCCACGCCAGCCGAACCACGCCCCCGTCAACGCCAGCAGCTTCGCGTCACCGAGGCCCATGCCCGGAAAGCCGCGCAGCAGCCGATAGCCCTCGACGAACAGCAGCCACACCACCACGAACCCGACGCCTGCTCCGAGCGCGCTGCCGAGCAGCGGCTGCCCGCGCAGCGGCGCGCTGATGAGCCCGAGCGCCGCCCCGCCCAGCGTGAGCGCGTCGGGCAAGAGCATGTGATCGAGGTCGATGAAGATCGCGCACAGCAGCATCACCCCGAGCGCGAGGTAGACCGCGAAGAGCAGCCCCGCCTTCCAGATCGGCGTCGCCCCTGGCAGGTCGAGCACGAGCGCCCGCATCACGGCCAGCGACCACAGCCCGCCGAGCAGCTCGACGGTGGGATAGCGCCACGGGATGGGCGCCTTGCAGCAGCTGGCGCGCCCGCGCAGCCACAGGAAACCGAGCAGCGGCAGGTTATGGTACGGCTTGATCGGCGCGCCGCACGCGGGGCAATGCGAGGCCGGGTAGGCGAGGTTCTCACCGCGTGGCAGGCGGTAGATGACCACGTTGGCGAAGCTGCCAAAGAGCAGCCCCAGCATCCCCGCGAGCACCAGCAGGAACACGGGCGGGAAGTCGGCGAGGGCCATTCAGGACCGAGGTCTATGCTGATACTCTGGCGGCCATGGCAGAACAAGAGATCACCACGCTTTCGCTCGATCGCTACTCGCCGGAGGCAAAGGCGCTCATCGTCGCCACGCAGGGCCTGGCCGACTCGAGCCGCCACGCGGAGGTGACCCCCCTGCATCTCTTGTCGCAGTGCCTGAGTGGAGACCTCGCGATTCAGGAGGTGTTCCGCAAAGCCGGCGTCAACCTGCCCGACATGCAGTCAGCCGTGGAGACGGCGCTCGCGCGCCAGCCCGTCGCACGCGAGCGCGCCTGGCTCTCGGCGTTGCTCATGGATCTGATGCGCCGCGCCGAGCGCGAGGCGCTGCGCACACCGGAGTCGACGGTGCTCGTCGAGCACCTGCTCAACGCCCTGGCGCAGGAGGTGCGCGGGACCGCCGGAGAGATCCTGGGCGCCTTCCAGATCGGGCCGGGCTCGCTCCGTCCGCATCTCGGCCTGCTGCGGGCCGCGGCCGAGGTCGCCCCGAGCCCTGGCGCCAAGGGCGGCGGCCACCCCATCCTCGGGCTCTACACGCAGTCGCTGGTCGAGCTCGCCAAGTCGGGCAAGGTGCGGCCCGTGATCGGGCGCGGCACCGAGCTGCGCCGTCTGCTCACCATCCTCGAGCGGCGCGAGAAGCACCACCCGCTCCTCGTCGGCGACGTGGGCGTGGGCAAATCCACCATCGTGCGCGGTCTCGCCCAGCGCGTGGCGCGCGGCGACGTGCCGGGCAGCTCGAGCAGTCTGCGCCTGCTCGAGCTCGACGTCGGCGCGCTCGTCGCCGGCACCCGCCTCGAGCGCGAGCTCGAGGGCCGAGTCAAGAAGCTGCTCGACGCGCTGGCGGCGCTCGAGGGCGCGGTGCTGGTCGTGTTCGGGTTCGAGCAGCTCTACTCGTCGGCGGCGCCCGCGGGCGGCCTCGGCAACCTGCTGCGCTCGTCGCTCGATCGCGGCGAGTTCCGCCTGCTCGCCACCACCACGCCCGAAGGCGAGCGCCGCATCGTCGAGAAAGATCCGCTGCTCTACCAGCGCCTCACGCGCCAGCCGGTGCTCGAGCCATCCCGCGCGCTGGCGGCCGAGATGGTGCGCGGCGCCTCCAGCATCTACGAGCAGCACCACGGCGTACAAATTAGCGAAGACGCGATCATGAGCGCCGTAACGCTCGCCAAGCGCTACGTGCCCGATCGTTTCTTGCCCGACGCAGCCTTCGACCTGCTCGACGAGGCTGCTGCCTCCAAGCGGGTCGATCTCGACGGCGTGCCGCCCGAGTTCGACGTGCCGCTACGCCGCTTCGAGTCGGTGCAGGCCCAGCTCGCGGCGCTCGCCGGCGCCGACGACGAACCCACCCGCCGCGCCCGCGCGACCCTCCAGCGCGAGGCCGACGAGCTCGGCCCGAGCGTGAAGCAGATGCAGAAGACCCTGGCGAGCCGGCGCTCGGCGCGGGCCCTCGTGCGCTCGCTCGGCGCCGAGCTGGCGCAGGCGGTCGCCTCGAAAGACACGCTCGCCAAGCGCGGCGACCTGGCCAAGGCGGGCGAGGCCGAGCACGTCACCATCCCCGACCTCGAGAGCAAGCTCGCGCGCGCCGAGCTCGCCGCAGAGCAGGCGGGCGCGGGAAAGGGCCAACCCATCTTGCAGAGCACCGACATCGCGCAGACCCTCGCCGTCTGGACGGGTGTGCCTGTCTCCAAGATGATGGAGGCCGAGACAGAGAAGCTCGCGCAAATGGAGCAGCGCCTCGCTCGCCGCGTCGTCGGGCAAGACGAGGCGCTCGCGAAGGTGGCCCGCGCCGTGCGCCGCAGCCGCGTGGGCCTGCGCGACCCGCGCCGCCCGATCGGCTCCTTCCTCTTCCTCGGCCCGAGCGGCGTCGGCAAGACCGAGCTCGCCAAGGCGCTCGCCGAGTTCCTGTTCGACGACGAGCACGCGCTCACCCGCCTCGACATGAGCGAATACATGGAACGCCACATGGCCCAGCGGCTGCTCGGCGCGCCGCCGGGCTACGCCGACAGCGAGCAGGGCGGGCTCCTCACCGAAGCCGTGCGCCAGCGCCCCTACTCGGTGCTGCTCTTCGACGAGGTCGAGAAGGCCCATCAGGACGTGTTCAACCTGCTGCTCCAGGTGCTCGACGACGGCCGCCTCACCGACGGTCGCGGCCGCCTCGCCGACTTCACCAACACCGTCGTGATCATGACCAGCAATATCGGCTCGCGCTTGCGCTCGCTCGGCGGCCAGACCCCTGCCGATGGAGCCACAACCGCCGCCGCCGCCGCCGCGGCTCCCGCGCCCGCTCGAGACGAAGCCGGCGTCGAGGGCCTCGACGCGGCCCTGCGCGCCGAGCTCGGCGCCTTCTTCCGCCCCGAGTTCCTCAACCGTATCGGCGACATCGTCTCGTTCGGCGCCCTCGGGCGCGCCCAGCTCGCGCGCATCGTCGACATCCAGCTCGATCGCGTGAGAAAGCTGCTCGAGGCGCGCAGCCTCGATCTCTGGGTCAGCGACGCGGCGAAGGCGCGCCTCGTCGAGTGGGGCTACGAGCCCGCCTTCGGCGCCCGCCCGCTCGAGCGCACCATCATCCGCCACGTCCAGGATCCGGTCGCCGAAGGCCTGCTCGCGGGCGCCTTCACCAGCGGGCAGACCATCCGCGTCGACGTCGACGGCGAAGCCCTCTCGCTGCGAGCCACTCCCGAAGCCGCGACCGCCACCGCATCAGCAGCACTGAGATGAGCTGCCCACCCCCGGCGGATCGCGGGCGCAGCGCCCGCGCCCGCCGCCCCGCCCCGGTGTCCGTGCTCGGCGCGCCTCGAGCCAGGGCAGCCGCCAGGGCGAGAACCCGTCGCGCCCCGCCGTCCGCGCCGCATGAAGCAGGCGCGCCTGCGCGCAGCCACGGGCGGGGAGCGCCCGATCGGTTGGGGGCCTCACGGGTTCAGCGCGCGCGCTCTTCGCGCCGTGCCTCGACCCGCCGGGCGTAGTCGACACGGCAGCGCTCCTGATTGTTGCCGCCGACCACGCAAGCGACGAGCTCGCGATCGTACGGCTCCGTCAGGCAGCGGCGCACGAGCTCATCGAACGCCGTGTCGGCCTCGAGCTGCGTCGCCGGGCGCCGAGCTCGCAGCCAGGACTCGGCAAACGCCACACACTCGTCGGGCCCTGGCAGCGCCCGCTGGCAGCCGAGGGCGAGGAGCCCGAGCAGCGGAATCGACCAGGGGCCTCGGGCTCGCGCCCGGGCGCGGCGAGCCTGCTCAGGCTCAGGCCGCCGTGCTGCCCCAGGCCGCTGTGTTCCCCCAGGCCGCTGCGCGCGATGGGGGAGAGGGCAGACCATGGCGCGCCGTATATACCGCGTCCCTCGCACCCGCGCCCCTCGACAATGACTCCGCCCGGCCGCCTTTTGGCGTTGACACGGCCTCTGAACTTGATCGCGGCCTCACCCGATGGTTATGAGAGGGCGTGTCTAACGGCAAGCAGACGGCGGTGCTCGGCGCTGCAACTCAGAACGGCGCGGCTCAGCTCGAGGTGGCGCAGCTCGAGGAAGCCCACCTCGGAGTATCACCCCGTGCAATGACCCCCGGTGCAGCGGATTATCGCAGAATGGCCCCCGATGAAGGAGCCCCTGGCAGGCGAGCCCAGGCGGGGGGCGCGCTGCGGGGCAGGGCGGGCCAGCTCGGCGTGGCGCTGCTCGTGGCCGTGCTCGGTGCTTGCGGCGGCTCCGGCAAGGGCGCGGAGGACGCGAGCGGCGCCTACGATCCCAAGAGCACCACGCCCTGGAAAAGCAAGTCGCGCGAGCAGCGCATGGACTGGATGGGCGTCGCCGTGTTTCCGAAGATGCGCAAGCTCTTCCTCGACCAGGACAGCGAGAAATACGCCGACTTCGCCTGTCAGACCTGTCACGGCAAAGACATGGAGATGGTCGACTTCAAAATGCCGAACGACCTCTTCGCGCTGTCGGCGAACGACACGCTGGCGCAAGCCAAAGAGTACGACGAGAAGACGACGGATTTCATGCTCGGAGCGGTCGTCCCCGAGATGGCCAAGCTGCTCGACATGGATGCCTACACGCTCGAGACCCAGACGGGCTTCGGTTGCACGGGCTGCCACGCCACCTCCAAAGACTAGAGCGCACGAGCGCAGTCGCCGCTCGACGACGCAGCCTTGGCGTCCGCAGCCTTGGTGATAGCGAGCCGGGCGATAGCGGGCCGGGAGCCCCGCTGGTCTCCCGCCGCGCGGAAGCGTACCCTCGCCCGCATGGAGAAGCTGAACGGGCAGGTGTTCGTCGTCACGGGGGGCAAGGGCGCGATCGGGCGGGCGGTGGTGGCCGCGCTCGAAGCCGCTGGGGCCCGCGCCGCGGTGGCTGACGTACCAGAGGTGAACGTGCTCGACGCGCCGGGAGTCGAGCAGCTCGTGGCGGACGTGGTCGCACGTGAGGGGCGGCTCGACGGGGTCGTGCACACGGTGGGCGGTTTCAGCATGGCCCCGCTGCACGAGGCGCCGCTATCCGCCTACGATCGCATGTTCGATCTCAACGTGCGCTCGCTGTTCTACGTCGCGCGCGCCGTCGTTCCCCATTTTCTGAAGACGAAGCGCGGGCTGCTCGCGGCATTCTCCAGCGAGCCGGGCTGGAGCGGCGCGTCGCCGGGTTCGGCGCTGTACGGCGCGTCGAAGGCGGCGGTCGCAACGCTGCTGCGTTCGCTCGACGGCGAGCTCGCGGGCACCGACGCGCGCGTCGCGGTGGTCTACCCGATGGGCGCCGTCGACACGCCTGCCAACCGCCGCGACATGCCCAATTTCGATCGCTTCATCGACGCGCGCGACATCGCGGAGACCATCGTGCACGTCGCCCAGCGCTCGCGCGCCGGGCGTCTGCTGGAGCTGCCGGTGTATCCACCGCGCTGACGGCCACCCCTTCCGTCGGGCAGCAGGAGCAGCGAGACACCTGCCGCGGCAGCCCTCGGCCGTCAGCCTTGATGCAGGAGGTAGGGCGCGATGAACTCGAGCACCGCGGGCTCGAGCACGCCCAGCTCGACCTGGATGCCGGCCTCTCGCATCAGCTCGAGGCCTCGGCCCCGGTTGCGCGGGTGCGGATCGACCGTGGCGACCACCACACGCGGAATGCCGCTCTCGATCAGCGCGAGCGCGCACGACGGCGTTCGTCCGCGGAACGAGCACGGCTCGAGCGTGACGAAGGCGGTGAGCGAGCGTCGGTCGACGTCGGCAGGCAGGTCGAGCAGCGCGGCGGCCTCGGCGTGGGGGTGGCCCGGCGGACCGGTGAAGCCGCGCGCGACGATGCGATCGTCCTGCACCAGCACACAGCCGACGGGCGGATTCGGCCGACACGCGGGCAGGGCCGACGCGCTCTGCGCGAGCGCTTGAGCCATCCAATGATCTCGTGAGTGCTGCATGTTTCAGCCTGACCCACCCAAAGCGCAGCCTCCTCCGAAGCTACGGCGCTGTCGAGCGACCGGTAACGGCGCTGCGCGCCGCTCGCTGTCGAACGCGCTCGACCGGATGATGGTTCGATGCCTCCGAGTCCCGCGCTCGAGCGAACGCGGGCGTCCAGCAGCCTCGCGTGGGTTGGGGAGCCCGTGCGCCAAGAGCAACAGCGTCAGCGATTCACCGGCTTTTTCTCGGGCGGTCGCCGCCCATCCTCCGGCCAAGCGTGCCGCGGGTACCGACGCGACAACTCCTTGCGTATCGTCGGATAGTGCCGTTCCCAGAAGCCGGCAAGGTCCGACGTGACCTGGACGGCGCGCTGGTTGGGCGCGAGCAGGTGCAAGGTGAGCGGCACGCGCCCCCCGCCGACGCGCGGCCCTTCCTTCATGCCGAAGAAGTCCTGGAGCCGCGACTCGATCCAGGGCGGCTGGCCTTTGACGTAGTGTACGCGCACTCGCCGCCCCGCATCGAGCGTCACGTGCTCCGGCGCCTCGCGCTCGAGGCGCGCGCGCTCGCTCGGGCCGAGCTCACCGAGCACGAGCTCGCGAAGGTCGACGTCGCCGAGCTCCGCGAGCGAGACCTTGCCGCGGCAGGCGAGGGCGATGAGCTCGCGCGCGCCCGAGCTCGCGACGCGCTCGAAGACGGAGCCGGGCGCGGCCTCCGCGAGCAACGCGCAGCGCCCGAGCAGCTCGTCGAGATCGTCCTTCTTGGTGAACAAGCTCGCCTGCCGAGCGATCGCCACGCGCTCGAGCAGCGCCGCCGCGGCCTCGCTCGGGGGCGCTGCGCGCTCGCTCTGGTCGAGAACCACGGCGCCCCAGCACAGCGAGCTCGTCAGCTGCACGCGCTCCTTGGCGTCATCCCACGCGAGCTCTTCTTTCTCCGTCAGCTCGTCGGCGGCGTGCTCCAGTAGCCACTCGGCCTCGATCGGCTCCGCGATGCGCACGCGGATGCCTTGGCGCGGAGCTCGCTTCTCGCCGCGCGAGAGCAGCGCCGGCGCGTGCGAGCGATCTTCGGCGTCGAGCGCGAGCAAGAGGCTCGCGTTCTTGGCGACGCTCTCTTCGGCCTGCTGCGCCACGTGGCCCGTGGCGAGGATCAGCTCGCGAGCGCCCGCCTTGCGCCGGCGCGCCACGCGATCGGGAAAGCCCGCGATCAGCGCCAGCCCGAAGCTCATCTGCACCTCGTCGGCCGTGCCCTCGTCGACCGCGTCGCGCCGCAGCCCGAGGTCGCGGCGGATCTGCTGGTAGCTCTGGCGCACGGTGGCGACCCGCCCCGAGTGCAGGCCGAGCCGGCGCAGAGCGCCCTCATGGAAGCGATCGTCCTGGGCCATTCGGTAGAGCTCGATCGAGAGATCGATGTCGCCCTCGCAGCCGAGCACGTCGCTGCCCCGCGGCCCGCCCGAGCCGCTCGGGTTCTGGCGGATGTCACGCTCGGCGAGCAGCGCGGCGGCGAGGCAGGCGCGATCGCCGACGCCGAGCCGCTCGCCCTCGAGCACCACGCGCGCCAGGCGGGGAGCGAGCGGCAACCCGAGCGCGCGGCGCCCGAGCGGAGTCAGGCGTTCGCCCTCGACGAACGCGAGGCGCGCGAGCAGCCTCTGCGCGCTCTCGATCATGCTCGTGCCCGGCGCGTCGAGCCAGTCTTCCGCGCGCGGAGCGAGCCCGGCGCCGTACAAGGTGAGGAGCGGCTCCGCCAGATCGAGCCGCTGGATCTCGGGCCTCCCCTGCGCGGGACGAGAGCGGAAGCTCTGCTCCGTGAACAGCCGGAACACCTGCCCCGGTTGCGTGCGGCCGGCGCGCCCGCCGCGCTGGATCGCCGAGGCCTGCGCGATCGGCCGCACCTCGAGGCTCTGCCGACCCGTCCAGGGCGAGTGCTCCGCGATGCGCGCGAGCCCCGAGTCGATCACGATCGTGACGCCCTCGACGGTCACCGAAGACTCTGCCACGTTCGTCGACAAGACCACCTTGCGCCGCGCGCTGGGCGCGATGGCCTTCGCCTGCGCCTCGAGCGGCAGCTCCCCGTGCAGCGCATGGATCTCGAGCCCCTGGTCGCGCGCGAACGCCTCGAGCTGGTTGGCCGCGTCGCGGATCTCGGCGGCCCCTGGCAAGAACACCAGCAGGTCGCCGCTCGGCTGCTCGCGCACCAGCTGTTTCACCGCGCTCGAAACCCGCAGGAACAGCGGGCGCTCATCTTCCTGGGTCTCGTGCCGCACGCTGAGCGGATGCAGACGGCCCTCGCAGCGCAGGCGCGGGCAATCGCCGAGATAGCGAGCGACCGCGTCGGCGTCGAGCGTCGCGCTCATCACGACCAGGCGCAGCTCGGGGTCGGTCTCGAGGCGCTTGGCGAGCAGCATCAGGAGCAGGTCGGTCGAGACGTGCCTCTCGTGGAACTCGTCGAGCACCACCACCCCCAGGCTGCGACCACCCTCGCGCCCGAGCAGCCGGCGCAAGAGCACGCCCTCCGTCACGAACCAGAGGCGCGTGGCGGCGCTCGACTTCTCCTCGAAGCGCACGCTGTAGCCCACAGGGCCGCCGAGCTCCACGCCCAGCTCGCGCGACACGAACCCCGCAGCGAGCCGCGCCGCGAGGCGCCTCGGCTCCGTTACCCAGATCTCGCGGCCTGGTACCAGGTTCGACTCGAGCAGCGCGCGCGGCACGCGCGTGGTCTTTCCGGCGCCGGGCGGAGCCTCGATCACCACGGCCCGATGCGACGCGAGGGTGCGAACGAGCGGCTCGAGTAGCTCGTCGACGGGCAGGGGCTGGTTCGGCGGCACGCCCTGTCGTACCCCGACATGCCGGCGAAACGCGAGGACGCTCGCCGTCGAGGGGCGCAGCGGTTTGACAGCCGCGAGCGGCGTGCGATCCTCCGATCGGTTCGCCGTGCTCGCCCTCTACCTCGCTGCCCTGATTTTTGGCCTCGGAATGTTCGCGGTCCAGGCGCTCTCGTCGTCCGACGCGCACGACCCGGAGCATCCCGCGCTGCCGGGTGATGCGCACGCACACGACGGCGAATGGCTCGCCGTCGAGGTGACGCCGTCGGGCGCACACGGCGGCGCTCACGATCCCGGCCGCGCTCAGGCCGGGAACGGCGGCGGCGCGGGCTGGGCCAGCATTTTTGCTTCGCTCCGGTTCTACATGTTCGCGGCCATCGCGTTCGGCGCTGTCGGTGCCCCGGTGACGGCCTTCGGCTCGATCGCCGCCGGGCTGACGCTCGCCGTCGCCCTGCTCACCGGGCTCGTCATGGGGGTGGCCGCGTCGCTCGCATTTCGTGCGCTCGGGCGCGACACGCTGAGCTCCGGCGCGAGCCAAGCCGAGCTCCGGGGGCAAGTTGGCCGCGTGCTGGTCGCCTGCGAAAAAGGCCGAAGAGGCAAGGTGCGTCTCACCGTGCGCGGCCAAATCGTCGACTTCGTCGCCACCACCGATGAGCCGCGGCTCGCGCCCGGCGCGGGTGTGATCGTGCAGGAGGTGCACGCCGAGCGCGTGCACGTGTGCGCAGCGCCCGCCGAGCTGCTCTCGGAGTGAGCTCTTGCCAGGCTGAGCGGTCGCGTTAAGCTCTCCCGATGGAGAGGTTGGGATCGTGAACACGGAGTCCCTCGGGCTGAGCGCTTGGCTGCCCTTCGGCGCGGTGCTGGTGGTGGTGGGCCTGTGGCTGGTGACGCTCGTGGTGAACCAGCTGCTCCGCATCTGCGGCCCAAACGAGATCCTGGTCATCAGCGGGCGCCGCCACGTGCTCGCTGACGGGTCGAGCGTCGGCTACAAGGTGCTGCACGGCGGCCGCGGCATCCGTATCCCGCTGCTCGAAGAGATCAACCAGATGGACACCCGGCTCATCCCCGTGATGGTCGAGGTGAAGAACGCGTATTCAAGGGGGGGCATCCCCCTCATCGTGCATGCGATCGCCAACGTGAAAATCTCGAGCCACCCCGAGCTCGTGCGCAACGCCATCGAGCGCCTGCTCAGCGTGCCGAGCGCCGGCATCGCCAGCATCGCACGGCAGACGCTCGAGGGGGTGCTGCGCGAGGTGGTGGCCGAGCTCACCCCCGAAGAGGTCAACGAAGACCGGCTGAAGTTCGCCGCTACCTTGATGCGCAACGCCAAGGAAGACTTCGACAAGCTGGGCCTCGAGCTCGACGTGCTCAAGGTGCAGAGCGTCTCCGACGAGCAAGGCTACCTGAAGGGTCTCGGCCGCGCGCTGATCGCCAACATGATCCGCGACGCCGAGAACGCCGAGAACCGCGCCAATCAGGTGATCGCCGAGGCCGAAGCCGGGGCACGCCAGCGCGCCGACACCGCCAGCAAACAAGCGGAGACGACGGTGCTGATGCAGCAGAACCAGCTGCGGGCCGAGCTCGCGAAGCTGGAGGCAGAAGCCAAGGCCGTCGAGAACGAGGCCGCCATCGCGGAGCAGACGGCGCGCGCCGAGGCCGAGCAAGAGCTGCAGCTGCTCCGCTCGGAGCTCGAGCGCAAGCGGCTCGAGGTGGAAGTGACGATCCCCGCGGAGGCCCAGCGGCGCGCTGCCGAGGCGCGCGCCCGTGCCGAAGCGGCGCCGGCGCTCGAGGCGGGCAAGGCCACGGCGCAGGCGCTCCGGCTACTGTCTGAGAAGTGGGGCCAGGCCGGCTCGCTCGGGCGGGAGCTGTACGTGCTACAACACCTCGACGAGGTCGTGTCCCACGCCGCCGAGCGCGTGGCGAATAGCCAGGTCGATGAGCTCTCCGTCGTCGACGGCGGTGACGGGCAGAGCTACACGCAGGCGCTCGCGATGTATCCTGCGGCCGTGGCGCGCGTGATGGCGGCGGTGGGCCAGGTGCTGGGCGCCGACATGCGGAAGATACTTTCGGGCGAGCCAGCCCCCGAGAGCACGAGCCGCCCCGTGCTGGTCCAATCGGCGGAGTGAAGCAAAGATGCCATTGCTCGCTTTCTTCGTGCTAGCGGCCATAGCGCTCTGCGTGGGCGTGTTCTACGCGCTGATCAGGAAGCTACTGTACGTCGCCACCCCGAACGAGGTGCTGATCTTCTGTGGCTCCACGCGCTCTGCTTCGACGCACTCTGCCGGAGAGAAGCGCGTCGGCTATCGCTTCGTGCGCGGCGGGCGCTCGCTGCGCGTGCCGTTCCTCGAGCGCGTCGAGCGGCTCGATTTGAACATGTTCACGGTCATGGTCAACGTCGAGCAGGCCTACACGAAGGGCGGCATCCCGCTCGACGTGCAGGGGGTCGCCAACGTCAAGCTGCCCGGGGAAGAGCCGCTGCTCGCCAACGCCGTCGAGCGCTTCCTCGGCCGTAGCCGCGACGAGATCCACCGCATCGCCAAGGAGACGCTGGAGGGCAACCTGCGCGGCGTGCTCGCCGGGCTCACGCCGGAAGAGGTCAATCAAGACAAGCAGCGCTTCGCCGAGCAGCTGCTCGAGGAAGCCGAGCACGACATGACGCGCATGGGGCTCGTGCTCGACACCCTCAAGATTCAGAACGTGTCCGACAAGGTCAAGTACCTGTCGAGCGCGGGCCGCATCCGCGGCGCCGATCTGAACCAACGCCAGGCCGCCGCCGAGGCGCTCGCGCGCGCTGATGCGCGCGTGCAACAAGTCCAGAACTGGTCAGGCTCCGAGGTCGCCAAGCTAGCGGCCGACCTCGAGATCGCTCGCCAGGAGACGCGCAAGCGCGTCGCTGACGCCACCAGCCGGCGGGCAGCGACCATCGCCGAGTCCAAGGGGCAGGTGCTCGCGCAGATCGCCGAGGTGCGCGCCGACATCGAGCGTCAGAACGCGCGGGCGCTGCAGGTGCGCCGCCAGCTCGACGCCGACATCGTCGAGCCCGCGCTCGCGCAGCTGCGCGCCGCCGAAGAGGCCGCTCGCGGCGAGGCCGCCAAGATCCTAGAGCGGGGCCGCGCCGACGCCGAGAGCCTCGGGCAGCTCATCACCGCGTATACGCAGGGCGGCGTCGCGGCGCGCGAGGTGCTCGTGCTGCAGAAGCTGCTGCCCTTGCTCGGCGAGATCACCGGCTCCGATCGGCCGCTTCGCGTCGCGCGAATGACGGTCCTCGCCGCGCAACCGGCGGCCTCCGCCAACGGGGGTTCGCCCGCAGGCTCCACCACAGAGCTCGCGCGCCAGGCCGCGGCCGCCAACGAGCAGCTCCAGGCGGTGACGGGGGTCGACCTGGCCCAGCTGGCTCGCAGCATCGCCGCGCGCCTGGAGCCCCCCGCGAGCCCGCTCGCGCCCGCGCCCCCAGCGCTGCCGCTCGAGCCCGGCGCGCCGCGCTCCTGAGGCGGTGTTTCCGAAGCCCTCCTCCCGAGGCCGTGTCCCCCGGGCGCGAAATGGGTTAGCTTGGGCCGGAGACCGTCCATGGCGACGTCGAAACGCCCTCCGGAACCCAGCCAGAAAGGCCGCCCTGGCAGCCGCTCTTTGCGGGAGCAGATGCAGGCGCTGGCCCCCGAGGTCGCGGCCGCCGCCGCGGCGCGCGTGGCGCCGCCGCCCCCGCCGAAGCCCGTAAAGCGCCCCGGCCCCGACGCGGTCTCGTTCAAAGACCTGGCCGGCAACGGCGGCGTGCGCCCGATCGCCGAGCCCGGGCGTACCGTTCTGCACGAGCCCGCGCCATCGGCGCCGCCTCGCCCCGCGCCGCCGAAGCACCGCCTCTGGGTCGAGCGCCGCGATGGAGGCGTGTGGGCGCGCGCGGAAGACGCGCCCCCTCGCTGGCTCGACGATCTGCGAGCGGGGCGCGTCGTGCCTCGCCGCGAGCTCGATCTCCACCGCAAGGGCGCCGCCGACGCCCGCCAGGTCCTCGACGAGGAGGTCCTCCGTGCCCGCCGCGACAACCTCTCGTGCGTGCTCATCGTCTGCGGCCGTGGCTTGCACTCGGGGCTCGAGGGGCCCGTCCTGCCCGATGTCGCGATCGAACGCCTCAGCGAAGAGCTCGCCGATCACGTCATCGCCTTCTGCACCGCGCCGCGCCGCTGGGGCGGGGAAGGCGCGCTGCTCGTCATGCTTCGCCCGCCCGCCAAGGAAGGCTGACGCCGCTCGTCCCGGACGAAAGCGCAGGCGAGGGGTTCAACCCGTGAGCTTCGACTTTCCCATCTTCAGTACGCGCTTGAAGTGCGCGCCGTCGACCGGCTGCACCGAGAGGCGCATCCCGCGTTGCCGCACCAGCATCCCGTCGAGCTTCTCGTCGGCCTTCAGCGCATCGAGCGATACGAAAGCGGGCAGCACCTCCACGAACTCCACGTCCACCATCGACCAGCGCGGATCGTCGGCCTTGCTCTGCGCGTCATAGTAGTCGCTCTCCGGGTCGAACTGCGCGTCGTCCGTGTACGCCTCGCGGCTCACCCGGGCCACGCCGGCCACGCCCGGCGGGTCGGCGTTCGAGTGATAGAACAGCACCAGGTCACCGAGCTTCATCGAGCGCAGGTGGTTGCGCGCCTGATAGTTGCGAACTCCCTCCCAGTGGGTTTGCCCGTCGCGCCGCAGGGCATCGATCGAGAAAACTTCGGGTTCACTCTTCATCAACCAGTAACGCGCTTTCGCCGCAGCCATCGCCGCCGACTCTAAGCACCTCTGGGGCGGATCGCGCCCCGAAAAGTCCGGCGTGGCCCGCCGACCCTCCTGGCCGAGCGTCCCGGAGGAGCGACCGCCCACCGCTTCGCGTCTCTCCTCGCTCGCCCCCCTTGGCTCCCGGTCCTCGAAACCCCAGATTGTCGCCATGGCAGCGACCACGGGCGAGATGGCGGCATCCACCGGGAGGCATTCCTCGTGAAGTTCGAGCGGCTCGTCGCAGCATCCGAGGCCGTCAAGCAGACGCGAAGCCGCCAGCAGAAGGTCGAGCACCTGGCGGCTTGCATCGCGGAGCTCGGAGCGGAGCCCTCGCCCGAGGGCGCCGTGGTGCTGCCGGCCCCTGCGAGCGAAATCCCGCCTGCTCAGGAGCGGACGAACCTGATCATCGGGGTCGCCTATCTAGCGGGCGAGCTGGCGCAGGGGCGCGTCGGTCTCGGGCCCGCCGCGGTGTTCGCAAACCCCCCGGCTTCGGCGCGCGAGACGGGCGAGGTCTCGGTGATGGACGTCGATCGCACGTTCGAGGCGATCGCGGGGGTGAAGGGCGCGGGGGCCGTGCGGGAGCGACTGCGGCTATGGTCGAGCCTGCTCGAGCGTTGCACGGGGCTGGAACAGGCTTATCTGCGTCACCTCGTGGTGGGCGAGCTGCGCCAAGGCGCGCTCGAGAGCCTGGTGGCCGACGCGGTCGCCCGCGCCGCAAAGGTGAGCCCAGAGTCGGTGCGGCGTGCCTTGATGCTGTCGGGCTCGCTGCCGGTGATCGCCCAGGCGGCCATGACGGGCGGCGAGGCGGCCCTCTCGCTCTATCGCATCGAGCTGTTTCGGCCCCTCCAGCCGATGCTGGCACAGACGGCCGAGACACCGGAGGCCGCGATCGAGCAGCTGGGCCGCGCGCTGTTCGAATACAAGCTCGACGGGGCGCGCGTGCAGGTGCACAAGCACGACGACGCGGTGCGCGTCTACACCCGGCAGCTGAGCGACGTGACGGCGGCGGTGCCGGAGGTGGTGGAGCTGGTGCGCGGGCTGCCGAGCAAGAGCCTCGTGCTCGACGGCGAGGTCCTGTCGCTGCGCGAAGACGGCGCACCTGAGCCATTCCAGGTCACGATGCGGCGCTTCGGGCGCAAGCTCGACGTCGAGCGCATGCGCGGGGTGCAGCCGCTGCACCCGTTCTTCTTCGACATCCTGCACCGCGACGGCGGCGACCTGATCGACCTCGCCACGACCGAGCGCCTGGCTGAGCTCGACGCCGTCGTCCCGCCCGAGCGGCGCATGCCGCGGCTCGTCAGCGCCGTCGCCGAGGAGGCGGCCAGCTTCTTCGACGGCGCCCTCGAGCGCGGCCACGAGGGCATGATGGCGAAGGCGCTCGACGCGAGCTATGCCGCGGGCCGTCGCGGCAAGGCATGGCTGAAGCTGAAGAGCCATCACACCTTCGATCTGGTGGTGCTCGGGGTGGAGTGGGGGAGCGGGCGGCGGCAGGGCTGGCTCAGCAACCTGCACCTCGGCGCGCGCGATCCGAAGGGCGGCTTCGTGATGGTCGGAAAGACCTTCAAGGGGCTCACCGACGCGCTGCTCGAGTGGCAGACGAAGGAGCTCCTCGAACGCGAGATCACACGCGATGCCTACACCGTCTACGTGCGCCCCGAGCTGGTCGTGGAGATCGCGCTCAACGACGTGCAGCAGAGCCCCCACTATCCGGGCGGCGTCGCGCTCCGGTTCGCTCGCGTCAAACGCTATCGGCCCGACAAGAGCCCCCTCGATGCCGACACGATCGATGCCGTGCGGGCTCTGTGCGCCGCATCTGTCGCGACCGGAAGCACCTCCGAGCCGCCCTGAGGGCTCGCCGCAGGGCCGCGACGAGCGATCGGGCGGGTTGCGGCCGCCGAATCGGGTGTGCTAACTCCGCCGAGAAGTGAGTCGTCAGCCCGACAGCGAGGCGTCCCGCACGGGGCAACCCGGCGGGGCTGAAGACGCTCACGAAGCGCCGCTAGCGCCCCCCGCTCGTCCGAGCGCGCGCAGGAAGACGCCCGCGCGGCTCGGCTTCACGTGGATGGTGTGCTCGCTGATGATGGTGGCGAGCCTGTTCCTGGTCATCTGGAACCTGCAGGAAGGGTCGCTCGAGAACGCCAACACCGGCAGCCGCTACGCGACGATCGAGTCGCTGGTCGATCACGGCACCTTCCACATCGACAAGAGCCGCTACAACCGCACCATCGACAAGTACACCGTCGACGGTCATTTCATCTCGTCGAAGCCGCCGACGCTGCCGACCATCGGGGCGGGCGTCTACTGGACGTACAAGCAACTCACGGGCAAGACGATCGCCCGCTACGAGGGTGACGTGGTGCGCACCGTGAGCTTCTTCACGGGCGGCGTCGGCCACATCGTCTTCCTGATCTATTTCTATCGCCTGTGCCGCTTGCTGTTTCGGCGACAGATGGCGGTGATCGTCGCGATGGCGGGCGCTTGCTTCGCCTATCTGGGCGTGGGCTACGCCACGCACATCAACGAGTTGTCGACGGCGGGGGCGCTCGGCATCTGCGGCCTCTACTACGCCGCGCGGATTCGCCTCGGCCAAGACCCGAGGCCTTGGCACTGGCCGCTCGCAGGGTTCGTGCTCGGCCTGCTGCCGGCGATCGATCTGCCGGGCCTGGCGATTTCGGGGTCTATCGCGCTCTACCTCTTCACGGTCGACCGCAAGAAGGCGCTGCTCTGGTTCTTGCCGGCGCTGCTACCGGGCCTGATCGCGCATCTGTTGCTGGTGCACGAGATCAGCGGCTCGTTCAAGCCATTCTACCTGAACAAGGCGCTGAAGACGCACAGCCAGTTCTACTTCAGGAACCCTGCCGGCATCGACGCGCTGCGCGAGCCGAAGTGGCTCTACGCCTTCAACGTGCTGCTCGGGCACCACGGCCTGTTCAGCATGACGCCGCTCTACTGCTTCGGCCTCTACGAGCTCGTCCGCTCGATCAAGGCGCGGCGCTGGCTGGCCGAGTCGCTGGTGTGCGCCGGCTCGGTGGTCGCGTTCCTCATCTTCGTGATCTGGCGCACCCGCAACTACGGCGGATGGTGCGTGGGCATGCGCTGGCTGGTGCCGATCATGCCCCTGTTGCTCCTGTACTTCGGCTTCTGGATCGATCGCGTGCGCGCCACGCGCCTGCTCTGGGGGCTCGTGCTGCTCGCGTTCTCGGTGAGTTGCTTCAACGTGCAAGACGCGCTCTCGAGCCCGTATCAGTATTCCGTCTGGCATAACTGGCTCGAGGGGGCGCCGAACCGGTTCCGAGTCGGCAAGGTCTTCAACTTGCCGAAGCGCTCGTCCAAGCCAAAGGCGAAGCCCAAGCCGAAGCCCGCCCGCCCAAAAACGGAACCATCGCCCGAGGTCGAGCCTGCCCCCGAGTTGCTCCCCGCGCCCGCCGAGTCGCAGCCCGCCGCGCCCGCGCCGAACGCACCGTGACGATCGGCTCGGCCGCCGTTCGTTGACGAACGGATCGACCGAGCCGGAACGGGCGCGTCAACCGCGGGCGAAATCGAACGTCATCGTCGCCACGCCCTTGCGCTGATCGGGCGGGTCGAGCGCGAGGCCGTCGAGCCCCTTCACCACGCACTCGCGCAGCGACTCGGGCGCGGTGCTCTCGGGCAAGCTCGACGGAGTGAGGATCTTCCCAGTCTTCTCCTCGACCACGAACGACACGGCGACCGTGCCGCCGGCGTCAGGCGTGCTGGTCAGCACGTTCTGGTAGCACTGCTTGAAATTGCTCTCCTTCGACTCGAGCAGCGCACGGGTGGCCGTGCGATAGTCATCCGGGCTGCGCGCGTAAAACGATCCGGAGCAGGCCGTGAGCGACAGCGCCGCGCTCGCGAGGCCGAGATACAGGCAGAGAGTTTGTCGTTGTTTCATGCTCAGTTCCCCTCGTTCTTCGAGCTCTTCTCGACCTGGCTCGTCGTCGCACCAGCTTCTGCCGTCAACTCCTGCTTGGTGATGTTGAACTCGACGCGACGGTTCTTCTCGCGGTTTTGCGGCGAGTCGTTGGCCACGAGCGGCTTCGATTCACCGTACCCGGTCGAGGCGAGCCGGTCGGCAGCGACGCCCTTGCTGATCAAGTAAGCGCGCACGGCCTCGGCGCGCGCCTTGGACAGGGTCAGGTTGTAGTTGTCGTCGCCCTCGTCGCTGGCGTGCCCCTCGATGCTGATCTTCTGCACGTGCGGGTTCTCCTGGATCACCTTCGTGACCTCGTCGAGCAGCCCGAACGACACCGGCAAGATCTCGCTCTTGTCGAGCGCGAACTGGATCTTGTCGTGGATCTCGATGCGGTCTTTCTTGAGCTCCACCTTCGGCGGCTCCGCGGGCGGGTCTGCCGCCACCTTGGGCGGTTCGGGGGCCACCGCGATGCGGATCGGGGAGGTGTCCTGGAATGTCGTCGTTCCGCCGCAACCGACAAGGGCGAGCAGAGCGAGCCAGGGGGCTGCGCTCCACACCGTGTTGGTTCGGGTGCGAGCATTGCCCCCTGCTTGCTGTCGCGTCTCGTGCGCTGAGTCTACCTGCCGTTTCATGGGCGTTCCCTCTCTGGCGTGGCGCCGCTTCGTTTTAAAAGGACGTTGGATTCCCCCGGCTCGGCACCGGTCGGCGGTGCGCCGAGGCGGGGGCAGCGTGCCCTGTGCAACGGACCCGGGCCTACTTCCGTGAAGGGCGGGGTGGGCTCATTTGGCACCTTCGGGTGCGCCCGGCCGCCGGGCTTCACCCGTGGGAGCGTGTGCTGCCGCTGCGCACCGGGCGAAAACCACGCTAGAGTTCCCGAGGACATGGTTTCCTCTGCCTTTCGTTCCTCGCTCGGCTCCCGCGTTCTGATGCTCGGGGTCGCACTCTTTTGCGTGGGTTGTGATCAGGCCAGCAAGCGCGTCGCCGCCGAGGTCTTGAAAGGCGCGGAAACGTTATCCTTTATGGGCGATACGGTGCGCCTCACCTACGCCGAGAACCGGGGCGCGTTCCTGGGCCTCGGTGGCGCCTGGCCCGAGCCCATTCGCTGGCTCGCGTTCACGGGGGCCGCTTTACTGGTGGTCGCCGCGAGCCTGGCCTGGGTCATCGCGCAGGCGCGGCAAAAGCGGCACCACCAGATCGCCGTTTGGGCGATGGTCTTGGTCGCGGCTGGGGGCGCCGGGAATCTGGTCGACCGCATCGTGCGCGACGGGCGCGTGATCGACTTCATGAACCTTGGCCTGGGGCCTGTGCGCACCGGCATCTTCAACATGGCTGACGTGCAGATCATGGTCGGGTTGGCCTTGTTGCTCTGGGGTCGTCGGGAGTTCTCGGCCTCCCGGGCGCCCGCCTGATGCTGCCGGTCGTCGGCATCCTGGTCGGGGGCCAGGGCCGACGCATGGGCGGGGTCGCCAAAGGGTGGCTCACGCATGAGGGCCGGCCGCTGATCGAGCGCCTGGTGGAGGCGAGCCAGCGCGCGACCGCAGCCGAGGGGCCGTCGCCCGTGTACTTGATCGGAAACGGCGCTGCATACGTCGCGACCCGCCTGCCGCTCCTCCCCGACGATCCGATGGGGCAGGGCCCGATCGGAGGCTTGCGGGCGCTGTTGCTCGAAGCGGAACGGATGCACCGTGAAGCGATCGCGCTCGCGGTCGATTTGCCGTACGTGACCGCGGAACTGATCCGTCGCTTGTGCTTCGAGCGAGCCGGCGCTGCGGCCCTCGCGCCGCGCGAGGCAGGTCGCTGGCAGCCGCTGTTCGCGCGCTATCGGCCAGAGCCTGCTCTGGCCGCTCTCGAGGCGGCCCTGGCTTCCGGTCGCACCTCTCTTCAATCGATCTTCGATGGGATCGGTGTGGGTCGCGACGGATGCGCCGAGCTCGAGCTCTCGCCCGAAGAGCGTGAGCGCCTGCGGGACTGGGATCGGCCGCACGATATGGACCGGAGCGTTCCACCCGACGAACCGTGAACGCGCACATTTGCCTGCGCAGATCTTGTCGATACGCGCTCGTTACATTGGGGAAACGGAGCGAGCCCTAGCCTCACTCCACTCGCAACAGAGCCGTTCGCACGGGGCCCGTACCTCATCGGTCGATGGGGAAAGGGGGCGATGCTGCCCGCAACAGGCACAGGGCGTGGCTCGAGAGCGAAGCGCGCGCCACGGCCGGCACGCGTTTGACCGTCTGCCTCCAGCCCATGGCAAACAAAGGTTTCACCGGAACGCAGAAGCAATATCTGGAAGGGTTGGCGAGTGGGTTGCGCGTAGCGCGAGGCACGACGCGCTCGATTCTAGCGGACGTCCGTTCTCGATTTGCTCCGTCCGCGTTCAAATCTGGGGCAGTGCTCGCTGCCGAGGTGGTGGGCGTGGCGCCGTCCGGACGCGACGCGGAGGGCGGCGCGGCCGAGCCTCCATCGGTGCAACACGCGGGGTCGCACTCGGCGCAGCCCCTGCTTTCGCCGCCTCAGGTGGCGCAGGCTTCAGCGGCGCAGGCTTCAGCGGCGCAAGTCTCAGCGGCGCAATCGTCGTCAGCCCAGGCGTTGTCAGCCCAGCCGCCGGAGCCGTTGCATCCCGACCAGGCGATGTGGGACGCGCAGAATCGCTACCTTCGAGCGGGCCAGCGTCTGTCGCCCGAAGAGCGCGCCAAGCGCCGCCAGCCACCGCACGAGCTCTGGGCGCGAATGGAACGGTTGGCGCGCGAGCGTCGTTTTCCGCTGGGTGACGACCGCTTCCTCTTCAAGTTCCACGGCCTCTTTTACGTTTCGCCGGCCGAAGAGGCCTTTATGTGTCGGCTACGTTTCGCGGGTGGACGCGTGCTGGCGCACCAGCTGCGCGGCGTGGCCGATCTCGCGGAACGTTTCGGGCAACCGATCGTGCAGCTCACGGCGCGCAGCAACCTCCAGCTGCGTGGCATCGGTGCCGAGGCGGGGCTCGAGGTGCTGTCGGGTCTGCTCGATCTCGGCATCATCAACCAGGGCAGCGGAGGCGACGGCGTCCGCAACGTGGGCGCCAGCCCGACGGCGGGGTTTGATCGTCGCGAGCTCATCGACACGCTCCCGCTCGCGAGGAAGGCGCAGCACCGCATCCTGAGCGACCGCACGCTGCAGGCGCTGCCGCGCAAGTTCACGCTGGCGTTCGACGGCGGCGGCGCCGTGAGCGCGCTCGCCGAGGCCTGCGATCTCGGGTTTCGCGCCGTCATGGTCCCGCCGGGCGAGGCGGTCCCGCCGGGCGTCTATTTCCGGCTGCTCCTGGGCGGCGCCACCAGTCACGCTCGCTACGGGCGCGACGCCGGCGTCGTGGTAGCGCCCGCGCTCTGCCTCGACGTGCTGGAGCAAGTGCTGCACCTCTACGTCGAGCACGGCGATCGCACGAACCGCCGCCGCGCGCGCCTCGCCTACTTGCTGGAGACGTGGGGCATGCCGCGCTTCGTGGCCGAGCTGCAGGAGCGGCTTCGCCGCGTGCAAGAGGCGCGGAGCGCCACGGCCGCCGGCGCCCCGGGGGAGCGCGACGGAACCGATGCAGCGCTTTGGTTTGAGGCGCCTCCAGCGCTGGGGTTCGCGGCGTCGCTTCCCCCCGCATCGCTGCCGTTGCCCGAGCTGGCGTCGGAGCGCTGCGTGGCGCCTGCTCCGTCCGAGCCGTTCGGGCACGTCGGCTTTCACAACCAGCGGCCGCGCGGCTACAGCTACGTCGGCGTGGTGCTCGACGGCGCGCAGCTCAGCGTGGCTCAGGCCCGCGGCCTCGCAGACATCGCCGACGAGCAAGGTTCGGGCGAGCTGCGGCTCACGCCGCACCAGAACGTGCTGATCCCCGGGCTGAAGGACACGCAGCTGCACAAGACGCGCGAGGCGCTCGCGCGGCTCGGCCTGGGTTGGGCGGCGAGCGCTTTCCGTTCGCGCCTCGTCGCCTGCACGGGCAGCCCGGGGTGTCCGTTTGCAATGGGCGACGCCAAGCGCCGTGGCGAAGAGCTGGTGCGGCACCTGGAGGTGTCCAACGAGCTCGCGCAGCCGCTCAGCATTCACATCAGCGGCTGCCACCACGCTTGCGCACAGCACACCACGGCAGACATCGGCCTGCTCGCGACACGCGACCCGGCAGCGCCTGCCGACGCCGCCGAGCGCTATCAGCTCTGGCTCGGGGGAGAGCTGTCCGACACGGCGCACTTCGGCAGGCCGTACGCGGCTTCGATCCCCGCGGCCGATGTGTCGCGAGCGGTGCAAGAGATCGTGGATGCGTACCTCACGGGCCGTTTGCCCGACGAGACGTTCCGCCAGTTCGTCGGGCGGGTGCCGCCTCGCGAGCTCGATCGCTGGTCGCGCGGGCGCGCGACGGAACCGGGAGGAGTGCCGTGAGCGAAGCGCGTTGGGGAGGCCAGCCGCCGGCCGAGCTGGTGCCCGAGAACGCGCCGTTCGACGAGGAGCAGCGCGCCTGGCTCAACGGTTTCTTGGCGGGGCTCCTGGGGCTCGCGAACGGCGAAGCTCGCGCGGGGCTCGACCCGGCGCGCTCGGCCGCTCCGAGCGCCCTGCCGCCGAATGTCAGCGCGGATGTTCCGGCTCAGATGGCGAGCGCCGCCAGCGCGGGCTTCTCCGCCGGCGCTGCGCTGCTCGACCCTCCATGGCGGAACCCGGCGCTCAGCCTCGAGCAGCGGCTCGAGCTGTCCGACGGCGAAGAGCTCGAGCTCCGCCTCTGGTCGGCGTTGCCCCAGCTCGAGTGCGGGCAGTGCGGCAGCTCGTGTCACGGGTACGCGCAAGCGATCGCGAGCGGCGCCGAGAAGGAGCTCACCCGCTGCGCCCCGGGCGGGCGCGCCATCGCGCGCCAGCTCGAGGTGTTGCTCGCCAAACCGTCGCGCGCCACGCGCCTCGAGCGGGCAGCGAGCGGCGTGGCCCGTCGCATCGCACGTGCACCGGGCATGGAAGCGCTCGCACCCACCGCGATCGCCACCCCGCGTCCGCGCCTGGTCGGGCCGGGGCGCGAACCAGGCCAGGCGCATCGCTTGCGCGTCAAGTCGCAGCGCAAACTCACCCTCGCTGACGCGGGCTCCGAAATTCGAGAGGTCATCCTCGAGCTCGGTGAGCCGCCGCTTCCTTACCAGGCGGGGGACTGTCTCGCGGTCTTTCCGCACAACGACCCCGATCTGGTACGCGCCCTGTTGCGTGCGGTGGGCGCGCGCGGCCAGGAGGTCGTCACCACCGCGAACGGCGCGACGGAAGTCTGGCGCTGCTTCCTGGAAGATCTCGACATCACGCACGTGCGCGACGAGACGCTTCGGCTCTTTGCGGACGAGGCCGGTCGCACGCAAGACGTCGGCGTCCTGCGAGAGGCGCTGTCGCAAGCCACGCCGAGCAGCTTCGACCTGCTCGACCTGCTGACGATGTTCCCGGAGCAGCGGCCAAGCCTCGATCGCATCGTCGCGACTCTCGGCTCGCTGGAGCCTCGCTTGTATGCGATCGCGTCCTCGCCCACGTATCACCCGGGAGAGTTGCACCTCGCGGTGCGCGTCGTGCGCGCCGAGCGCGGCGGTCGCGAACGCAAAGGCGTCGCGTCGCACTTTCTTTCGGACGGTGTGTTTCGGGGAGATGACGTGTTCGCGCGCGTGCAGTCCGGCGATCGTTTCGTGTTGCCGCTCGATCGCCCCGGGCCGATGATCATGCTGGGCTCGGGCACTGGTGTGGCGCGCTACCGAGCCTTACTGCAGGAGCTCGAGGCGCGGGGAAGGCGCGGAAATACTTGGCTGATCATGGCCAGCTGTTTCGAGGGCGACGAGGCTCTGTACGAGGCCGAGCTGAAGGCTTGGTCGCGGGTCGGCGTGCTGGAGCACCTGGACGTGGTCAAACTGGGTCAGCGCGGGCGGCGCGTGGGCCCCGAAGACGTGCTGCGCAAGCGAGCGCGGCGCGTCGTATCGTGGCTCGATAGAGGTGCGTTCGTTTACGCCTGCGGCGAGGGCAGGGGTCTTTCTGCTGTCCTGAGCGACACGCTGATTGACGTGCTCGGGCGTCAAGGCAAGATGGGCCGCGCCGAAGCGGCTGACTTCCTGCACGTGCTGCGGCGCGACGGGCGCTACGTCGAAGAAGTGTATTGAGCGCTCCCCATCCTGGGTGGGGATGGGGGATCGAGCGCGTGAGCGATAGTAATCGATGATTATTGGGTGAATGATGGCCACTGGTGTCGAGACAACGAGCAAATCCCCGAGCGTTCCGCTGAGCATGCAGGCGGGAAAAAAGCCCACCGTCGTGGTGATCGGCAACGGCATGGTCGGCCAGCGCTTCTGCGATCTGATGACAGAGGGTGAAGCGCCGTCCGCGCGCGTGGTCACCTTCTCGGAAGAGCCCGTGCCCGCGTATGACCGTGTGCACCTCTCGGAGTACTTCGCGGGTAAAGACGCCACGTCCCTGTGCCTGGCGGGCGTCGATTGGTACCGCGAGCGCGGCATCGAGCTGTTCCTCGGCGAGCGCGCCGAGCGCATCGACCGAGAGCGTCGCGTCGTCGTGTCCACGCAGGGGCGCGAGATCCCGTACGACAAGGTCGTGCTGGCGACCGGGTCGTCGGCGTTCGTGCCGCCGATCGCAGGGGCGACGCGCCCCGGGGTGTTCGTCTATCGCACGCTGGACGATCTCGACGCGATCGCCGCCTACGCCAAGCGGTCCAAGTCGGCGGTGGTGATCGGCGGCGGCCTGCTCGGTCTCGAGGCGGCGAAGGCGGCCCTGGATCTCGGCCTGACCACGCACGTGGTCGAGTTCGCGAGCCGGCTCATGCCGCGCCAGCTCGACGAGACGGGCGCGCGCCTGCTCACCTCGAAGATCGAGGCGCTCGGCATCCAGGTGCACCTGAACAAGGTGACGACGCGCTTCGCAGGCGAGGGGGATCAGGGCGCGGTCAGCGGGCTCGACTTCACTGACGGTGACTCGCTGGCGGCCGATCTCGTGATCATCTCCGCGGGCATCCGCCCGCGGGACGACATCGCCGCGGCCTCGGGCGTCGCCGTCGGTTCGCGCGGCGGCATCATCGTCGACGACACGCTAACCACGAGCGACCCGGACATCTTCGCGATCGGCGAGTGCGCGCTGCACCGCGGGATGATCTATGGCCTGGTCGGTCCGGGCTATCAGATGGCGCAGGTCGTGAAGGATCGGCTGACGACCGCGTCGGCGAGCGAGTTTGCTGGGGCCGACATGTCGGCCAAGCTCAAGCTGCTCGGCGTCGACGTCGCCAGCTTCGGCGACGCGCTGAACGCGAGCACGCGCACCGTCGTGTACCAGGACATGGTGCGCGGCGTGTACAAGAAGCTCGTGCTGAGTGACGACGACCAGCGCCTGCTCGGCGGCGTGCTGGTGGGCGACGCCAACGACTACATGCGGCTGCTCGCGGTGTGCAACGGCGGCCAAAACATCGACGGAACGCCGGAAGACCTGCTGTTTGGCCCGCGCGGAGGCGCCGCTGCGCCGAGCGGCGAGCTGCCGGACGCGACGCAGGTGTGCTCGTGCAACAACGTTTCCAAGGGGCAGATCTGCGCGGCCGTCGTCGACAAGGAGGCCGTGACTGTCGGGAAGATCAAGAGCTGCACGCGCGCCGGGAGCGGTTGCGGCGGCTGCGTCCCGCTCGTCACCGACATCCTCAACGCGCAGCTGAAGCGGCTGGGCAAGGCTCAGAAGCTCGTGCTGTGCGAGCACTTCGCCTACACACGCCAGGAGCTGTACGAGATCGTTCGGGTGCGCCGGCTGGAGACTTGGGAGCAGGTGCTCGAGGCGGCGGGCCACGGGATAGGCTGCGAGGTGTGCAAGCCGGCGGTGGCCTCGATCCTC
>Ga0247763_1000288_pt1 | contig 28519 bp, 21 predicted proteins | sample UWRJL141409B4_FD_179926 | JGI IMG/M metagenome (GOLD analysis project Ga0247763, IMG submission 179926) | Plant litter microbial communities from Arlington Agricultural Research Station in Wisconsin, United States - UWRJ-L141-409B-4 | ecosystem: Environmental > Terrestrial > Plant litter >... | reverse complement strand
TCTTTTAAGGCCCGGTTCCCATTCCTTATTCCAAGTTTAGTCCCGAAGGTGTTCCACGAAGCTCAGCCATCCTCGGCATTTAAATGTTGGGGAAGCCTGTGCGTCATAGCGGATCAACCCGGATTTGGCTGTGCCGATCTATACCGCTCCGGTTCGATCAGCGGAGCAGGGTGGTGGTCGTGGGCGGCGGCGGCGCTGGGCTAGATACCGGGCGGGGGGAGGGGGGGAAGAATTGTGTTGCGTGCGGCCTGGGAACAGACACTTGCATACGGAGGTAAAGATCACGGATCCCAAATAGCCACACAAAACGTGGTGTCCGCAAAATGAGTCACGAAAGCGCGCATTCAAGTCGAGGATTAGTTTGGGCTTCCCTGGGTGCGATTGCCAGCTAGTCTACAGATTGGGCGCCGGGACTTTGCCACCAACCTTGCCACCATTCACAACTCTAATAGAGGCTCTCTGGCTTCGCCAGAAATCCGCAAGAGAAGCAATACAATCCAAAAAAATGGAACCCCTATCATTTCCATCCAATCCAGGGTGAAGTGTGTCTGACAGGGACCATTCAACGAGAAGGTGATACGATGGAGCTGCGACTGATGCGATGTGATGCGATAGATACGATGCGATGCGAGCTGTGGTCTATTGATGCGATCGATGAATGAACGAGAAAGCGATTGATGGGGGATGCGACCGGTTGACGGATTGAGCTTGACGATCTGAAGCGATTCAATAGAGTCGCAGGAAATGCGAAGTCCTCGACCAACTAGAAAAGCTCCCTCCACAAACTCTACGACAATCCATCCTCCTCGAAATCCAAAAGAAGCCCAACGGGTCCCCCTTGGTCAAACGGGTCCTCAGGTGGGCTATCTTCCAGCAGGAAGGGCTTCGACTCCCCCCAACTCCAAACTCGCCGATGCCCTCACCAAAGCCACATCTACACACCCCTTACCGCCGCAGGTGCTAAATGATCCGGCGACAACCGCGCTAAACACGATAGTCTTGTGTGAAAAGGGCTGGCTGAAGTGCGACCGAGCCACTGCTGCCGGCTTCCCATCCTTCCCATTTTCTTTCCTCCGGAACTAGCGCGACGTCTAGAAACACAGTGCGGACACGGGCCCCCCTACCTCAGGCCTCCGTATCGCTTGATTTTGCACGACAGTGTAGCCCAGGGGTGAATGGGGTTGTCAAGGCAGGTGCGCAGCTTGTTGAGGGCGGCGAGGTCTCGAGACCTGGTGGAAATAGGAGGGTCGGCTAGGCCAGCCGCTTCCATCTCCATGTCGGGGGGATCCTCTCCCCACGTGGAGTACCTAATGCGACCGGAGACGGGTCCGTTAGCGTTGTGATCTCGTTCTGTCTTTCTGGGGGAGGGTAAAAGACGCACATGCGGCACTGAGATATCTCCTCCCCTATCAGCTCGGACGAGCCGAGGTCGATCAGGGTCGGAATGCCCTCGGGGCTCACCGTGATGTTGAAGGGCTGGATGTAGTTGTGGGGGCGATGCCGACGACGTCGTGGAGATGGCGGATCGCAGATTCCAGTGCGGCCAGAAACGGTTCCTTGTCGACTGCCTTGCCGCCGCTGACGTGCTCCCACAGGTTACCGCCCTCCAGGCGACCGAGGTAAACACCTGTGACGCGGCCCTTGCGGACGCGGCAGCCGTGGTATTTAACGACGTTTGGGGTGCTGAGGGTGGCGGGAGAGGAGCTTCAGCATCCTCACCTCGATGGCAAACCACTCGGCCACGACCGTCGGAGAAATCTCCACCCTCTGTCAGATTTCTTCTCCAAACCAAGCAGACAATTGAGTAAAAACCTACGTTTCCCTCGTCCGCCTCATCGCTGTAGCCTTCCTCTCCTTACCTCCACCTCCAACAAACCGGAAGTCAAACTCGGCCGCAGTCACCAAGTCGCGGGTGAGCAACATCACGGCGACGTTGTAGGTCCGTCCCTCGTCGCAGTACCACTTCGTCATATCGTTGAGCGCCGTCTTGGCGCCGGAGTCCTCGCGAGTGCGCAGCGGACCGCAGTACTCGCTGACTTGGTCTTTGATGTGGCGGCGCACGTACGAATCGGCGCGCGGTTGTAAATCTTCTCCCAGTAGTCTTTGCGGAGGCCGGGGGGGCGGGGTTGGCTTTGCCGTGCCAGGCAGTGATGGGGCCGTGGATGTTCGCAAGGGTGGGGTCGTCGGTTAGGAGCTTCTAGAGGGGGGTTAGAATTAGGCTACCCAAGTATAATAAGAGATGGTGGACTTTACCGGAACGACAACGGGGGCGGCGGGCGCGGCGGGAGCGGCGGCGAAGGTAGGTGGGGAAGTTGTCCATTTTCGTGGCGGTTTGGTGTTGTGAGATTTGGTGTTGTGTGGTTGGTGTTGTGAGGTTAGAAGAGGTAGGGTTCATGACATGATCCCGCGGGATTTGTGTAGCAAAGATTGAGAGGCAGGAACGAAAACAAAGGCTGCCATTTCAGGTGAGGATAGCACGACTGCCTTGGTTTGCTTATCGCGGCCGCGCCCCATTCTGTCAGTCTCCACGATAAAGGTGCGTTGTTCTCATTGGCGAACACCTCCATGAGTCGTCTCGGAAAGAACTCCGCGGGTTTTTTTAGGCCCTTGCATAGCTCGTGCGTCTCTGAGCAAACACGAATACAGTGACGGATCCCCCCTTTGCCCCTAGCGATAAAGCAATCTTTGATCCAAGTTATCGTGGCCGTCGGAGTCAATCACTGCCTATGGCAATCGGGAAGGGTGGCAGCTCGATGCCCCCCCAACTTTCATTGCCTTCGCTGTCCCGCAGCTGCCAGTCACTCTTTGCTGAAATGACCAAACGACAGCATTATCACGGCTTCAGGAACGAGGTACTACTCAAGGTGGTATATTTGTTGTTCCACGGAGGAATCTAAGATCTGTGGGGTGGCCAGCCCTCAATATATAGAGCCCTATCTAGTGAATGGCTTCGTAGGTGAATCCTGCAGTGAAGTGGTGAAGTGAATAGGAACAGGTGAATCCTGTGACAAGCATTAGAAATCACCTGCGAGGAGCAACCGGTCAAGGCTTAGTGTAAAGGATCTAATTGGAAGACTCTGCTATATCGTCCGAAGATGGGCTGAGCTGGGGCATGTGCTAGCCAAACCATTCACCCCGCACAGTTTAAAAATCATGACCTTTGACACACATTACCTATCTCTCTTTCTTTCCCAAACCAACCTTGCAACAACGCGCCCTTTGAAACCAAGCATCATAATGGTGAGGCCTCTCCCATCATGTAAAATCAAACCCGAAAGTCCAAGACAGAGGAACTAATATATATACTAGGCGACCCCGATGCCTCCTGCTCGCCCTTTCTGGGCAGGTCTTGATCCTGACAAGCCAGAGCCTCTTGACAAAGTCCTTGCTGCCCTCCACTGCTTCCAGGTTGCGCCGCCGTCAGCCGAGGACGCATTCCACTTCAAGTTCACCGTTAACCGTGAGGACCACCATCGTATCGATAACGGTTTCCCTGAATTGCAAGAGCTTGCTGCGGTGATCAACCGAGATCTCTACAGCACAAGGCGGCTGATACCTTTCGTGAGTAATAGTCAAATCCCCTACAGTTGCCCTGTCTAACAGAACGCCTCTTACAGGAATTTGACCCATCAACCGGAAAGCTTGCGACCATGGCTTCTCCCACCTATGGCGCGGCTGCAAACCACATCACTCACGAATGCTACCACGTCATAGCTAATAGCCTAAAATCCCTTGGTCAACTTGACAAGCCAATCGGTCAGCTGGCCCTTGCGGTTGAGAAGTATATCTGCGCTCTCGACCAAGAGGCAACCTTCCGTAATGCCATTGCAATCCACAGCACCGCTAAGCACAAGATGCCCGCTTGTCTGATCGTTTTCTTTAACGGCAATCACGAAGGCGCAAGCAAATACGCCCAGTTCATTACCAAGCACCCAGAAGGTATCCATACCGTGGTTGCCGTACAGCTTGGTCTGCCGGGTCGGATGGATAGCGAGCGAAAGCTGCAGCGCCTGGCTCAAAAATCTTTCGTCTCGGTTTTTACCATGGTTGATGGGGCTGTCAAGACGGCTGTACAACAGGAGCCGCTCTCCACACCGGGAGGGGGCGTCAAACTGTGGCTGTCGGACTTGGTCAAGGAACGTGAGAGCCTCCCGGACGAGTTTGTTCGACCCCTTGGTGTCAGGTATGTGTTGTTTTTCTTCTTCTTCTTCGTACACCGTCGTCAACGTCCACCCAGACTCTTCTAACGTTTTCCTATTCCAGGGCCAACCACCCCCAGCCCAACATCACCATTCCGTATGCCACCATTCTCGCTTCTGCTATCAGGGGGTACCGCTCCTGCGAAAACGAATACCACCTCTTCTGGGAAAACGGCAACCCGAGTATCAACACAGCCAAGTCCACTACGCCCAGCAGCTCCATTGCGTCGGGCAGTGGCAAGCGACCCCTCTCCACGCTTCCAAGAAGTGGCCCCATGTCTGATAGGGGCAAGCAATCCTTGTCGACTCTTGCAGGCAGACTCGTGGCAAATGGATTATTTGGCCACGGCGGCAAGCGGCAACCCGTGTCGACTTTTACGCAGCCCCCTTCGATTCGTACAAGTGGACACGCAGTCAACGGCCCCGCCGCGCCTGATGGCCGCCAGCGCGCCCTGGGCACTGCTTTTTTTGGTGGCAGACCTCCTCTCGCAACGAGCCCGGCCAAGGCTGTAATTGCTCCCTGGAGCCGGCTCTTGGCGCGGCTTCCCCGCAAGTGGTAGACGGCGTCAAGGAGTATGGGCTCCCTCGGTGGACACGTAAGGAGAAAGCTGGCTAGTGGAGGAAATGACAACATTGTCAGGGATTATTTTCTCCTCCGAAACCATGGCTGCTAGGGATAACGATAAATGGTTGAGCATTGTTTCTCTTCCGCGAGAGCAAGCACAGCTATAGGCAGCAGAGGAAAAATGAAAACACCCTACTCTTTACAACGTGATTTGTCAATATCAACACTTCGCCGTTGGGCGTCTTTGATGCGCGTCTTGATGGCCATGTTCCATTCTGGTTGTCCAGAAGGAAAGGAAAAGAAAAACGACTGGTCTGTAAAAATAAAATGATCAAGTGCCACTCCTGCAGAGATGTCCAGGTGCGCCCGCATTTGTGATTCATGACCTTGCCGCTTCTGTTCTTGCGTAGATTTGGGCGTATTTGGGCGGGGCGGCGTTCCCCTCCGTTAAGGAGGCTGCATTTGCAGCAGCAGATTTGGCACCTGCGCCGGTTTCAGCGGCTTCCAGACGGGTAAGAGAATGAATGCAAGGTTCCTGGGTCTATGATTTAATTCCTGTCTTCCGAAGTGCTGTGCTAGCTAGCTGTAATTTGCTGTGCAGCTGAAACTAGCTCTCGAGGCAGAAGGCAGGATGTATCTGCTAGTTCCTTCGCTCTTTTAGGCGTGAAACCTTCAGGCGAGTTGTCAGAAAGAAGGGAGTTCAGGGTCCCTGGGCATCTAGTCAGCGGAGCTAACTGGATGCCTGGCACTGCCAGAACGCCAGTGAGCCTCCGCCACTAGAGTGACGAAGTCTGAATCCTGCAGAATAGTCTATAAAGAAGGCTCTGGCTGGAAGCCAGAGCCAGAAGGACAGAGTTCGACAAGCAATACAATCACGCAGTTGCAATCCCTTCAAATCCACCGAATCCAGAGTGCAGTGCTTCTGACACGAGTCCTCGCTCATCTCGAAGCACCGGGGCTGCTGGGGTTTTATCCTAGGTAAGACTAATATATGGGACGGATGCGGCGATTATCGCCGGAGCCAGCAGGCACGATTGAGGATAAAAAGGCTGGTAGCCGCACCCTTAATCGAAAGAAACAGAAGCAATTCAATCAAGCAGTTGCAACCCCCATCAATTCCACTGAATCCAGTGTGCCACGCTTCTGACACTATTGGGCCTTGGGCGGCGAGCATGCGAGCCAAGCAGCCAGTCAGAAGCCGTTCTGTCTTGGCGTTACGAGATCTGTTGTAGAGCAACGCCTGGGAAGCAGAGCAACAGAGCTGATTACGAGTTACCTGTGACGGTACGAAGAATGCATCGCACATACCATTGCACTATTAAAAGTAGAACGTTGTGCAGTTGAAAGTCTGCAACGTATGCATCCGTAAGGGTCAGGTACACGTGCACATAGCACCCACTATAGTGCCGTGACATCCTTTTTAATAAATAGACTAACTTAAGTTTTGCCTAGCCACTACACTTCTATTACGTACATAATGGTCAGAACTCTATATATCTTTACAACTTTACAAGTCAGCGTACGTTATTTTAGCTAACCTTGCTTCTGTTAATAAACGGAACCCCCTGATTGCTGTTGACACTGACTATACTAGTTACTATGTCCCGTTGCACGTAATTGAAGGATACGCTCGAGAAGACTCCACTTTCCAATTGTAGGGGAGGCAAAGCATCTGGTTTGTTAATCGCAGTCCTTGTTAGAAGAAGAGGGGTTTAGGAGGGCCTGGGCATCTAGCACCGCCGGAACGCCAGTAAGCCTAAGCTAAATCCTGTCAGAAAGAAAGGGGGTTTGGCCATGCAAGAAGGTGTGGCCAACCGAGCTGAACGGAGCTTAGCTAAGCTGAGCTTTGGTGTGGGCATCCGAGCTGAAAGGAGCTTTAATGTAGTTAACTAAGCTGAAATGGGCTTTGGAGGAGCTGAACTTTCAGCTGATGTGGACCACTATTTGCTACCAACCTTGCTACCATCTACAACTATAATACAGAGCTTTCTGGCAAAGATAGAGAGCTAGAGATCAGACAAGCAATACAATAACGCAGTTGCAACCCTATTAATTCTATCTGAATCCAGGGTGCCGCGCTTCTAACAAATCCTGCAAAAAGATCTATAAAACAAAGGGGTTCTGGCTGCAATCCAGATCCACTGTAAAATCTTAGTGGCGCCGTTTTTGGCTCCTTATTGCCAACACACAGTGTGACTCCGGTTTCACGGTGTATATGTTACAGGCGTCTTAACAATCATGAGCGAAACCAGCGTCTTGAATTAGAAAGCGTTTTCTTCTCTGCGACGTTCATTTTCTTCCACCCGCATAATACGATGCATACGTTATTAGGAAGAGGCAGGGCTTATAGGATTCAGGCGATACGGCTAACAAGTAAAAGCATAGAAACACGCAGCAGTCAGTATGAAAAGTGACAAAAAAAAGGCGCCGTTACACCCAGACTCGGCCTCCGCTCTCGGCCCTGTTTACACGTCTAGACTCCAAAATGGATGTACGGAACCCAGTACGGATTCGCCATTCTTTGCACCCGCAACCCGGACAAATCCAACGTAGCATGTCTCTCCTTTTCACCAATCAATTCCTCATCTTTCGCTTTCTCATTCTTCGTTTGCTCATCCATCGTTTTCTCATCCACCACGGTCTCATCCATCAATTCCTCATGCTTCGTCTTCTCACCCTTCGTTTTCTCACCCTTCACCCCTTTACCTTTCGTCGCTTTATCCTTCGCTATTTCCTCCTTGACACCCCCGTATCGCAGCGCGCGAACTGCTCGATGAAGCCCCCGGCAGACCGCCACATCCGTCATCCCTTCATCCCGCAGCGTCTCATAAAGCACCCTCGCCACGTCGACGCAGTGTTTGTCCGACACCTCCCAGAGTGTTCCCACCACATGCCGAAAGCCCGCGAGCTGGAAAGCGCTGACCAGATGGATCCCCTCGTCGGCGAGTCGTTCGGCCTCGTTGGCTCCGGTCGAGCAAGCCGAGAGATATCCGAGAAACGGCCCGTTCTCCTGGAATCTGTGGTCGCGGAGGTCTCCCACCGTGAGCGGGTTGGTTTTCCAGTCTTCGAGCAGCAGACAGCTTCGGGAAGGCTCCGCCGGGTTCGACTGCCCGTGTCCGGCGAAGTGGAATATCTTGCACGCTTGCAGGTGGTCGAGGACATCGCTCTTGCGCAGCATTGGCGTAACTGGTTGCAACTTGAGTGAGGGACAGAGACCCTTGAGCATATTTACCTCTTTCGCAGCAAACGGGAGGATCTTATTTGCAGACAAGCCAGGAGTCTCGTGCATGGCTACCAGGAGAGCATGGTCAAGGGATGGTCCCGCGGACTTTCGGAGACGGTGTCGGCGGCCGTGTATTAATGCCTTGACCGACGGTGCATACGACGACATCACTCTGTCGAGTACTGTCTCGGTAGAACGTTGCGTGTATTGCCCCGCCGCGTGAAGTGGCAGCGGGCTGAGGAGTCCCGTAGGAATCCACCACACGCGTGGCCAGTTATCATCATCATCCGAGACGGGACCCTTAAAATCGAGCGCGTCCAGGCTCGGACGAGCGACGGCCTCCCAGAGCCATTCCAGCAGAGGTGTGATATGGAAAGAGCCGGTTGCGCGGGATGACTGCAGATCCTGAACCTGTTTCTGGGCCGTTTGCATTGATACACCAGGCAGTTCCAACACCGTGATCCGGATACGCTCGACAAGGAACGCATCACAGCGATACGGGCTTAAATTGATGACGACAATGGGGTCTGGATCGGCTGCAGCCATCATCTCATCTTCAGCTGGTGGACAAAGGAAGCGGTTGAACCCACGCTGGGCACGAATCTTTATGATGAGCTCGCTGAATTTCTGGTCCGCTTCACGACGTCGTTTTGCTCGCGATTCCCACGAAGATGTTTTATCGCTAGAGGCCGTAGAAGCGGATTGGTCAGCTGGCGAGTCTAACTCATCGCGAAGGGATGCGAACTCGTCCGCCAAAATAGGATGCTTGCTCTTGAGATCGGAAATATCTCCGCGCATGTCCATCAGCAGACTGGCGATGACGCCGCGGCCAAGTTCAAGGAGCTGCAGAGCGTGAGAGGCTGCCTTCCCGGCGTTTAGAGCCGTAGCGGCCGCCATTGAGGCCAGGCCAGCGGAGCCCGCAAGTAAGTGCTGCTTGTCGGTATGGTTCAGAGACCGTGGGCTCACGGTTGGGAGGAGGTGTACTGCTGCTTCTAGCAGCAAGCTGGACTCCTTCCACTCTCGTTGCGACGCGAGGATATTGGCGGCAGCCCGAGCAAGTCGAATGCGGATGGACGGTCGAGCAGTTTGACAAGACCAACCATCTTTGTACGATGTGAGTGAACGGTTGAGGTCGTCCATCGAGCCGGTGCGCTCGAATCGCCTGCCAAGCCGGTTTCCAAGGTTGTTCAAGCAGACAGCTCGGTCAGGGTGGTCTTGTGGTGTAGCGTCTACTGCCATGATAGCAGCTTCGACGGCACGATTAAGGTCGTCCATCGAGCCGGTCCGCTCGAATCGCGTGCCAAGCAAGTTTCCAAGGTTGTTCAACTGGCTAGCTCGGTTAGGGTGGTCTTGTGGTGTAGCGTCTACTGCTATGGTAGCAGCATCGACAGCACGATTAAGGTCGTTTATCGAGCCGGTCCGCTTGAATTGTGTGCCAAGCCAGGTCCCAAGGTTATTCAACCAGCCAGCTCGGTCAGGGTGGTCTTGTGGTGTAGCGTCTACTGCCGTGGTAGCAGCATCGACGGCACGATTAAGGTCGTCCATCGAGCCGGTCCGCTCGAATCGTATACCAAGCCAGGTCCCAAGGTTATTCAACCAGCCAGCTCGGTCAGGGTGGTCTTGTGGTGTAGCGTCTACTGCCATGGTAGCAGCATCGACGGCACGATTAAGGTCGTCCATCGAACCGGTCCGCTCGAATCGTGTGCCAAGCCGGTTTCCAAGGTTATTCAACCAGCCAGCTCGGTCAGGGTGGTCTTGTGGTGTAGCGTCTACTGCCATGATAGCAGCATCGACGGCACGATTAAGGTCGTCCATCGAGCCGGTCCGCTCGAATCGTATACCAAGCCAGGTCCCAAGGTTATTCAACCGGCCAGCTCGGTCAGGGTGGTCTTGTGGCGTAGCGTCTACTGCCATGGTAGCAGCATCGACGGCACGATTAAGGTCGTCCATCGAACCGGTCCGCTTGAATTGTGTGCCAAGCCAGGTCCCAAGGTTATTCAACCGGCCAGCTCGGTCAGGGTGGTCTTGTGGTGTAGCGTCTACTGCCATGATAGCAGCATCGACGGCACGATTAAGGTCGTCCATCGAGCCGGTCCGGTCGAATCGTGTTCCAAGCCGGTTTCCAAGGTTGTTTAAGTAGCCAGCTCGGTTAGGGTGGTCTTGTGTAGCGTCTACTGCTATAGTAGCAGCATCGACGGCACGATTAAGGTCGTCTATCGAGCCGGTCCGGTTGAATCGTGTGCCAAGCAGGTTTCCAAGGTTGTTCAACCAGCCAGCTCGGTCAGGGTGGTCTTGTGGTGTAGCGTCTACTGCCATGGTAGCAGCATCGACGGCACGATTAAGGTCGTCCATCGAGCCTGTCTGCTCGAATCGCATGCCGAGCATCGCCCCAAGATTGCCTAACATGCCGGGTTCGATATATGCTCCACTAACCTCTACTACCTGTTCCATGATCCTAACGGCTTCGCTCAGGTCTTCGAAGCGACCTCTCTGTTGGTAAAGTTCCGCCAGTCTTACTGCTTGATTGTTTAAATCATGTGTTTGGTTGCCGGTCTCGCCAAGTACTGCCGCTTGGTCTATTCTTTGGCTGATAAGTCATCGTCAAGTTAACCCCTTACCACGCAATTATAGTTAAAACGATTTAGTAAAGTAGCACTTACTCGGATTCAAGGCTTGTATAAGCAATATCTTCCAGGGCAAACACCCAAGCCGACATCATGTCAAGAACGTGGATCTTCCGGGGGCGATCAGGGTGTCCTGCCGCCGTATTTGCGACCCATACCTGTGCTTGCTGAACCGCTCGTTCAAGGTGCTCCTTTGAGCTTGACACTTTGAAGATGAGGAAGCAGATGTAGATGTATAACTCCATCTGGTCATCGCTCGTGGGATCTTGTTGCGACGCTGCGAAAGAGTAAAGATCTTCGTTGCTCATGTCGTTGAGGAGGGCGACCATCTCGGCCTCGATGTTGAACGGCTCCATCTCGGCCGTAGTAGCTGGCAGCAAAATTTGCCGGATGGCCTGAAGTCGTTTTCCAGGAGTTTAAGGTCGAGGTGTAAGGCGTTCGAGATAAGATAGCTTGATGACGAGATGCCTGAGTGAAGGATTGGGAAGTGCTGGCGAGTCAACGAACTAATGGTGTGGTGGTGCTTTTGAGAGTATACCAGTATTATTCAACCGGTTTGCCTTCGAATCAGCCCATAAGCTGCGGAAAAGTAGCTACTGGCTGAGTTCGTCTGCCTTGATATGCTCTGCACTCAGCTTATTTCCCATCTCCTGTTAACCCACCAAGGAGTCTCCTTCCTGGAGCGCATACCAGCAAGAAGCCAGAGCATGCGCTCTGCCGGGACAACACACTAGATCGTAGCGGCCCTCATCGTGTAGCTGTACTCGAACGGGCAGTCCTCTTGACGGCACCTGCCTCAAATCGCGCGTGCAGAGTTTCCAACTTCATCTACCATTCGACGTCGTTGGACATGATGAGCCACCTGCTTCGCCTTGTGCGTCCTCCGCAAAATTGCAGATCAGCTTTCTGTAGGCTTCAATGCGGTGAGCCTTCCGGAGCCTTGCAGATGCTTTGTCCGCTGCCCTGTATTTCTTCCGGTGTTACTCCTGGGATGCGCTAAACTGACCGGAATCTGCCTTGGTTCCCGACACGACTCGGCCACGTAGCATTAGGCACAATATAGCACTGGGAGCTCTCGGAAGTCTTTTCATTCGTGCCACGGTATTTCGTCTAAAAAGTAGTTCTCGTCTGAGGCGAACATATGCCAGCTGTTGCGTAGCACTTGTGGGCGCCCAACGATCATCCGCCTCGGAATATGCAGGCTGTGACTATGAATGGCCGGCTCTAAATCTTATCGTGCAGTCATGGTGGTATTCGTCGAGATGCTGCATGCCGTGGCACGCTGCGCCTTACAAAGCTGAGCCGCTTCCGCTGGTTGATGTTACCCTCGGTGGATGCAGCCTAGCCCGATCAGGCCGCAACACACTGGCATTGGGAATGATACAGCTATGTGGCACGCGATGCAATCTCAATTTCGTACTTGATAAACTTGGTACTCCGTGGCTAAGTCGGAACCAGAAGCCTGACAGAACCTCTCTTCTATGAAGACGGATTGTGGGCAGGAAGCAATGAATTCGAGTCGAACCTCCATGCGTGTGCCTTGGGCAGGCATCGCTTCAAGGCATTGCGGTCGATTTGCCGCGGATTGGGCACCCAAATCATTGGGCATCACTGGTACATCAACTGGGGCGGCGCAAGGCAGTTTCTGTTTCAACCTGGGCAGACCAGGAAGATGAGTTTTCACATCCGGCTGTGCTGTCCGTTGTTTGGACCGCAGACGCTCTTCGAACCTGTCTTGAGGCAGGCTATCGGTTTCGGGGACTGGATGCTCAATTCCAGCCAACTTTGCGTCAATCATAAGTAGAATAATCGACTCAGGTCTTTACGATCGTCCCAAAAGACCAGAAACTCAGAGACACATTCAGTTTCAGTGTTTTGTTTATTTTTCTAGAGTAATTCTTCTATTAATTTCTAGCACAGAGCCTTTCAGCCTAACCAGACACCCTTGTTCACTACAGAAAATGGCATCAACGCGGTCTCGATGGGCGGTCCTAATCGGGGCTGGTGTTCTGGCAAGGAGAGCTGAGAACCCCCTTCCGGGAGCAGCAACGGATGTCATCACCATGAAGGAGTACCTGCAGACGATGTCTACAGATTCAACACCTATCGACATTGCACTGCTCGTCGTAGGTGGACCTGCGGATACCAACTGTTCAGAGGGACCCCAGCCTCTGCCTCTCCCCACCTGCCAAGCCGTCATCGATGCATTCCGAAGGGTGATCGATTTGGGCCAACCCGGAGACAACGTCTACATACATTTCGCAGGGCATGGAACGCGGTTGCCTGAGACGGCCTGTCTTGCAATATACTTGTATGATAAAGCGATGAAGGGACACGACCTCCGCAACGAACTTGTTAAGATGGAGGACAAGGGAATGCAAATCACCCTGGTCCTTGACTGCTGCTTCTCCGGCAGCGTCTTGCGGACCCCCGAAGATGAAACCTGGCATGCCCCAGGCCCTATTCGCTTTCTCGAGTTCGATCCAGCAGTCGACGGAGTGTTCGACGACGACATGGTTCCATCATCCACAACCTCCCCCCAAACTCGAGGTGCCGTAATGCAAAACGATCCCTTTGCACTTCTCAAGTCGGACGGATACGGCATACTTGCCGCATGCGGTCCACACGAATCGGCTCGGGAGATTACCACGCCAGACAAGAAGCAACACGGGGCACTCAGCTACGTCCTGGTACAAGCGTTGCGGGTCTTGAACCGCTTTGACTCGCAGATCACGCCCGAGTCGCTCCATCGACATATTTGTGCGCGATTCCATGCCGAGTTTCCGGCCCAGACGCCGATGCGTTACGGAAATGGTGGATTTGCATTCTTCAAGAATCTCGGCGTAAAGCAGGCTTGGCCGGCTTTCGCGTCCATATTTTTCAAGGTGGACACAGTCAAACGCCCTCCTGACGAGGACAAAGCCCCCTCCAACCGGAAGATTATGCTTGACGCCGGCAAGGCACACGGGGTGTGTGTTGGCGACCAGTTCGTCGCGTACCCTTACTATGCCTCGGAGAGTGACAATGCTCTGGTTGCACCTGGTCGAAGGCAACTCTCAATAGAGCTGGTGGTGACGCAGACAGGATCCCTCACATCCGAGCTTGCCGTCAAGAATGACCGAGATGAGGAGAGGTTCAAGCAGGGCTTGACCTGGAAGGCCCGGCGTCTTGATTTATACGATCCTTCAAGGGTCCGGATTCGTCTCACGCCGTCTGTGCCCAATTTGGACCGAGAATGGCTAGTTCGGGAATCAAAAGGACACCCATACCTGAGCTTGTTGACGGAGGAGTCCGATGCACAGAGTGCGTGCGTCTTCCAAGTCGTCATGAACAAGGAGAGCCTTGCGTACGAAATTCAGACCGAGGCATGCCAGCGACTTTCCAACCTGCCCGTACTGATCTCCAGCTCGGAACTAACACGCAACACCTTGATGACCGTCCTGGGCCACATCGCGGCGTTCAAATATTTTGAACGGATTACGAACGAGGTTCCAGACAAAGCATTCAAAAGCAGCTTTGAGCTGAACGACACCACTCATGCTCCCGGGCCGGACGGTTCTTACGACGTCAAGGATGGAGAGACGTGGAGCATGACCCTCCACAACCGGGATCCAGAACATCCAAAGTATCTGGCTGTCTTCAGCTTCGACTCCACCTGGAGGGTCCGCAATCTTGTGACGGAGGCCGACCGTGGTGCATCGCTTGTTATTGAGCCGCAAAATAAATTCCCTTTGCGGATAACCATGACAGCCAAGGCGACAGAAAATCCTCAGCAGGGGGGAGGAAGCGCGGGTAGTGACAAGCCTGTGGAGGACATTGTGAAGTTCTTTGTTACGAGCAAGCCGACGACATTCCCTTTCATGATTCTTCCCTCTATTGGCGAAGATGGAGTTCGCGGCCGCACGGACCAACTGAGACAACTCCTGCAGGCATTGCGTGATGTAGACAGGGGAGATCATGAAGCCTGCTGGTATAGTGAGAATTTCCTGATTCGCACTCACCCAGTGAGTGTTGAGGCTTGAAGGAGCGAATATTCCATTGAGATGCTTAGTTAGCCAGTAGATGAGTCCTCCAGTTGACTTGTGACTTCCTATGTGGACTGCTCATTCTGCTTCACCTCCAGTTCGTCCTCTTTGAATGCTTGGCCTTCCTTGGCGCTGTTGCATTTCTCGTCGCAAAGGGTGTATTTTCCATCTTCAGCTTTTTCAATCAGGTAGGGGCCTTCTCCCGTAGCACGAATGAAAACCTTAGTGCCAGGTTTCAAGTTGTACACATGTTCGTAGGCCTTAATGACTCGTTCCCGATTTTCATCAAAGACGATAATGTCTTCCTCAAAATCATCGTCATAGATCTCGTCGACAAACTCATCATCGGCCGCCTCGGTACTGAAAGCCACCCCGTTAGTGATATTTCTCGAATCGCTTGTCCGTGGCGGAGAATTGATGACCGCGGCCTTACATCTTGTCGGTACCCATCTCGGTTGGTTCAGCGTATTGAAGAGGTGGAATGGACGAGGCTCTTGATGTGATAGTTGTCAGATTTCTTAATGTCGAAAGACTTTAAAAGGCTTAGGAGCATGTTAGTTTCGCTTAATGGGTGAATCTGTTCCTTTTATAAAGGTAGCCTTCCCTGAAGCTGCATTTCCGACCCGCTGTGCCAGGTCGCCGCAACATCACCCTGACCACAGGGACTGGCCAACCAAATATTGCCGCGCCAAAACTTTTGCCCTGTGCTGTCAACCTTGTCATTCCATGACTCATGGTTAACTTGGGTCCTGTCTGCCATTCCAGTGCCCGACACAGACCCTTATGCAGGTCGGCCCCACAGTGGCCCTACCATTGCCCAACTACCCAAAGTTGGAATGTTTTGATTCACAAGGCACACTTATATCTGACCGTAGCTCACTGTGAAGGCGATCTGTGAAGGCAGCTCCGGCCCTCATCGTTTGGCTTCGCCATGCCCGATTTGCGTGATATCGAGCTTGGAATAGGTGGTGAGGCTTCGCCTGCGGCCACGGGATGCAGAGCCCACACCAGGCAAGCGACGATTCTCCAGAGCATCCGTCTTTGTTTCGGATCGCGTCCTAAATCTCCGGCCTCCTCGCATCCCGTCAAATCTTGGATGAAATTGCAAAGTCTGTCCCTAACCCGCCATTTTTCTTTTGGAGAAGGTTTTGTTCTAGCAACATGGGGAGAACAGCAAGCCATTCAGAGAAGAGAAGAATGTGACACTAACGTAGTAACCTCAGTCGAAGCCCATCCTAATGGGTACCCTCGCTTCTCAGCTCTCATGGCTTCCCACGAACCCTATCTCATCTTCCGACGCTTTTCCCATGTCCGCACACGTCTCTTGCTCCTTGCCCAGGACAACGTTGTTCAGTTGGAGCAGAAGCTGCGGGAACTCGACCGAGGGGAGGGAAGGCCGCTGTACCTAGGGTGCAGTCGCATGGACCAGAACGAAGAGCGCCTGAAAGTTCTATCAGAGTTGCGACAGGGTTTGGCCGAGTACGGTACGACACCAAAACCCATTCATCCCTTCACGTCTATCTCGTTAGTTACACCGTGAATGACAATAAACGTTTAGATAGCCAGGTTCAACGATTCTCGCATATTCTTGGACTCAAAGAGCCCCATCCTCGATACATCCAGAGTCTTCAGAACTGGCTAGCTGGAAATGCGCCACTTGCCGAGGCCGAGGAAGAGTTTCTCCTGCACCACCGCGATTTGGCCTCCTTCTCCACGACAGATGACGATATAACGCCGTGGCTAGAGCGTGTTCTCTCTCCATTCTCACATTTCTTCCAGAGGGTAAGCCCCCTCCTTTTTCTGTTCTTCCTTTCTCGATGTGCCATGCACGTTGAAATCTAGGCTCAGCAGATTCAATAATAAGAAGAGTAGAAAGGAGAGAAGTTCTAATCCTTGCTAGTTTCTACGCTCCACCCCCATCTCCAGAGACCCACACATCCACGCACTCTCTAGGCCGTTCATGGAGAGGACGATACGTGCAATCATATCCCCATTCCTGACTATGCTGGTGTTGATCCCAGTAATTGTCTGTAATGTGGTTGATAACTCAAATGTCCGCCTAGCGGTCTTGGTCTTCGCGGCTAACCTCTTTGTGATGCTCTTATCAATTGTGACGAAGAGTAGAATGATCGAACTGGCTGTAGCTGCAGTAACGTACGTCAAGACGTTTGAGTGCTTCATGAATTACTACTTCCATTGCTCTCTTATGATGCATTTCCGGACATTACTGACAATCTGAAGGTACACAACGGTCTTGGTCGTGTTCATGTCGGGTGCCACTGACCCCCCACACTGAGCAGGGACTGAGCGGCCTCCTCGTGTTGGCGAGTGGATGCCGCGAGCGGCTCAGCAGCAGTGTGAGGGTACGGCTTTATCAATAGCTTGATTGTTGAACGGATAACTAAGAATAATCGAATCAAATTTGCAATCACTATACATAACGCACCATTCCCATTCCCATTCTCATTAGTATCTAGCCATCAGCGGTGCAGAAGTCTAGAACCCTAGGCAATGATTTTGTCCACATCTTTGCTCTCAAACGGCCACCCGAGGGCTCGCAGCCCGAAGGGTCTCATTATTTTTGCCCTACGACCCTTATGCAGCTTCTCCTCCAGTTTCCTAGCAATGCCATCAAGCTGCGAGTATGTGTCGCTCAGCGCTTCGTGTAGCTTTTGCGACGTCGCGAGCCGAGTTCCATGTGGGCCCTGGAGAAGCTCTCGCGCGCCTTCAAAGGTTATCTTCAGGCTATCGGTGTGTTTTCGGAGGCGGTCGATGTCGGACCTGGCGCTCTTCACGGCGGACGAGTATTCGAGACAGAGCGCCCCGACTTTGGCGGCCAGATCGACTACCGCGATGACGCTTGCGGCAGCCGCGAGCCCTTCCATCATGCAGGGAAACGACTGAACAATTGATGTGCGCCAAAAATTCAGGAACTGGTACGTGAGGTGACGGATAATCGTGGTTGTCCGAAGCTCGCAAGGTTTGGAAGAGGGGCGTCGAGCTGCCCAACCGCCGCCCGACGCAACTGCCTCGACCCAATTGCGCGGGGCTGGCCCTGTGCGGGGTTCATCGAGGCTGCTTCAGTTCACTCATCGTCATGAACCATCACCTCATCGACGGCAAGAGGGCGATCGTTCACAAGTTGGCGACTTCGCGTTCCCCTGCGGGGTGAGTCGCCGCACTGCACCGAAAAACCGGTGCTCGATCTGTCAGATTGCTTGATCCGGTGGTTGTGTGGGATCCGCAAAGCCGGGCTCCTCGATGGCCCCAAGCCCGAATTCTGGCACTGGCTAAATTTAGCAGCGACTGGGCCGTCACGTGGCTACAAGGATGCTGAACCATCCGCACCACCAGGTGCCCTGCCCACCCACTTGTCTGTTTCGGCGCGATCCGTGATCGATCTTGTGTCCTTCCACCACGGGTGCTGCAGCAGGCAACGTCGCCCTTTGATGATACTGCAAGGTAAAACCACTCCAGTCCTCATGAAATGCGAACAATGGTTTATGTAATGTCACAGAACCCTGGTCACTACGTCTTACCGATTGCCTAGCGAACACTATCTGAGCAGCAGCCATGACACATCCGAACTCTTTCGCATTTGACGACTTTTGTCGTTTGGCCGCCGTCCGAGCCCCCCGAATTGTTTTTAAAGTAAGGTATAGTAGTAATTTTACGTATTTTTGGTATATAGTTATTTTAGCTTAGGTTGCTTTATTATTATTTCCTTGTAGTTTCTTAGTTGGAAGGGGAGAGTTTTTAGGATATAGGTTATTTTTATTATATTTTTCTAATATATTTCCTATATAGTTATTTTAATGCATATATAGTTTTTTATTCTTATAGTTTATTTTAATATTTATTCCTAAAAAAGTATTAATCTTACTAAGAGCTTGTAGTTTTATATTATTTTTTGCATTATTTATTTGTACTATTATTTTATTAAGGGACACCCTCATGACCCCTCATCTGGAGTCTAACGAAGGTAAACTGATAACGACGCTACTGCGAAGGAAGGTACAACCTACCCCTCCTCCTCCCCCTCTCTTTCCATCTGAATATACCGCCGATTCTACGATGGTATTGCTGTTACGATGGCCTCTTACCTATAGTATAAACGAAAGCGAACCAAAAGCGAGGCAAACCGTAAAAAGAGAAACAAGCAAATTACCTGTGGAAGAAGGCTATTATCCGAATTGCGGGCAAACCAAAAGCGAGGTAATAAATATAAAGGAAAGAGCCCCCCCCCTCTTCCACCTCCTACCTTCCGACGACGATATAGCTAGGGTACTAGGGCTAAAGAAGAAAGAACGAGTATAGTCCGAGTTCGAACCGACACACGGGCACCCCCCATTTTCCTTTCTCTACAAATTGTGACAACTCCCCTCCTATCACACATCCTGGGTAGGAGAGACCCAGACTAGTAGATAAAAGGCTGGAAGTAGAGTTAGTTTAGGTGCAATATCGTACCGACACCTGTACTATAAAAGCACCTACGATACCTAAACAGATAAATAGAGGGACCGCTTGCCCACTGGGGCGAGGATTAAAGGTCCTCTGCGGTGTAAGATTAATAATAATAATATTAGTGTTAATTTGTGTAGCCTGACTGGTCTCAGTGAGGTCCAGTACAGGAGGTTACAGGGGGTAAGTCCCCTGTAATAGGCGTAACGGAAGGCTTTAAGGGTACGATAACTGCCCGAAACGGGGTTAAAGGAAGCTAAAATCAGCAGACCAACCTACTGTAACAAGTAAAGATATAAGGGTCTATACCCTATAACAGGGTGATTACAGTGGGCTTTGTATAAAGATTACAAAGGTTAAAAGGTAGCCCTAAGGTTATATATAAACTATTTTGTTTAAGGTAGAAGAAAGGAAAAGAATTAAATACTAGAAATATAGGAGGGGAGATGGTTTTTTATAGGGCCCTTAGTAGGTATAGGTTAACCTTACAGGGGGTAAGGGCCCTAAAATATAAAAGGAAAGCCTATACTATAAAGGGAAAGGTGTTTACGTTGGCGCTGGAATCTAAAAGATTTTAAGGTAACTAGTTGGTTGTGCTAACGTAATAGTGGTGGTAGGTTTACCCCTATAGGCTAAGCCTACAGGTAGTAGGTTCTCGGAACTTCCCGTCGGTTTTAGTAGGTTTTAGTGGGTTTAGGGGGCTTAGTAGCCCCCCTAAACTACAATACTAACTCCCGTAGTTATAGTAACTGTACTTTGCTATAGTGTAATTAGTAGTACTTCCAGGGTAATAGATTAATTAGGTTATAGTACCTAAGGGTACTGTAGCTACAGGGTAACTAGGTTGTAATTTTAATACCCTTTTTACAGCCCTAAGCCCTAGTACGTCTTTTAGTTCCAAATAGACCCCCTTTGGAATTTATAGGGCCTAAAAAGGTTTAATAACTTGAGGAATTACTTATATTTGGCTAGGGTTAGGGCTTTTATTAACTTATCTACCGGTATCTCCCCTATAGGTATATACGTTACAGTAATATTGCCTTCTGTAACGCTTTTTTTTACCCCCTGGTATTTTAAAAGGGTATATTTCGTACGGTTGTGGTGTTTCGGGTTGTATGCTGTATTTATAGCGCCCTTGTTATCTTTTATTAGTAGAACGGGTCCCTGTATAGGGCGCTTTAGTTTAGAGAATAGCCCCTAAAGCTAGATTGCCTTTTTATTACCCTTTATAAGCCCCGTAAACTTAGCTTCCAAGGTCGAGTAGGTTACTATAAACGACTTCTTTAACTTCCAGCTAATTAGTCCTCTACTTACTGTAAATAGGTAGCTGTAAGTAGATTTTATAGTAGTTTTATACCCTGCGAAATCGCTATTAGTATATTTTATAGGGGTAAGATTAGTAGAGGTACTAAAATAAATACCCTGGTTTACGCTGGAAAATAAGTAGCTAAGGAGCTTCTTTGCTGCTTTAAGGTAGGTAATAGTAAGTTGCTGTAATTGGTAGGAAAGCTACTATACTGTAAACGCTATATCCGGCTTAGTTTAAACTATAACGTATATAGTAGTACTGATGAGTTGCTGAAATAGCCGGATTTTAGTAGTATTTAGGGGCTTAGAAGAGGAGTTATACCTTATAAGTCCTGGAAAAAGAGGAATAGTTAATTTATTATAGCTAAATTTAAAGTACTAAACAGCCTATTCGATATAGGCCTTTTGGTTAACCTATAAGAGGCGACGTACCCTATTACGGTAGATTTCGACCCCTAGGAAGTAGTAGGTAGGGCTTAGGTCCTTTATATTGTATACCTGGCCGAGTTGGACCTTTAGTACCTTGATCTTAGTTGCAAAGGGCCTGATAAGGAGATAGTTGTTAACGTAGGTAATTACTATAATTTTGTAAATTGTACTGTAATAAGTGGCTACGTTATTGGTAAAAGGGCTGTAGTTTAGCGTTTTTAGTAGCTTCGCGACCTTTTATTACTAAAGGTAAAAGGCCTGTTTTAGGTTGTAAAGTCCCTTACTTAGTAATATAATTTGGTTTTTAAAGGGGTTCCAATTGTACTGCTTTAGGAGGTCCAGTACCTTAGAATTGCTAAGACTAAACTTGTATAAACCTTTAAAAACCTCAATATAAAGCTTTATATTTAACTTATTATTTAGAAAGGCTTTTACAAAATCTACTTATTTAATTTCCCAGTTTTTAATAGCAGTTAGTACTAGTATAATTCGCTAGGTTAATAGTATTATAATAGCTGTAAAGGTCTCCCTAAAGTCGACTCCAGGGGCCTATTAAAACCCCCTAACTACTAACTGGACCTTAAACTTAATAACCCTACCCTAGGTATCCTTCTTTAGTTTGGTAACTAATTTAGTAGTAATAGGTAGCTTTTTGGCTTTAAACCGCTTGATAAAATGGAAGGTTTTAGTAATTAATAGTTGCTATATCTTCTTAAAGTATATTACTAATTATTGGTCCTTTAGGGGGTACTTTAGGATTTGCTTAAGGGATTTAGGTTCCGAGTTTTTAGTAAGTTTAAAGGGGTTGTAGTAGCTATTAGGCTTGGCTTATTTAGTAGCTTTATTAATAAGGTAGTTAACTAGGTCCGCTGTAGTATCTATAGGCTTAACTTTTACTTATTCGAATTCCTTTTACTGGGTTTTAGTAGCCTGTAGGATTGGGATTTTTACTGTAACAGGTTTAAATTTATCTCCTATAGGGGACTCGGAGGGCTTAGGGGTCGTTGCGGGTAACTAAACTAGTTTGCGTAGTAGTATTACCGGTAGGGCGAATTTAGTAGGTGCCTCGGGGGGAGAGCTATCGTAGTTAGGGTACTGGTCTTCCGTATCTTTAATAGTATCTGGGAGGTTTAGGGCGTTAGTTGGGCCCCAGGGCCCCTATAAGTAGGTAAAAGGGTTTTTGTATAATTTGATAAAGCTAATTTAAATAACCTTTCGTTAGCTGAGCTAAACCAGGTAGGTTTAGGTGCCTAATATAGCTAGTAACCTGCCTTAAACGCCCTTGGGGGTAAGCTTTTGGGACTGGATACGTTTCTTAGGGGAAATTAATACTATATAATTGGCGCCTATAACCCTGTAATTGGAAAAATCCGGAATATAAGGGGCTTATAAGGGTACTAATTTATCGAGGAAGAGCTAGTATAGGGTAAGCTCCTTAGTAATATTTATTGTCCTATTAATTAGTTTAACTATAGGGCCTATAACGTATCTTTATAGGGAAGATAAAAGCCCTAAAGTAACTATTATAACCCTAAGGCGTTTTAAAACCACCCGTATAGTACGTTTAATTAAGCCGTTTTGGTTATGCGTATAGGAACTAGATTCCGAGAAAATAATACCCTTTTTATATAAGTAAGGCCTAAGCTTACTAATTTCTTTGCCTTTATTATAGTATAAGTATACCGGGTACTACTTAAAGGTATTATTAATTTCCTTTATAGCAGCCTTTGCTTTTGTAATAACTTTATCTTTGGACTTTAAAAGCCTGATAATTTTAAAACGGGTTTTCCGGTTTACTAGAATGAGCTTATAGGGTTTGTTATTTAGGGGTATAGGGTGGATTACAAATATATCCCCCTTTATCCGCCCTAACGCGTTAGGAGGGTTAATAATAGCCTTGGAGGAGGGTTAGTATAGTAGTTTAACGGTATTACAGCTTTTACAGGCTATATATTTAAAACGTATACTGCTAAGATTGGGTATCCCTTTAGTAATTAGGGTGGTTTTCCTTAGAAGGTCCAACCTTATATAGCCTAAATAAACGTACCAAAGTCTAGCCGCCTCGATTATTACCGCTAAAGGACCCCTTTAGGCCCTATTATAGTATACTAAAAAGGGGGTTACCCCCTTTGTAGTAGGTAGTATTATAGTAGGGGCTTTAGGTCGGTTTCTGGATAGGTAGTAGTACTAGGTGCTTTTATAGTCCTGTTAAGTATAATTGGTTTTAAGGGGTCGTAACCCCCGTAACCGGATATAGAAGCTTAAACCTTTAAAATCCAATAGGGTAATAAGTTTTCTGGAGGCGCTGTAAAGTTTATTTTTAATAAGTATACCCCCTGAATTATAAAGGCGGTGGCTATTAATAATATTAACGGGGAAGGTTGGAATATAAAGGCACTTCTTTAGTACGATGGTGCTATACTAAGGCCTACTCCTAATAGTACCAGTATAAAGCTTAAGTTTAACTATTCCAATACCTTAAGGCTATACTGGGTTACCTTTAGTACGTACTATAGCCAGTTTTCCAGTACGTAGCTTTGTAAATAGGGCCTTATCGGTATAGATATATATTGTGGAACCGGTATTAAAAAGCTACTATTTAGTAAAACTACCCCCTGTAGAAAGGTTAACCGTAAGGGGCTTAAGGGGGTTGCTAATAAGGGGTTTAGGGTTTATTAGGGTATCCGGTTTACTAAAGGTATCGTTAAGGTCAGTAGGTTTAGTACTAAGTGTAGTGCCTTGGTTAAGGTTGTAGTAAATGGGGAAGGCCTCCTCTACAGCGACTGGCTCCCCCTAATTACTGGAAATAGTATTGGTTTCGTAGGTTTTATTAATACCTTTAGGGGTATTTTCCGTACTAAAAGTATTACTATTATGCGCCCTTTTACTACTGGAATTACCTTATTTCTTCGAATTCCTAACTTCTTTAGGCCTGGAGTTACTTTGCAAGGCTTCTGGTTTGCCTTATTATTAGCCTTTACCTCCTTTGGAACCTTATTTAGGCTCCTTAGACCTCTTCTAATTAGCCTGTAGTATAGTTAAGGTACGTACTAAAGAGGTATTAGGGTTCCGGGTTTTAGTAAGTAGGTCCTTTTGAAAATACAGGAGGGTAAGGGTACTAGGTAGCCTTTAAAACCCAGTATTAGCGTTTATAATCCACTGATCTCGTCGCAGTAGTGCCTTGGAACGCTTAGCCTACTGTGGAAACTGGGGTTTTAAAACGTTAAGATAGTAGTTAACTTAATTTTATTCCGCAATTACGATTCCCTAAGTACTAAAACAGCCTACTAAAGTATTGAAAATAGCGTTAAAGTCTACTATAGTAGTACTATTATTAAAGGTTAGGGAGTAGTATTAGTAGTAAAATTCGTTGCGGAGATTGGCCTAAGTTGGGGCGTACTATTAGTAGAGCCGATTAAAGGTAAATCCAGGGTCCTCCTCGTAAGTTATAGTAGTAAAGGGGCCTTCCTTTAGTATATTCCGAAGAGTTAATAAAAGGGCGGCTTTCTAAGGGTTACTAAAGCGCTTTGTAACCGCCTGTAGGTTGTAGAGGAAATTAGGGATCTAAAGGGCCCTAAACTAAATCAATAGTACCTAAAACCATTATTAATAGTTTTTAGGTCCTAATAGGCGCTGTTTTTCGGGTAAGGAGAAAAACTATTTAGCAAGCTTTTTAACTGTAAGGGCGTTGAATTCGTTCCTAACGGCTGGAATTACTAAAGGATAGGTGGTCTTAGGGGCTTTAGTAGTTGCCGTTAAGTTATTACCCCCCTTTTGGGAGGCCCCGGAAGTACTTATATCTAATGTATTCCGGGCCTATTACTATTATTCCAGTACTGCTAGCAACCTGTTAAAGCGCTAAGTAAACTTAGAAACTTGCTGTACCAGGCCCTAAATAGGCGGGACTTTTTCGGGTTGCTAGCTTTGGCCTATAAAGGTTATATTTAGGTTATTATTAACTATTATATCGTACCTAATTTCCAATCGGAATCCTAATTACGTAACGGAACTACCTTTCCCGTACGTACTACTGCAACTAGGTTGGTAAGTTTTTAAGGGAGCCGGGGGATCGTAAGTGGGTAACTAGAGGTATACTATTGTATAAATGGTATATTTAGTAGCAACAACTACTATAGGGGGTCGAATTTTAGTAGGCGTAGGTGTTCTTTAGGGGGTGGTTCTCCTGAATACGTTCGTAATTAGGGGGTAGTAATCGCGCGCAGGAGGTTAAAATACGGTAGTATATAGTAGCAGTACTATTTATAGTGGTTTAGGGGGTAATACTCCTATTAGTAATAGAAATTAAGGGGTATTATTCCCCTGGAGAATCAAGGTATAGTAATTTTACAGGGACCTAACCTACTAATTACGGTAGGTAGTACCGGTAGCGTAAATAGAGGGTTAGTAATTAATACGAGGATTATAGTACTACTTACGGGGGTAACTCTGGCCGGCGTAAGGGCTTTTCAGAAGGGTAGGTAACTAATATAAAGGTTACCGTACTACCTACGGGGGCAATTATAACCGGTGTAAGGGCTTTTTAGGAGGGTTAGTAGCTATACTAAGGGTAATTTTAGCCGGCGTATAGGCTTTTCCGGAGGATAGACGATATGGTTTGCGGAGGGCGTAGAAGCGCTATAGGGGTGGTTACTAACTATAAGCAACGAGGCAAGGTCAGCCGAGGGTTATAAAATCCGGGCTTATAACCTATTAATTTGTATGGCCTAATTAGTCTTAGTAAGGTCTAGTATAGGAGGTTACAGGGGGTAAGTCCCCTGTAACAGGCGTAGCGGAAGGCTTTAAGGGTACGATAACAACCCGAAACGGGGTTAAAGGAAGCTAAGATCAGCAGACTAACCTATTGTAATAAGTAAAGATATAGGGGTTTATACCCTGTAACAGGGTGACTATAGTAGGCTTTATACAGAGATCACGAAGGTCAAAAGGTAGCCCTAAGGCTATATATAAACTATTTTGCTTAAAGTAGAAGAAAGGAAAAGAATCAGACACCAGAAACATAGGAGGGGAAATGGTTCTTTATAAGGCCCTCAGTAAGTATAGGTCAACCTTACAGGGGGTAAGGGCCCTAAAACACAAAAGGAAAGCCTATACTACAAAGGGAAAGGTGCTTACGTTGGCGCTGGAATCCAAAGGATTCCAGGGCAACTAGTTGGCTGTACTAACGTAACAGTAGTGGTAGGTCTACCCCTGTAGGCCAAACCTACAGGTAGTAGGTCCTCGGAACTCCCCGTCGGTTCTAGTAGGTTCCAGTAGGTCCAGGGGGCTTAGCAGCCCCCCTAAACCACAACACCAACTCCCGTAGTTGTAGTAACTGCACTTTGCCATAATACAGTCGGCAGCACTCCCAGGGTAGTAGATCAACTAGGCTACAGCACCCAAGGGTGCTGTAGCTACAGGGCAACTGGGCTGTAATTTCAACAATTAGTAATTTAAAAGACGTAATTAAATTGGAAAAAAGTTGCGATAATATTAAATACTAAGGGGTAGAATTTAAATTTGTATTACTTACGGGTAATAATAAAAATAACGGTAATAATAACGTTAATTTTTATAATTTTATTACCTTTACTACTAATCTTTTTATAATTATTTTTAAGAATTATAAAAAAACGTATTATTAAGTGTATAATTTTAATACTAACGTAAAGGTTATTAGGGTAAATATTGTATATTTTTCGCCTATTTCTCGCCTAATATTTTTCTTAACTTAAAATTATTAATTACTAAATTTTAATAAAAAAAAATAAAAAAAAGCTAGAGTATTTAATAATCCCTACCTTATTATAATTTTACCTCCGAAAATTAGTTTTTAAAATCGTTTCGTAGTTATTTCGGTACCTAGTTACTTATTTAAAAAAGTACTAATATCCTAACCAAAGTTAAGGCCAAGTATAATAATATTATATGACGTTAAAAAGTAACGTAAAAAGCTCATTTTAAGCCCTTTTAAATAAAATATAATTTGTAAATAGTAACAAAGTATAAATTTATTATAAAGTTTTAAATTATTTATAATAAGAGAAGGGTATTAATATTACTAATATTAGGGTTGCCTTTAGCGATTTTAAGCCTTTATAAGATCTTATTTCTCTTCCCTCTTTTTAAATTTCTTGTTAGTTTGTGTAACCTGACTGGTCTCAGTAAGGTCTAGTACAGGAGGTTACAGGGGGTAAGTCCCCTGTAACGAGCGCAGCAGAAGGCTTTGGGTATACGATGACTGCCCGGGACGGGGTCAAAGGAAGCTAAAATCAGCAGACCAACTTGCTGTAATAAGCAGAGATACAGGGGTCTATGCCCTGTAACAGGGTGACTACAGTGGGCTTTGCACAGAGATCACAAAGGTCAAAAGGTTACCCGAAAGCTGTATATAAACTATCTTGCTTAAAGTAGAAAAAAGGAAAAGAATTAGACACCAAAAACATAGAAGGGGAGATGGTTCTTTATAGGGCCCTCAATGGGTATAAGTCAATCTTACAGGGGGTGAGGGCCCTAAAACACAAAAGGAAAGCCTATACTACAGAGGGAAAGGTGCTTACGTTGGCGCTGGAATCCGAAGGATTCCAGGGCAACGAGTTGGCTAGGCTGACGTAACAATAGTGCTAGGTCTACCCCTTATAGGCCAAGCCTACAGGTAGTAGGTCCCCGGAACTCCCCGTCGGTTCTAGTGGGTTCCAGTGGGTCCAGGGGGCTTAGCAGCCCCCCTGAACCACAACACCAACTTCCCGCGGTTGTGGTGACTACACTTTGCCACAGTGCAGTCAGCAGCACTCCCAGGGCAGTAGATCAACTAGGCTACAGCACCCAAGGGTGCTGTAGCTACAGGGCAACTGGGCTGTAATTTCAACACTTAGTTATATAAATCTTTTTCTAAATATATTAATTATAAATTATTAATTAGTAGGTAAATAATTAGTAATAATGGACTTTAAGGGTTAGATAATTATTAGGAATAAACACACTGTACAGCACTTGTGCTGTACAGCAGCATAAAAATGCTGCGCAGCCCGCTGCACAGCACAACAAGGCCCTGCAATAAAACCTCGTATTCTACCACACTAAGAACGCCACAGCGCTTTAGCGCCTCGGCACCTCGGCCTTCGGCCTCTGCCAAAGGCTGATAGGCTGATGGTCACAACTATAATAACTACGGCTCGCCCTCTCTTAGATAGAAGAATGAAGCACTCATCCATCTTCTTCTCCATGACTTGCCTTCATTACCATTGTGACCCATAGCTTCATCAACAATAATTTATTAATATCGTTTTAGGAATTAAAGTCCGCTTACTTACTACCCTTTTAATAAAATAAAAAAAACCCTTTTAGTAATAAAGGTAATAATTAAGTTAAAAGGAACAAAGGAAAGATAAAGTAGAGTGGTGATTTTTTACTGTTGTTGTTAAAATGTGTGGCCTGACTGGTCTCAGTGAGGTCTAGTACAGGAGGTTACAGGGGGTGAGTCCCCTGTAACGGTCACAGCGGAAGGCTTTGGGGGTACGATGACTGCCCGGGACGGGGTCAAAGGAAGCTAAGATCAGCAGACCAACCTGCTGTAACAAGCAGAGATACAGGGGTCTATGCCCTGTAACAGGGTGACTACGGTGGGCTTTGCACAGAGATCACGAAGGTCAAAAGGTTGCCCTGAGGCTATATAAAAACTATCTTGC
>Ga0247763_1000287_pt1 | contig 28534 bp, 16 predicted proteins | sample UWRJL141409B4_FD_179926 | JGI IMG/M metagenome (GOLD analysis project Ga0247763, IMG submission 179926) | Plant litter microbial communities from Arlington Agricultural Research Station in Wisconsin, United States - UWRJ-L141-409B-4 | ecosystem: Environmental > Terrestrial > Plant litter >... | reverse complement strand
TTATTATTATTTGTATTGTTATCTGTGTTATTATTTATATTATGATCCGTGTTATTATTATTTGTATTATTATTCGTGTTATTATTATTTGTATTATTATCGGAGCTGCTATTTAAAATTCTTTCTATGTTCATTTTTTTTTTTGTTATTTGTCTAAGGATTCCTTAGACAAATTCGCTGTAAAAAACAGGGATGTTTTTTACATTAATGTTTAATTCCTAAAGGTAGATTAGGAATTTATATTAAAAAATAGGGTTTTCCATAATACAAATTTTACTAACACCTTTAGCAATTAAGTGCATTAAAACTAATATAGCTACAAATTTGTCTAATAATGAGTTTAAACTCCTGTTTAAAGAATATAGGTGATAAGAGTCGAACTTATAAAGCTTTTACACTATTCCGTCCTAAGCGGAACCTGTTTACCAATTTCAGCACACCTATTGTGCTCGAGATAAGATTTGAACTTACAGCCTAAACATCTTCAGTGTTCCGCTCAACCAATTGAGCTTCTCGAGCGATAAAAAATATATTAAATTGTATTATACAAATTAAAAAAATAAAATAATATAATGCAATTATACTACATTATATTTTTTTTTTACTTTGGAGATATTAGGAGTCGGACCTAAGATAACGAATTGCAAACTCGCTGTTTTACCTACTAAACTATATCCCCTAAAACTTTTACTTAAAGAAAGGGGAGGTTCTCATTTTTTCACACTTTATTTAGGTCAGGGTCTGATTCAAATAAGGTAAGAATAATTATATTTACATTTTATCTAACAATAATACCTTAAGGCCAGAATGATTTGAACACTCATCTTAACTGTCATGAGCAGTTGGCTCTACCATTAAGCTATAGCCTTTATAAAAATATATTAATATAATAAGTCTTGATAAGAACAAAGAAGGTATTGATCCTTCACTTAATGATCTGCAATCATAATGTAAAACCTTTTACAACTTGTTCCAGCGTATTTTGGACTATCTTTTTTTAACCTTTATCCTTAAATATTATCCGAAAAATGAGTCGAACATTTATGATTAATATCAACGAAACTTAAGCTCGTCCTGTCTACCAATTCCAGCACTCGGATAGTCTTACAAAGCAGGATATACTTTATTTTTAGTAAAACTTACTAAATAAATTAATAAAGGATGTATGTTTAATTTGATAAACTGATAGGGTTAAAAACCATTAATTTTCCTTTTTAACTAGTACCTTTTATTACTTAAGTTAAAACTAAGAAAATAACCTATAATTTTTATGTTTAACTATAACCTTACGCCTTTAAGGTGATTTGAACACCTAACCGATATATTAACAGTATATTGCTCTACCAATTGAGCTATAAAAGCTTTAAAAATGAAACTACGTTTTGGGAGGATACCCTGAATTGAACAAGGATATACTATGCCACAAATAGTTGTTTTACCTTTAAACTATATCCACCTATATTTTTATAGGTAAAAAAAAAATTAAAGGTTAAAAATATAAAGTTTAAATAAAACCCAAATATATTATATAAAATAAAAAAATTTTATTTCGAGAAAAAATATTATGAGAAATAAATGAGTTGAACACTTAACCATTCGCGTGTAAAACGACTGCTCTACCAATTAAGCTAATTTCCCTATATAATGCGCGGGTTGAGGGTTCGCACCCCAATCTTTTGGTCATGAGCCAAAAATGTTAACTATTACACTAACCCGCGTACAACCCAGGAGAGACTTGAACTCTCGTTTTAACAGTGAAAAGGTTATGTCTTAACCATCTTGACCACTGGGTCTAAGCCCGGTGTAAGTATTGCACTTACTTCCACCGATTACAAAACGGTAGCATTACTTTTATGCTAACCAGGCCTCTTTAAATTTTTATAATTTAATTTTATAGTTTTTTAATTAAATTAGTACTTTATGCCTAAAAACCTCATGATCCGTACAACTAAAGCCTATGTTACAATAAATAAAAAAAATATTGCATTTGTAATGTTCTATTACATTTAGAAGAGTATAATAAAGTAAGTTTCGCGCTTATAGGCTTTCAGCGCTTCTCTTTAATTGACGTGGCTTTCTTGCCGTGCCTATTAAATTTAAACCTATTTAATTAAAATAGTTTTTTAATAAACAACATGTAAACTATAGGTCAACATACCCAATTCCTCTCGTACAAAGGGGCTATCTTTATTTTACTCAAACTTCCTCTAGAAGATAGAAACCATACTGTCTCACGACGTATTAAACCCAACTCATGTAACTCTTTAATCGACGAACAGTCGAACCCTTCATGATTCCTGCGTTCATGTGGATGAGCTAAGCCGACATCGAGGTGCCAAACCGCGCACTCAATTTGTACTCTCTTGCGCTCATTAGCCTGTTCAATTTGTTTACAGAAAAATAATTTTTTTTGTTGGCTTGTAGCCATCCATATTTTACAATATGGTTCAGACTATGTTTTCATTTATATATATTTTTTTTGTTAATCTTTTTTTTTAATATCCACTCACTCAACCTTTTAGGCCAAATGAACCTATATTAGTTTTACTATTTAATTTTGTGTATTGTAAATTTGAATTTAAATTACCTTTTAATAAAATAGAAGATAAACAACCTAAACTTGAATCTATATTTCATAAATTACCTTTATATTTTTTTTTTGATATAGATCTTGAAGCAGTATGTCTTTTAGTTAATCTACCTGATGCCTCTAATCTAAACCCAGTTATATGTTTGTATTTAAGATTATTAATAATATATTTATTCAAGTTTTTTTTTGTTTTTAAATTAAAAAGATTTACAGGATTACCTTTAAATACTTTTCTTTTTATTTTTATTTTATTTTGTAAATTTGTAATTAAATTTAACAATTTACCTCTTTTTCTTTTAATTTTTAATAAAAAGGATTCAGATAAAATATCACTATTTAGATAAAAATTTTTTAAATTTATGAAATTAAATTCAACATTCTTATTAAATAAGACCTGTAAATAATTCTTTAGATATTGTAAATATGTATAATTAAATTTTGATTTATTTATATAAATTAATTGTTTAAAATATATATATTTTATTATTTTTCTTAAATATTTTCTTATTCTTCATATGTAAAATGTTTTAATATATTTTAACATACGTTTGTTATATCTAGATACACCTTTAATTTTTTTCAATTTATATAATTTATCTAAAACATTAATAATATAATGTTTATTTTTACTAGCTTTATGTAAAGCTAAAATAGATTTTATTTTTATATTTTTCAATTTTTTCATTAAAAATTTCATATTTCTAATTCTTACTTTATTTATTATTCTAATTTTTACAGATCTTGGCTTAGTTTTATTTAAGTTTAAATTTTTTTTAGGTCTAATATAATTATAATTATGGAATAAAGAAGATTTATAAAAAAAGGATAAATAATTATTTATTTTTATGCTTTTTCTTAAAAATTTTTTAAGTGGTTTTTTTCTTAAAATTTTTTTTATAAATCTTTTTTTTAATTTTAAAATATAATTGTCTTTTTGTCTATTAAAGGTATATAAAGTTATTATAACTTTATTATTAGTATGTTTAAATTCCCCCTTACTTAAATAAATTTTACTAGATGTTAATCTTCTATGTTTATTTTTTATAATTTTAGTTCTTAGCTTTTTTTCTATATTTCAATTATACAAAGAAAAATATCCTTTTATTAATTTTAGGGCTAATTTACTAATAGAGGGTATTAGAGGTAATGCATTTTTATTATAAACAAAAATACTATTATCTCATTCTCTTACTGAAGAAGGAAAATGTTTAAGAGTATTTAATTTATCTAAAGAATTATCCTTTTTATTAGTTTTACTATGTGTTTTTTTTAGTGTAGATATTAAATTCATTTAACATTAGATTATTAATAGTTATTGTTCCATTTTGGAATCTATTTCATTAATGTAAAATAATAAAATACATTAATTATTATTATATATATATAAAGGTTGGATTTTTAATAGTCGTTGAACGTTCTTATTAAAAAATAAGTTTCGCTTCAAATTAACTATAATTACTATAGTTTTTTTTGAAATTTATCCAAAATATTACCAATATTAAAAAATATTGAAGGACTAACAAATAATCCCTAGCGTAACTTTTTCAAAAATACAAGACCTTTCCTTTCAGTATCTTGCGATCTTATGCCCCGCTTACGCGACTGATGGACTTGTAGGTCTAACAGTAAAGCAAGATTTAGCCATTAAACTTTTACAGTATTATTAAATATCATAGTATAATACTACAATTATGAATTTTAAAAATTTAAAATTCAATCTACAACTATTTACCATATAGTTAAAATCTTACTTATATAAAAATTTATAAATTATTTAAAATAATAGTAACTGAATAAATTACGGATAATATATAAAAAATTAAAAAACACAACGAAAAAATTTTCATTATGTTTTTGCATATAACATGCATATTTACGAATGGAATTTTGGATATACCCAGGTACTTTTTGTGGGATCTGTGCCCCGCATAAACTGTCTTCCAATCAATTGAATGAAATAAAGTAAATAAAGGTGTCTCATTGTTGTACTACTTACATAAACATTTGTAATTTTTATAATATACTACTACCTTATACACTTGTAATTCTTATAACCATATCTCAATTGGTAACAGTAAAGCTGCATAGGGTCTTCTCGTCTATCTAGAGGTAAACAGTATCTGCACTGCTATTCCAATTTCACTGAGCCAATCATCGAGACAGCTGTTGTATCGTTACGTCATTCATGCAAGACCGCATTTAACGGCCAGGGTATTCCGCTACCTTAGGACCCTCATCGGTAAGGCCGCCGTTTGTCGGGGATTTCTTCAATGCCTAATTTTTTTATTAAGCAAATCTGTTACCCTTCCGACACTGGGCAGACTTCACACTCTATATTTAGATATCTATCTTTGCAGAGTGCTGTGTTTTAAATAAACAGTCGTACAACACAATTCTATGCCTCCTATTCATATTGGAACATTATTTAGATTTTTTATCACCTTAATATATTCCTAATGCGAATGGCTCACCTTATCCCGAAGTTACGTGAGTAAATTTGCCGAGTTCCTTAATGATTGATTACTCAAACGCCTTCGTATTTTCTACTTGCTTACTTGTGTTAGTATTTAGGTACGGTATTATATCAAATTAATCTGCCAATTTTCCTGAACTAATTTAATTTTAATTAGTCTTGTTGGGCTGTTGAATAAGAATTTTGATAATATTCATCGTAATCACTACTTTATAATCTTTTTCACTTAGAAAAGTTGTCATTCAAAAACATCATAATATTTATAGTAAATATTACAGATTATATTTCACGTACTAAAAAGTAATCATACTTAGAAGCCGTAAATTTAAATAAATACCATAAGCTTAAGGCGGATGCCTTACATCTTATCGCTACTCATGTCAGCATTATCACTTGGATTATTCGGTTTAAATAATAAATTATTGCTTTTTTATTCTTATAAAGAATAAAGCTAGATATATATCCAATGTTCCGCTACCCCATATATCTTTTGTTTAATTTAAACTATATATGGACAAGGTTTCGGTATATTATTTAGATCCGTTATATTTTCGGTGTGTACTCCTAAAACAAATCAATGCTCTGTTACGAGATCATTAAAAAGTGGCTGCATCTAAGCCCATTAAATGATTGTATTCAAAGACACATCCTTAATTTCACTCAACAATAATTTTGGAACCTTATTAACTCTTGTTCTGGGCTGTTTCCCTTTAGACATACAACCTTTCGTACTATGTCCGATTATTTAATATTCATCTTAACCCTTCCGAGTGCAAATACTCTCCGATAAAATCTTTACGATCCCCCGATATATACAAAATTATCTTTTTTATTTTTGGATTAGAAAAATAATGAAAAAAATTTTGACCGAGATCACAGTTCTGTACCTGCTAAGATGTTACTTAAATTACCTACTAATATAGGTTTCGCGGAAAACCAGCTTAACTAGTCAGTTTTGTCTTTCACTTACTTACCACCATTCTTCGGATGTCTATACAACGACAACCCGTTCGGACTTTTATAATCCTGATAATGGTAAGATCACTAGTCTCCGGGTCTAATTTTAGATACTTACTCATTTTTTCATAATCGATTTCTCTAAGACTTCAGACTCTATCCTAGATTTTTTACAAAATAGTCTTAAAACCCTGTCTTGCATCTAAAATTAACTTGCTGACCCATTATGCAAAAGGTACGCTCTTGTTTTTTATTTATTTTTCTCTTGAGCTGCTTATAAAACTACTATTAAATTTTTTTCCTCACGGAACTTTACACTATTGCGTATAAACCATATTTAGCCTTAGAGGAAGGTTCCCCTTTATTCAAACAGAAAATCCATTTTACTTGGCTTGGCTTTTCTACTTTACTTCTCATTATATGTAGAATCTCGTTTGATTTTTTTTCCTAAGATTAATTAGATTTTTCTGTTCATCTTGTTTATTTACTAGATTTCTCTTAGCATTTTTCTTCTTTTGGTTTATAGCAAATTTTTCATAATAATTTCTTTTTACACTTATTTGATAAATTTATCAAATTAAAATTTTTCTTATACTAGACTTATTCTATCTTTTTTTATAGATACTCAAACTAATTTTTTATTTGACTACTTATTGTATTTAAATTAGAATCTAGGAGTTATTGGTAAATTATTTGTATTTTAAAATAAAGGATATTAAGGGAAAATTTATTACACATGGGAGTTCTTCTTGTTTAGGTAAACTTTTTTTTAGAATCTGCATTAAATACATAATTCTATTTATTTTAAAACTACTAACGCAATCTGTCAATTTTATTTTCCTGATTTTAAATCATCTGGAAATCTAATTTTTAAAAGTTTACCTAAACCCTGAAGTTTAGATATCGCTTTGAAAAGATTTTATCTTTAGACTTTTCAAAATGAGTATATAATAATTTTAGACTATCTATTTTTATTGTATAATATCTAGATATTTTTATTAAGAACCTCAATAGTAAACTGAAATATATAAAAATAGTCATACAACATCTACAAAATGTCAGTATAAAATACCAGATTCAAAACCTAAATGATGGTTTTCAGTTAAATGATAAGCTAAAAGACGTCATAATCCTACAGCTAAGAAAGCTGTACCTATAATAACATGTAAACCGTGAAATCCTGTTCCAAAGTAAAAACAAGATGAATAAGTACCATCTGAGATAGTAAAAGATGAAACTGTGTATTCTATACCTTGGAAAGCTGTAAATATTACAGCTAAAATAATAGTATAAACTAATCCATATAAAGCACCACTTCTATTTCCTTGAATTAAAGAATGATGTGAATAAGTTACAGTTACACCCGAAGATAGTAAAATTATTGTATTTAATAATGGTAATTCAAAGGGATTTATAGAATCTATACCCATAGGGGGTCATTTAGCACCTAGCTCTATCGTTGGAGATAAAGCACTATGGAAGAAAGCTCAAAATATAGCTAGAAAAAATAAGGCTTCAGAGACTATAAATAGTCCTACACCCATATTTAATCCTCTTTGTACAGCTAAAGTATGATTTCCTAAATAAGTACCTTCTGATATTACATCTCTAAATCATAAAGACATAGATAAAATTAAACTTATTAATGCAAACATTAAAATGTTTAATCCTATACTAAAACTTTGGAAAGATAATATAGCACTTAATGTAACTGCCAATAAAGATGTACTTGTATTTAAAGGCCAGGGACTAGGAGATACTAAATGGTAAGGATGTGCTTGAAAATTACTCCTGATAGAGTTAGTCATATTAAAAATTAAATTTTATTTTTATACTTGATTGTATTTTTTAAATAAAGGGTCGTAAAATAAATTTAAGATAAGAATTTTAACTTAAATAATAGAAAAATTGAATTAAATATATCTATATTTAATATAAACTAAAAAAGAACCTAAATTAAGTAAAAATTAGTAGGAAGTAATCCAAGATTATAAACTAAACAAGGTATAAATATAATTAATGCAATAATGATAGGTAATAAAACAGTTCAACAATAAGACATTAATTGATCAAATCTAATTCTAGGGAAAGATGCTCTAACTCAAATAAAAGCAAAAATAAGGAAAGAAGTTTTTAAACCTAAACATATACTATATAATAAATCTTCACTTATTATAGTAAATAAAAAATTTCTATCATTTATTTCAAAATCAAAATAGTACAGAATATTTAAAAAAGAATCATAAGAAAAGAAAGGTAAATACCCTCCTAAAAATAAAATACTAGTAAATATACAAATTAAAACTATGCTTGCATATTCAGCTAAAAAAAAGAATACAAAAATAGCAGCTGAATGTTCAGTCATAAATCCAGAAACCAATTCAGATTCTGCTTCTGCTAAATCAAAAGGAGCTCTATTAGTTTCTGCAACACTTCCTATAAAAAATATAATAAAAACAGGCAGTAAAGGAAAAATAGTATAGACTATTCTCTGTGATTCTACTATGGCTGTTAAACTTAAATTTCCTGTGATTAAAATAACTAATAATAAGGCTGAACTTAATATTAATTCATAACTTATTAATTGTGCTGTACTTCTTAATGACCCTAAAAAAGCATATTTTGAATTAGCAGATCAACCTGCTAATAATATACCATATGTTGATATCGATGAAACGGCTAATAAATATAATATACCTAAATTTAAATCACCTATTACTGAACCACGGGCATATGGTATAACTGCATACCCTAATAATCCAAATATTAATGTTAATATTGGACCTAAAAAGAATAGTATTAAGTTTGCTTGGGTTGGGCTTACATATTCTTTTAATAATAATTTTAATGCATCTGCAAAGGCTTGTAGAAGACCATAATAACCTACTATATTTGGACCTAATCTCCTTTGCATGCTTGCCATTGTTTTTCTTTCCGCTATAGTAGTGAAAGGTACTACTAATAAGGCTGGCACTACAACTAATAAAACTTCCAATATAGAATATAAGGATTGCAATATAATAATATTTTTTATTTATTTTATAAATGATATATGATGATAACATCTTTTTTCTATATAATTATAAAAATATATTCAAGAGAAATAAACTTGAATTCATAACTTTTCAACCTTTTTATTTAATTTTTATTAATAGTTAACTTTTTTAACACTAATTCTTTTTTACTAACCTTACACTTATTAAGAAACATCATTTTTTATAGTCCGAAGATCCCTACTAAGTGCTCTTCTTAGAAACATATGACCATTTAATGTAGCTGTGATACTATTCCCATAACGTTCTACATTTAATCTATTATAAAACCCTTTTGTTCCAAATCTAAGGCCTTCATGATAGGGGCATAGACTAAGAATTAATTTAGCTTCTGCACAATCAGATATAGTTAAATTATGATCTCTGTTTTCAAATTTTGTTATTAGTTCTTCCATTTTAGGCTTTAATGATACAAGCGCATTACCTACCAAATTGGTATCAACACCTTGAGAATGTAGCGCAGCACGAAAGGATCTGCTGGCATCATTTATTGCATCAGAATTAGCAGAGTGATCCCCGTTTCGTACTCCATTTATATATACACCTCGTAGTGTCCTATTGTCCCTTGGATATCTAGGAAAAACATCCTGAAAATTAACCTGAGGATTATTATTAACCTGAGGATTATTATTAACCCGAGGATTATTATTAACCTGAGGATTATTATTATCCGGACGAGGAACTGGTAGTTGATTATTACCCTGACGAGGAACTGGTAGTTGATTATTATTACCCGGGCGAGGAACTGGTAGTTGATTATTACCTACAGGATTAAGAATGTCTCTTCCACCTGGTCCCCTATAAGGATTAAGAATGTCTCTTCCACCTGGCCCCCTATAAGGATTATTATTACCTCTTGGAATACCTGTTTGATCCCCAGGGGTACTTAAATTAAAACTAGAAGGTTCGTATACTTCAGGTGTACCACCTAGAGTATCAAGATTAAAAAAATTCTGTTTAAGATATTCAAGTAGTAAAAGTAAATTAGTGAATAAAGGTATAATTAAATATATAGAACTTATATCAGGTTTAATTCATAAAAGTAAATTTATAAAGAAAGGCATAGAACAGTAAATAATTAATTGCTTTACTGTTATATCTTTGTACATTATTACTATATTGATCATAGCAAGAATTAGACCTTTAAGTACAAATATAGCATAGCTAGATAAAGTATCTATATTTGAGACTTGCATAAAACAAAGTCAAAAGAGACTAAAAGAAATAATAATAATTATTCTTTTTCATTTTTGTCTTAGTGAAGATTTGTTGGAGGCATTGTATGCCGGAAAATTAAAATTTAATAGTTTTTTCATCATACTGCTGACATTAACAGGATATATTATAGATATAAGTTTAGCTACTACAGGTTTTAATGCTATATTAGGTTATCGCTTTGCCAAAGCAACCTAATACCTATCTATCTAGTATATTTATTATTATATAAAACAAGTAAGATGGATAAATTTAATTGAAATAAGTATTCTTAATTATTTTTTCTCATATAAATTTTAATTTCTGTTTAATTCTGTTCAATTAAACAGGATAAAGTATTATTAATTAGATGCTAGTTTATTGCTTTTGTCGAAGCAATAAGATCATTTGTATTACTAATTATTCCATATATAATAATAATAAATAATAAAGAATCATTATTATTATTAGTTAAAAATAAAATAGAAATATAAAAAATTAAACCAACTAATATGTATAAAGCATAAGATGTAACAACACCGGTACTTAACTTGTTAATAGAGAGACTAATCTCAGTAATACTTTTTTGTAAACCAAAAGGTCCAAATTTTTCAACAGATCCTTTATCTAAGATCTTAGTAGTTTGAGCACCTAAATCTAATATTACACCAGAAATATATTTATTATAATACATTTCAACTAAGAAACGTTGGTTAAAAAAGCTAAAAATATTATAACCTAAATTAGATAATTTAAATTTAATAAGTAATTTAGGGTAGAATTCAGTAAATAATATAGATAATATACTTAATGAAATAGTAAAGAATAAAGGTAATAACTTATATAAAGTAGGAACAGCAAATTCTGTATCTAACATAATTTCATGTTTAGGATGTATAAACAAACTGTTGTCAGAAAAGAAATCAGAACCTAAACCTATAAAAATATCCTTAGTAATATAACCAAAGAATATTGAAAATATAGCCAAAATAATTAATGGTAAACTCATATATATATCCCCTTCATGAGCGGCATGATCTGGTTTATAATTTACTAAAGGTCCATTAGGATTAGTTAAAAAAGTTAAATATAAAACCTTAACTGAATAAAGTGTAGTAAACATAGCTCCTATAACAGCTATATAGTAAACTATAATACTTGAGATATAATATTTACCAAATGCAGATTCAATAATAAAATCTTTAGAATAGAAACCAGTCATAAAAGGGAAGGCAACTAAACTAAGAGAAGCTATCAACATAACAGAATATGTAAGAGGTAAATAAGATATTAATCCACCATATTTTCTAAAATCTTGATTATCTGCAACTGCGTGTATGACTGCACCTGCACCTAAAAATAATAAACCTTTATAAAAAGCATGATTAACTAAATGAAATAATGCTATATTATATGAAGATAAACCAATAGCTATAACCATCATACCTAATTGACTCATAGTTGAATAAGCTATAACTTTTTTTATATCTTGTTGGAATAATCCAACAAGAGAACTAAATACTGTTGTAATAGCTCCTACTCATAAGCATAAAAGTAATACAAAAGAACTGTTTTCTATTAAAGGAGAGACTCTCATTAATAAATATACACCTGCAGTAACCATAGTAGCTGCATGTATTAGGGCTGAAACGGGCGTAGGACCTTCCATAGCCATAGGTAATCATACATGTAAACCAACTTGAGAACTTTTAGCCATAGCACCAATTAATAAACAAATACCTATAATTATAATAACTTCTTCACTGTAATAGGGTGAAATTGAGAATATTGTAGTATAATCTAAATTACCAAAAGATCATAACATAGCAAACATACCTATAGTTAAAAAGCAATCACCTACTCTATTTGTTAAAAAAGCAGATATGGAACTTTGATTTGCTGCTATTCTTGTAAATCAAAAACTAACTAATAAATATGAACATACCCCTACTCCTTCTCAACCTACAAACATTAATAAAAAATTATCTGCTGTAACTAAGATAATCATCATAAATGTAAATAAACTTAGATAACTGAAAAATCTTTGGTTGTGAGGATCATGGCTCATATATCCTATTGAATATATATGCACTAAAGAGGATACTATTAGTACTGGTATTAACATAGAGACTGTTAAAGAATCAAAATTAAACGCTCATTTTACATTTAAGGATTCTGAATCTATTCATCTAAATAATTCTATTTTTGTACCTACTTGATTTAACCCTACTTCTACAAAAGCTATAATTGCTAATATTGTTGTTATTATTACACAAGTACAAGTTATTATTCGTGCTCCGCTAACTCCGACTTTTCTACCAAAAAATCCGGATACTATTGATCCTAATATAGGTAAAAGTATTAATGCTAGATACATTAGTTATATTCTATTGATATGCTTCCTCTTAATCTATAATATGCTACTAGGATACCTAAACCTATCGCTGATTCTGCACCTGCTATAGCTATTATATATATTGAAAAAGTTTGACCTACTATATCATCAAAGCTTAATGAACTTATTAATATTAGAAAAGTAATTGATAATAACATTATTTCTATAGAAATAAGCATTAAAATTATATTTTTTCTGTTTAAAACGAAACCTAATATTCCTATTAAAAACAAAATTAGTGAAAAACTCATTTAACAATTTAAATTAATATATGGAATTGCAATATTTTTATTTATTAATTTTTTTTTTATAACATGATTATATTGTTTAGCAAAAAATTAAACTTTTCAGATTAATTTTTTGTGTATTTATAGTGTTATATTATGCAACATATAATAATAAGAAGGCCATCATTAATGCAAATAATCCTGTTGCTTCGGCAAAAGCAAAACCTAAGATAGCATATGAAAATAATTGTCCTCTTAATGAAGGGTTTCTAGACACTCCTATTATTAAAGCTCCAAATACTACACCTATACCTACACCTGCACCTATTAAACCTGTAGTAGCTAAACCTGTACCTATAATTTTAGCTGCTTGTATCATTAAAAAAAAAAGAGATTAATATCTAAGAGATTAATTTTTAAACTAAAGAGATGTTTATGATGTATAAATAAAATAAAACGTTTTATTTTATACCCTTATTATTAAGTATCAAGTTGTTACATATATATATCTTGATTGAACCTTGATACTTTGTACTTTAAAATGAGTATAGGAATTGAACCTATATTTTAGTGTCCGTAGCACTATATTTTACCATTAAATTAACTCATAGGTTAATTGTAGGTTTTAATTATGAATTAAAATTAATTTTTTATTTCATTTTTATTATAATTTTTTTAATAATACACGACTTGTGTATAAACGAACAAATCTTGGTAGTATATATTTACTAAATAAATAAATAATTAAAGCAAGTAATAAAAAATTAAATATTACTTGATTAACAAAATAGAATGGTACTAATTGTGGCATAATATTTTACAGTTTGTAATACATAAGAATCTAAATTTTTGTACTACAAATACTTAATTTTTTCTAATTAATTTTGATTATCTAGACGGCTATTCGGGCTAAAGGATAAAATTATTTAAATATAAATCTAAAGGATTGTTAAGTATTTAAACTTTTTATGCAATAGAATAAGAAATTAAAGATAATAAATTACATAAATTTAATAATTCATCTGGTATAAAAATAAAACTAATTATAGCTAAATTTAAAATACTTAATGTTATAGAGTATATATTAGATAATGAAACTTCTAAATACATATAAGTTTTTTCATATTCAGATTTATCAAAATAGATTGTTTTTATTACAGTTAAATAATATACTGCACCTATAACACTTGTCAATACACCTATTAAAACTAATATAGTTTTATTATTATCTAATGCAGTAGTTAAAACCATTTGCTTTCCAAAGAAACCAACTAAAGGAGGTAAACCTACAAAAGAGAACATAGTTAAAACTAAAAATAAAGCTAAAATAGGATTAATAGAAAAATATCCTTTTAATTGACTAATTAATTGTATAGGGCTATTATTTTTTTCTGGTAAATTATTATATTCTGAATTATTTGTATAATATAAATATAAACTAAACCCAATAGCTATTAATATGAAAAATACATTTAAATTTGTTAATATATATTGTATAATATAAAATATGTAAGCTTGATAGGAATCTATACTATGTACTATTAAAGCTAATAATATAAATCCTACATGTGATATAGTACTATAAGCCAATAATCTTTTTATTCTGGTTTGTGTTATACCTAAGACTGTTCCTATTAATAATGAAAAAAAACAACTTATAGATAAACTAGTTGTTCATGAATAAAATTGTACAGTTGAATGTAATAAACTGCTAGTATACTGTACTAGTTCTAATAGTAATACCAGAATAGCAATTTTTCCAAGTATTGCTATAAAGGTTGTTACTATAGTTGGTACACCATCATACACATCAGGAGATCATCAATGAAACGGAGCAGCTGCTATTTTAAATAATAGACCTACAGAAATTAATATTAAACTGTAAAAAACATAACTATGCATATATCATGTTGAATAATCTACATATCTTTCTGAATCTGATATTATTAAATAAATACCATCTAAACTAGTTAAACCTGAGTTTGCATATATTAATCCTATCCCTAATAAAATAAAACAGGACGATAATCCTCCTAATAAAAAATAAGTTAAAGCAGAACCCGTAGAAGATTCAGAATTTCTATGTAGTGATGAAATTATATATAAACTGAAACTTTGTAGCTCTATACATAGATATATAGATCCTAAGTCTCCACTTGATAATAATAATGTAGCACCACTTATTACAAATATAATTATTAATGCGTATTCTATTATTGTAAATTGTTCAGATACTTTATTTATTATATTTACATATTGTTTTACTTTTTTAAATAAAGTATCTATCATAGATGTTGAATCCCCTATATATTTTTTTCTTGGATAAAAACTTGTAAGTAATAATATTAAACCACAAATTATTAAGATAAATATTTGAAATGTATGTGTTATAGCTGTTATATTAAATAAACCTCCGTATAATCCTATTCCTTTTTCTAAATATGTCATATAAAATGTAATGTACGAAGATAGCATACTATAAAAAACTATAAGTATACCTATTCGACTATATAAAATAGAGGTATCCGGTCTATTAGTTAACCCATTCGAAAATAGTAGAAGAATAAGAAAAGTTAATATCATAAAAGAAAAATTTTTTTTAATTATTACTTAATTTTTGTTCGCAAAGATTTAATTTTTCTTTTGACATTTGTAACTAAAATCTTTAAATATTTTGTTTATAAATTGAATCATTTAATTACGCTTAGTAATTAAATTTCAGAGGATATCGGATTCGAACCGATGTAATTGTAAAAATTAAATAAGTTTCAAGCTTACCGCTATAAACCACTCAGCCAATCCTCTAATTAAACTAAAACTACTGTATATATAGATAAATTAAAGTATAATATAAAGAATAACTTAATAAATTAAGTTATTCCAGGTGATAAATATTTCTAATTAAGATCTATACTATATAATAAATGAGAAGTATAATAGTGAAGACCATCTAATATAATAGAAGGGTAAATACCTAATAATACAGTAAATAAAACTAAAACAGTAAGCATAAAGAATTCTCTTTTATTTAAATCAGGTATATATTGAGATCAAAATCTTTTAGAAGTTGATCCTGCAAAAGCTATTCTATTAAACATAAATATAGTATAAGCTGCAGAAAAAACAATAGATGATGAAGCTAATATACCGGCGACAGGTAATCTTTCAAAAACACCATATAAAGACATAAATTCCCCCACAAAATTTAAAGTAAGAGGTGCCCCACAATTACCTAAAGATAATATAAAAAATAAAATAGAAAATATAGGCATACTTTGAGCTATACCTCTATAATAAGTAATTAATCTAGTACCAGATCTATCATATAAAATACCTCCAGCAGAAATAAATAAACCAGAAGACACAAATCCGTGAGCTAATCCTAATAAAATACCTCCTTGTATACCTTGTATGACATTACTAAAAACACCTGTAAGATATACAGCAGCATGAGATACAGAAGAGTAAGCTATAAGTTCTTTTATATCAATAGTTCTAAGAGTGCTAAGACTAGCGTATATTATTGTTAAAATACCAATAAGGAATATAATATAAGTATAATATAAGAAAGCTTTAGGTACTAAAGGTAATATTAATCTGAAAATTCCATATAAACTTAATTTTAAAACAATAGCCGCTAAAATGATACTTCCAGATAATGGTGATTCGACATGAGCTTTTAATAATCAACTATTTAAGTATATAGTGGGTGTTTTTACGGCAAAAGCTATAAATATACCAATAAACATAAATAATTGTGTAATATATATATAGTTTGTTTTAGATAAAACATAAATATCTGTACAACCTATTAAAGATTGCATTTTTATTATAGATAATAACATAAATAATGAACCTAAAAATGTATATAAGAAGAAATAAAAACTTGCTCTTATTTTTGCACTAGATCCAAATAAACCTATTAATATAAATAATGGAGCAAGAATACTTTCAAAAAAAATATAAAACATTAAGATATCTAAAACTAAAAAGATTGTTAGTAATAATGTTTCTAATAATAATATGATGATTAAAAAGTATTTTATTTTATTATCTATTGATTTTCAATTAGATATTATTGAAATTGGCATTATTAAAGTTGTTAATAATATAAAATATATGGATAAACCATCTATACCTAGATAAAAGTCATAATAACCTATTATATAATGTTCCTGCACAAATTGAAAATGTTTACTACTATTATCATATAATAATCATATTATTAACGAAATTAATAGATTTATTATAGTAACACTTAATGCAATTATTTTTAAATTTTTGGTATATACTTTTAAATCATAAGTATTATAGGTAAATATAAAAAGTATACCCAACATAGGCATTAAGATTAAACCTAATAATAACATTATAAAAAATTAAATTATGTATACTACTAAGGATAAAAAGATTTATATGACTTATATATTATAAAATTTATATATCAATATAAATCTAATAAATATTTATTATGATTCCTCGGTGAGTTGAACATCGAAGATATTTTTATCAAAAATACGCTTTACCTATTAAGCTAAGGAACCTTTATAAAAAGTATATATAAAAATTTTTGCTAAAGACTATATATAGTTTGAATCATAAAGAATTTATACCTTAATTAAATTTTCATTTAAACTTAAAACAAGAGTACTCAGATTTGAACTAAGAACAGGAAGTTTGAAGCTTCTTATTTTGCCAATTAAACTACACTCTTAAAACGGAAAAGAGTTGAGTCGAACAACTAGGTACAAAAGCACAATATTTAGCAAATATCTTACCTTACCAATGGCAACTTTTCCTGTTACTTCGAGCTAGGCCGGCTTCGATCCGGCATCATTTTCCTCGACAAGGAAACACTTTACCAATTAAGATTACTAACTCTTTTTTTTTACGGCTAGTAGGATTTGAACCCACACAAATCGTTTGGAAGACGACAGCTCTACCATTAAACTATAGCCGCTGATTATATATATATATAATATACGTATAATTAAATTTTTACAAATAATTACTTGTAAAATTAATCGGGGTATTAGGGGTCGAACCTAACAAGTCCTCAACCCAAATGAGACGCCTAACCAACCTGGCTCTACCCCGTTTGTACCAGAAGAAGAATTTGAATCTTCATCATTAATGCATGAAATTAATGTTCTAACCATTTAAACTACCCTGGTTATACTTAATATAAAATATTAGTCTTATCTAAGAATTGAACTTAGATCATAATATTAGAAATATTAGGCTTTACCATTAAGCTAATAAGATAAATAGGAGACAAGAGATTCGAACTCTTACAAGCCAAAACTATTGAGTTTACAGCTCAACCCTTCTTACCAATAAAGGAACTCTCCTTTATTAAGACCTATGGGAGTTGAACCCTTATTATCACGATTAAAAGTCGTATGTTTTACCATTTAAACTAAAGTCTCTAAAACTAATATTTTTGTTTAACTGTTATTACAATAGATCCAACCATAGCTAAGAGTAAAATAATTGATGTTATTATTAATCACATAGATAAATTAGTATACATAACATTTCCTATATTAATAATATCATAAGTATCTATTAAATTACTATCTCAATTATTAGAAGATACGATCGAAATTGATCTATCTTTATTTAAAATATCTAAATTATATGCAATTTTTGTATCTGGTAATATTTTATTATATGGTATAAAAAACCCTAAAATTGTTAATATAGCTAAGGGTATATTATTATTAGTATCACTAATAAGTTCTGATACCCTAATATTTATTAACATTAAAATAAACAGAAATAAAATAGATACAGCTCCTACATAAACTAAAAGATAAGATAATCCTATAAATTTAGCTCCTAGAAATATTAAATAACAAGATATACTAGAAAATAAGACAATTAAATGAAGAACTGATACTATAGGGTTCTTACTTATAATTATAAAAACACCTGCCAGTAAAGATATTACTATTAAAATGTTTAATAATTCGGGACTAAATCCATTAAAAACAGAAGGTAAAAAGAATAAATTTAACATAAAAAGAATAAAGAATCTATAAATATAAAGAAATAAATAAACAATTAATGAACAAATAAAAAACTAAATTTAGTTAAATTAAAAAAGATTAATCTATACCCAAATCATCAAAAGGATTATGTATATCTATTTGATCATCTATAAAATCGTTAGTAGGTGTATTAGGTTTAATTAAACCTCCAGATGTAGGTCTAACTATTACACCACGCTCAGATGATCTATAAATTTCAATTATAGAACCATAATATTTTCTAAAGAAAGTTTTTTTTCTATCATTAATTGTTTCATCTACTTCTTCTAAAGACATAGAATCCATAGTAAAAACATCATTAACTGAAGGTTTATCAAGAGCACTGTTATTTTCATTAAAAATAAATTTGTATTTTTTTCTTAGAACTAAATATGCATTTAAATCTGATTTATTTGGCTTAATCCCTTTAAGTCAGTCAGTAATTGCAGATTTAGCTTTAATTATTAATTCTTTATCATTATCATATTTTCTATACATCTCTACCTTTAACATTCACTGTCTCATTGCTTCCTCTTCAGTCGAAGTATTAACTGTGTTAATTTTTTTTTTAAGAAAAATTGCTTTTATCATGTTAATATTCATGTCTATGTTTGAAAAATCTCCTAAAATGAAGAATAAACAATTATAAAATTACAATTATTTAAGTATAAACAATTGTTAGCCCTCTACCGGAATTGAACCAATAATTTGTCCTATAAAGGCTTGTAGACACTGTCTACCATATACTAAAAGAAATTTCTTTTAATATATGCCTAATTATCTTTAAAGATAATTAAGAAAAATAATAATTTTAAGGCTAATATATCCCGTGCAATTTCTATTACACGAACCGTATTTCGACTTAACACCAATTAAAGTCACGCATACGAAAACTACACATCTAAAAAAAATACAACTAATTAAGTAAAAATAATAAAAGATATGTAATCAAACTTATTGCGCATACATCTTTCAGCGCCTGACGAGTAGTTAGTACCCAACTGAGATTAGATTCACCGTGACGTGGTGATTCACGATTACTAGTAATTCCATATTCATGTAGTCGAGTTTCAGACTACAATTCACGAATAGTTATATCCAATTTTATGGGATTAGCTCCATTTTACAATATTGCATCCCTTTGTAAAGGTATATGTGGCACGTCTATAGCCCACGTTATTAAGGCCATGATGACTTGTCTTAGTCCCTTTTATGAAATCCAATATATCGGTTAACAACTTTAGAAATAAGATAACTAAAGTAAGGGCTTTCGTTAATTAAAGGAATTAACCAAAATCTCACGACATTAACTGAAGACAGCCGTGCAGCACTTGTATTAATTTGCATTAGTATTCAAAACGTGGTAAGGTTATTCGCGGATTATCGAATTAAATAACATACTTCACTACTGGTTTCAGAAACGGTCTAATGATTTCAATTTGGGCGTTGCCGCTTTAGTCTTAAGGTGGAATGCTTACACTTTCATTTATAAACTAAATAAAACTCTAGCTTATGGCACTCATCATTGTCTCCTTGGACTACTAGGGTTTCGAATCCTAATCGCTACCCAAGGCTTCGTCCCTCAACGTCAGTTTATACATAGAATAGAACCTTTGCCGTTACCCGTCCTACCAGGATTAGAGGATTCCGACCCTGCTCTGATAATTCGCTATTCACACATAAAACTCTAGAAAACTAGTACCTGGCTAGGCTTGGTTTTCTGTCTAGGTACCCTTTAAACCGATTAAACATGAATAACACTCGTCTTCTACGTATTACCGCGACTGCTGGCACGTAATTTGGTCAAGACTCATAGATAAAAAATCGTCATACTCTGTATTTTATCTAGAACTACATGAAGATTTACATCTCTACATTCTTCCAAGTTGCTGGTTCAGCCATTTGACTATTGACCAATATCCCCCACTGCTGTACAATTCTGCCCTGGGCTTTTTTCAGACCCAGTGTGATCGATCGACCTTTCAGTCACGACTGCCGCAATCTGAGCTAAATTTTATTACTCTTACGGATTAGTTATTAACATCTTCAAGCGAATTTTTATCTTTCTACTTAATAAAATTACATATAGCATCCCTAATACTATATGTTCTTAGATTAAATATCTATAAGGGATTTTTGCTTCCTTACTTCAAGGTAGTTTAATAATAGTCACTCACCTGTACACCACTTCTTATAAAATTTTTATTTAGCTAGGCTAAATAATTTATTAAATTCGACGTTCGATTAGCATGTGTCAAGCATTTGGATAGCGTTCACTCAGAGCCATCATCAAACTCATTATTCTAATATTTTTATTATACTAGACTTATTCTATCTTTTTATTAGACTTTAATAAGCTAATTCTTGTTAAATTATACATTCCTATTTACAGCTAAGTATATTTTTATTTTTTTCATCTCTTTTTTAAGATTTTTATTTCTGTTTAATTATAAAGCTTTTGCCTCTATTTTTTATTTATACTTATTTAGCTTTAACTTTTCTTGTCTATTTGTTAAATATATCTATATAATATTTAGTCTAATATTCTTTTATTGGGTTTAATGTAATTCTAAACTATCTTTTATATAAGATGAAGATAATACTACAAAAACTTGTGCTTGTATAAAGGCTATACCTATTTCTAATCCTGAAAAGGCTAATATAAATAATAAAGGTACTAGTCCTAAAACAAAATATATTATTCCTTTTTTCATTATATTATATGTAAATCCTGCTAATATATTTAAAAGCATATGACCACTTAATATATTTGCACCCAATCTTAAACCTAATGATACATTTCTTGATAGATAGGAGATAAATTCTATTAAAACTAATAAAGGTAATAGTCCTAATGGACAACCAGAAGGTACTAATAAAGAAAAAAATTTTAAAGAATGTATCTGGAAACCTAGTATTGTTGCTCCTATTACTATAGTAAAGCTTATTGAAAATGTTAAGATAAAATGAGATGTAGGTGCAAAACTATAAGGTACCATACCTACTAAATTATTTATTAAGATATATATAAATAAAGCTGAGATTAATGGAAAAAACATTTGACCTTTTTTTGCATTTATTTGGTTTACTACTATACTAAATACTGTAGCATATATTGATTCTATTGCTAAAGATCAGTTATTTGGTGTAGTCAGGTTATAGTTTGTAGCTAATGTGTATAACATAAATATAATAAAAGTAGTGATCATTAAATATAATCCTATATTAGTTAAGGATAATTGTATATTACCTAATAAATCTGCTTTTACGCTAAATAGATTTCTTATTATAAATTGATCTAATGGACTGTTATTGAAAAACATTTTTTCTTTTTTTTTTGTTTTTAAGGTTAAAGATTTTTGGTTATAATTAAATAATTGCTATGAGTTATAAAGTTAATAGGGTAAAAGGTTTATTAGGGAAAATTTTAATTAAATGTTTATTAAAACATTTCATATAATATCCTTTTAAAATTCCTCGAGAGTTGAACATCGATTATATTTTATATAAAATATAAAACCTAAAGAATTGGTTTAAAGGCTTAATACTATTAAATATAGTCTTATATTTAATATTTATTGAATTTAACCTTCTATTTGATCATATAATCAGTATAAAAATTTTCCTAAACTTACTGATTGTATAGCTATTGGCATAGAACTATGTAGTATACCACATATTTCTGAACATTGTCCATAGAATGTTCCTTCTCTATTTAAATAAACTGAAGATTGATTTAATCTACCAGGATATGCATCACATTTAATACCTAGTGCTGGACAAGCATAAGAATGTATAACATCAGCACCTGATACGACAAATCTAGTGTGTGTTAATTCTGGTATTATTACTCTATTATCTACTTCTAGTAATCTTAATTGTCCTATTTCTAAATCACTTTCAGGAATAATATACGAATCATATTCCACACATTCTTCATCAGTATTTACAAAATCTGGGTATTGATAACTTCAATATCATTGATGACCTTCTCCATGTATTACTAAAGAAGGGTCAATCACTTCATCCATTAAATATAATAACTTAAAAGAAGGAAAGGCTATAAGTATTAATATTAATGCAGGAGTAATAGTTCATATTAATTCCACTAATGTACCATGATTTAGATATTTATTAGATATTTTAGATTTACTAAAATTTATTATTATTGATATCATCATTCAACTTACTGCAAACAGTATTACAGCTAAGTAAAACATAATATTATTATGTAATTCTTCTAAACCTTCCATTTGTGGTGTAGCATTATCTTGAAAAAATAAGCCTCAGGGCTCGGGACTATCATTTTGAACATTATATTCTTTAATATTTAATTCGTCTATATTGTTTATTAACTGAGTTGTATTCAAAAAAAAATTTTTTTTACCGTTTTTTTTTATAAATGTGTTAACATTTTTATCATGAAGCTTAGGGATAAAAAAAGCACAATGTGTCAAATATATCTAATTTAATTTAATATTTATTCATCTTAACTATTTAGAATTTAACTCATATCATCTATTAATCTTTATTATAAAGTAATATAAAAAAGGGTACAACTTTAAAATAGATACTAAGCAAATTTACTTTGTAAAGGTAAACTTACAAAAGCGTGTGGTTTTGGTGGACTTGTTAAACTTCATTCTAATGAATTATAATTTCTATTAAATAGTGTTTGGAATAAATCTCCAAAGAATTGTGGTGTTAATCAAGGATATCTTTGTGTTTGTTCTCCTTCAACTAATTGTAAATAAACTATATGTAAAAATAAGACTGTTGCAACAAGACTTATTATAGATCCTACACTACTTATTAAGTTTCAACCAGCAAATGCATCAGGATAATCACTTATTCTTCTTGGCATACCTTGTAAACCTAAAAAGTGTTGTGGGAAGAAAGTTACATTAACTCCTATAAATAATATGAAAAAATGTACTTTACCTAATAAAATATTGTATGTTAAACCTGTTATTTTTGGCATTCAGAAATATCATGCACTAAATAGAGCAAACACGGCACCTAGAGATAATACATAATGGAAATGAGCAACAACATAGTAAGTATCATGGAAAGCTATATCAAGAGATGCATTAGCTAAAACAACTCCACTTAAACCTCCTATAGTAAACATAACTACAAACCCTAGTGCAAATAACATTGAAGGTGTTAATTGTACTAGTCCACCATAAACAGTAGCTAATCAACTGAATATTTTAATACCTGTTGGAACAGCAATTATTAAAGTAGCTGCTGTAAAGTAGGCTCTTGTATCTACATCTAAACCTACTGTGTACATATGATGACTTCAAACTACAAAACCTAATACTCCTATTGACATCATAGCGTAAACCATTCCTAAATAACCGAATACGTTTTTATTAGAACTGGCTGAGATTGTTGTACTTATTATACCAAAACCTGGTATAATTAATATGTAGACTTCTGGATGTCCGAAGAATCAGAAAAGATGTTGGTATAATATAGGATCTCCACCTCCTGCTACTTCGAAAAAGGAGGTATTGAAATTTCTATCTGTTAAAACCATAGTTATCCCACCTGCTAACACAGGTAATGATAATAATAATAACACTGCAGTTACTACTACTGCTCAACCAAATAAGGCTAATTTGTGTAATCTTATACCTGGACTTCTCATATTTAATATTGTAGTAATAAAGTTCATTGCTCCTAGTAAACTACTTACTCCTGATAAATGTAAAGCAAATATAGCTAAATCTACACTTGGTCCACTATGACTTTGTAAACCAGATAAAGGTGGATATAATGTTCAACCTGTACCTACTCCATTTTCTATCATACCTGCAAATAAAAATAATATTAAACTTGGTATTAATAATCAGAAACTTATATTATTTAGTCTTGGAAATGCCATATCCGGACCTCCTACTAATAATGGTAATAAGAAATTTCCAAAACCTCCTATTAAGGCTGGCATAACCATAAAGAAAATCATAACTATAGCATGAGCTGTTATTATACTATTATATAATTGATTATCCGCTATATATTGTACACCTGGCCCTGATAATTCTAATCTAATTAATACTGAGAAAGCCGTACCAGCTAAACCAGAAAATACTGCAAACATTAAATATAATGTTCCTATATCTTTGGCATTACAAGATAAAAATCATCTTTCTTTTCACATGCTTATACTAGTTATCTTCTCTTTTAAATTTGTTTTTGTATCTGAAGAGTATAATCTTTGATCTGTTTTATTATAACAGTTTTCCATAGTATTTAGGCTATTTAATTTTTTATTGTTATGCCTACAAGTATCCAAAATAAAAATAAAAATTTTTATTTGAATGCTTATTTAGTTAAATTTATAGTTTTATAAATTTTTATGTACCGCCTTTAAATATATAAACTTTATTATTATTTGCTCTTCTCTTAGAATACATATTTATAGGACTTATATTTAACAGTATAAGGATTATTTTTTAAGTTTAATTAGGATTAACTTTATATTATGTTGGAGCGATTCGAACACTCAATAGTAAATACCAAAAATTTATGACTTGCCTATTAGTCGACAACATATTTTTTTTTTTTAAGTATTACCTTTATTTATTTACATAAACTATTTCTTTTCAGTTTTTTATTTGAAGATTATAACCTTGTCTACTATCAATTTTTAATGCATTTTTTCCTAATTCAAAAACAAAACCTAGTGTCAATATAAAGAAAAAAACTAACATAATTATTAAACCGTAGACACCATTAGTATAAGCACTTACAATATAAGGATATACCAATAATATTTCTAAATCAAATAATAAAAATAAAAGTGCAAATATGAAAAAAGATATACTAAATTGAGTTCTATTTTGGCCTAAAAAAGAATGAAAACCACATTCAAAGGCACTATTTTTTTCTTGGTATGGATTATGAGGAGATAATAAGATATTTATACCTAATAGTATTAATGCTAATATTGGTATAAATATAAAAAAAAATGTTAAACTTGTCATTGTGTATTTATAAATTTTAAAAGTGGAAGTAAAAGCTGAAGTAAAATGTATATTATATTATTTAAATTAACTAGTTAATTTAAATAATCTTTTTTTAACTATTTAGTAAAAAAAAGGATTATTTAAAAATAATCTAAAAAAAGATTGATTAACAATCAAAATAAGCTGTATCTAGTCTTCATAATTTAGTCAGATTAAATTATATAGTGGAAATAAAATCTGAATTAAATGGTATAAAATTATGTAAATTTACATAATAAAAGTAAAACCTGAAGTAAAATGTATAGGAAATTATCTTAATTTCTTAGTTAGACATTAATATTTTTAAAAATATTAAAAAAATATAAGTAATGATATATCTTATATATATATATTATAAAAGGTAAGTAATGATGTACGACAGCCAAATCTATCATAATTTTTAAGTAAGACCCTGTATATACGACCCGCCATTATTCTTGTACTTTATGTATAACAGCTAAATCTATTAAACTATTTTCTAATAATGTTATAAAAGGGATTATAACAAAAAAATGTGCAAAATATAGAGCAGTAGATATTTGGCCAAATTCTATATAAGGAGACTCAACGTGTTTTGCTCCTAATTGCAATAGTATTAAGAAATTTGCTATAAATATAAAGAATACAATTTTACTTAAAGGTCTAAATTGTATACCTCTTAATTTAGATAAATCTGAAAAAGGTAGAACTAATAAAGCCAATAAAGCAGAAAACATAGCTATAACACCTAATAATTTATTAGGTATAGATCTTAATATAGCATAGAATGGTAAAAGATATCATTCCGGAACAATGGCGGGCGGTGTTTGCATAGGGTTAGCCATAACGTAATTTTCACTATCACCTAAAACATTAGGCATGAAAAAGACGAATGTAGATAATACTATTATAAATAGGAAGATTGTAATTAAATCTTTAAATATAAAGTAAGGAGAAAAAGGTAATCTATCATAATTACCAGAAACTCCTAAAGGATTACTTGAACCACTAGAATCGTGTAAAGCAATTAAGTGCATTAAAGCTAATGCAGCTAAAACAAAAGGTAATACAAAGTGTAATGCAAAAAATCTATTTAGTGTAGCATTATTAACGCTAAAACCTCCTCAAATGAACTCAACTATATCTTGACCTACTCAAGGTATAGCACTCATTAAATTAGTAATAACTGTTGCACCTCATAAAGACATTTGACCGTAGGGTAATACATAACCCAAGAAAGCTGTAGCTATCATTAGTATGAATAATACTGTTCCTATAGTTCACACCAAGGTTCTTGGTGCTTTATAAGATCCATAGTATAATCCTCTACCTATATGTAGATAAACTAAAAAGAAGAAAGCTGAAGCTGTATTTGAGTGTAAATAACGTATTAATCATCCATTATTTACATCTCTCATTATATGTTCTACTGAATCAAATGCCTCTGATACACTAGGAGTATAATGCATTCCTAAAGTTACACCTGTAACTATTTGTATTATTAAACAAAACGCTAGTAAGGATCCAAAATTTCATAAGTAGCTTATATTAGAGGGTTGAGGTGAATCTATTGTATATGAATTCACCATTTTTAGTAACGGATGACTTTTTAATATTCTCATTTTTTTTTATGATATTTATAACTTAGTTTAATATTTTCTATATTTGCAATTTGCACCAATCTATAATAATAAACAGTTTATTGCATCTGCAATACCGTCCAAAAATGTTAATAACATAACATAAAAATAATCTAAAGAGACTCTAAAACTAGATTGGTCCCCTCCTGCTGATCCTGCCCCGCCTACTGAACTTGAGCCCGTTCCAGATAATCCTGAACCACCTAGGCCGGAACCTTTAGGTTCATCATCATCATCCTTTTCACGTTTTTTGACTATTTTGTGATCTTGCGGGTCGAAAGAATCATCATCTTCCCGTTTACGTTTTGTACCTCCAATACCCGAACTAGCACTAACAGATATAGGGGCTACATTATTATCATCTCCATTATCAGAACTATCGTCTGATGAGTCCAAGTCCAATGAACTAGGCTCTCTTTCTTCTGGAGATGAGTAATCATTTTCAGAAGGTGACGCACCTTCTACTGCAAGAGTCTCATCATATGTAACTGGTGCTGGTAAATCCTTAGCATAAGGAGTATTTTCTGGGTTATAATTAGTAGTATCATTTCTAACCGACTCAGCTGTACCAAGAACAGGGCGAAAGCTGTTTTTATAATTTTCCATCTCTTCCGCGCTTTGAATATAACTAGGCACACTTGGAGTTTTTTCATATATAACAGAACCTGTATTTAAATCTTTTGCTTCATAAGATGCTCTTTTGTGAGCATCGCTATAGTTAACTTCAATTCTAACATTTTGTTCATGTTGCTCATTATGTGCATTTAATAAATACTGAGCTTCTTTTAAATCATACTCATTACCTCAATTACTATCTTTAGTATAACTTTTTAATTTACTATCATGTCCAAGAATTGCATGAGGTACTGATCTACCTAAGTAACCGTCTCTATAATGCTCTACCATATTACTTAAACTTTCTCTTCCTGTTCTATCATCTGAATCATAACCCGTGTCATCAGTATTTGTTCTGTTATC
>Ga0247763_1000285_pt1 | contig 28561 bp, 21 predicted proteins | sample UWRJL141409B4_FD_179926 | JGI IMG/M metagenome (GOLD analysis project Ga0247763, IMG submission 179926) | Plant litter microbial communities from Arlington Agricultural Research Station in Wisconsin, United States - UWRJ-L141-409B-4 | ecosystem: Environmental > Terrestrial > Plant litter >... | reverse complement strand
ACCCTGACGTCTCCTCCGACCAGCGTCGACTTCATCACCGGCACGGGCTTCCACGACCTCGATGACGCCGCCGCAAACGCCGTCGGCGGCCGGGTCGAAGTGGGGAACGCCGTCGTGTGGCGCGAGCTCGGCGCTCCCGAAGACTTGCTCGTCGCGGGCGCCAGCAACACTACCGCGTATGGCCTCGCCGGCGATGGGAGCCTGATCGTGGGAAGCGCCAGCATCGGCGGCAACATCGAGCCCTACCGCTGGAACACGAGCGACCTGCAACCCGAGCCGCTCGGCTTCCCTCCGGGCTCGCGCGAGGTCAACGGCTCGGCCCTCGCCAGCGATCGAGGCGGCGATGTCGTCGTGGGTGTCGTCGGCTACATCAACGAGGGCGACGCCGTCATCTGGGATCGGAGCCGTGGCGCGCGGTTCCTCGCCGATATCCTGACCGAGGCCGGCGAAGATCTGTACGTCTGGCACCTGAAACGCGCCAGCGGGGTGAGCGCCGACGGGCGCGTCGTGGCGGGCGACGCCGACTGCGGCCGGTGGCGGCGCGCGTTCTACGCCAGGCTACCGGCGCCCGACGCGGCCGACGCCGGAACCGGCGGCGCCGACGCCGGTGTGGACGCCTCGATCGCTCCCTGACGGCAGCGCCTGGAAGTGCCGGCGACGCTGGTTGTCACGAGTGCCCGCCGCTCGAGCCGGCCGACATCCCCCGCATCCACTGACGGCGAGATGCGCTGAGACACGCGATGAGCGAGCCGACTCAGCTCCTCGTCAACATCGACGTGCTCGACCTCGCGCGACCGCTGCGTTCTCCGTCGAGGCGTTTGTCTTTCGCCTCGGCGGCGCCGGTATCGAGCTGCTCGGTGCTGGCGTGCCCCTGTATCTGTTGCCCAAGCCGGCAGGCTCGCCCGCGGCCGAAACCACCCGCGCCGAGCGCAGCTACCAGCGGCACTGGACGCCGGTGCACCTCGACCTCGCCGTGCCCGACCTCGCCACAGCGCGGCCCGCGCCCTCGCCTCCGGCGCCACTGGCGAGAGCGAGATCAGCGACCACGTGTGGGGCGGCATGGCGCCCTTACGGCCACGGCGTGTATTTGATCGAGTTTCGCGGGGTGGGGGTACGACGCGCTCGCTGGCGGTTGACGCACGCAGCAGGTTGGCCTCACGAAGGCCACGCAGGTGGGGTAACGACCAGCCCGGCGCTGGGCGCTGATTACCGCGCCCAGCGCGGGGGCTCATACGCAGGGGAGGAGTCAGGAGCAATGATTCGAAATGAGGATGTCGAGGATGCGGGCGGCAGGGAAGCCCGTGGTGAGCCGGAGGGGCCCGGTGAACTCGGTAGTTGCCGGGCCCACGCGTCCGGGAATGCCCTGCCCCTGAGTCGTTTTCCGCTGGTTCACACGCGTTCGATGGAGGAGGCGTTGAGCATTCAGTCCAGCATCAATGCTTCCCTCATGCACGCCGAGCGGCTCGACCGTCGCGCGCCCTTCGAGTGGCACGCGAATGGCTTCATGATGGGCAGCCTGGGCATCACCGTCGGCCGATACCGGGCGGGGGTCCGCTGTTTTACGGAGTGCCTCTCAGGAGGATACTCGCTGAGTTTCTCGCTGAAGGGCGGGGCCCAGGCCAAGCAGCACACGCAGTCGGTCTGCATGGAACCGGGCCGCACGGCGGCGGTGTGCTCACCCTCGCTGCCCGGCGATGTCTCGCTGCAGTCCGACTACTGCGGCATCCAAGTCGTCGTGCCCACGACGGTTGTCGAGGGCACGCTCGATGCGCTCACGGGAGTGGCGCGCGACACGCCACTCCGCTTCGATGTCGGCGTCAACCTCGACCACTCCGCGTCGTTGTCGGTGTGGCGGCTCGTCGAGTTCATGGTCGCGGAGGCCGATCGCGAGGGGTGCGCACTGCAGGCTCCCCTGGTTCAGGCGAAGCTCGAGGAAGCATTCGTCGGCTCGCTGTTGCTTGGGTTTTCGCACAACTATTCACGGCTGTTGCAGCGCCCAGCGCAGAAGCTCGAGCCCGTGCACCTGCGTCGCGCCGAGGAGTATATCGCGGCCAACGCTCACCTACCGATCACGATAGCCAATCTGGCGGCGACAGCCGGCGCCAGCGCCGGCTCTCTTTTTGCGGCCTTTCGCGCGCATCGTGGTTGTACCCCCATGGAGTTCTTGCGCGCGCGGCGCTTCGAGCTTGCAAGGTCACGGCTGCTGGCCTCGCCGGTGACGAGCGTCGCCGAAGCCGCGCTGGCATGTGGCTTCGAACATCTGGGTCGTTTCAGCGTCGGCTACCGCAAGCGCTTCGGCGAAAGCCCGAGACAGACCTTGCAACGGGCACGGGCGGCACCATCGCGTTAACGTGGCGCCCTTGAAGCAATCGGATTGCCGTGCCTCGAGCCGCGGATAGACGCGGTCTGCGCAGAGGGTAGATTCTCTGCTGGGGCTGGCCGCTGGCTAGCGCCTCATCACGTCGGCAGGCGACGCCGAAAGCGGGTAGTCACGAAGTGATACGTCGGAGCGCGCGCGCCCGTAGCCTCGTCACGTCCTCTGGCTAGCACCCAGGCGAATGACTCCCCCCGTCTTGTCATCGGCTGACATCGGGGCACCCGACCGAGTCGTCGGCTACCGGCACGGGCGCGTCGGGCGTGACGCCTCTCGGGCGCCTCCCGGCGAGCTCGAGGGGAGAGATTCCCATAGACGGTCCGCGCGCCGAGTCTCCCGTGGGCGGGAACGCCAGGCCCTCACGTCGAGCAAGCGTCACGTCGAGGGAAGGCTCGACCCTCCCGGCAGCCCGCGGCGCTGATCGTTTGCCAGCGGAGCGAAGCTCAGCGCGTTGGCGAGGCCGATCACGAGAGCCGGCACGAGCAGGGTCAGGTAGGCGAGCTTGGCGCACAGGGCTGCTGCAACCGCCGCACCCACGGCGTAGCTCGCGATCTTGCCGGCGCGCAGCGCGGCGTGCCGGCGCGCCAGCTCTCGGCTCGCGCCGTCTGCCACGAGCAGGTCTGCCAGGTGGACCCCGAGATCGGTGGCCGGGCCCGTCAGGTGCGTGGTGCGCACCAGCTGACCCGTGCTCGTCGCCACCGCGGCGTTCTGCAGGCCCATCGCGAAGCCGAGCGCGCACAGGTGGAGAAAATCGCCCAGCTCGTCGACCCCTCCGCCGAAGGGGCCGAGCCAGCCCGCGTGCCCCATCAGCGCGACGAGCGCGACGATGGCAGCCGCCGCCCACAGCGGCAGCGCGAACGGCGGGCGCTTGCCCCGATGGAAGCTGCCGTGCAGCAGCACGCCCGCCGCGAAGGCACCCGCGATGAAACAGGCCAGCACCAGCGCGAAGTCGAGCATCAGCTTCAGATGGACCACCTCGGCGCCGATGCGCGTCACCGTGCCGGTGACGTGCGTCACATAGCGGCTGCACGCCAGCATGCTGGTGGCGTTCACCGCGCCGGCGGCGAAGCAGAGCATCAGCCAGCTCGGCACATGTCGAAGCGAGAACACACTGTCGGGTTTATGCAAGGTCAACATGAACGATGGCCTCCACGGTCGTGTCGAGGTGCCACGACCAAACCCGTCGTGCACCCGTTCGCCGGGTGAAACTAAATTTCGGTCTCGCGCTGTCAAGCCCAGCTGCTGCCGCGAAAGGCGCGGCACACCCGCGAGCGGCGGCTCGACGTGACGAGGGCGACCAGGCGGCAGCCGCGCCCCGCGGCATGAAGGAAGAAGCGCCGGTCACGGCCCTCGCCGCTGCGCCAGCGCGGGTCAGTGGGTATCGGCGCGGGAAGGCCCCCGTCGGCCGCTCGCGAGCGGGGATGGGCGCTCGCCGCGTGCCACCCGCCACGCGCGAAAGGTGGTCGCGGCGGCAGGGCCCCTCCGACGCCGCGTCCTACATCCTCCTTTACCGGCGTCAGCGGGCGCGGCGCCGCGCAGGCGATCCGGCGCCCTCGGGGCAGGTCCAGGCGGTCCGGCATCGAGATTGAACTTCAGGTGCGGCGCTCCCGGACTTCGAGTTGGCTTGGAGCGCGAATTTTCCGTGTGCTCGGCCGTGGACCACGCGCCCAGGTGCGGATGGCGCGCCCATGAATCATTCGGGCGGCGCGTATCCCGCGGGCGCCAGGTGCCCCGACGCGAGGGCCTCGTCGCGCACGGGTTTGGCGCCGCATGGCCCCTGCCGCGCGAATAGTGACTGCCCCACGGGAAGGCCCCAAACCCCGCTGAACCGCTCGGGGCGGTTCTCGCCGGTAGTCGGGAGACAGGGCCGCCCCGGGGGCGCTTCGCGCGGCGGGACCGAAGGTTCTGCCCTCGTCGCGCATCGAAGGAAGGTATGGTCCCGCCCCGATGCGAACGATCTGGGTCGAAGGTGTGACGAGGGGCGCGGTGACATGCCGCGCCGTGACATGCGGCGCTGCAACATGGGGAGCAGCGGCGCTCATGGGTCTATCCCTGTGGGGGTGCGCGCCGCGCGCCGCCGATGCTGCCGCGGAGGCGCCTCAGACGCCTCAGGCGCCCTCTCTGTCACGCAAGTATGAGAGCCTATTCCCGATCGGGGCCGCGGTCGACGCTGGCGCGCGGACGACGCATGCGCCGCTCTTGGTGCAGCACTTCAACAGCGTCACCGCCGAGAACGAGATGAAGTTCGAGTCGCTGGAGCCGACGGAGGGGAAGTTCGACTACACGAACGGCGATGCGCTGGTGGAGTTTGCGAAGGCGAACGGGATGAAGGTGCGCGGCCACACGCTCGTGTGGCACCGGCAAACGCCCGACTGGGTGTTTCAGGACGCGGCGGGCGCGCTGGTCTCGCGTGAGGTGCTGCTGGCTCGTTTGAAGAACCACATCGACCAGGTGGTGGGGCACTACAAGGGCAGCGTCTACGCCTGGGACGTGGTGAACGAGTCCATCATGGACGACGGCAAGTACCGCACGAACGAGGAGGCCGAGGCCGACCAGCGCAGCCGCTGGCACGCCATCCTCGGCACCGACTACATCGCCAAGGCGTTCGAGTACGCGCACGCGGCCGACCCCGAGGCGAAGCTCTACTACAACGAGTATCGCAACTATATCCCGGCGAAGCGCCAGGCCGTGTATCAGATGCTCAAAGAGCTGCTCGCGCAGGGCGTGCCGATCCATGGCGTCGGGCTGCAGTGCCACCTGAACACCGAGCCGTCGACAGACCCCAGCCACCACGGCTTCCATCAGACGATCCCCGAGCTGGAGGCGACCATCGAGCTGTATGCATCGCTCGGGCTCGACGTGCAGGTCACCGAGCTCGACATGTCGATCTACGTGCCGGGCGTCAAATACACGCCCGACATGTTCTACACGGTGGAGACGTTCGGCGACGAGCTGAAGCAGAAGCAGGCCGAGCGCTACGCGGCTTTCTTCGAGCTGTTCCGGAAGCACGCCAAGGTGATCACGGGGGTGACGTTCTGGGGCATCGCCGACGACAACACGTGGCTCTCGGAGTTTAGCTCGGGCCGGAAGGACTTCCCGCTGCTGTTTGACGTGAACCACCAGCCCAAGCCGGCGCTCGATCGGGTGATGGCGTTCTGATCGGAAGCCCTCCGGGGCGATCCGGTACGCGGGCGTAGTGGGGCGCCCGCGGGCTCAGGCGCCGATGCCGGCCGCCTCTTGCGGGCGCTCGACGAGGCCATGACGACGCCCGATGCGTCCGAGCACATCCACCGCGTAGTCGAGATCTTCCGGCGTGTGGCGCGCGTTGACCATCAAGCGCAGCGCGCACGCCGGCCGCGCGACGGCGGAGTTCGACACGGCCGACTTCGGCGCTGTCGCGGTCGAGTCGGCTGAGGTCGAGGCAGCTGAGGTCGAGGCGGCCGAAGTCGGGACAGCTGAGTTCATCGCCCCCGCGCTCGATGCCCCCGAGCTCGGAGCGGGGCTCGATGCCGACCTCGGGGCGGTCGGGTAGATCACGGTTCCGCATTTGATGCCCGCGTCGAACAGCTCGCGGCTCACCTTCCAGAGCAGCGCCTGGGACTCGATCGGCAACGCCACGATGGGGCTGTCGGGCTGCGGGACGGCGAAGCCCACGCTGCGCAGGCCGTCGCCGAGCAGGCGCGCGTTGTCCCAGAGCCGGGCGCGGTGCTCGGGCTCGGCTCGGATCAGGTCGAGAGCGACCCGCGCCCCCGCGCAGATCGGCGCCGGCAGCGCGGTGCTGAGCGCGCCGCTCGGGGCGAACCAGCGCAGGTAGTCGACGAGCTCGCGGCTGCCGCACACGTAACCGCCGAGCGAGCCCAGCGCCTTGCTGAGCGTGCCCATCAACACGTCGACGGAGCCCTGCATGCCGAACGCTTCCTCGAGCCCGCCTCCGCTCGGGCCGAGCACGCCCACGCCGTGCGCGTCGTCGACCATCAGCCGCGCGCCGCGCTCGCGGCACACGGCGACCAGCGCCGGCAGCGGCGCCACGCGCCCGTGCATGCCGAACAGGCCGTCTGTCACCACCAGCTTGCCGCGACAGCCCGCCTTCTCGGCGCGCCGCAACACCTGGTCGAGCGACGCTGGATCGGCGTGCGAGAACAGCTTGATGAACCCCGCCCCCGAGGCCTTGCTGCCCTCGTGCAGGCTGGCGTGCGCATCGCTGTCGCGCACCACCGCGTCTCTCGCGCGCACCAGCGCGCGGAGGGTGCCCGCGCCGGCGGCGAACCCGCTCGGAAAGACGACCGCGTCAGCGCGGCCGTGAAACTCGGCCAGCCCGAGCTCGAGCTCGCGGAGGTAACGGTTCGTGCCGCTCGAGAGCGGCGCGCTCGGCGTGCCGTAGCCCACCTTCCGCGTCGCCAACTCGACCGCCTCGAGCACGCGCGGGTGGAGGTGCAGACCCAGGTAGCTGTTCGAGTCGAAGCACACGAACTCGCGCTCTACGCCGTGGATGCCGTCGGCGACGGCCACGCGCGCGTCGACCGGGCCCGTCAGCGTCAGCTGGTAGAAGCGCTGATACAGCTGCTGGTCGCGCATGCTGCCGACCCAGCGCTGAAAGTCGCGACATTTGCCGAACAGGTCGGCGTGCTCGGCAGCGTGCAGCTCATCGACCGCCATCTCCGTCGCATCGATGCGATCGAGCAGCGCCTGAGCCGAAGCAAACCGCTCGCTTCGGTGCGAACGCGGGGCATCTGTGGGCCGGGGCTCGGCTTCATCCACTGATGTGGCCACAGCACCGGAACCTGCACCGGAACCTGCGCGCTCCGGTCGGTCGACAAAGGTACGCATTCCCCGCTCCTCCGTTCCGTCATGAAAGCGGTTCCCCCATGAAAGCAGTTCTCTCATGAAAGCAGCCCTCACGGACCCAGCTTTCGCGAGGACGGCCGCTCGAGCCTTCGTCTTAACAAACACGATGCGACGGATCAACTCGCGGCACGCCGACACCACGTCGCTGGATGACGGAATGCGGGCGCACTCGAGACGACGAAGCCTTTCTGCTCCGATCGGCGCACCGCTCCAAACATCCGTCCGTTCGAGCGCCGCACATCGGAACGGATCCGAAACATGAAGCGACGTCGTTCGACACAGGCGTTCATCTGCTCGGCGCATCCGCGCTTCGAACGCTGCCGTTGGTGCGAGCGCCCATGCGCTTCACCCACTGGGGTGAAACGGCTCGTCGGACTCTTCAAATGCGTCGAGCCCGCCGCGACGACATCACGCCAATCCCTACACCGGAGTCGCGCGGTGCTCGAGCGACGCTCGCTCCACGGGGTGCCGTGTCTCGCCACCGGTTCGCGCCGAGCTTCTTCATGCCAGGGGCGCAGACGAGCGAGTGTCGCAGAAAAGGCCCCGCTCGGGCGACGGCAGACGCCCCGGCCGGCTGCGCCCGTCACCGGGGCTGACCCCTTGTCGGCTTTGCCACGTCGCTCGGCCTTGGCGGATCACTTGCCAGGTCGGACCGTCGTCGCACGTATCACCGTGCAACTGTCAAGGCTGCCCAACCGGCGACGACCGTCGCCATCGATGTCACTGCCGGCTGACGCCTCGCCGTCGCTCCGGCCTCCCCACGCGTTCGCCGAGCTGCGTCGATGCGGCGGCGTCCGCCAACCGGCGGTAGCGGCAGAGCGTCCGCCCCCCGCAGCGGGCGGCAATCCGCCGTCCTATTCAACGCTGCGCTTCTCGAGTAGTGTCGGCGAGCGCCGAGCACGCGCGCTTCGGAACGAGGAGAGCGGTATGCAATCGATGGATGGGCCCAGCAACGACACCTCTGCAGCGCCAGCCGCGCCGGTCCCGGCTCGGTCGCGCTGCTCGCGCGCGCGAGGCGCCCGCCGCGGGGCGCGAGCCATGGCCGTCGTGGGGCTCGGGTGCGTGGGGTTCCTGGCAGGGCTCGCCGCCTGTGCCGATGCCGAGCCGCCCGCTCGCCCAGCGGCGCCCGTCGATCGAGCGGCATCGGCGCCGCAACCCGCGCTCGACACGGCTTCGCCCGACACGGCCTGGCTCGTGAACGTCGCGGGCGCTCGCCGCGAGACTGCCGGCCCGGTGCAGTGCCCGCGGCATGTCCCCGAGGCGCTCAATCCCCCGGCAGACACCACGCTCGAGCTCGCCTGGCCCGCCAGCGGCGTGCAAATCTACGCCTGCACGCAGGCGAAGCCGGGCGAGGCTCCAGGCTGGGCGCTCGAGGGGCCACACGCCGTGCTCACGGCGGGCAGAGCCGTGGCGGCCATCCACTTCGCGGGGCCCTCGTGGCAGGGCCTCGACGGCAGCTCGGTGAAGGGCGCGCGCCTGGCTTCGGCAGACGCGCCCGATGCGAGCGCCGTGCCCTGGCTGTTGATGTCGGCCGCGCCGAGCGGCGCTGGCACCTTCGCTCGGACGACGCACATCCAGCGGCTCGAAACGTCGGGCGGCAAGGCGCCGGCGAGCGGCTGCGACGCGGCGCACCTCGGCGCGAAGGCGCTCGTTCCCTACCAGGCCAACTACTACTTCTATCGCACGGCGAGCAGCGGCGAGGCCATCCACCAGTGCCGCTCCGAACGAGGCAAAGCCGCCAAACCTTGACGTCGTTCGCCGAGCAGCACGGCGCTGGCATTTTTCACGCAGCGGCTTCTCACGCAGCCACTTGTCGCGCAGCCACTTGTCGCGCAGCCCCCTCTCACCCAGCCGTCGACCGTTCCGGGTCGCCGAGGTCGCGCTCGTCACCGCGGCCCGATCCACGTGTGCCACCAGCGAAACCGGCTGCGCCTTGCACGCGCGTGAGGCGCGAGGTCATACTCGCGAGATGATGCAGCGCGCGCGCCGGGCCTCGACAGGCGTGCGCGGAGTAGCGCGACATGGGTCCATGTTCGCTGCATTTTTCTCGGTCGCGCTCCTGGGCACGCTCGTTTCGATCGCGCAGGCGAAACAGGGCGAATCCACGGCTCAGGGCGACGAGGCGCCGATCTCGCCGGCGACGCCATCGGCCGTGACGCCATCGCCCGCGACGCCATCGCCCGCGAGCGCACCGCCTGCCGGCGCCCCAACCGGAAGCGCACCGCCTGCCGGCGCCCCAACCGGAAGCGCACCGCCTGGAAGCGCCCCAACCGGAAGCGCACCGCCTGGAAGCGCGCCGCCAGCGTCGACCGCGAGCGCCCCGCCCACGGCCAGCTCGTGGCTCACGAGCAGCGAGCCGACGCTCCCCGTCTCACCGAACGTCTCACCACCGATCGTGGTGTGGAATGTGCCCCCGGGTTGCCCCGATGCGCGCAGCGTCGAGGCGCGCGCGCGCAACCTGGCTGGCGCTGATGCGGCCACCTGGGCCAATACGGGCAGCGTCCGCGGCCGCATCGCATCCGACGCAGGGGGCTGGGTGCTCTCGCTGGAGATCGAGCGGGCGACCGCCGACGAGCCCGGCAGGCCATCGAACAGCGGATCCAGCAGCGAATCCAGCGCTGAATCCACCGAGGCATACGCCGCCGCCGGGTCGCCCTCGGGCAGCTTCACGCCGGCGCGCGTCTTCCGTGCGCGCGACTGCGGAGAGCTCGTCGAGGCCGCCGCCGTCGCGATCGCGCTGGCGCTGGGCGGTGCCGACGCCGAAGCGCCGCCGCCGCCGGAGGCGCCGCCCGTCCCGAGCCCGCCCGCCCCGCCCGCGCCCGAGCATGACGCGCCGAGCGGCACGGGCAGCTCGCTGGCTTCACGGCTCGAATCCATCGGTGCGGTCGCGCGCGCCGAGGCCCTGGTCGACACCGAGAGCCTCGGGGGCCTCGCGCTGGGAGCCGGCGCCGAGCTCGGCGTGCAGTGGGCCGCGCTCGGGCTGCGCGCGTATGGCGTGGGGTTGCCGTCGCGGCAGATTCAGCTGGCACGCGAGCAGTACGTCGAGCTGTCGTTGTGGGCAGCGGGGCTGCGCGGTTGCTATCGAGCGAGCGACGGCCTTCCGCTGATCGATGTGTGTGCGGGTGGCGAAGTGGGTGCATTCGGGGCCGCCGGCAGGGGCCTCATCGACTCGAAGGTGCGGCGCGACGTCTGGAGCGCGACGACGTGGGGCGCTTGGTTTGGCCTCGAGCTGACCGACCATCTCCAGGCCGGTACGCGCCTCGAGGCCGTGGTGCCGCTGTCCCGCGAGCGTTACTTCGTGAACCGCGGCGACCTGGTGCACGAGATGGCCGGCGCCTCGCTGCGGCTGTCGCTGTCGCTCGGTGGCACGCTCGGATCACATTGACGTCTCGCGGACATGGAGGGGCCATGGGAGACCGTCGCGGAGCCCGGCCCGATGCACCCGCCCCGAGGCAAGTGGGAACTATTTTCGACTCGCGATCACCAATCGCGACGAGTCCGAACACAGATGAAGAAGGGCCGTCGCAGGGGCCCCGGGATGCTTCGGCCTCGCATGTATACGCGAAAAATCCTTTCCACCGGCACCAGCTGATGCGAGACGCTTCCGAACCCATCCGGGCGCCGGCGGAGCGCGATTTCGCGGGTGAGAGCACGCTCCAGCTCGAGTCAGCCGATTTCGAGCAGCTGTATCAGCTCTATTTCGGCTTCACCTGGCGTGTGCTCGGGCACCTCGGCGTCAAGCCGCATGCCATCGACGATGCCGTGCAAGAGGTGTGGATCGTGGTGCATCGGCGCTTGCCGAGCTTCGCGGGTCGTTCGGCCCTGAAGACGTGGCTGTTCGGCGTCGCGCTGAACGTGGCCCGCAATCAGCGGCGCGCCGACGATCGGCGCAGCAAGAACCTGCCCGACGGTCCGCTCGGTGGCACCCCGCTCGATCCGGAGTCGATCCACGAGGCCAACGAGGCTTGGGAGCGCGTTCAGCGGTTTCTGGCCACCCTCGACGAGCAGCCTCGCGCCATCTTCGTCTGCAACTTGCTCGAGAACCTCTCGGCGCTGCAGACGGCCGAGGCCACCGGCGTGGACGTGGCGACCGTGTACAAGCGCGTGCGTTCACTGCGCCATGCGTTCAAGGTCTGGCTCGCGCGCGAGCTCGGCAACGACGAGGTCACTCTGCCGTGATTCGCTTCGGCTCGCGCGATGGCACGCCGAATGGCCCGCGGAATGGCGCCGGCATCGACGACCTCGTCGAGCGCACGCTGTCGCGCGCGCGCATGGCGCGCGAGCCGAGCATCGTCGACAAAGAGCGCGTACTCACGGCGCTGCGCGACTACATGGATGATCCGACGGGCGCGGCGCCGCACGAAGACGGCGCGGCGAGCGGCGTGCGCCAGATCACGCAAGACATGGCGCGGCCCGTCGCGTCGCAATGGGGGCAGGCCGTCCTGTCCGCCTCCGGGCGTTGGGTGCGGCCGTGGACGTGGGTGCGGCCCTCGGTCTTGGTGCGGTCCTCATCCGTATCGCGGCCCTGGTCGAAGGCGGTCCCGTCATCGCTGGCGAAGCTCACGCTGCAGAAGCTGGTGTGGGTGGGGGCGTTCACGGGCGGCCTCGGGTTCTGGCTCGGCTCGCAGCCAGAGCCGGTGGCGCTCGTCACGCCCGCTGCCGTTTCTCCCGCAGCCGTTTCTGCCCCAGCCGTCACTCCCGCTGTCGTCGCGCGAGCGGCGGCCTCCTCCGAGAGCGTGCACGAGGTGGGCACGCAGTCATTCGCGCCTTTGTTCGCGCCGAACGACACCCTCGCGAGCCCTCCGCTCGTCGCGCCCTCGGAGCCGCCACAGTCCGCGCCGACCCAACCCACTCCGCCCGCGGCCAAACCCAGCCCTGTCGGCGTCGCCGCGAGCCCCACGCCGTTACACCCGCTGCCGCGACCGCCCGCGACCGCTCCCGAAGCTGCGCCGCCAGTGCCGGAACCCGCGGAGATGCTGGAACCCGCCGCGCCCGCCGCGCTCGAGCCCTCGGCGATCGCGCCGGCACCTGCGCCGCCAGCTCCTCGCCCACCGCCGAGCGCGGCCCCCGTCGCCGCGCCCAGCGCGCCCTCCGGCGCGAGCGTGAGCCCGTCCGCGCCATCCGCGTCATCCCCCAGCCCGGGTGACGCGGGCTTCCTCGAGGCCGTCCGCATCGTCCAGCGCGCGCAGCGTTCGCTCGAGCGCAGCGCCCCGCACACCGCGCTCCTGCTGCTCGACGATCTCGACGCGCGCTTCCCCGCAGCGCTGCTCAACGAAGAGCGACTCGCGACCCGCGTGCTGGCGTTCTGCGCGATCGGCGCCTCGGCTCGCGCCCGGCGGGCTGCGGCCGAGCTCGAGCTGCGAAACCCGAGCTCGATCTACGCCGCTCGCATCGCCCAGAGCTGCGCCGGCTCTGGCACGCCGTCCGCGCCGAGGCGCTGACGCTCGCCCGTCCCGGATCGGGGGCGGCCGCCCATCTCTTTGCCCATGCTCCCGCACCGCTCGACCCAGCCCTCGCCCGCGCAGCCCTCACGCGCCCTGGCGTTCGCCCTCGTGGCCGCGCTCGGCGCCTGTGGCGACGGCGAGGCGCACCAGCTCGGCTCGATCCGCGCGGGCTTCGAGCCCAGCGAGGCCTTCTTCGAGAACGACGCCCGCTTCCTCGGGCGCTGGCTGGGCCAGGCGAGCGAGCCCCTCGCCTTCGGCGTCGAATTCGACGAAGAGGCGCCGATCTACGCCTTCCCCTCGGGGTCGTCGCGCATCGAGCTGACCCTCGTGGCTCGCACCGCCAGGAGCGGCCGCATCATCATCGACGGCGCGCTCACGTTCGGCGACGGAGAGCCGCCTCCTCCCGCCACCGACGCCAAGAGCGGGTACCCCGTGGGCTTCGACTACGACGAGTTCCTGAGCTACGGCACCGGCAGCGACGGCGAGGCCCGCAATTACCAGGGCATGCTGCCGCCGCTCGAGGGGGTCGACTACCCGCTCGACACCAACTTCGTCGAGGAAGGCGTGCCCGATGGTGTGCTGCAGGCCAGCTATGATCCGGCGGGCTTCCTCGACCCGTGGTGCGCGCTACAACCACCTCATCCTCGCGACGACGGCACGTTCAGCGTGCTGCCTGACGCGCCGGGCGGCATCGAGGTGATGGCCGATGGAACCAACCGGCCTTGCTCGGGATTCGGTCCCAACGATCTGAGCGAGTGCCCCGAAGACATGGCCGAGCTCCCGCGCGATGAATACATCGCCACCTATCGGGCCTGCTCGAAGCCCGGCGTGGCCATCTACCAGATGAGCTGTGACCGGATGTACCTCAGCCGCTTCTGCAGCTGCGACGCCGGTGGCTGTCGTGGCACGCCGCCGCTCGAGCGCGCGCGGCTGCTCTTGCGCGCGCGCCGCGAGTCGCTCATCGGCGCGTTCGAGGGCGCCCGGTTTCTCAACGCGCGCGGCCTGCCCGGCCCGCTCGGAGAGGTGCGCTTCGTGCGCGCCAATCGCTGATCCTTCCGCGTTTTTGGCCTTACCCCGTGCTCGGGGTCGCCTGGGGCGGCACCGGTCCTCTCTCGTCACCGCTCATGACATCGGGGAGGCCGGTGCCGCCGGGCATTCTCGATCCGCGCCGAACGCTCCGCATTTGCGGCCACTCCCGCGGATCGAATCAGGCCGGCTGCTTTTTTTTGCGGTCAGACCGCACGATCGGGACGGGGCATGAAAGCCCGCGGGCGAGCACAGACCCGTTTGGGTTCGCGGGCTTCGCCGCTCTCCCAAACTGGAACAGCTAACGACGCGCTGCGTGTGGCACCGGTGATACAGATGCAATATACCGACGGGCAATGCTCAGTGAGGTGTGTCCGTGACCGACGAGTGGAATCCCGACGCGTGGGGCGTGGCGCAGAGCCCGGTTGTGCCGAGCGTTCAGCCCCCGCCGGACACGACCACGAGCACGGCCCTGGCCCAAGCCGCGCAGGCGGCGCCCAGCGCGGCGAGCCAGCAGCCCAATGGCATCTCCAACCTGCACGAGGAGACCACGCTGAGCGAGCTGAGCGCGCCGAGCGCACCGGTCACACCCGGCTTCGAGCTGCGGCGCGTGCAGACACCGAGCGGCATCCAGCGCGCCAGTCAGTTCGGTGAGGGCTCACGCATCGGCGGCTACCTGCTGCGTCAGTGCATCGGCCAGGGTGGCATGGCGCGTGTCTACCGCGCCGAGCACGAAGGCCTGCAGCGGCAGGTGGCCGTGAAGGTGCTGCTCGAGGCGCCCGGGGCCGACGGCCACGAGCGCTTCCTGCGCGAGGCGCGCATCGCGGCGGCGATCAAGCACCGCAACGTCGTCAACATCTTCGACGTGGGCGTCGATCGCGGCATGCCCTACCTGGTGATGGAGCTGCTCGAAGGCGCCGATCTCGACACCTTCATGGGCGGCAAGAACCGGCTCGACGAGGCCACCACGATGGACATCATCGTGCCGATCACGAGCGCGCTCAGCACCGTGCACGACGCCGGCATCGTCCACCGCGATCTGAAGCCGGGCAACATCTTCCTGGCGCGCGGCAGCAACGACGAGCTCGAGCCCCGCCTGCTCGACTTCGGCATCTCCAAGTCCGCCGCCGAGCAGCTGCGGCTCACCACCACGCACGGCCCCGTCATGGGCACGCCCTTCTACATGTCACCCGAGGCCGCGTCGGGAGTCGAGATGACGCCGCTCTCCGATCAATACGCGCTCGGCGTCGTCTTGTACGAGTGCGTCACCGGCACGAACCCGTTCGCGTCGTCGAACAACTTCGCCGAGATCGTGCATCGTATCACCAACGCAGACTACGAGTCGGCGCTGGTCAAGAACCCGCAGCTCTCGCGGCGCATGGCGGCCATCATCGAGCGCGCGATGCAGCTCGACCCGGCGCGCCGCTTCCCTGATCTGCGCGCGATGGGGCGCGAGCTCTTGTTGCTGGCGGGCCAGCGCACGCGCGTCACCTGGCAGCTCAGCTTCAATGATCTCGGTCGCACCTCCGCCATCGAGCCGGTGCGCGCCGCGCTGCCCCCGCCTCCCCCGCGCAAGCGGAGGCGCTGGCTCACCGCGGCGCCGGCGCTCGCGCTGCTGCTGTTCGCGGGCGCGTGGGTCACGGGCTCGCTGCAGCGCTTGCCCGTGCCCGGCGGCGCGCGCCTGGGCGAACGCGCGAGCCTGGCCGACCTGCTGCCGCATCGCTCGGCAGACGCAGCGCAGCGGCCCCCAGGCAGCCCCGCGCTCACGCTGGCGCTGAAGCCCGACCCCGTGAGCGGCGAGGCGGCTGCCGCGCACCACGGCTCGCCAGCGGGCGCCGCGACCCCAGGAATGGACCTGCCGATCGCCAGCGCGCAGCCCGTCTCCGACAGCACGCCGTCGGACGCCGAGGCCTCCTCGACGGCGATGACCTCGACCGCTTCATCCTCCGCTCGAGTCACCTCCGGTGGTACCGCGAACACTCCGGTATCGAGCGCGTCCGTATCGAGCGCGGCCACTCGCGCCGTGAGCCAGGCGCTGCGGGGCGCACAGTCACGCCGCGGTAACAACGCCAGCACGTCACGCCGCACCGCCAAGCCGAGCAAGCCTGCGGAGAGCGCGTCGTCCGTGCCCGCCTCCGGCTACGAGCTCGGCACCAACAACGCGCCCATCCTCGATTAGCCCATCCGCGAGCGGCAGCGGCCGTCGCCTGGCGCCCGTTGCGACCCCAGGGCATTGCGCTCATCGCGCAAGCCGCCCCCCCATCTCGCCCGCGCAGCAACGCGAGGTTTCGACTGCTGCGACGCGACATCCACCGCGGCGAATCGCCAGAGACCTCGAGCCCGTTGAAGCCGTTCCACCGCCGTGAGATGGCGAGGGCGATGCCGCGGCCGCGCTCTCGTGTACTTTTCCAGGACCTCGCTCTCGCCATCGGCCTCGCCGTCGCGCCCGCGTGCACGCCGAGCGCCCCGCTGCAGAGCGCCGAGCCTCCGGCGACCGCCGCCGTCGCTGCAACGGCGCCGAGCCGCGAGCGCGCCACCCTCGACGCCGCGCACGAACGCGCCCGGGCGCTGGTGGCAGCGATGACGCTGGACGAGAAGCTCGCCGCGCTCGTGCACGTCTGGGACTGGACGGCGCGCAAGACACCCGAGGAGCTGTGTGCGGTGGTGCCCGCCGGAGCTGGCAGCTTCGAGCGCATCGGCCTGCACCGCGACCCGGCGGCGACGGCCAGCTTCGTGAACGCCCTGCGCGACTGCGTGACGGCGAAGAGCCGGCTGCACATTCCCCCGTTCTTCCTGGACGAAGGCGTGCACGGCCTGATGCAACAGGGCGCCACCTCGTTCCCGGTCGCGCTCGCGCTCGGCGCCAGCTTCAACCCCGAGCTCGTGCGCCGGGTCTTCTCCGTCGTGGCGCTCGAGGCGAGCTCGCGCGGCACGAGCTGGATCCTCGGCCCCAACCTCGATCTCGCGCGCGAGCCGCGCTGGGGCCGCGTCGACGAGATGTACGGCGAGGACCCGTATCACGTGGCGCGCCTCGGCGTCGCGGCCATCGCGGGCCTTCAGGGCGACGCGCGGCCCGTGCGCACCGGCCACGTGCTGGCGACGGCCAAGCACTTCGCGGCCCACAGCCAGCCCGAGTCGGGCGGCAACGGCGGGCCCGTCAACATCTCCGAGCGCGTGCTGCGCGGCGAGTTCTTCGTGCCCTTCGAGGCTGCGGTGCACGAGGCGGGCGTGGGCGCGGTGATGGCCGCCTACAACGAGATCGACGGCGTGCCGGGCCACATCAACTCCTGGCTGCTCGGCGGCGTGCTGCGCCAGGAGTGGGGCTTCGGCGGCATCGTCATCAGCGACGGCATGGGCGTCGAGCGCCTCGAGTCGGTGCATCGGGTGAGCACGAGCCGCCCCGAGTCGGCGCGCAAGGCGATCCTCGCCGGCATCGACTACGAGATCGGCAAGACCTTCCTCGAGCTCGTCGCCGAGGTCGAGGCCGAGCGCGTGCCCGTCTCCCGCATCGACGAGGCCGTGGAGCGCACGCTGGCCGCCAAGTTCGAGCTCGGCCTGTTCGATGGCAGCCAGCTCGACCCGGCGCGCGCCGCCGAGCTCAACAACGCCGAGCCGCACCGGGCGCTCGCGCTCGAGGCGGCCCGCCAGGGCGCGGTGCTGTTGAAGAACGACGGCGTGCTCCCGCTCGACCGCCAGAAGCTCCGGCGCATCGCCGTGGTCGGCCCCAACGCGGAGCGCGCGCACCTCGGCGGCTACAGCGTCGACCCCGGGCGCGGCGTCTCGCTGCTCGACGGCGTGCGCGCCGCTGCCGGCAAGGGCGTCGAGGTGCGCTACGCGCGCGGCTGCAACATCACCCGCGGCGACGACCTCACCTGGGAGGGCTTCTGGAAGGGCGGCAAGGTCGAGCTGCCCGATCCGAAGACAGAGCGCGGCCTCATCGACCAGGCGGTGGCCAGTGTGCGCGGCAGCGACGTGGCCATCGTCGCGATCGGAGAGAACGAGCTCACCTCGCGCGAGACGTGGGACAACCACCTCGGCGACCGCGACAGCCTGGCGCTGCTCGGCATGCAAGACCAGCTGGTCGCGGCCCTCGCGGCCACCGGCGTGCCCCTGGTGCTCGTCGTCATCAATGGCAGACCGCTCGAGATCGGCGCCGCCGTCGATCATTCGCGCGCCGCGCTCGAGGCCTTCTACCTGGGCCAGGAGGGCGGCACCGCGCTCGGCGAGATCTTGTTCGGCGACGTCGCCCCCTCCGGACACCTGCCGCTCACGCTGCCGCGGTCCGTCGGGCAGCTGCCGGTCTACTACTATCGCAAGCCCTCGGCGCGCGGCGACTACCTGTTCTCGGAGTCGAAGCCGCTGTTCCCCTTCGGCTGGGGCCTCACCTACACCACGTTCGCCCACTCCGACCTGCGCGTCGAGCCCGCCACCATCGCCCCGAACGAGCGCGCCCGCGTCACGCTCACGGTCACCAACACCGGCGGCCGCGCCGGCACCGATGTGGTGCAGCTCTACGTCGGCGCCGAGACCTCCAGCGTCACGCGCCCCATCCGGCTCGCGCGCGGCTTCGAGCGCGTGTCGCTCGCTCCGGGCGAAGCGAAGCCCGTCAGCTTCGAGATCGGCCCCGACGATCTCGAGCTCTGGAACCTGGAGATGAAGCGCGAAGTCGAGCCCGGCCGTTACGTGCTCGAGGTCGGCTCGAACGCCGCCGAGCTCGCCCGCGCCACGCTCGACGTGGTTGGCCGCGACGGGGCCGCCCGCTAGCGCTCCGCGGTGGAGCGCGACGTGCCGATGAGATAGCTGACCACCAGATCCGTCAGCTCTTCGACGAGGGCCGCGTCGTCGAGCCCGGCCGGCGCCACCAGCAGGCGCGCGAGCATGGTGGCGCGCACCGAGTTGTAGATCACGAAGGCTGCCACATCGACGTTCTGGCGACGGATCGGCAGCCCGCCGTTGGCGAGGAACACGCGGATGGCCGACACCATGCGCAGATCGAACGCCTTTACCCGATCGGTGGGCGTCACCCGCAGCCCCTCGACGACGAGCAGCCGATGCAGCGCCGGGCACGCGGCGTACAGCTCGAGCAAACCCTGGATCACCCGCCGCGCGATCTGCTCGGGCGGCCCCGCCGCGTCAGCCAGCACGCGCAGCATGAACTCGGTGGCGCGCTCGAACTCACGGTCTTGCAGAGCGTCGAGGATCGAGTCGCGGTTGCCGAAGTATTGATACAGCGTGCCCACGCTCACGCCCGCCACCTCGGCGATGCGCGTCGTGGTCGCCGCGTCGGCCCCTTCCCGATCCATAATCCGAACGGCCGCGTCGAGGATGGTGCTCACCGTCGCCCTCGAACGCGACTGCCGCGGCGGATTTCGTGCTGCTTTGCTAGCGGCGCGCCGGCTCATGACAAACCCGAAAGGGATGCGAATTGCGCTGCCGCCGCGGCGACGGCACGATCTTCGACGCCAGCCTCTCGAGCGCGCCGCGCTCGGAGAGCACACACTCGAACGAGCGAGCCGGCGCACCACGCGTGACGCCGCAACAACGAGGACGCCATGTTGCCAAGGTACACGTCGGACTATCGCACACTCTTCTGGGCTTTGGTGTTGTTTCCCGTCATCCCCGCGCTCGGCTACGCATGGCCGAGCGCGCTATCGTGGCTCATTCCTCTCGCGCTCTACACGAGCTACTGCGCGGGCGTGCTCACGCACAACCACGTGCACGTGCCCGTGTTTCGCTCGCGCCGCGCCAACTCGCTGTTCTCCGTGTGGCTCTCGATCTTCTACGGCTGCCCCATCGCCGTCTGGATACCGACACACCTCGAGAACCACCACCGCTTCCTCGACGGCCCGGAAGACGTCACGCGCACGAGCCGCCGCTCGGTGAAACACGACGCCTGGCAAGCGCTCGTCTACACGGCGGCGTGCGCCAGCTGGCAGCGCCCCCTGATCGCGAGCTACGTGCGCCGCGCCTACGCGCGCCGCGGCCAGCACTGGGCCGCGCTGCGCGATCAGACCCTCGCCCTCGGCATCGCCCACGCCGCCATGCTCGCGCTCGCGATCGAGCTGCACGGCCCCTGGCGCGGCACGCTCACCTACGCGCTGGTCTTCGGCCTGCCCGCGGCCCTCGCGCCCACCTTCATGCTCTTTACCAACTACATCCAGCACGTCCACTGCGACCCCACCTCCGAGCACGACCACTCGCGCAACTTCGTGAGCCGCCTCGTCAACTGGTTCGTCTTCGACGCCGGCTACCACACGGTGCACCACGACCGCCCGAGCGTCCACTGGAGCCACTACGCCGACCTCCACGCGAAGCGCGCCGCCCGCATCCACCCGAGCCTGAACTCCCACTCGGTGCTCAGCTTCTGCGTCACCAACTACCTGCTCGGTTCGTTCCTACCGCGCTTCCGCACCCAGCCCCTCCGAGAGCGCGAGCCGATCACGCGCCCCGCAGCAAACCCAAACCTCGCATCCAACACCCAGCCCGAAGCCGCCGCGATGATGCCTCTCTAGCTGCCCCAACTCGTTCGCGCCGGCGCAGCGCCAGCGCTCCCGGTCTTCCCCAAGGGCGTGCTCGCGCGCGCCGTCCACCCGAACCAACGAGGCGCCCTCCGCCCCCGCGCGCGCTGCGCGCGCCCGGGGAAGACGAACACTGTCCACAGCGGGCCCACGGCTGCAGTCGCCCGACCACGCGCACCGCTCCGGCGGCGCACATCGGCGCACGCTGCGTGCGAGGACGACGATCTCAGCGCGGTGAGACGGCGACCCAAACGTGGGCCACGCCTTCGAGCAGTTGGAGCGGCCCGCACTCGACCCAACACCGCGCCCCTCGGACGACGCACGTCACTCGGCGCACGCTGCGCCCAACACGCCGCACGACGCGCGACGCACGCCGCACCTCACTCGGCGCACGCTGCGCCCAACACGACGCACGACGCACCCAACGCGGTGAGAGCGTGACCCAACGTTGGGCGCACGACGGCCTACTCTCCCAAAGCTCGCTCGCGCCACCGGTGGCAGGCGCTCATCTGTTGCGCTCGAGGTTCGGCGCCATGCGCATCACGATCATTCGCGCCAAAGCCGTCCCGCGCAGGGCCTCCGCTGCGCGCTACGCTCACCCGCGCCACTCTCACCCTCGTCCGCTGGTGAGAGCGCTGCCGGTGAGAGCGCGACCCAACGTGGGTCGCACGACGGCTACTCTCCCAAAGCCGCTCGCGCTCCCCGTCGTTCGGTACTCGTCGACTTCGCTCTCCGCGACGCTCGGCCCCATGCGCGTGCGCGCATGCACGCGCAATCATTCGCGCCAAATCCTTCCCGCGCAGGGCCTCCGCTACGCTCACCCGCGCCACTCTCACCTCGTCCGCCAGGGAGAGCGCTGCCGGTGAGAGCGCGACCCAACGTGGGTCGCACGACGGCCGTCTTCGCTCTCCCGACGGCGGGCGCCTCGCGCACGCGGCTCGCGCACGCCACGACGAAGGCGCTCGCGAGCGAGGTGGCGCCAGCGCTCACCGGAACGTTCGAGCTGCGGCGTGGGCGCCTGGAGCTCAGGGCTTGCTGTCGTCGTCGTCGTCCAGACGCGGCGGCGGCTTGCTGCTCGAGAACTCTAGTATCGAGGGCGGCGCATCCGGCACCGGAGGCAGCAAATCCGCGAAGGCCGCGCCGTAAAGATCCCAGACGGTCACGAACAGCGCAGCGACGATGGGGCCCACGATGAAGCCGAGGGGGCCGAACAGCACGAGCCCGCCCAGCGTCGACAGCAGGATGATGAGATCGGGCAGCTCGGTGTCCTTCCCCACGAGCCAGGGCCGCAAGAAATTATCGACCGACCCCACCACGCCCGCGCACCAGATGAGCAGCCCGATGCACGCCCCCCACTGGCCGGCCACCGCGAGGTAAATGGTCACCGGGATCCACACGAGCGCGTGCCCGAGGCCGGGGATCGCCGAGAGGATCGCCATGATCGTGCCCCAGACGGCCGCGCCGCGGATGCCGACCACGGCGAAGGCCAGGCCGCCGAGCGCGCCCTGGATGGCGCCGATGATGATGGTGCCCTTGATGGTGGCGCGCGCGACGGACATGAAGCGCTCGATCATGCGCGTCTCGTCCTGCGGCGGGAGCGGCAAGTAGTAGAGCATCTTGTCGAGCGCCGTCTTGCCGTCCTTCAAGAAGAAGTACATGGCGTACAGCACCACGAACAGCATCAAGAGCGCGGTCGCCGTCTGCGTCGCCGCTGCCGTCACGAAGCTGACCGAGTGGCGGCCCACCTCGGATGCCAGCTCCGCGATCTTGGGCAGAATCTGCTCGCGATAGGGCTGGAGCACGTTGAGCTGGGGCACCCGCTCGAGCAGTCCGTCGATCTGGGTGAAGCGCCAGGCGTTGTTCTCGACCCAGGGGCGAGCGATCTGGCTCAACTGCACCACCTGCTCGGCGATCATCACCAGGAAGATCACGAACGGGATGATGACGACCAGCAGCACCCCGCCGACCGTCAGCGCAGCCGCCAGGCTGCGTCGGTAGCCGAGCCGCCGGGCGATGCGGCGATAGATCGGGTGGAAGATGCCCGTCAGGATCGCCGCCAGCAACAGCGCGAGCAGGAAGTCCCAGATCACCCAGACGAACAGCACGCTGGTCGCCAGCGCCAGCGCCAGGAGCGAGCCGCGCTGGATCCGCTGCGTGCGGTCGTTGGATTGATACATGCCCACCCCTTCTACACTCGCCCGGCAAATTCAGCCAGGCTGCCCCTCTGCCGCCGCGCGGCACGGGTCCGTGCCGCGCTCTGCGTCTGCACGGCGCGTGCACGGACGCCTCAGGCTGCCGAACGAGCGCGCTTCTTGGCGGGCCTCTTCGTTGCCCGCTGGCTGCCACCGGCGCGTTTCGTGGCACGCCCCGCTCGCGCGACCGCCGCCGGAGACGCACGCTTCGCCGCCTTCGCCGCGCGCGGCCCCGCCGCCTTCACCGCGCGCGGCCCCGCCGCCTTCGCACCGCCGCGCAGCCCTGCTGCCTTCGCAACGCCGCGCCCCGCCGCCTTCACCGCACCCCGTCCCGCCGCCGCCTTCACCGCCCTCGGCTTCGCGCTGCCGGGTGACGCGAGCTCCGCGCTGGCACCGAACGGCGGCAGCCCGGCGCTCAGACGCTTGGGCGCCTGGGCCCGATAGCTCTCGTCGATCCACTCCTCGAGCAGCTCCACGGGCACCCCGGCCCCGTCGGGAAACTCGGCCGTGACCCAGCCGCTCTTGCCGAGCCCATAGGCCGTCGGCGTCGTGAACGGCAACTCCAGCGCGGCATCGGCCGAGCGCGGCAGCTTGCACGACACCTTGAACGGCTCGCCGGCGATGCTCAGATACGCGAACGTCTTGTCGTTGACGGCGAGATCGAGGTGCCCGGGCCACGGGCTCTTGGTGTGCGCGCCCGGATAGCGCAACCCAAACTGCCGTAGCCGTTCCAGCGCTGACCCCCCCGGATCCTTGGTGCTGACCATGCGTCCTCCTTGGACGACACAGGGTAGCTCATCTCCGGCCGGATATCAGCCCGCGCTCGGCGCGAGCGCTCGCTCGCCGCAAAGGCGCGCGCGGCTGACAGACTCTAGACGAGCGCTGGCAAGTCCTGCGCGAGGCGCTGGCGCGCTCGAAACAACCGACTCATCACCGTGCCCACCGGCACGCCGAGCAGGCTCGCCGCGTCGGCGTAGCTGTAGTCTTCGAGGTCGACGAGGCAGATGACGCGCGCGAACGCCTCCGGCAGGCTCGCGATGGCGCGCTCGACGCTCGGGGTGAGGAACATCGAAGCGGGCGACGCCGTGGGCGCCTGCTGCGCGAGGCCGCACAGCTCGCCGCTCGCTCGCTGCCAGCTCTGCGCGCGGCGGCGGCGCGAGATGAACAGGTTACGGAGCACGGTGTAGAGCCAGGCGCGCAGGTGGCCTTCCGAGTCGAACCTCGCGCCGTTGCCGAGCGCGCGCAGCACCGTATCCTGCGCCAGATCTTGCGCCTCCGCCGGGTCGCGACACCAGCGGTAGGCGCGGCGCTCGAGCGACGGCAGCATCGCCACCAGCTCCGACTCCAGGCGCGCGACGGTCGGCCGCGTCTGGCTCTCCGGGCTCACCGCGTTGGCGGGGGCCGGAGCGGGCAACGTGGTCACGGCCGCGTGCAGCCCGGCAACGGTGGGCGCCGGGGGCACGCTGGCTACCTTTTCAGCAGCCGCAGCCACGCCCGGCGCATCCGTTTTCGATGCTGTGGTAGGAGCAGCCGCCGCCTCCAGCTCGGATGAGACCGGAGCCGATGACAGCGCCGGCAAGACGCTCAGGAAGGGACGCCGAAGCACGCTCGCTTCGGCACGCTCGAGAAACGACGGAACGAGAGCTGCACTCGACATGGCGTTCATCCTCTCCACGAGCAAGGCGCATGCCACCCGACGACGCATGCACACACTTCGAAATGACGGCAAAAACCAGGGAAAATCCGCGCTGCCGAGCTCGCTCGGCCTGTCATTCTGTCAGAGCGAGCTCGGCCTTTGTCAGCCCGGCAAAGCCGGGCATTCACACGTGGGCGTGGCGTTCACTCGCTCGCATACCCATCGCTCGCGGCCGGCGTGTCGCACGCGGTGGCGGTCAGCGTGTCGAGCACGCCCGAACGCCGCCGAAGCTCGTCCGATGTGGCGTCCGGATCATAGAGGAAGCGAGACACGCGCGCCGGCGACTCCAGCGACGAACCCGGTCCGATATGCCGGAACGGCAGCGTCGCGGTATCGCCACCATGACATCCGTTGCAGGTCTGCACGCTGAACGCGCGCCGCAACCGTTCGCTCACGCCGAGCACCGACCAGCTGAAGTCGGCCGTGTCGATCGACGCCGCGCCCGCGCGCAGGTCGTCTGGCAGGCGCGCGCCCGAGCCCTCGATCTCTTCGGCGTGCTCGAGCACATAGGCCGAAAGCACCGCCGGATCGGCGTCGGCCCGCGGCGTGAAGTCCAGCGGAACCTGACCGAGCTCGAGCGCGTCTCCGCGCACCTGAAGCTGAAACTCGCGCATCTCCCAGGCCGGCGCCGCCGGATTCGAGAACGCGATCTCGTTGCTGCGGATCCGCACGCGCAGCGGGTCGGCCTCCGCGCGCACCTCGCGCGTGAGGGCGGCGAGGCCCTGCACGTACGCTTCGCCCTCGGGCAACGCCGCGAGCTCGCGCCACGCGCGCGCCCACTCGGTGGCCGTGCGCGTCGTCGGATAGGGGATCTCGACGATGATGGTCACGTCGAGCAGCCGCGACGTGGCCGGGTCGACGGCGGCGTACACATAGCGCAGCTCGCCCGGATAACCACTGCAGGCCGAGCTCGCGAGGTCGACCCGGTTCACGATCGCGATCAGGCGGAACGGAGCATGGTCCCACGACGGAGTCCCGCCATCGTCTGCCCAGTCATTGTCGGGCTCGGCGGGCGCGGAGCCCGGGTAGCCGCTCGGGTCGCTCGACTCACTCGGCGGATCACTCTGCGGATCACTCTGCGGATCATAGCTCGCCGGTGTGACGCTCGGAGCGTCACCGGTAGCGTCACCCGACGCGTCACGATACGCACCCGCGTTGCTCGCAGGCACACCCGAGGCCGCGAGCCAGGCCTCTACCATCAAGCGCCGCACCGCCGGGCGCGGGGTGACGGGCGCGAGCCCTGGTCCCACCTCGCTCGCGTTTTCCCATTCATTCAGCCACGCGCGCGTAAAATCGAGCGGCTCGCGCGAGGCGCCGGCGAGCCACTCCATCTGGGCTCGGAAGCTGAAGATGGCCTCGTCATCCGTGCGCGCCGCCAGGGGACCACCGACGATGGTCGGATCGATCACGATGAGGTCGCGATACAAACCCGCGGGAAGGCTCGATTCGTCTTTCTCCGCTGCAGGATAGTCGACGGAAGGGTCTGACTCGGATGTCAGGGGTGGCGGGCGATCGCTCGCGTCTTCATCGCTCGGCTCGGACCACGCGCCCGGGCTGTTCGGCAGCGGCCGGTCGCGCCCGGACGCCTCCCAATATTCTTCACTTTCCGGGGTAGATTCCCAGCGCACCAAACAACCCGCGAGCAGCGGCATCAGCCACGCAGCGCGCACCCCCAAACTTCGACGTCCGTTCATGCCCGATAACCTCCCAAGGAAGAGCAAGCCAGCGGCATGAAGCAAAAGCGGGACCAAGCCCGCGCTCCGGAGCGTCGAGGCGCACCGCGGAAGATTCGTTCAAATCTCGGCGTACACTTCCACGCCGTAGTCACCCGAGTCGGGATCCTGCACGGCCACGAAGCGGATCGGCCGGCAGCACACGGCGCAGTCCTCCACGTAATCCTGGTGCTCGCCGCCGCCGGGGTCGACGAACGTCTCGAGCGGCTCTCCACAATGCGGGCACGTTAGCATGCGCGCAGAATACCGAACTCCGGGCGCCCGCGGCCGCGCAGTTTTCATCGGCGCCGTGCGCGCGGGCCTCGACAGCGCCCGTCCCGCTTGCTGAGCTGCGCAGCGATGAGCGACCCCGTGGTGCAGACGGCGCAACGCCTCGCCGACGAGCTCTTGTTCCCCGCCGCGCTGGAGACAGACGCCGCCGCCCGCGTGCCCGAACACCTCCTGCGCGCGCTCGCCGACGCGGGCCTGTTCGGGCTCGTCGGGGCGCGCGAGCACGGCGGGCTCGAGCTCGCCCTCGGCAGCGCCGGCACCTTCTCCGATGTCGTCGAGGCGCTCGCGAGCGGCTGCCTCGCCACCACCTTCGTCTGGGTGCAACATCACTTCGCGGTCCACGCCCTGGCCACCAGCGACAGCCCCGAAGGCGTCGCGCTGGCCCGCGAGTGGTCGCCGTGGCTCTGCGCGGGCACACGCCGCGCCGGCCTCGCCCTGAGCGGCTCGAGGCCAGGGCCCGACCCGCTGCGTGCGCGGCCGGCACCCGGAGGCTGGCAGCTCGACGGGCGCGTGCCGTGGATGACGGGCTGGACGCTCGTCGACGCCGTGCTCGCCACCGCCCGCACCAGCGACCAGCGCGCCCTCGGCGCCTGGCTCGACCCGATCGAGAGCGACAGCCTGCGCGCCACCCCACAGCGCCTGGTCGCCACCAACGCGAGCTGCAGCGTCGAGCTGCAGTTTCACGCGCACTTCGTCCCGCACGAGCGCGTGATCGCGCTCGCCCCCTACGTGCCGCCGCCCGCGTACGACGGGGGCGGGCGCAGCAACGGCTCGCTCGCCCTCGGCGTCGCGCGCCGCGCTTGCCGCCTGATCGGGCCGAGCCCCCTCGACGCCGAGCTCGACGCGCGCCGCGCCCAGCTCGACAGCTCCAGCGACGAGACCCTCGCCGTCGCCCGCGCTGCCGCCGTCGAGCTCTCGCTGCGCGCCAGCGCCGCCCTGATCACCCACCAGGGCAGCCGCTCGATCGTCGCTGGCAGCCACGCCCAGCGCCTCGCGCGCGAGGCGCTGTTCCTGCTCGTGTTCGGCAGCCGCCCCGCCATCAAACAGGCGCTGCTCGGCGAGCTCGGCGCCGGGGGCTGAGCCCGGCGAGCCCCGCTCTCAGGCGCCGTTCGGCGCGCTCGGCTGAATGCGACGAGCGCGCCACTCGCGCGCGAACTCGATCACCGCCGGCATCACGCTCAGCACGATGATGGCCAGGATCACGATGTGAAAACGCTTCTGCACGTACTCCAGGTTGCCGAACAGGTAACCCGCCGGAACGAACAAGCCGACCCACGCCAGCGCGCCGATCACGTTGAACGCGGCGAAGCGCTGGTAACGCATGTGGCCGATGCCGGCGACGAAGGGCGCGAAGGTCCGGATGATCGGCATGAAGCGCGCGATGATGATCGTCTTGCCGCCGTACTTCTCGTAGAACGCCTGGGTGCGGGCCAGGTGCTTCTTGTTCAACAGGAACGACGTCTCGCTGGTGAACACCCGCGGCCCGATGTGCCGCCCCGCCGAGTAGTTCACCGCGTCGCCCAGCACCGCGGCCACGATCAGAAGGGGGGCCACCAGCCCCACCATCAGCGGAGAGCCGTCGAGCGCGCACAGCGCACCCACCGCGAAGAGCAGCGAGTCACCCGGAAGGAACGGCGTGACCACCAGGCCCGTCTCGCAGAAGATCACCAAGAACAGCACGACATACAGCCAACCTCCCATGTCGCGCGCCCAGTCGTTGAGGTGCACGTTGAGGTGGGTCATGACGTCCCAGAATCGAAGTATGAGCTCGACCATGCGGGCTCCTCCTAGGTTAAGCCGCTACCGAATCGGCTAACCCCATACCAGAACTCCGCTTCGTGTCGAGCCCGCCCGGCCCATGGCTCCGGTGGGCGACAGGGTCGCAGGACAGGCGACCCCTCCGGCGCCCCGCGCGCGAGAGTGCGATCTCTCGGGTGTACCCGGCTGCGGCGGCCTCGGACCTGTGAAGCCGCCGCAGCCGGTATCGAGCCGCGGCAGCTCCAGACCTCTCGGAGCTGCCACGGCCATTCGCTCATTCGGGGGCGCCGGCGGCCACCCACTGCTGGATCAAGGCGAAGTCGGCGGTAGACACGCAGCCGTTCGAGCCCGGCGAGCCGTTGCACGTGTCGGCGGGCATGCTGCCGCTGCGAATCTCCGACACGATGCTGTTGCGCTCGCTGAAGGCCACGTCATAGCCGGTCGCGGCGTTGGCACTCGCGAACTGCGGTAGGCCGCCGGAGGCGTGGCAACGCCCGCAGTTGGTGACCAGGATCGGCCGGATGTCGGCGGTGAACGTGACGGCGTCGCCGTTCGGGGGAGGGTTGCCCGGGTCGGGCGGGGGCGTCACGCCGGTGCCGCCGCCGTCGTCATCACCGTCGTCGTCGTCATCGCCGCCGCTGTCGTCGTCATCGTCGTCGTCATCGCCGCCGCTGTCGTCATCGTCGTCGTCATCACCCCCGCCGT
>Ga0247763_1000283_pt1 | contig 28602 bp, 27 predicted proteins | sample UWRJL141409B4_FD_179926 | JGI IMG/M metagenome (GOLD analysis project Ga0247763, IMG submission 179926) | Plant litter microbial communities from Arlington Agricultural Research Station in Wisconsin, United States - UWRJ-L141-409B-4 | ecosystem: Environmental > Terrestrial > Plant litter >... | reverse complement strand
AAAAAAAAAACCAAAAAAATTCCTCGCAGCGCCGAGACGGGGGCCAAGAACTGGGCATGAACGACAAGAACGACAAGAACGACAAGAACAACTTGAACCACTTGAGCTCTTGAGTTGATTTGATTTGCTGCGGGGGATACGGGATACGTGATACTACGAAAGGAAGAAGGACACCAAGACTGCGAAGTTCGAGGTTCGAGGTTCAAGATTCGAAGTTCGTTTGGAAATGGGTGGAAAGTTCCGTCGTAAAGTCAAGACAAGTCTGGTAGAAACTCTACCTACCTTGTTTACATACCCAGGCACCTAGGTACGCGATAATCTAGGAGAAGAGTGCTCATGCAGAAGCTGTTATCGCAATGCCACCCGCCCAGCAAAAGTAAGCCTCCGGTTCATCATCATTCATTAATAATACCAAGGCGGTACTAAATATGATAATTGGACATGTGAACTGAAGGGCCAGTTTGACGCGTTTGGAAAATTGTATCACCACCATCTTGATCAATGCTCAATGTTTTAAATGCGCACTCACTCACATCACATCACATCACATCACATCAGTTATTACCTAGCATTCAAAGACAGAGACTATTCAAGTGTTCTACTGACCATCAATCCAGGTACCAGACGCTCTTCCAACCTAGGCAAAGTCTGGTAGATTAAGTAGGTAGGTACCTAGGTAAATAAATAACGACACTACGGTACCTACCTTACCTTACCTTACCTAAGGTACCCATGGAAGGTGTCAGACAATATAAACTCTCTCGAGATGCTCGTAGGGCTATTAATGATGAAAATCCGAGAATACATGTCAGACCAGACCAGACCAGAACCTGCCCCACATCACCCGAGCCCCCCCAAGACAACCCAAGACCCAAGATCCAAGAAAAGGTGGGATGGTAACACGGAGGTGACCAGGTATTCTTTCCGCGTCTTGGCAAGCAGGATAGATACCTGGGTAATATCCCTCTGTGGGGGTAATGATGCATCGTGGCCGTGACCCACTGGAAGCATCGCACAGCATATCACATCGACCCGTAGGGACAAATCTTGCAAGCAACGACGGTCACTGGGAAAAAAGCAAAAGCTAAGATAATAGTAGATAGATAGATATAGAATAGATGGATAATCCAACGCACGCTATATCGCACAATTTGATCAATCTGATCTGATCTGATTTCTGTCTTGTCTCATCTTGTTTCTTTGTCGCCGCCCACCGGTTTGTGAGCCAGGACACGATGCAGCAAGGAGAGAAAACAAAAGTGTGTAATACAGCCTTGCCCTAGCCACGACCCCAGTGGAACAAACGAGATTGAATCTGCGTCAACATTAATGCCCTGGTGTTATCACCATCTACATGTCCTGACCGGGCATCTTTGCGAGCCCTGTTATATTTGATCAGCATCCTTCTCACAATAATGGGGAGGAGGGATGAAAAACTTACACTCCTTGTCACCAATCTCCTCACGCGCCGTCTGGCCCTTGGTGCACTGGACGGCCTTCTTGTCATCCTGGCGTTGTAGAGCTTTGCAGTTGTCATTGGCGCACTTGGAGTCCATGGCGCGCTGGAGGGCATCGCCCTTCCAGCCAAAGAGGTAGTCACCGTGGATGCCGTAGCCGGTGTTGTCACCGTGGCTCCACCAGAAAGGCTGAGAGCCGTCGGCGGGCCACTCGGCCTTGTTGTTGAACTGGCGCGTGTCGTACATGATCTCGTACATGACCTGGGGGATCTTGACGGGATGCGAGGCAGGGCAGGCGCCACCGCTCTCGAAGCTGCCCGAGGCTGGGTAGGCAATGTGCGACTTGTGGTCGGGGCTGTCAGTGTTCTTGCCATCCCAGCAGGACGGGAAGGTGACCGTGACACGCCAGCCGCCGCCGCACGTCGACTTGGGGAAGTACTTGGTGTCGGAGCCCGTGCAGGGGGCGCCACCAAAGGGGCTCTGCTGCATGTTGGCCTCGCAGCGGAAGCAGAGGCCCTTGGGGACCTTGGCGGCATCGCGGTTGTTGGGGTCACCAACGAGCATGCGGAAGCCCTTGGGGAAGGCCGTGACCTTGGCGCTCGACTGGTAGCCGCGGATGTAGTAGACGGTCATGCCGCCCTCGACCTTGAGGCCAATGTTGGCAAACAAGGGCACCTTCTTGAACGTGTTGTTGCGAGCCTTGAAATAGACGTTGGCGGTCCAGTAGTTGGAAAAGTCCTCCGCGTAGGTGCAGCTGGTGCACGTCGATTGGGTTGGGGGATCCAGCGACTTGGGATCCATGGTTGCGTTGAACGAGTTACCACCAATGATCTGGTGCATGTGGCCCGACGGCAAGCTGCCCGGGTTGACCAAGGGGTCGATGCGGTCAAAGGTCAGCTGCGAGCAGCCAAAGCGCATCAGCTCCTGCGCAGCGGCAAGCTGCGCAACCGCCCATGCGGCGCCCAAAGCCTTGAGATGCATCGTGTTCGCGTTGTCGAGATCTGATCGAAAGGCGTACCAACAAGCAATCGGGAAGAAGCGAGGGTCACCGGACCAGTCGTGACGTGAACTTGGCAGGGCTCGTCCGACAATATATGCTCCGCTACCCTCGTCCCCCTCAAGCTTTCTTGTCCCATGTTTTGGTCGCCTTCGCCGTATCCAGCCGGCGTCTAGCCAGCCGTCAAGCTCATGTCCCGTGCTTAAAACTGCCGAGAGGTAACCACCATAGAGCGTGCCATCTCCGGGTAATTAGCCCTATATTTGGGGCGAATCTGGGGTAGTTTTGAATGGTGGGGCCAACCGCTTCATATCCGGTAGCAAAACTGATAGGCGCGTGTGTGCTCCCATCTTTGGATAAAGCGGGACCCAAAGAGTTTCTCGGCACGTGCTGGAGAGATCCCCAATGCCGCTTGCCCCTTTCATTACACGGAAATCGACCGCCTCTGCCCAAGTCCATCCACATTGGCCCTCGATATGACTCGCCCCCTAGACATCCCTGCAGAATATAGCCCGAATTTGTGAGCCACCTGAAAAAAAATAACGCCCAACCGACTCTTTGATCTCTGTGCCGAACCAACTTGGAAGACTTGCACCCAACCGCCCCGATCAGGGGCTACGCGCCCGTGGCCCCTGGCAATTGGTGACGGCAGTTGGCTCTCTCCCCCCACGAGAGGAACTGATATCGATGTCATTGCTTCGCTCGGAGACTATCTAGCCGCTCGTTAACTTCTGGATCTTGGATTCCATCTATAGTGTTCGGGGGCACGGCAGTCTTGTGAACCTGCGTCGACCAAACTGGCTGAATTGCCTGCATCGAAATCTTGTCTCCTGGTGCTTCTGGAAGCTGAGGAAGGTTTACTTTTAGACCAGGCGGCAAAAGTCCCCGTCGCTAGCATAGCCGGGAGCCGGCCAGCTCGGTACTAGGCAGCTAGATGGGTTGTCGCTGCTGTCTATGCGCTCCACTCAGCTGCTCGTGAGCAAATGCAATCCGAATGAGCGTCTCCTCCGAGAATGCCCTCCCATAAAGCGTGAGACAGAAACTGTGTGAAAAATAAGCAAGACTATTATCAGACAACAGAGGAGCTGAGAACTTACGGTACGTTGGGTCCAACCTGGATTAGTTTGCCACCTTCTCGAGTGAATGTCTTCGTATCCTAGGGATAAAAGCCGAGAGGAACACCGACGATAGGGAGCCCTCCGATGGCAGCAGCGCGTACTGTGATCCATGGTGTGGTAGGCACTACTAGCGCATCCAGGTTCCATCTCTCCAAGGCCCCGAGGATTCCACCGTCACCAGAGAACTCACTGCCGAGAGCTAGTGCTTCTTGGTAAGCAGGGTCAGTCGGGCCTTTGGTGCTCAGGGCTTTCTCAAACACCTCCAAGCCAACTTCGGGGAAGGCTTCACCTGGCGTGGACTTGGTAAAGTCTATCAGACCCTCCAAGTCAACGAGGTTATTTAGGTTGAGTTTTAATCTCCAAGGTACCTTTCGATCTCGATCCGAAAATCAGTCAAAATGGCTATCTCTCTCAACGAGGGATCTGACGCAAGATATTTCTCGATCCCCGAAAAGTTGGCGTTTTCCAAAATCGTAGCGCCCGCCAGCTCGAGACGTCTCAAAGCAGCGTCGAATGCCTCTGTAACAGCTGGCAGGGCGCTTAGCGCGCTGGCCAGCTCGCCCTGTAGCTTAGGAACCTCTTCAAAAGCATTTCGCGGGACCCCGATTCGAAACCCAGAAAGCGATGTTGTTGAGCAGGCGGAAGCGTAGTTTGGAACGTCTTCAAAGGGGATGTTGTCAGTCAGCCGGTCGTGGGGATCTCGGCCTGAGATTGCAGACAATATATGGGCGGCGTCCGTGACGGTCCTCGCGATTGGGCCGGCTGTGTCCTGTCTGTGAGAAATTGGAATAATCCCATCTCTTGATACCAGCCCCACGGTGGGTTTAATCGTGACAACGTTACTTTTCTCGGCCGGAGAAACCAAACTACCGTCTGTCTAAGTCTTGTTAGCACTGTGGTGTTGCTGAAACAGAATCTCAAGCCAATATCTTTCGGGTATCGTATTTACCTCCGACCCAAGGGCTCCAAGGCAAATAGCCAGCTCAGTGGCAACAGCTGAGCCGCTGCTGCTCCCAGAAGGGCTTTGCTGTTCGCAGTAAACGCCAAGAGTTTGGCCACCTCGGGAGCTCCATCCACCACTTGCTTTCCAGGATCGCATGTTAGACCACTCGGATAAGTTCGCCTTGCCGAGAATCACAGCACCTGCGGCTCGGAGTTTCTGAACAACGGCAGACTCTCTGGGAGGTCTCGAGCCCGAAAGAGCCAAAGAGCCAGCAGAACCATCGAGCTTGTCATGTGTTGCAATATTGTCTTTGACATAGATTGGGACTCCGTGCAACGGCCTGAAGTCAAGTCAGCAGAGACTTTCTTGGCGGCAATCGGGAAGCGGCAAACACACCCGCGTCTCCCCTTGGACTCAATTTCTGCATCAAGATCCCTGGCGACGAGAACTGCACCGGGATTGGTTTGAATAATCGGGCGGAACTCGCTATTGATTTCTGCTGTTCGGGCTAGGTAGGCTTCGACCAGGTCGACACATTTGAATCGCCCTTGATCGAGTCCGGCAGCAATATCGCCGAGGGTAATGTTGAGCAAGAACGGCTTGGCTTTGGAGTCGTAGTTATCGGAGATTGACGACATTGCTGATTGTTGTCACCAGCGCCGGAGAAGGATTTGTTGCAGAATGATTGCCGAGAAATATGGGGGAACGACCGTATTACCTGGAAAGTGTAACATGGCGCGGGCCAGGCGCTGAAACAGTTGCACCTGCCTGGGTTACGAAGCACTGTCATCTCTTGCTCAAAGTCTCACGTAACGTTATTGTTAGCGCCAGACCATCTGAGGGCGATTCAAGGTCCACCGATAGAGTCCAACCAAAAACATTGTTTGCGCGGTACTTTCTGGCTTGGCCGTGGTGGGTCAACCGCCGATGCATTTCTCCTCTCCTTACGAAGTACAGGGCGCTTGAAGGAGAAAATTTCTCGCCTTGATAATAAGGAAGCTCAAGGACTTAACGTAGGACATCCGAGGCTACGAACTTTATAACTAGGGTCTGAACATTTTGGCTTATCCTTTTCAAAACATTGCACGGCCGTCTCTAGAATGTCCAAGTTCTACGCTAACAGTTTTTTCAGTGGAAAGCAGAGTCGTGCGCTAACATTCTGAGCTTGCTCCTTGGTAAACAAACTCTGCCCTCTTGAGCATTTGATGACAACATTCCAGTTGTAAAATTTGGCCTTTTTTTTTTCCCTGCATACCGACCCCAGGAAAGCCCTCAAAGTCGAGAACTGGACTCTGCTGTTGTGCAATTGAGACTTCGTCATCGTTGACGGTGAGCACTACCCCGCGACCCCACCGTGCCTGGCGCCCCGATAAGAGCCGTCGATTCCCGCGATAAGAACACCAGCCCATCATACCACGAAACTGCCACTTTTTAGTGGAGATCTCATGCAAACCCCACCATGAAAATCTCAAAAAATTCAGGCGTGGCCATCACCCCGCCTTCCGGCTTCGCTGCTGCTCGAGGTGAACCATCGATCCCAGCGAGCTGCGACTGGCTCACTGCCAACAGCCACACTCCCCCTGCGCCCAGTTCCTTTCTGCTTTTGAGATGGCCAATCTCACTTTGACGGGCGAGTCGTGCTTCACGGCGGCGGAAGCGGAGAAACTCCGCGACCAGATCAATCGCATCGCCCCCATCAAAGTTTCCACTCTCGCGGGCGTTTGGGTCTATTACGCCCGCATCGATGGAGATGAAGCCACCGCCCAGGAGCAGCTCACCCAGCTGCTCCCCTTGCCACACTCTGGCACTTCAACGCCCGCCCTGACACATATCGGCTATGGCCGTCAGTGGTACATTACCCCGCGGTACAACTCTCCCTGGAGCACAAAGGCCACAAGCATCGCCCATGTCTGTGGCTTCGAGAAACAGATCCATCGCATCGAGCGTGGCCGCATCATCACCATCGGGTTTGAGCAACCTTATAATGACAAGACAATCCCCTTTCGCGATGTCTTGTATGACCGTATGACCGAAAATCTGGCTGCTGAGTCGCCCGACCTCGATGTCATGTTTGCCGAGGGACAACCTCAGCCCCTTGAAGTCGTTGATATCTTTGCAGCAGGCCAGGATCCTGTCAGGGTGCTGCAGGACTACAACAAGAAACGAGGCTTGGCGTTGGACCAATCTGAAATCGAATACCTGGTCGACAAGTTCACCCAACTAGGACGTCCACCCCACGACATTGAACTTTTCATGTTCGCTCAGGTCAACTCAGAACATTGTCGACACAAGCAATTCAATGCTAATTGGACTATTGGTGGCATTTCAAAGTCGGCAAGCTTGTTTGAGATGATCAGAAACACTCACAAGAGCACACCCGACTTCACCGTGTCAGCTTACAGCGACAATGCTGCCGTCATGCAGGGCGAGAACGTCAATTTCTGGGCCCCAGACTACTCTACCGGTTCTTGGAAGTTGAACAAGGAACTGATCCATGTTCTCGCCAAGGTGGAAACACACAATCATCCCACCGCAATTGCGCCTTTTCCGGGAGCCGCCACAGGATCCGGCGGTGAAATTCGGGATGAAGGTGCTGTCGGAAGGGGCTCGATGCCCAAAGCTGGTCTTTGCGGTTTCTGGGTTTCTGACCTCCTGATTCCCGACCACAAGGCACCATGGGAAATTGACGTTGGCCGCCCAGCACATTACGCTAGCAGTCTTGATATTATGCTGGAGGCCCCCATCGGCAGCGCCCGCTTTAACAATGAATTTGGCCGCCCCTGCCTTACCGGAACTTTCCGGACGCTCCTCACAGCGGATGACTCCAAGGTCGAGGGCGAGTTCCGCGGCTACCACAAGCCCATCATGATTGCCGGCGGCGTTGGTACAGTACGGGAAAAGCACGCGCTTAAGCGTCCTGGTGATGTCCACGAGGGCGCTCATGTCATTGTGCTCGGTGGCCCGGCTATGTTGATCGGCCTCGGTGGTGGTGCTGCCTCCAGCAATGCCTCAGGGGAAGGCAACGCGGATCTCGACTTTGACAGCGTCCAACGAGGCAACCCCGAGATGGAACGCCGTGCACAGATGGTTATTAACACCTGTGTGGCCCTTGGGCCGCAAAACCCGATTGCTATGATCCATGATGTGGGCGCTGGAGGCCTGTCCAATGCGCTTCCAGAGCTCGTTCGGGATGCTGGATTTGGTGGACGGTTTGAGCTTCGTCAGGTTGAAAGTGTGGACCGAAGTATGAGCCCCCTCCAAATCTGGTGCAACGAGGCGCAGGAGCGTTACGTCATTCTCGTCAATCGCGACGGAATGGAGCGTTTTACCAGCATCTGCCGTAAGTTGGGTTGTGGATATGAATATGACTTGCAGCATTGACTGATATTCGCTACAGGGAGAGAGCGTTGCGGATTTTCCGATGTCGGGACCGTCCTATCTCGGGAAACCGATGGCATCTCTCATCTCATCTTAACCGACAAGGAGTCTAAGGAGTACCCCCGCCCCATTGACGTCCCCATGGATGTCCTGTTCCCCAAGGGCCGGAAACTTGAGCGCATTGTCGATTCGAAGAAACCAACCTGGCCCGCGTTCGACACGCTAACCAGCTTGAAGGGAGGCGTTGCCGAATCCACTCCCGATGCTGAATTATTCAAACAGGCTGTGCAGAGGGTCTTTTGGATGCCATCCGTTGGTTCCAAGTCGTTTTTGATTACAATTGGCGACAGAACTGTCGGTGGCCTCTCTGTCCGTGACCAGATGGTCGGCCCCTGGCAGGTCCCTGTCGCCGATGTGGCCGTGACAGCGTCATCGTTCAGCCTGAACAGAATGAAGACCGGAGAGGCGATGGCTATGGGAGAAAAGCCAACGCTGGCACTTATTTCCCCAGCTGCTTCCGCAAGGATGGCCGTTGCCGAGAGTTTGTTGAACCTCGGCGCCGCTGATATCATGGGCGGATCACAGCGTGGAGATCTCAGGCGCGTGAAGCTCTCCGCCAATTGGATGGCGGCTGTCAACCATCCCGGCGAGGGAGCCGCTCTTTACGAAGCTGTTGAGGCTATCGGCATGAAACTTTGCCCTGAGCTTGATATCAGCATCCCTGTTGGCAAGGATTCAACCTCGATGAAGGCGTCGTGGAAGGACGGCGAAGCCAGGAAGAGCGTGACGGCGCCGGTCTCTGTGGTCATTTCCGCTTTCACATTGGTGGAGGATATCAGGCGCACCTGGACGCCACAGCTGCAGCGCGTGGAGGATGTTGGAGAGACTGTCCTTCTCTTTGTTGACCTTGCTCAAGGCCAAAAGGCAATGGGCGGCTCAGCGTTTGCGCAGTCGCTCGGTGTTATTGGCCACGAGGCCCCCGATGTCCGGGATGTGGATTTGTTGAAGGATTACTTCGACGCCCTTGCCCAGCTTCACGAGAGCGGCGTAGTCTTGGCTTATCACGACCGATCAGATGGCGGCCTTCTCACAACCATTGCCGAGATGATGTTTGCCGGCCGGTGCGGTGTTCACATTGCGCTGGATGAGATTGCCAAGTCCGGGAGCCTGGCCGACATCACTGAGGCGCTCTTCAACGAAGAGCTAGGCGCTGTGTTCCAGATCAAGAAGTCCGAAGAGATCAACTTCAAGCGGTGTTTTGCTACCTGTGGGCCGCCGCCTGGCCTGATCAAGAAATTTGGTTTTGTTCAACCCACGTCAAACCAGTCCCTCACCATCAAGTATGGGACCAGCTCTCCCTTTGCCACCCTTGACAGAGCAGAGATGCAGCAGTGGTGGAGCAAGACGTCCTTCCAGATGCAGAGGCTCCGAGACAACCCTGCCTGCGCCGATTCAGAGTACAAGGCAATTCTGGATTCCAAGGATCCCGGCCTTTCGTATAACCTCACATTCTCGCCAGCGGAAAACATTGTCCCGCTCACGGCATCTATCACTGGTTTCTTCGGCAAATCCCCCCGTGTCGCGATTCTGAGAGAGCAAGGTGTAAATGGACACGCAGAGATGGCCTTCGCCTTCCGGGCAGCTGGCTTCGATGCCGTTGATGTCCATATGACGGACATTATCGCCGGCCGGTCCCTGGCAGACTTTGTCGGTCTGGCTGCCTGCGGTGGTTTCTCGTATGGTGACGTGCTCGGCGCCGGCCAAGGATGGGCCAAGTCCATCTTACTCCACGACAAGGCGCGAAAGGAGTTGAGTGAGTTCTTCCAACGCAAAGACACTTTCAGTCTGGGCGTCTGCAACGGCTGTCAAATGCTGTCGCGGTTGAAGGATCTCATTCCTGGCGCCGAGGACTTCCCCACGTTTGTGGACAACGCGTCTTCTCAGTTCGAAGCTCGTTTTAGCATGGTCAAGATTGAGGATAACGGCAGCCGACCTTCTGTCTTCTTCAACAGCATGAACGGCTCGACTCTTCCAATTACCGTCTCACACGGTGAAGGCCGTGCCGAGTTCTCCTCGTCTGAGTCGTTCCAGGCATTGAAAGAAGCCGGTGGTATTGCCTTGCGCTACGTGGATAACCGACTGAACGTGACTGAAGAATATCCCTTCAATCCCAATGGCAGCTTTGCAGGCGTCGCCGGTGTTTCAAGCAAGGATGGGCGCGTCTTGGTGATGATGCCTCATCCGGAAAGGACAATTCTGGCCGATGTGGTCAGCTATGCCCCGTCCCAGCAATTGGAGGAATGGGGCGAATTTGGCCCCTGGCTCAGGATGTTTAGGAGCGCAAGGAGATGGGTGGGATAAACGAGATGGCAAGTTGTCAGATGTACATAGGCGAAATAAGGGCCGAGACAAACCAGATGCTACACTTCCACACTTCTTTTTGGTTTCCTATTTTTCTGTCGGTAGCACTTTGCTGGCTGCTTGGGTGAGCAGAGACCGATCTTTTGCGTTGTCCAACCCCTAAAGATAAGTGACAAGTGCTTCCATGACCTGAGAAAACGTGTCCCTCTTCACTCTTTGTAGGCAAGGGTACATTCGTTCTGGGTCTCCCCTCTAGAGCTTCAGCGACATCTAACAAAGAAGGATACGGGGGGAGAAGGGGGGGGGGGTGGGAGGTCCCAGGGGAGAAAAAAACGAGCATAGCTGAACTTGGAAGGATGTCTCACAAATTGAACCTTTTCTCGTTAGCTAAATGTTGCTAGGACTTGCTGTCTCAAAGAAGAGCGAGTATCTAACAAGCCAAATAATATACCCATTTCATTCACTTATTCGATCTCCAACCTCAGCCACTCTCCTCCCAACACCTCCCCTTCCATAATTCCCTCTGCAAAACAATGTCCCACCAATGAGTACCTGCTATTCCCCCCCTCCTCCTCCTCCTCCTGCCCAACCTTCCTCATTACAAACGGAAACCTCATCCCCCTTAACACCACCACCCGATCCCCCTTTTCCACTCCCTCCGGCCCAATCCCAATCCTCCCCGCCTCCGTAAAGAATATTCTACGTCCATTAAACATGGCCCTCAGCGCATCCAAGAATATCACCGCCTCCTCTGCTGCCTTCTCTTTGGTGGCGTTGCCACCTCGCGTGTACTCAAGAATCTCCTCCCACGAGGGAAGGAACGGGGATTGAACCTGCTCCAGTAAATTACGTACCGTGGTAGGATCAGAGTCCGCCGAGCGGGCGAGGCAGTGCGTTGCCAGAACGCGGAAGCCTCGTCCATGTAATTCGGGACGGACACGTTCCGGACCAGCACCGACCAGGTTGGCAGTAAGAGTGCGCCAAAAGGTAGAGACAGGATCTTCTCCGTTGCGGGAGGCAGCGAGAGTCGGCGAGACAAGATGCATGATACCAAGGGAGGAAAGCAGGCCATCAGCCTGAGTGAGTTCTTCGTACGAGGCAGCAACATGACTGACAGTGTCTGCCTCGATGCCGTGGATGGCAAGAATGTTGGGGTCAGGGTGGTCGAGACGGAGCGGAGAGGTGTCGGCCTCGGACCAGCCCGCACGGTAGGCGAAGCGGGCGCCAAGATAGGTCCACGGGATGGGCTCCTGGGCTCGGGCTGCGAAGTCGGGGACCCAGGAAGGGAGGTTGGGTGTGACTTTGAGGGAGAGGTTTTCTTTCATGTAGAGGATCACATCGAGGCTGGATTCGACAGTGACGACGAAGTCGCGGTAGACATCGGCGACGGGCCTGGTGTAGTCGGGGTAGACGGGGGGATGGGCGAAGATACCGAGAACGGAGTAGACTTTGTCGCGGGGATTGATGCAGAAACCTTCGCGAATAGAATTCCAGGGTGGTTCATTTAATGGATTGTTATCAAGGGCAAACCGGGCTCTTGCGATCCGGAGAAATTTCAAGCGCCGCGTGACATCCTCAGGCCATTTCGAAGGCGCTGTGTTGGTAAGGATGACACTGTCTCGATTGTTCTGACTCAGAAAGGTCTCAAGCATATGAATTGGCCTGTGGAAGTTCTCCAGGGGCGCACGGAGTGGTCCGCACCAGAATTCCCCCTCAGGGGGCAGGGTGGATTCCTGGAGCGTCCAGCCGCGATAGAACCAAGCCCGTTCTGTTGATGTCAGCAAGAAGTCGGCTGGTGATGCACCGAGAAGACACACGTACGGAAGAAATGAATACAGGCATCCCAATGCGCTGCCGTCGGCTTTTCTGTGGCTTCCTTCACTCGCGCCGGAAGCATAGATGGGTCATCGATCCCCTCTATGTTGCGTTTGTGATCATACCGCATCTTTTGCGCCCACTCGCCTTCCGTGAAGCCCTGCATTCCGCGAAACACTTCAAAAGCTAGACCTGTCTCCATGCCTGCTACTCCCAACCAAGCGATAACAGAGTCACAGTTCTGATAGATGCGCCCCATCATCATGATCTGCGATGCCACTTCGGCAGAGTCGTCCTGGTTGATGCAAATCCGATCAATCCAAATCCAGCCAGCATTGGATGGTGGGTTCCTGTTGAGTTCACTCAGGAAGTCGTGGAGGTTCTTGGTGGCCGACAAAAAACCAGCCGAGGCTCCATCTGGACCCTCGATGAAGATGCGCCGTTGCTGCATCCAGTCGTACTCTTCAAAGGCGTGGGGGTGCAACGGCACGTCCTGTTCGGTGAAAAGGTCCTGGACATCATGTTCGCCAAACAGATCCTGGAGCAAAGGTGCATTTGCCTCATAAAACGAAGCTAGCGGGTTGCCCCATGTGTACGAAAGTGTCGTGTAAGCTGACCGGTTTGGGTCGTCGAGATTGATCTCGGTTAGGCGGCACACGATGTCGCCGTTCCGTATTTCGATCCGAGTATCGAGGACCCGAATGCTTGTGGGACTTTGTAGGGGGTAGTACTGGTATTCCGGATCAATCGCCGGTTGCTCCGAGGCCGATGCCATCGTCAAGAGCTAACGGTTGACTGCAGATGCAAAACAACCGGGTTTGGATTCAAGAACGCAGGCAAAGCCCATCACCCAACGCATGCGGGGTAGCGACTTACATATTAACTAGCCCAGCTTGAAACTCGGCGAGAATCCTCCGAGCCCCTTGCTAAGCTTCTGCCTTCCTGCCCAACGAGCGCCAACATGACCAACAGCCGCCACTGTGGGGCAGCAACCGCCCAGCCCTTCTAGCTCCGCAGTACTGTGTTGTTAGCATGAATAGCAGCCGCCGCATCAATGGTAGACAAGAAGGGATTCATGGAAGGGATTGCTGCTTTTCTTTTGTCTATGTGAATCTACAGTCTGGCTTGGTTGCATCAGATACTTCCATCTGACCGCGTTTACTGGGTCAAAGGCTCGCCATCCTTGCGCTTTTGAAGGCCAAACTTCTTGAGGCGGATAGCTTGATGGAAAATTAGTATCTGTGCTACCAAAGAATGGCGGATATTCACCTTGGATGGCAATGAAGCCAGTAGTATCCTCGGGCGAGAAACCTTCCAACGAGTCCATAGAAGCATCCCTGGCTGGGTCAAGATCTGTTCCAACAAGGAGGTGTGTGCAACTACTTACTCCTGGCTGTAAAGGTTGCTAGCGTCGCTGGAGCGGCCGAGAACGTAGGCCTGCAGGCACTGTTAGCGGGCGGACAACTAGGGGAGATATTGTGCCTACATTGCCACGGTAAACAGCCATGCGGACGACACCGGCAACATTCTTCTGCGACGCCACCAGCGCTACCTCAACAAACTCTCTCTCGGGGGTAAAATCTGGTCGGTTAGCACGTGCTGAATTCGATTCTGGTCGATCACTTACACATTCCGTTGTAGAGCTGACGGCTCCAGGACTGGGTGACGAACTGGTCACGGAGCTCGCGGACCTTGGAGTCGAGAACAAGGCCCTCGAGATCAATATGAGCCAGTCTCGCAATGGTGCTATAGGAATGTTAGCGGCGGAGCCAGATCAATCAGAGAGCCGATCGTACAGGCCAGGGGTGTCATAGCAGCCACGGCTCTTGAGGCCGATGAACCGGTTCTCAACGATATCAACACGGCCAACACCATGGTCGTGGCCAATCTTGTTAAGGAGCTTGAAGAGCTCCAGGCTGTCTGTGACCTCCTTCTTATCCTCCGTCACTACCTTGACGGGGATACCCTTCTCAAAGTAGATTGAGAACTCGTAAGGCTTGTTGGGAGCATCTAGGGGATCGATGGTGCGACTGTCAATGTCAATCAGCATGTGAAGAATATATTCACGGTTTAAGAACTCACGTCCAGAGCTCCTTGGGGGGGGTGTGGTCGGGGTCTTCGAGAACACCAGCCTCGTATGAGCAATGGACAAGGTTGTCTGGCGGGGTCAGCACGGCCTAGGGCTCTCACGCAAAGAAACTCACCGTCCATGCTCCACGGAGCCTTGGGAGTCGACGAGACAGGGATGTTGTTCTCGGCGGCATACTTGAGGAGATCCTGGCGACCCCTTTCAGAAGCATTAGGCTAGGTCAGGTACGTGAATACGGAGAAACCAACTTGAACTTGGCAATGAACTCGGGCATACGCCACGGCGCAATGACCTTGAGAGCAGGATTGCAGGCGGCAAACGCAAGCTCGAAGCGGACTTGATCGTTACTGTACCGGATTAGTGATGAACAACCATGAGGAGGAGGGCGCCTACCCCTTGCCCTGTCAAAACGGTATTTGGCTCAGCTACAGTTTTCGAAAGGGAAATTTCAGACACGGATTTGAATACATACTGTGCAGCCGTGGCTGACATACTGTCAAACAAGTTAGCAACCATATACAATACAAAAGGCACTGGTACGAACCTGGCAATCGTTCTCCTCGGCAGCCTTGACCTGGGCGCGGGCAATGATAGGACGGGCCAAGGAGGTACCTAGCAGGTAGCGGTCCTCGTAGATAGCGTTGCACTGGATGGCTCTATGGACAATCTCCTCGACAAAGACCTTCTGGAGGTTCTCAATCACCATCTTCTTGGCGCCGAGGGCCAGGGCCTTCTTCTCGACAGCAGCAAAATCCTCCTCCTGACCGACGTCAGCCAAGAAGGCGACGACCTCATATCCCTCGTTAATGAGCCATTTCAGGATGGTGGAGGTGTCGAGGCCTGGCAGCAGGAGGTTAGCTCTCGGCGGCGGAGGTCTCGAAGTGCATCGGAGCACAGCATTGGACGGATTTAGGGTAATATTCGGATGGAAATCGTAACGAACCTCCAGAATAGGCGCTACAGAACGCAGTCAATTGGCCAATCCTTGAGCAGCGGGTCGTGGAGCAAGGGGGACGTTCCCACCCTTGCTCTCGAGCTCAAGCCGAGGAGGGGAAAACTTACAGACAAACACGGCCCTTGGTCATGGTTACGATGGAAATTTCTGCGTCGTTTGAAAGCAAAGGAATCCCCAGAAGCACAAAAACCCGTAGGTGATGGTCAAGGTCAGAAAAGTATGGAAATGTTGGTCAATTGGCACCCGACGAGAGAAATATCAGGTCGAATGGAGGGGTCAGGTCGATCCCAGCAGCTGCCCGTGACTCAAATCGGCCTTATCGCCAATTTTTTAGCCTTATCAGCCCACATTTGGGCGGTGACCGACATCGGATGGAGTCGGTGCCCGCCGGAACATTTGGTTCTTCCTCGCCGGTACACCGCTAAAAAATGGGAACAAAGCGGGTTCAGCCGTCTTGTTGCTGGCGCTCACCATCGTGGAGTCTGTGTCCGCGGATGACCTCGATGCAGGTTTGACTTTTGAGTTTCCTCAAGCTGACGACATCGCGGGGAGTCGGCAACATTTTGTTACTGCGAGCCCGACGCATGGACCAGCTTGAAACAGCAGCGACCCAACAAAAATTAAAATGAGTTGGTTCACTGACCAGGTCCTATCGCTGTCGTTGGTTCGTCCCCATTTCCGCCTTTTTTCATCCATGACTATGCACCGGGATTCCGTTCTTGGGATGAACGTCAGGCAATGCTGACATTGAGCGGCCGTCTCACATAACTCGCGCCCGAAAGGATGATTAGGGATAATATCTGTGGCTGTTGAACGACTAGATCCATATCTGTGTGGCTGAGGGACGGCTGAACTGCAGCACGTCGACCACCCGGAGCGCTGGAAAGCGCTAGGGGGGATGGCTAAGCCCGCAAATGGAAAGCAGACCGTCGCATGTCGGGCCCACTTTCCCAAATCAGTGTCCCTGATTGGGCAGTTGGCGTAACGGCCACCATTCAGAATTTCAGGCCTCTGCAGCACCCCCTGTCTTAGATGCGCGGCAGTGCAGCGAGTTGGATCGTGAGCCCAACTCCAGGAAAAGATGCAGCCAGTCAGAGCGCTGCAGCGCAGCCCAGGGGTCCTCGCAGACCCCTGGTCCCCGACTGGTCCCTGGGCGCGGCCCTCGTGGACTGGGGCTGGCTGGGCTGGGCTGGGCATTCCTCCCTCCCCCAGCTGCTGAAGCGAGGAAAAGGAGGTGCTCTCTGCGAGGTGCCAGACATTTTAATTGAATTGCATCCCCTGCCTCCCTCAGCCCCATTCCATCCCTCTCTTTTCTCGGGCTTCTACCGCGAACCGCTGAACGACGTGAGCAGACGAAGGTCGCGACACGCATCAACTCTCCGTCCCCTGCTACTGCATTCGCAGGCAAAGGTGCACGACATTCGGACGAAGCGACCGACCGCGATTCGTTTGCCAACGAGAATAGAGAGGGCTGCACCACACGGGGCTGCAGCCTGCCGATCTCTGAGGACACAAGGAAAACTTGGAAGGTGCAACCCGAGCCAGCCAGCAAAGGCGCCACTGGATTTCGGAGCAGGGAGCAAATTCAAGCCACCAGGGTAAATCAGATTGGCCGCGGCGTAAATTGCCCGTAATGCGGAACACATCACTTTTGCGGCATTCGGCGCTTGCCCTGGGGTCGTTGCTGGCCCTCGTGTCTGCTTCAAGCAACGGACGTGCAGAATGCATACACTCGTCGAGTCGACAGCTCGCGGCTTCGGCCTCGTGCGGCGACGAGGGATCGCTCAACTACTGTTTTTCGCATCGTGTGTCGCAAAGCTCAGCGACATCGATTGAGCAGCTGACGGCCGAGCTCGAGGCATGCTTCGAGAATGCCGGCTGCACCATTCCCGAGTCCCAGATCGAGGCAGCGTGGACTCTTCGACGATGCAACCCGGATGAAGGCTCTGATCTGCGCCGCCGACGCGGTGTCGATGGCGTCCAGGTCGGTCCTCGGCAGCTGGGTGACGACGAAACAACAACGCCTGTTCGGACCCAACCCCAGACCAATACTCGTCAAAACCAAACGCCCCAGACGCCTGCAGCAAGCCCGACCAACAACCGGCAGCCAACCACGGCTGTGCCGACCACGGCGGCGCCGACCAACAACCGGCAGACTACTGTCCAGACGCCGGAGAACAACCCCACCACCGCGGTCGCCAACCCACCGACCACAGACAGGCCGACCACCATTACTAGCTCCGCCGCCAACCTCAACAGCCCATCAGTGTGCTTTACTGAGACCATGGTCGACATCACGTCTTGCCCGCTTCAATCGACAGGCCCGAGCTCCGGCAGGAGACTGCCTTGCTTCCAGACTGCTGTTGCCTCGCAGGTCTGTGCTGCTGGCCTCATCTGCCAGATGGATGCTCAGGGCAACCCGAACTGCATGTTCAAGCAGTCGGCGCCCCCCACGGCCGGCATAATTATTGCTATTTTCTTCGCTACCGCCATCGCCGCCTCCATCATCGCCATTTGCTTCTTCTGCTGCCGCGAGCGGAAGCAGCAGCGCCGCCTCATTCGCGCTGCCGAGGCGGCCAAGATCGCCGCTGAAGCCAAGACAGCGGCTTTGGTCGGTGCCAAGAAGCCTGCCTCCCGTAGCGTTTCTGGTGGAGACACGATGGACCGTCAGCCCCTAATGAGCAACGCCCCCGACTTTCCTCCCCAGCAGTATTCGGCTGGGTATCAGGGCGCCCCGGGAACTGAGTATGGGGGTGCTCACGGCTCGAATCCTTTTGCTGATTCGCACGACCCTCACCCTCTCAGGTGAGACGGGACTGTTTTATGAGTCGGCCGGGATCAAAAAGCATGCCGCGGTATGGTGTTGTTAGCACGGTGAGCTAGGTGACGGAGGGACTCGTGGGGAATGTTGGAGAAATCGTGGCATGGAGAAGCCAAAAACCTAGACTAAGATGTGCGGAGCCCTTTGACCTCAAAGGCTTCAATAATTGGCACGCCAAATTTGTATCTCTCTTTTCGGCGCGCGCGCCGCTTTGGTAAGGACACTGGGCTGGAGAAAACGGATAGCTCGAATAGGAACTGATGGAATAGTTGTACTGGATTGTTGATTTTGTCTTTTCGTAAACTGGCATAGCTTCGCATTTTGTAGATGTCTGGACCCGTTAGGATAATGGATGGCCTGCTTTTACTCCGTATTTAGGGTTGTGATGTCATGCGCATCCAATGCTCCATGCTAGCTGCACCTTATGGGACAACGAAAAGCCCACCTAAACCGCCCTTCTTTCCGCCAACGCCAGCAACCTTTCCACTTTCTCCCCTAACACACGCATCTCCCTCCGCATCCCCTGCACCCTTGCTTCCACGGCATCCTGACTGTCCGCCCTCTCCACTTTGTCCTTTTCCGCTCGCCGCCTCGCCAGCTCTATCTCCCGCTGCATCCAATCTAGCCGCGCGTTAACCCCGTCGATACGACCCGAAATCTCCCGCAGGTACACATTCGTAGTATACATCTGGCGGGCGTGCATAAACGCGTTTGGCGCAACGTGAATGGGGGATTTCTCTTCTCCTCCCGCGTGCTTATCCTCAATATCATCATGCTTCAGGCAAGTAGGGGGCTGGTGTGTTTCCCGCTCTGCATCCCGTTCCGCATCCATCTTCACCAGCCGTTCATGGATAAGCTTCCTCCCCTCGACTAGATTCTGCAAAAGACAGGCGCTAGCCTGGTCCTGGTCCTGGTTCTTTTGGGTGTTGATGATTCTTCCCTTTCCCTGTCCCGTTCCCTTGCGATGGATGAGGGGCCATGTGGTCGAGAAAAGAGAAGTTGATCGCGGTAGCTTGTGAGGCGCATATTAAGGGTGTGAAGGAGGTCGTGGCGGAGGTTTGCGCGTTTTCCAAGGCGGAAGACGCGTTGGTCATGGTCTTGCGGGGAAGGCGTGGTCGGAGAGTATGATGAAGACCATGACGGCGACGATGATGGCAACGAGAACGACGGAAATGAGTAAAGGGTTGTTGAAGGGGACCGAGGAATCAGGGGGGCTGTGGTTCGAAACCGGAGAGTTCCTGATCTTGAAAACATGATGGCGGTGATGGGCGAACGAGCTGACGATGTGGTTGGAAGGGATAGCTACATATGTATGCCTGACGGAGGACGACGGTGAAATTAAACCTTGACAAATTTCAAACTTGGTGCCAGTTCACCTAGAAGGTTCTTGCGAGCAGTCTCAAGCCTCTCACTTTCACGTTCGGTCGTTGAGGCGTTCATGGCTGCAACGTACTATTTCTTGTTTTAAAGCTTCAATGCACGCATCTGCGCTGGTCTAAAAGCAACGCTGCTGCAAATCCATGCAGGCGTACCCTTTCCATTGCCCATTTCTCGTTGACTAATCACTACACGATGCTAATCCCACATTTTCTTGTGCGGCTTCTTGAGCAGTCGTTCCTCTGGGGGTGCCCAAGGAAGACTGTGTCCTGTGGGACTCTGATTTTATCGGTTCTGACTCCGTCGGTTGCCTTGGCGATCCTAACGGGGGTACCCAGCACCTACCATAGGGCTGCTGAATTCTCCTGGTGCACCGACAGCTCTCTGAATCCGCCGCTGATCTGTAGTGGGCTCCCAGCGGATCATCATACCTAGGGGGTGGTCGAGCAGCTCAAAGGTCCCTCCGCCGTTTTGATGATTGCCTTCGGTCTCGCATATTTCCAAGAGCTCCTTCTCCTCCACCTCGAGGTTCGACTTGTTAAGCTCGGCCCTCACGTCGTCGAGCATGCTGAAACCCTGCCCATGGTCTTTCAATGATAGATTGTGGCAGACCCGGCAGAGCAGCTTCCGGATTGTCACATACCGTGGCTCACTGGGTCGATCCATCATCCCAGGGGCGCCAAACGCGGACGGGGCCGGCTGAAGTCCCCAGGGCGTGTTGATAGGCGCTGTCCCAAAACCTGGTTGTGGTTGCGAGCTGAAAATGTTGGCCTGTGGCGGCGCGTTAAGTGGAGCCCACATGTTATTTTGTGGAAGGAAGGATTCCACGTTTCCGAAGGCAGATATGGGGAAAGCAGCGGGGTTTCGTGCGCCCAGGGTGTTGGGGAACATGCCCGCCCCTCCGAGATTCCGCTGTGCATGGTCCGCAAACGAGTTGGTATCCTCAAAGTCGTCTAGAAGAGCGCTGCTTCCGAGGCGCGAGTCGGTCTCGGCCCTATTGGAGATGCTAATTCCAGGAGAGTCGCTCGGTAGTCTATGGCCATGGACGATACTGGAGGGTCTGGCAATGGGTGCCGGGCGACTGATCGGCTGAGATGCAGGGGTCCCAGGCTCGAAGCTTCCGGAACCCTGGCGGGAATGGGTCTGGGCTGGTTCTTTGGCTAAGGGCGATCCAAATACCTGCGACAAACCAGCAACCGCGGGGTCAAGCGGCGCTGAGAAGCCTGGTGGAGGGAATACGGGAAGTCCCCGTCCAGCAACATGTCCACCAAACCCAGGCGGCGCGGGTCCCAAATTGGTGGGAGGCCTGTACAGACTGGGCAAAGCGGCACCGCCGAACATATTATCGTGGGTGATCGCGCTGCCGAACCCTGGGGGTATCTGATTTGACATAGCTTGGGGAATAGGGGGCGGTAGCCCTGGAGGGTACGAGCTGATGGGTGGAGGAACGACATAAGAGCCAGACTGTCCATATGGAAGCTTGGTGGATGTGCTTGGCGGCGACGCGGGATGCGACGGCACTGGTGGGCCAGTCGGGATGGCTAGAACCTTTCCAAGTGTCCCGATCGGTCCAGGGCTGGCGTGGACCGGCGTTATCGGATGCGGAGACGGGTTCTGACTCGGACCAGATCCCGACTGAGAGGATGGCCCGGTTGTGCTCTCGTGTTGAGACGACTGGCGTACCCTCATCGGCGTCGGCGCCTTCGGTAAAGCTGGTGTGGCTACCGCGATCTGGGGCGAAGCATACGAACAGGCGGGCTGCTGTGGTACCGCAGGGACGGCAGCTGGCGCTTGATGATGTACTGGACGCTTTGGGAGGGTGATGGGCACAGGAACAGCGGCGGAGAGAGCCGCAGCTTTCTGTGCAGCCCGTTCCTCCTGCTTCAGCTTTTCCTTATCTTTCTCTCTTGCCTCCTTGGCGGCATCCTTGGCTTCTCTAGCTGCCTTGACCTTGGCCTCCTTTTCTCTCTTGTCACGTTCTTGCTGATCCTTCCGTTCGCGAGCCTGACGCTCTTTAAGATCCTTGAGGCTCCTCTCCCTCTGTCGAGCCTCCTCGCGCTGCTTTTCTTTAGCCTCGCGAGCCTTTATCTCTTTTTCCTCGCGTTCTTGTGCCCGTTTGAGGCGTTCTGCCTCCCTACGCTGGCGCTCCTCCTCCTCCTGCTTCTTCTGTGCATCCCGTTGCCTTTTCTTCTCTTCTGCCTTCCGGCGCTGCTCCTCTTGTTTCCGTAGCTCCTCGGCACGATTGGCTGCTTCTTCAGCCGCCTTGGATGCTTCTTTACGTGCTTTTTCCTTGGCTTCTTGTTCTTTCTTTCTGGCCACCTTTTCTTTGCGTTTCTGGGCCTCTCTGGCCTTCTTCTCTGCGCGTCTCTCTTCTTTCTGTTTCTCGTCGTCCAGTTCCTCCAAAAGCTTTTCCTGCCGTTCTTTCGCAACCTTTTCCCGGTAGGCTGTGAGAACCCTCTGCTCGAACATGCGGGCAGCAAAAATCTGGAACATCCTACGGCCTTCTTCCATCCGCTGCTCCTCGGTCATTGGGTCCTGTTTGAAAATTAATCACCGTGAAGCTAGCGTAGGACGCGGCCGCCTACGTACCTCGTCTTCTTGGCTGTCGTAGTCCTCCTCATCCTCCTCGTACTCCTCCTCGTCGTCATCATAGACGCCGTCTTGAGGTGAGGCGTGATGGCCATAGTCGTTACCATCTGCATGGGCGTATTCCCGGGGGGCGTACTCGGTCCTGGCGTCCTCTTCGCGAGCCATGCGCCGTTCTGCGAGCTGCTCCATCATCTCAATGAACTTTTTCCCATCATTCTTGAGCAAATCGTCGGCTACAGTAAGAATGCCCCCTAGAGAAGATGAGCCATAAGCGTTATTGCCAGCTCCCGAAAAGGGGAAACTCTGCAGGAACAAGGGAAGAATGGGGAATCTGTCCCTACCCTGAACAGTAAGGCTATTTCCGAAGCTGAAAAACTGATCTCGGACCGAGTCCTGGCGGTAAGCGTCCTCGGAAGGATCCTCTTCACTATAGTCGTCGTCTTCCTCCAACTCATCACTATACTCGTCTTCGCCATCGTCATCGTCATCATCGTCATCCCCGGCACGCTCGATATGGCCGCGAGATGGTTGGTGATTGGAATACGTTGAAGGTCTGCTGGGGGGATGGCGTCGCGCGGGAGAGAAGGTCGAAGAGGGATCCCCTTGGCCGGGGTGGTTGGCGTACTGCTCGAGCTCCTCATAATACGCATCATACAGACCCTCCAACTCCTCTTCAATGGCCGTTCTCTTTCTACCACAGACGGTGCAGCTGCAGGTGTGTTTCTGTTGCTCCTTCATCTTTTTGAGCACGGCGTCCTTCTCAACCTTAACGAGGGATTTACGCTCTTTCTCGCTAAGCCCAAGCCAGAACTCCTTGATCCTCTCCCGCTCCTCTTGTGAGCTGTTATTCCATATACGCTCTCTGGACATGCCAGACGGTGCCGGGGCGCTGCTCCCTCCCTGGTCTCGAGATCCCTCGGAACCCGTGGCCGCACCTTTCTTCTTCTTCTTTTTCGACTTCTTCCCTTTGCTCGTGCTTTCCGCTGCGTGCCCGTTTGGCTGCGGGTGTGAGTTTTGGTGATCCTCATCCGCGTCAGGTTCATCGTCGTCCTGGCTGTCTTGCTCGGCCTCTCCGGAGTGCGGCGCTTGCGAGGCGGGCGGACTTGGGAGACCAGTTGGGGGCTTTCCGCTGGGACCCTGTCCGGCCGCTGCCTTCGCGGCCGCTTTCTCGCGGCGTTTCTGTTTCTTTCGATTAACAGGCTGCGTTTGCCCGTTGGAAACGGGTCCTCCAACGGGGTCTGCAGCGGAGGCGCTGTTCCTGGCATTCACAGCGGGGACAGTGGTTGGAGACGGTTGCGACGAATCAACCGAGGCGGTACCCTTGGGCACGGTAATGTACTTGGACCCGTCCTTGTTCGTATACTTTGCCGTGGCCTTGGACGTCGGTGAGAGCGGGGGCGGATTCGGTGCCCCTACCGGTTGCTGGCGACGGCTGCCACCCATCTTGATGCGTGCGTGGAGTGAGAATGGCGCCGGCGAGTAGGTGTGCCGGACGGTATGTGGGAGATCGGAGACGTGCCAGTAGCGTGGCGAGGGTTGCCGGGGAGTCGGATCGGGCCTAGATTAGGGACGAAGAAAAGTGAGCGACGGTCTCTCGTGGGGTGGGGCAAGGTCTCAACGCCAGACGCGGCAGCGTGGCAGGGGAACGAGGACAGCAGTTTAAGAAGGAGCGGCGACATGAGCGGATGTGAAAGAGGAGCTTGAATTTGCAAGGAAGGAACGGCTGGCAGGGCTGAACATCAAGCACTTTCCAGAGCTATCAGGCGACGAGGGGTACTAAGCAGGGTGGGGGTGAAGGTAGCGACAGCGAGCTCGACAAGCGGGATTGAGGGCTATTCGCAGGTTGACTCACGACCCAGGATGCTACTCACAATCCAGGACGACCTCCGCGGGCACGGGATGATGGGCTGTGTTGGGAATCGTCGGCAGCTGCAAACGCGACAGGCGAGCTTGCAATAACCAGTGCGGCACCAAGATGCAATGTGCACTCTCAGGTTGTTCGGATGTTCTCAGTCCAGCGGGTTTGTGGTCCCAGTTCCCCATCCGAGAACGCTTTCTGATTGGTCAGCCACTGCACGTGACGCTCAGCCTCGATGTGGCCTTGCTGTGGGTACCTGAGCCGCCGCGCGTGACGCTGCCAGAAAACCAGAAGCTGTTGTGGGGCATTTGTTACAGCTGTGTCGTCTGCTGCCTTTCAGCTTTCCAATCCCGCCTTTGAAATCAGAAATTCGATGAGGAACACTAGGGTGAACCGCAATGCTAACTGGGGAGTGCCATTTGCAGTCTTGGCACAAAATATCACGTTTTCCATTTAGCGCCGTCTGGCTACACTGCAGCCGGCACCTTCGCAGCTGGCGGCTCTCTGCCGTCGCGTTTGCTGTCACACTCCTTCCCAAGACATTGTCCATGATTTGCCGGTTTCGCTGTGAAGCAGACCCCATCTCCCGAGTAACTGCTCCTCTTTACATTCGTCGCTGAGAGCTGGTGGGAGGCTGTCCGCCAATAACACGCTAAGGAAATGCACTCTGCAGCTTGATCCAATTCTGCTGTCGGCTTCTATAGCAACAATCACGAGCATACTCCGTAGTGGAGGGTCTTTGGACCCAAGCGGCGAATGGCCAGCGGAATGTTCGCTGGCTCGGTCGATCGTGATGCCACGCGGTATCGCACTGTTGACTGGAGTAAGGCGATATCGTTATAGCCCGTAACTAGCTGGAGGCCCAAGAGGAAGTTTACGGGCTTTCCAATACCAAGAGGTTGCGAACACGAGGTTTTATCAACCTCCAAGGCAGTCTTTGTCCGGCTCGTCACCGGATGGAGGCCCCTTTCCCCCGCGGCCCCGGTGTCTTGGGCCCTGACGAGGGGCCCATGCCCCTCTCAGCCCCGTCGCGTGTAGCACTGTCCATTTTCACAATTGGCCCAACATCTGGTTAGTTAGTTCTTCGTCAAGACCCCCAAACCCGTAGCGGCGCGTTTTATTAGTGCACAGCCTCGTCAGCGGTAGGTTTGGGAATCAGCTCCGTCCGCGACCAGACATTCGACCTATCAGCACTGTGCCCTGCCACAGACTCTCGCGCCAGGACTGTGTGTAGGATCTGCTGCAGCCCCACCCTCATCTCCTCTCTTGGTTACCCGGTTTCCCCTCGGTTGGGCAGTCCTAGGACTTGGAAATCGCGAGACAAAGCCGACGAGGCCTCAGTCCTCATGGCGGCGGCTTGGGTGCAAGAGCGCACAGGTCAAGTGTAGTGAGCTGGGAATAAAAGCCAGGACTTTTGCGATGATCTGTGGGACAGGGGAAGGGTGCCGGTCAGCGCGCTGTGTTAGCGGTTCAGTGGGGCGCTTCCCATGCACCGCATCGTATCGCGCCCGGGAGACCGAGTGCAAGCGCTGTTTGAGGTGGGCGGATAGAACTTGGGTGGGTTATGTAATCCATGTCCCAGCAGCTATCAAGCCGCTGTTCCCCTCGAAATTTATAGGCCGAAGCAGCTGCAGCTGTAGCCGTCATCCTTCGAGATCTGACAGTCTATCTAGCGGTCAATCTGCCTCTCTCGCTGCTTTTTCTCATCTGCGACGCATTGCTGACGCCCGCCATCCTACCCTCGAGCCGAGCGAGTTGCCGACGAGTTCTTGCGAGCGAAAAGACGAGCTGCTCCTGCTGAGCCGGGTGCGGAGAGCACCAGTCAACCACCACACGCTCGTCCCATCCCACCCTCACCCAACCCGACAAGATGGCAAGCCCAGGAAGTCCCGCAAATGTCATCCGCAGGTAAGGCCCCGAAATATTTATTTAGGCCAATCCGGAGACGGCTGCTATTCTGCCCTCCCCGCCAATTCCCCATTCTGATACGAACCACTGCCAGGAAACTCGTCATCATTGGTGATGGCGCATGCGGGAAGACCAGTCTGCTCAGCGTATTTACGCTGGGGTTTTTCCCAACAGTATGTGTGCACCCTCATCAACCTCGGTATCCCTGCTGACTCTCGCCGTTCAACAGCACTATGTGAGTCCCCGTCTTCCTACAGCCCACCCAGCGCCTCCTTCGACATGATTCGCTCTCGCATCCGACCACTGACCGACTTTCCCCCCACGGCAGATCCCGACAGTGTTCGAGAATTACGTGACCGACTGCAGGGTAGATGGCAAGTCGGTGCAGCTTGCGCTATGGGACACAGCTGGACAGGAGGACTATGAACGGTTACGGCCGCTAGCATACTCAAAGGCGCACGTCATCTTAATAGGTTTCTCCATCGATACACCAGACTCGCTTGACAATGTCAAACACAAGGTGGGTGGTGCCGAATCCCTCTCAACTCGCACCCTGCCCATACCCACGCCAGCGGTCAAACCCGCGGCAGGACGCCCTTTGGCTACGTCACTCGCCGTTGTGTTACATTTCCGTGTCACCAGAGCCATCCCAACCTCAGACATTGGCTAACTCTGGAATGCAGTGGGTCGTGGAGGCGCAGGAGCGGTGTCCCGACGTACCAATTATTCTCGTGGGCCTAAAGAAGGACCTCCGCAATGACCCTGTTGCCATGGAGGAGATGCGGCGGCGCTCTCAGCGTTTTGTGATCGAGAGCGAGGGGGAGCAGGCTGCCAAGGAAATCGGCGCCCGCAAATACCTCGAATGCTCCAGCCTCAGCGGTGAAGGTGTCGACGACGTTTTCGAGGCAGCGACACGAGCGGCCCTGTTGACTTTTGAGAAGGGCGAGGGGGGTGGCTGTTGCGTGATTCTATGAAGAGGAGAGAATGAGGCAGCAAGTCCCCAGAAACGGGAAACACACACGGCATCACAGCTTCCTATACACTCCGGGCGTCAACGAGGCTGGCACACTCCCAGATCTGCCACTGATCGAGCCCGTTGCGACTTTCGGGTCCCACCAACTCGAACCAGGATGAATTGATCAAATAAACTCAGCAAAACAGCGAGTCACACCACAACGACACCAGACACGGCCTGCATATGTGTATTAATACGGTTATAGATCTGGTCTCTCGCTCCCTCTTCCTATTCTTCCACTGTCGTTTACTCTATTGTTTTTCACTGGCTGCTGTAAGCGGGAACGGTGACAAGTCGGAGCATATCATCATGAAATGGGACAGGGATTGGCGGCAACAAACAGGATTCTGGGAAAGGGGTTACGGCCATACGGGATTGTAGGGAAGCTTTTTGGTGCGGAGACTACTGTGTCTAAGTCCCATCCTTCTTTAGGGATATCTTTTTCTCTCTCAAGTATCTGTGTTTACACTATTGGGTCAATCAACTTGGAGCCGGAGCATGGGCGAACATAAAAGACTTTTCGAGAGCGCGGGAAGACTGAAATGGAAGCGGTTATGGAAGCTGGATAGTGTTGGTTTTTTAATATTCAGAAGCTACAGTCGCCAATACTTTTATCCCTCATGATTGCACTGAACTAGTGGTGTTGTGAGCCTAAAATCCCGCACATCACCTCCCTGGTTGAGGCATGACGCTAATGCAATTTATAGTTATGATACAGAAAGTGTTATACACGTCTTGATGTTTCTATCCTCCCTCCGTATGTCGAACACAAATTCTCCAACGCCAGCCAAATTTATCCAGTTACCTCTTCCAGTCATGATTCCACGCCACCCTCGCCGGCGTCTCCGTCTGCGCCCTCGCATACTCAATAGGGATCCCCTTTAGGCCATAAACGCCGTGCTTCTCCATCGCCACTCGGTACAGATACCCTTCACCGCGCCCCGCAGGGCCCTCCGTCAGGCGCAACGCCTCACACGCATTGCTGATACCCTGGTACTGGCGCATCAGCGTCTTCTCCCGCGCAGCCGTTTCTTGCCGCCGGAAGAGCATCCACGCGCGGTGGATCGTCCAGTGCCGCAACCAGCGGTTACGGGCCATGCGCAGCGGCGGCGGCAGACATTTGGGGGAGAGAGCCGACATGTACTTGAGCATGTTGACAATCTTGGGATCCCGCGCTTCGGCCGCATTGCGCTTCTTCTTGGGGGTTTTGGCGGGTTTCTTGGCGAGGGGTACTTTGTTTTTGGTGCTTCCTCCCTTGGCGGCGGAGAGGCGGGTGGTGGTGGAGAGGCATCGGGAGGAGGAGGAGGGTGGGAGACTCGAGGTCAGGGCGGTGGCGGGTTTGGAGAGGAGGCGCGAGGCGAGGCCTCGGAATGAGAATGGGAGGAGCATTGTGTTGGTTTCGATCTTGGCTGCGGCGGTGGTGAGGAGCCTAGGTGGTCGGTTGGACGGCGGTCAAGTAGGCACCGTGCGATTTGTTCTCGTCGTTGATGGATGGGGGCTCGGTTTGGTTCGGTTTCGCTCGCTGCGAGAATGGACCGAGACAGAAAACCTCGGGCAAGGGCAACAGCCGCGGGAATTGTTGTGTTCGTCGTCGTTCTCAGCTGGGCGAAGCAGCAAATATCGCGGGATCAATGCATTCAGAACTCGATTGGCGGAACGTCAGTTCAATTCGGCGGTCCCAGCCAGTCGATGTTCGCGTCGTAGAAAAATTGAAGAAAAGCTGCGCTCTGAAGCGGGTCGCGACGGTGCAGCCGGGCTCGTGGTGATTGGCGGATGCCGCCTAGCGCGGCAGGGATCATCCAGGGCAACCCCACACGGTCGAGCCACAAAGTTCAACGTCGAGCTTGGGGGTGTTGATCGACAAGCTCGGCAAGGAGAATTTGACGGCGTTATGTCGACGGACTTAGTGCCCGCTCAGGGC
>Ga0247763_1000280_pt1 | contig 28729 bp, 19 predicted proteins | sample UWRJL141409B4_FD_179926 | JGI IMG/M metagenome (GOLD analysis project Ga0247763, IMG submission 179926) | Plant litter microbial communities from Arlington Agricultural Research Station in Wisconsin, United States - UWRJ-L141-409B-4 | ecosystem: Environmental > Terrestrial > Plant litter >... | reverse complement strand
AATTTCACTGAGTCAATCATAGAGACAGCTGTTGTATCGTTACATCATTCATGCAAGACCGCATTTAACGGCCAAGGCATTTCGCTACCTTAGGACCCTCACGTTAAGGCCGCCATTAACCGGGGGTTCCGCAAAAACCAAACTTTTAAAATTTAGTTAAAATTGTTAACCAGCCGGGATCGGGCAGACATCACACTCAATACTTAGACTTATCATCTTTTTGCAAAGTGTTGTGTTTTAATTAAACAGTCGTACAACAATATTTTATGCTTCTTCATTACTACTCTATTAATCGAGCTTAACGAGCCCTACTTATCCCGAAGTTACGTAGGCAGTTTGCCGAGTTCCTTTATGATTGTTATCTCATTTGCGCCTTCGTATTCTCTACTAGCTTACTTGTTTCAGTTTCTAGGTACGGTTATAATCTTTTTTTATAATACTCATCTGTTGAGTTTGTTGTATTTATAAATAAAGTTTTTCTATTCTTTTTTTTCCAGCACATTTTCACTTAAAAATGTTGTCATTAAGAATAGTAAGATTTTACTCATCGTTAGAACCTTGAGATTCAAAACTTAGAGGCCGTTACTTTATTAATCCATAAGCTTTAGGCGAGTTGTTTAATTCTTTTTTGTTACTCATGTCACCATTATCACTTGAGTTTTTTATAATTTTATTTAAAAAATAAAAATCAAATATTCACTCAACGTTCTGCTACCCCTTCAAATAACTATTTAAGTTAAATGTGGACAAAGTTTCGGTATATTATTTAGATCCGTTAAATTTTCGATGCTTTTAAGACTTAAAAGGTGCTCTGTTACGAGATCTTTAAATTATAGCCGCTTCCAAGCCCATTTTCCCTTCGACTTATATAAAAACTTTCTTAATTTCACTTAACAATAATTTTGGAACCTTAACTTTTGTTCTGGGCTGTTTCCCTTTTGACATACAACCTTAGCATTCTATGTCTGATAATTCAAGATTCATTTTTGTCATTCCGAGTCTACATACTCACCGATAAAATCTCTACGATTCCCCGATATGTACAAAGTAAAATGTATTTCATATAAAATGAAATTCTACACCTTGTCTGAGATTAAGTTCTGTACCTACTAAAATGTTACTCAAATTGCCTACTATTATAGGTTTCGCAGAAAACCAGCTATCCTAGTCAGATTTGTCTTTAACTCACTTACCACAGTTCTTCGGATATCTTTGCAACGATAACCCGTTCAGACCTTTATAGTCTTGACTGTAGTAAGATCACCAGGCTTCGGGTCTAACTTTAGACGCTTATTATTATTTTAATAATCGCTTTTACTATACACTTATTAGAGTTTAATAAGCTATTTGCATCTAAAATTAACTTGGTGACCCATTATGCAAAAGGTACGCTCTTGTTGTAATTATCACTAGAGCTACTTATAAAACTACTATTTCAAAAATCTTTTCCCTCACGGTACTTTTACACTATAGCTCATATATTATATTTAGCCTTTGAGGAAGGTTCCCCAGATATTCAAACAGCTTTTAAGCCATTTTACTTAATTAGATAGGCTTGTCTACTTTCATTCACATTAATCGTAGAATCTCGTTTGATTTCTTTTCCTGAAGTTAATAAGATATTTCACTTCACTTCGTTTATCAAGTAATTTCTCTAAGAGTTAATTATGCCTTTGGACAAAGGTCACAGCATTTATTCCTTTGGACACAAGGTCACATAGGATATAATTATTTATGCCTTGGACGCAAAGTCACAGAGCATAAAATTCTTCTCTTTAATATATAGCATAGATTTCCATAATAGTCTCTTTATATACTGTATATATGTATTTTTACGTACATATACAAAGCAATATTCTAGTCTCTTTATATACTGTATATATATGTATGTATTTTTGGATACATACGTATATAGAGCAATATTTTCTAGAGATTTATATCTGTGTATTTTACACATTTCTGGTAGTTTTTAATTGTATACTAGGTTAAATCTAAACTAGTATATTCACAAGTTGAATTCTTGTGCTATAGCAAAGTATATTTCAGGTAGCTGAGGTTCGAACTCAGAATCTTTCTGTCCCAAACAGAACATCGCACCAATTTGACTTCAACCTGTGTTTAACTTATACTTGAAATAGCAAGTAGAGTGCAGAGAATATGGGACTCGAACCCATGCTGGGATTAAACCCAAACTAAACTCAAACTAGCCTCTTTGGACCACTCAGACAATTCCCTTTAATTCCTTCAAGATTTGAACTTGAATAACATTCTTATCAAAAATGCACTTTACCGCTTAAGTTAAAGAATTTAATAGTATGAAAAATGACTGATTCGAACAATCAACCTTCTGTGTGTAAAACAGCTGCTCTACCAATTGAGCTAAATTCTCTTAAATATACCTTTCTTTTTACATATTAATCTTTATTTTTGTTTTATTGTAATTACAATCGCTCCTACCATTGCTAGTAATAAAATAAAGCTAGCTAGAATCAATCATATATTATAATTAGTATACATTATGTTACCTATAGTCGTAATATGACTTGTTTCTCCTAAATTACCGTCTCAAATTTTACTTGTAACAAAAGATAAATCGCTGTTATTTAAATAATTATTGTTTTCACAAAAACTATTTTTATTTAAAGAGATGTTATATAATGTTGTGTAAAGTGAATTATTTGTATTACTTAAGATTGCGATATCATAAGGTAATAATTGATACAATGGATAGTAACAAGAAATTGCTATAACTATAGATAATGGAATACTATTACTATTATTACTTTGAAGTTCACTTATTCTAATATTAATTAACATTAAAATAAATAGAAATAAAATAGAAACCGCTCCTATATATACAATTAAATAAGACAACCCTATGAAACTTAAACCTAATAAAATTAAATAAAAAGAAATATTTGCAAATAAACCTATTAAAAACAATACGGAAACGATAGGGTTTTTTGTTATTATAACAAAAATTGCACATAAAATAGCTAATATAGATAATAAATCTAATGTATAAGATATGTGTCCGTTTGTTAAATTTTCATTGATTAAAAATAAATCCTTCATAATATAAGAAAATAAAAAAACCTCAGAAAAAAAGGGGTAAAAATTCTTTAATTATTTATTAACAAGAACATCTGGACTTGAACCAAAAAGTAGGAGGCTGAAATTCCTTATGTTACCAATTACATTATATTCTTTATGCCTACTAATTAGAATTTATATTTTAACTGTTTACATATAACAATTGTAGACGTAGTTAGATTAGATTTATCTACTTAAAATTCAATATAATAATAACAATTTCTAATAGCATTAATATTTAAATCAATAGAAATATTTCTTCTATTATAATTAGAATTTCAATTCATGAAAAATAAATAAACAAAATAAGAATTTATTGAAGGTGAAAATCATAGAATAGATATTCTATTACACTAAGAAGAAGTTCTTTTAGTTAGTATACGGAAAGAAAGAGATTCGAACTCTCAGACGATAATACGCAATATTTAGCAAATATTTTGGCTTGCCCATGCCGACCTTTCCTTAATGTATTTTTTTCGAATTAAACGGGATTCGAACCCGCATCTTTTCCCGTGACAAGAGAACTCTTGACCTATTAAGTTATTAATTCTTTAAAAATACCAGGAATCGAACCTGGAACCGTGACATGGAAAATCACTATTTTACCATTAAACTATATTTTCTTATAGTAAGAGCTCGCCCACTTATATTCCAGCCTAATTATTAGGACTTTTGGTTTCCATCTTTCACAAAGAGATGTTTTACTATATTTAAACTACCTGCTTTACCAAAAACGGGAATCGAACCCGTACCTACCGACTGGCAGACGGCCATTCTACCACTAAACTACTTTGGTTTTAAGAACTCCCACCTATAACTTCTATTTACAGTTGTTTACCCTCCACCTCCTCCCTATTTAAATCTAGATTATGATAATATTGAAGATTAAACAAAAATTCTTATTATTTTTATAATAATTTCATTGGGACTTATTGGATTCGAACCAATGTTTCAATGATTAAAAGTCATGTGTATTGCCACTATACTAAAATCCCCTATGCGTTAGATATTTATATTATCCAGTAATATATTTATACTATTCAGTAAGATGCTAATAAAAGGTCTGGTTGCTTAGTCTATACTATTCGCACTCTCTAAATACTCATAACTAAGATCCTCAATAGTATACGGAAATATAAAGGAAAAGTCATACGACGTCGACAAAATGTCAGTATAGTATACCACCTTCAAACCCTAAATGATGGTTATTTGTTAAATGGTAAGCAAATATTCTTCATAAAGCTACAGCTAAGAAGATTGTACCTATTATAACATGTAATCCGTGGAAACCTGTACTAAAGAAGAAACATGATCCAAAGGCTCCATCACTAATAGTGAAAGATGAAACACTATATTCAATTCCTTGGAAAAAAGTAAATACTAAAGCTAAAAGTACAGTAGCAACTGAACCGTATAAAGCTCCTACTCTACCACCTTTAATTAAAGAATGATGAGCATAAGTTACAGTTGCTCCACTTGATAATAAAAGAACAGTATTTAATAAAGGAAGTTCAAATGGATTTACAGGTTCTATACCTAAAGGTGGTCATTGAGCTCCTAATTCTACAGTAGGAGTTAATGCACTATGGAAAAATGCTCAAAAAATAGCCATAAAGAATAATGCTTCAGAAACAATAAATAACATTACTCCTAAATTTAACCCTTTTTGAACAGCTAAAGTATGATCTCCTATAAAAGTACTTTCAGATATTATATCTCTAAATCAGAAAGCCATAGAAGATAATACTAATATTAATGCCATATTAACAGTTATATCTCCATTAATAAAATTATGCATAGCTAATGCACCAACTACAGTTAATGTGAATAAAGAAGCACTAGTATAAAATGGCCAAGGAGAAGGAGATACTAAATGAAATGGATGATCTTGAAAATTACTTCTAACAAAATTTACCACTTAAAAGTTTTCCACAAAACTAAACGAATTTATAATTTATATTTGTACTGCGCAAATATTTATTACTTTGTAATTTTAATACAAAATAAATAGCCCTTAAGATGACTCGAACATCTATACCAATATTAACAGTATCGTGCTCTACCCTTGAGCTATAAAGGCTTTAGGAGGAAAAGGAATCGAACCTTCGATGATTAGTAATCATTAAGTTTACAGCTTAACCCGTCAAACCAACAAACGGAACCCTCCTTTATGCATATAGTTTTATCTAAAATTCCTTTTCTAGATATACCTATATCTATATACATAATCCTATTGTTTAGAGTTAATTATTCCCGTGCAACTTCCGCTACACGAACCTTATTTCGACTTTACACTAATTAGTGTTGTGCATACGAAGAACCCCATTATCAAAATTATAAATCTTATATATTTACTTACTAATAACAGAAAAGCAAACTTATTGCACAAAACACCTTTCAGCATGCGACGAGTAGTTAGTACCAATCCGAAGTTTGATTCACCGTGTCATGGTGATTCACGATTACTAGCAATTACTTATTCAAATAGTCGAGTTTCAGACTATTATTCATTTCTAATTGTATCCTATTTTATTTGATTTGCTAAATTTCACAATTTTGCATCTTTTTGTTTAGGAATATGTGGCACGTCTAAAGCCCACAACATTAAGGCCATGATGACTTGTCTTAGTCCCTATTATCACTACCTATGTATAGGTGAATCTGCTTTATCAATATTTTTAAAAATAAAGCTAGGGTTTACGTTAATTTTATGGATTTAACCACTATTTCACAACATTAACTGAAAACAGCCGTGCAACACTTGTATTAATATTATCTTATTAACATTCAAGTTGTGGTAAGGTTTTTCGTGGACTACCGATTTAACCAACATACTTCACTGCTGGGGTCAGAAACGGCCTAGTGATTTCAGTTCCTGCGTTGCCACATTACTCTTGAGGTGAAATGCTTAAATTTTCATTTGTAGACTAAGTTATTACCTAACCCACGACATTCATCATTGTCTGCAAAGACTACTGGGGTAACTAATCCTGTTTGTGTTCTAAGCCTTCGTACTTTGACGTCAGTTGTTACATAAAAGAGTGCCTTCGCCTTTACCTGTCCCCGTGGTATAATAGGATTCTATCCCTACACTTTCATAAGTACTCCACTTCTCACATAACACTCTAGAAAAGTTGCTAACTATATATAGACAACCTCACCGTCTGAGTACCCTTTAAACCTATTTAAGATGAATAACACTTGCCTCTTACGTATTACCGCGACTGCTGGCACGTAATTTGTCGAGACTAAATATACATATTATCATTATTAATATGTAGATAGAAATTTATTCGATAAATCGATATACTTAGAATTTTAAAACTAAGCTTTCATCCAAGTTGCCAGTTCAGCCGTTAGGCCATTGACCAATATTCCCCACTGCTGTACCCTGTTGCATTGGGATTTTTTCATCCCCAATGTGGTCGATCAGCCATTTCAGCTTCGACTAAGAGAATTATGGGCTTGTTAAGTCATTACCTTAACAACTACCTATCTCTGCGATTTTTCTTTTCCTCTTAAAGCGGAGTTATAATATATTATTTATATATTATATATATACTCCATTTTTTTTTATGATGTATTTAACATTCTCTTTAAGGCCGGTAGATCATCTAATACTCACCTGTACACCACTTTTAATACCATATTTCATATATTAAACGTTCGATTAGCATGTGTAAAGCACTTGGAAAGTGTTCATTCAGAGCCATCACCAAACTCTACTATATTTTTCTATTCTGAGATAATAAAATATTATCTAGGATGTATTTATACATCACATTACGATTTTAAATTTATTGATGTATTATACATCACATTACGATTTTAAATTTATAGATAGATTTCTACAATATTTTAGACAAATAATAATGAAAGCTAAATCTAGATCTAAACATTAATCTAATTATTTGTTCAATGAAATCAACATAAATATGCATAGTATAAAAACTTTTTTATATCTAAACTACTAGTTTATTAACCCGATTCTTGGTTACTCTCTAACTAAAATTTTTAGGTGGGCTTGAATGTTCGCATTATAAGTTATATTATTATAATTAATTTATACATTAACTTATTTCTATTTTCTCTTAAACACCCGAGTAGAATATACTAGACTCTACTTCATTAAAAAAAAAATCTTAACTTTACCTTTAGCAATAGTTGCTGCGATAGATACAGCAACCTTATATTAGATTTAAGTTACTAAATAATACTATTTAACTTAATTTAATTTAATGTAAATCTAAACCATCTTTAATATAGCTACTAGTTAAAACAACGAAAACTTGAGCTTGAATAAATGCAATACCTAATTCTAAACCAGAGAAAGCTATAATAAATGTTAAAGGTATTAAACCTAAAAAGAAGAATATAATACCAGAAGTCATTATGTTATATGTAAATCCAGCTAATATACTTAATAACATATGACCTGAAAGAATATTTGCAGCTAGTCTTAACCCTAAAGAAATATTTCTAGCTAAGTATGAAATAAATTCAATTAACACTAATAATGGTAATAGAGGTAAAGGACAACCAGCAGGAACTAAAAGAGAAAAGAATTCTAATCCGTGTTTAGAAAAACCTAAAATAGTTGCACCTAGAACAATAGTAAAACTTAAAGAGAAAGTTAAAACAAAATGACTTGTTGAGGCAAAACTGTATGGAACCATCCCTATTAAATTATTAATTAAAATAAAAATAAATAAAGTATAAATAAAAGGGAAATATACTTGACCTGTTGTAGAGTTTATTTGACTTGTAACTATACTGTGTATAGTTGCATATAAAGATTCTTGACTTATAGATCAGTTGTTACTTACTAATTTATTATAATTTGTAGTTAATATACTAAGAGCAAAAATTAATAAACCTCCAATTGTTAAGTATAATCCTATATTAGTAATAGAAATATGATAATTTCCGAAAATACCTGTATCTAAACTTAATAAATCTCTTATTTCAAATTGATCTAGCGGGCTAAAAATTTCTCTTGAGAAATCCACATTTAAACTTAAAGTACTTAAATTCACTGGTACTTTAAGCTTATACTAAAAATCTTTAAATATCAAAAATATACACAAAATATTAATAGTATTAATTAATAAAATTGAAAAAAAAAGTTTTCATGTAAAGTTTATGAATAAAATATTATTATTATTAATTATTTATTTATAGAATTATCAAAAAGTTTTGATATAAAGATACGAGATAAAAATAAACGAACAAATCTTGGTAATATATATTTAGATAATATATAAACTGTTATAGCAATTACAATAAAAGCAAAAGTTATTTCATTTACAAAATAGAATGGGACTAATTGTGGCATTTAATAAGATATCAATATAAATATAATACTTAATGAGTATTAACGCCACTAATGTAGCGAAGGGTAATATATAACGTCGTTATATTTGTAGAGAGGTTATTCTCTAGTTACATACTAATGACTTTAAATTATTTAAATGCCAATAATATATATATATAATATTAATTATTATAATACTTTAACCACTTAGACATTAAGATTGTTAAAGGTATAATTTTAAAATATATTTAAAGGATAGATTTTTTCATATTAAATATAATAAATTAAACTACCTATAGAATAATGTAAACCATCTAATATGAAAGAAGGATATATTCCAAATAGTACAGTAAAGAATACTAAAGTAAATAGTAGTAAGAATTCTCTTTTTGTAAGATCACTAATACTTTCACCAAAGTATTTAGTGAATGAACCTCCAAATGATATTCTATTAAACATGTAAATTGTATAAGCTGCAGAGAATACAATTGAAGAACTAGCAAGAGCACCTAATAAAGGTAATCTTTCAAATACTCCATAAAGAGACATAAATTCACCTACAAAATTTAATGTTAAAGGTGCTCCACAATTGGCTAAACATAATATAAAGAATAAAATAGAGAATAAAGGTAATAATTGAGTTATACCTCTATAATAGTAAATTAATCTTGTACCTGATCTGTCATATAAAACTCCTCCAGCACATATAAATAATCCGCTTGAAACAAACCCATGAGCTAAACCTAAAACTATACCTCCTTCTATTCCTTGAACAACATTACTGAAAACTCCTATTAAATAAACAGCAGCATGAGATACAGAACTATAGGCTATTAATTCTTTAACATCTACTGTTCTTAATGTACTTATACTAGCATATACAATAGTAATAACACCAATCATAAATATTATATAACTAAAATTTAAAGAGGCTTTAGGTAAGATAGGTAAAACTAATCTGAATATACCATATAGACTTAATTTTAAAACAATAGCGGCTAATACTATACTTCCACCTAATGGTGATTCAACGTGAGCTTTTAATAATCAATTATTTAAAAAAATTGTAGGAGTTTTTACTGCAAAAGCTATAAGTATTCCAATAAATAAATAAACTTGAGTACTATAATTAAAATTTGTTTTAAATAAAGCATCAAAATCTGTGGTTCCCATTATAGATGACATAGTTAATATTGATAATAATAAAAATAAAGATCCTCACAGTGTATATAAAAAGAAGTAAAAACTAGCTCTTACTTTATTTTTTGACCCAAATAATCCTATTAATAAAAATAATGGAGGTAATATACTTTCAAAAAAGATATAGAAAAATAACATATCTAATACTAAAAAAACAGCTAATAATAATGTTTCTAATAATAACATAATTATTAAATAAGATCTGTAATTTTCAGTTATTGAGTTTCAATTTGATAATAATGCAATAGGCATTATTATTGTTGTTAATAATACAAAATAAATAGAAATACCATCTACACCTAAGTAAAGATCAAAGAAACTCATTTCATATTGTTCTTGTACAAATTGATATTGATTTGTGCTAAAATCAAATACTGTATATATAACTAAAGATATAATAAGATTTACTATAGAAATTATAAATACAATAATTTTAGGATAAACACTTTTTTTACCTTCAAGTTCATAATTAACTGTACTTGAAATTAAAAACACACCTAATAAAGGTACAAATAATAAAGAAGATAATAACATAATTGTGTTTAAAAATTTACAGTACGTAAAAAGGGAAAAGAAAAATTCACACCATAAAAAAAGTTTTTTAGATATAAAGTCTAGAAATTTTATTAGCTTAAATTAACATAAAACACCTAATAACTCTAGGATCCTGGGGGAATCGAACCCCTACCAAGTGGTTTGCAATCACCGTGTAGAACCCAGCTACAATCATAATCCTTGATGAGTTGGCAAGTTTATTTAAAGTGATCGATAAATCTTTAATTTAAAAATTACTCTAACGAACTTGAAGACAAACCGAGACTGAGGGCAAAAGAGGGTGAAGACGAAACGAGCTGGACCGCAAAGGAACTTGAAGACGAAACGAGCTTGAGCACAAAGGAGGCTGAAGACGGAACGAGCTGGATCGCAACTAGCTCCAATGAAGATGAGCTTGAGTATGAAGGAGGCGAATGATTTTAAGGAATTTTTTCTTATACACCCTAAAGATGTAATTACTATTAACAAGATTGACAATCTTGACGATAGTAGCCTTAAACTACAATTTGGAGAGCGGTTAGAAAAGATGTTAATATCTTTGGCCGGCATAGTTACGATATTTTTAGTATTAAAGTAATGCTATGTTAGCAGGGAAAATATTAAAACTGTATAATACACAAGGAACTAGTATAATTAAAGCAAATAATATAGGTAATAAAACTGTTCAACAAAACCCCATTAATTGATCAAAACGTATTCTAGGGAATGAAGCTCTCACTCATATAAAAGTAAATATCATAATAGAACTTTTTAATCCTATATTAAAACCATATAATAATCCTTCATATGCAGAATTAAAATTATAGAGAAAATATTCTAAATAAAATTTTTTATAGAAAACTATTCAATCTATATAGACTAATTGAGTAGAAATAAAGTCTATAATATAAAATATACTATAAGTATCAATTAATAAATATCCACCTATAAATAAAATACTTGTTAATATACAAATTAATACAATACTTCCGTATTCTGCTAAGAAAAAGAAAACGAAAACCACTGCAGCGTGTTCTGTCATAAATCCACTAACAAGTTCGGATTCAGCTTCAGCTAAATCAAATGGGGCACGGTTAGTTTCAGCTACTGAACCTATAAAGAATATTATAAATACAGGTAATAAAGGTAAAATAAATCAAACTACTCTTTGAGATTCAGTTATAATAGTTAAATTTAAATTACCAGTTAACATTATAACGATTAATATAGCAGAACTTAATACTAATTCATAGCTAATTAATTGAGCTGTACTTCTAAGTGAACCTAAAAAAGCATATTTACTATTAGCACTTCAACCTGCTAATAATATACCATATGTAGCTAAAGAAGATACCGCTAACATATAAAATATACCCAAATCAAAATCAAGTATAGACAACCCTGGCCCGTAAGGTATAACTGCATAGCCTAGTAAAGAGAAAATTAAAGTAACAACTGGTCCTAAAAAGAATAATATAATATTTGCTTGTGTAGGCGCTACATATTCTTTTAAGAGAAGTTTTAAAGCATCTGCAAATGCTTGTAATAAACCGTAATATCCTACAACATTAGGACCTAATCTTCTCTGCATACTCGCCATAGTTTTTCTTTCTGCTACTGTTACATAAGCAACAGCTAATAAAGATGGAACTAATACCGCTAGAACTTCTAAGATCGCAATAAGAGTTAATGGATACAACATTTTTTTAATTTTTTTTTAGTTTTTTTAATTTTTTTTTTTACTTTATTTTTTAACTATATTATTTTCTATTAAATACTTTGATAATTTTTTTTTAATAATATAGTAATAAAGCTATATTATATATGTTTTTATTTATTTAATTTCATTTTAGATTCGAACTAAAATCGGAATATTAGAAGTATTCAGCTCTACCCTTAAGCTAATGAAATTTAAGAGAAATATATAATAAAAAATCACTTAATTATTAAAATTTAAGTGATACTATAAGAAGTATCATAAATACTCCAGTTAACAGTTTAGCAGATGTAAAGTGTTTACTTAAATTTTTTGAGTGAAATAGTTTTTAGGTTTAAATCTGGTTAAATCAATAAAATCTTTACACCTAGCTGCTCAAATTACAAAAGAAACTCTTTAATGCTTGACTGTAAAAGCGGGCTAAAAAATGCTTGACTGTAAAGGCAGACTAACAAATGCATGAGGTTTAGGTGGACTAGTCAAACCTCATTCTAAACTAGGATAACTTCTATTTAATAAAGCTTGTAATGCATCAGTATAGAATTGAATGTTCATTCACGGATTTCTACCTGCAGCTTCACCTTGTATTAATTGTATATATACAATATATAAGAATAATCAAGCAGCAACTACACTTATAATAGATCCAAAGCTACTTATTAAATTTCAACCTGCAAATGCGTCAGGATAGTCACTTATACGTCTAGGCATACCTTGTAAACCTAAGAAATGTTGAGGGAAGAATGTTAAATTAACTCCTATGAATAAAATTCAGAATTGAACTTTAGATAACATCATGTTATAATTTAAACCTAATATTTTAGGTACTCAGAAGTATCAACCGCTAAACATTGCGAACACAGCACCCATACTTAATACATAATGGAAATGTGCAACAACATAATAAGTATCATGGAATGCAATATCTAAAGAAGCATTAGCTAATACTACTCCACTTAATCCTCCTATTGTAAACATAAATACAAACCCTAATGCAAATAACATTGAAGGTGTTAATTTAATAGATCCTCCGTAACATGTAGCTAATCAAGAAAATATTTTAATTCCTGTAGGAACTGCAATAATTAATGTTGCTGCTGTAAAGTAAGCTCTTGTATCTACATCTAAACCAACAGTATACATATGATGACTTCAAACTATGAATCCTAATATTCCAATAGACATCATTGCATATACCATTCCTATATATCCGAATACATTTTTATTAGAATTAGCGGATATAGTTGTACTTATTATCCCAAAACCTGGAATAATTAGTATATAAACTTCAGGATGACCGAAGAATCAGAAAAGATGTTGGAATAATATAGGATCTCCACCTCCTGCTACTTCAAAAAATGAAGTATTAAAATTTCTATCAGTTAAAACCATAGTTATACCTCCTGCAAGAACAGGTAAAGATAATAATAATAATACAGCAGTGATTACTACAGCTCATCCAAATAAGGCTAATTTATGTAGTCTTATCCCTGGTGTTCTCATATTTATGATTGTTGTTATAAAGTTTATTGAACCTAAAAGAGAACTTACCCCTGATAAGTGTAAAGCAAATATTGCTAAATCTACACTAGGTCCACTATGACTTTGGATTCCAGATAAAGGGGGGTAGATAGTTCATCCTGTTCCTGCCCCTCCCTCTATACAAGCGGAGAATACTAATAATAGTAAACTAGGAGGAAGTAATCAAAAACTTATATTATTTAATCTAGGAAATGCCATATCTGGACCTCCTACTAGTAATGGAAGTAAAAAATTTCCAAAACCTCCAATTAATGCTGGCATAACCATAAAGAAAATCATTAATAAAGCATGTGCTGTTATTATACTGTTATATAATTGATTATCACTTATATATTGTACACCCGGTCCACTTAATTCTAATCTAATTAAGACAGAGAAAGCTGTCCCTATTAAACCTGAAAACAGGGCGAATATTAAATATAAAGTTCCGATATCTTTTGCATTTGTTGATCAAAATCATCTTTCTGTACCTAAAGAAACAGATGAAAGATTAAAATAGGTAGGGATCTGACCTGCACTCATTCTAAATTTCTATCCTTTCTCTTAAAAAATGTGATTGAATTGATAAAAAATATTTACGGGTTTTTAATCTCTATAAACTAATTTATACGAGTTGCGATCTGTTGCTTTTTTTGTAAAAACCTGTTTAGTATTAAAAAATAAAGGATATGTAAAAGATTGGGAAAACTCGTTTTACCTAATATAGATCTATTTAATCTAAATAGATATTTTCCATGCGACAGAAATTTACGCTTGAAAAAAATATATATATATCTAAACCTTAAAATAAAACTTTTATTAATTTAAGCTAATAAAGACCCAATAATTTGGGAATTATGGAGGAATCGAACCACCCAAGCTAAACGGCTTCTTTGAACCACTCGGACACATCGTTTATCGATAGGCTCATGTGGCTAAATGCACTTTCCCGTTATCAATTAGCATGTCTAGTACCACTTTCTATACATAATCCTTACGGGAATAAGATATACACCTATAAATACCGATAAACCAGGTAGACTATCATAGCTAAGATTATAATAAAGGATACGAAAAAAAAACGGGTAAAGAATCGTTTTATCATTTCTGTAACTTTTTAACATAAATAGATAATTAATTAATTACTATTGTAATTAACTATTAATCAAATTTTTTATTGCTTATCTTACTGAAGGATAAGAAAAAAAAAGTTTATATTCATCTTTTATTTTATTTAACTAAACTTTTATTTAAATCTACTAAAGTATTTTCTATTAAACTAACTGCAGGTACAATAACAATAAAGTAACTAAAATATAAAACTGTACTTAATTGACCTAATTCAATAAATGGAGATTCTACATGTTTAGCTCCTAATTGCATTAAAATTAAGAAATTCGCTACAAATGCTCAAAAAGCCATTTTACTTAAAGGTCTGAATTGTAAACCTTTTGATCTACCTAAATCTGTAATAGGTAAAATTAATATAATAAGTATTGCACTAAACATAGCTATAACCCCTAATAATTTATTAGGTATAGATCTTAAAATAGCATAAAATGGAAGAAGATATCATTCTGGTACTATAGCGGCCGGAGTTTGCATAGGATTAGCCATTATATAATTTTCACTATCCCCTAAAACATTAGGCATAAAGAACACAAATAAACTTAAACCAAAAAAGAAAATAAAGACAGTAATTAAATCTTTAAATAAATAATAAGGAGCAAATGTAATTCTATCAAAATTACCAGAAACTCCTAATGGATTACTTGAACCTGCTGTATCGTGAAGTGCAATTAAATGCATTAAAACTAAAGCAGCTAAAACAAAAGGCAATACAAAATGTAAAGCAAAAAATCTATTAAGTGTTGCATTATTAACACTAAAACCTCCTCATATAAATTCAACAATATCTTGTCCAATTCAAGGAATAGCACTTATAAGATTAGTTATAACTGTTGCACCTCATAAACTCATTTGACCGTATGGTAATACATAACCTAAAAAACCTATAGCCATCATAAGTACTAAGATAATTGTACCAATAGTTCAAACTAAAGTTCTTGGAGCTCTATATGATCCATAGTATAATCCTCTTCCTATGTGTAAGTAAACTATAAAGAAGAAAGCTGAAGCAGTATTACTATGTAAATAACGAATTAATCATCCATTATTCACATCTCTCATAATATGTTCTACTGAATTAAAAGCTTCTAATACGCTAGGGTTATAATGCATGGCTAAAGTAACACCAGTTACAATTTGTATACCTAAACAGACTGCTAATAAAGAACCAAAATTTCATAAATAGCTTAAATTACTAGGCTGTGAAGCGTCTATAAGATAACTATTTACTAATTTTAATAAAGAATGACTTTTTAATACTCTCATTTGTAGTTAAAATAAAAAAATACTTTGAATTTGTCATAAATAAAGACCATTAAACCAACTGAACTTAATTATTTACATGTATAACTAAATAATCTATAGTATAGATTAAATTTGAGGTTCAATTATCTGTAAAAATTCTTAATTATCTGTAGCAATTATAAGTACTAAAGATAAAAGTAAAATTAAAGATACCCCTAATAATAAATCTAAATAAGTAATTAATACAATTAATATAAAACTTATCGCAATATATAAACCATAATTTGTTACCACGCTAGTATTTAAAGATACTAAACGTTTACTTAATTTCATTAATTCTCTTTGAATCCCTACAGGTCCTAACATTTCAATACTACCTTTATCTAAAATTTTAGTTGTTTGTCCTCCTAAATCTAAAATTAAACTAGTTATATAATTATTATAAAAGAATTCTACTAAAAATCTTTGATTGAAAAACCCATAAATGTTATAACCTAATCTTGATAATTTAAATCCAAGAACATTTTCTGGTAAAAATTCTGAATAAATTAAAGCTATAATTGTAAATACAATAGTACAAATTAAAGGTAATAACTTAAATATTGTAGGTAAAGCAAATTCTGTGTTTAATAAAATTTCATGCATAGGGTGAATAAATAAACTATTATCTGAAAAGAAATCAGTTCCTAAACCTATAAATGCATCTTTAAATATAAACCCGAAAAATACCGAGAATATGGCTAAAATAATTAAAGGTAAGTTTAAAAATATGTTTCCTTCATGAGCATGTTTATAAGAAGATAAAGATCCATTAGGATTACCTAAGAAAGTTAAGTATAAAACTTTAACTGAATAAAGAGTAGTAAATATAGCCCCTGTTACAGCTATAATATAAACAGCTAATCCGCTGAAAGAATATTGTCCAAATGCAGATTCTAATATTAAATCTTTACTGTAAAACCCTGTCATAAACGGAAAAGCTACTAAACTTAAACTTGCTATTAACATAACTGAATAACTTAAAGGTAAAAAAGATATTAATCCACCATATTTTCTAAAATCTTGGTTATCCGCTACAGCGTGAATAACTGCACCTGCACCTAAAAATAATAAACCTTTATAAAATGCATGATTTATTAAATGGAATAGTGCTAAATTATAAGAAGATAAACCTACTGCTATAACCATCATACCTAATTGACTCATAGTAGAATACGCAATAACTTTTTTAATATCTTGTTGGAATAAACCAACAAGAGAACTGAATACTGTTGTTATGGCTCCTAATCATAAACATGCTAATAGTATAGTAGAACTGTACTCTAGTAAAGGAGAAGAACGCATTAATAAATAAACACCCGCTGTAACCATAGTTGCAGCATGTATTAGTGCAGAAACAGGTGTAGGACCTTCCATAGCCATAGGTAATCATACATGTAGACCTAATTGAGAACTTTTAGCCATAGCACCTATTAATAAACATAATCCTATTATTGTAATAACATCATTATTAATATAAGGAGCTAAAGAAAATACTGTTGCATAATCTAAATTCCCTAAGCTTCACAATATAGCAAACATACCTATTGTTAATAGACAATCCCCTACTCTATTTGTTAAAAAAGCAGAGATAGAACTTTGATTTGCTGCTATTCTAGTAAATCAAAAACTAACTAAAAGATATGAACAAACTCCAACCCCTTCTCAACCTACAAACATTAATAAATAATTATTAGCAGTTACTAATATTATCATCATAAATGTGAAAAGACTTAAATAACTAAAAAATCTTTGATTGTGAGGGTCATGACTCATATAACTAATAGAGTAAATATGAACTAAAGAACTTATAATTAAAACAGGAATTAACATTGATACTGTTAAACTATCAAATTGTACTCCTCAATCTATACTATATCATTCACTATCTATTCATCTAAATAAAGTAATAGAAACTGGAATATTATTAAACCCTGTTTCAATGAAAGCGAATACCGCTAAAATAGTTGTTACAATAACACATAAAGATGTAATCAATTGCGCCCCTCTTACTCCGACTTTTCTACCAAAAAAACCGGCTGCTATAGATCCTAATAAAGGTAAAATTATCAAACTTAAATACATTAGATATATTGTATTGCAATACTTCCTCTTAATCTATAGAAAGCCACCACAATTCCTAAACCTATGGCTGATTCTGCACCAGCTACTACTATTATGTAGATAGCATAAGTTTGACCTACTATATCATCTATATTCAGTGAACTTACCAATATTAAAAATGTTATAGCTAATAACATTATTTCAATTGAAATAAGCATTAATATTATATTTTTTCTATTTAGGATAAATCCTAAGACTCCTATTAAAAAAAGTATTAAGGTTATACTCATTTATATATTTATATTTTTCGAATTATTGGATTAATAATATTCACTTAATTAAACCTATCAGCTATATATAAGCTATAGTAATATTAGGTTTAATTATCTATTTTATTAGTAGAATTAGATGTGAAAAGGAGTTGAACCTAGACTAAACCGGCCGTAACGGTTTGTTCTACCAATTAAACTACCACATCTTACAGTATAATATAATATTACAGTGTAAAGTAAAGTAAAATAAAATAAACTATATTAAATCTATTCATCTAATATATCAGCATAATCCTCAAAAATATAAAATAATATTTCTCTAGTTAGACGGATTAATTCATTTAAATTAGAAATTAACTCAGGAATATTATTAGTTGGTACTATAACCACAATTTGGTCTTGACCTTCCTGATTAGTAAAAGTTATTGAATTAAAACTATTCAATCTATTTATTATTAATCTATATTCCTCTAGATAATGGGGAATATTTTGCTCAACATAAAATAAATGATTATTTAATTGTGAAGTAAAATTTTCTATATCTAAATTAAAGCTTACAGTGTTTGGGTTGTTAGCTAGTTGTCTAGATATAGCTAGTAGAGCTTGTAAAAGGTTAAGTAAAATTTCAAATAGATTAGTTCAAGCATTAAACTCTAAATCTTTTATACCACTAATATCTTTACCGTTATTACCACCATTCCCGTCATCCCCACCATTACCAGTTGATGCACCTGATCCCCCGATCTTCCCTTTACCATATCTAGAATTCTTTTTCTCCGTATATTTATTTCTTACTCTATTAGAGTAGTTAACAAATTTATACCTAGAGGCCTTAGATATACCTCTACCAGAAAAGTTTTTTAAATACGGAATAATATAGGTAAAAATAGAGATAAGACATAAAATTATTATATAAAATATAATAAAAATAAGGATACCTGTACTAAATTTTAATATTTTCGAAGTGAAGAATAATGAAGGTAAATACATAAATCCATTACAATCGGGTTTAATTATAGGATGCGCAGGTAAATAATAATATCTATCTGTATAAAAATTATATTTAAAAACAGGTAAAGTATTTTTATAAGATGAAATAGTTTCAAAAAAAATACTTTCAAGAGGAGAAATAGATGGAATTACAGGTAAATTGATTTGAATTGCGTATGGGGTACTTTTAAGTACAGGTGAAGGTGGAGGAGATGATAAACAAGTAGAGATAGTCGGAGTAGTGTCCGTCATCGTCGTAGTGTCCGTTATAGTTGCAGTATCTGTAGTGGTAGAAGCAGCGATATTTGTAGTAATTTCTCAGATACCTTGAACTATAGGTGAAAATTCTAAATTTATATTTAATCCTACGTTATACAGATTATACATTAAATAGGTATTTGGGATGTGTTCATAAACTTCTTATTTCCTTCAATTATTGTACAATGAAATCTTTCTTTTTTTTGTTGTTTTTGTTTTTAAATCTAGTTTTGATAGTATCAATTGTTATTGTTTAGATTTTTTTCTTAAAGGTAGTAATAATAGGAAGCCAAAAATAAAAGTGAATTAACACGTATTCTATAACTATACCTAAAAGTTGTATTCTATAAGAAGATTTTTTTTCTATTTATTGTTCGCTTAATCAAGTTAAAAATTTTTCAATAGAAACTGCTTCTATTACTATAGGCATAGAGCTATGAAGTATACCACATATTTCAGAACATTGCCCGTAGAAAACACCTTGTCTATTTATAAATACAGAGGCTTGATTCAATCTACCAGGGTAAGCATCAGATTTTATTCCTAAAGCATTACATGAGAAAGAATGTATTACATCTCCTGATGTAATTATAAATCTAACATGTGTTAATTCAGGAACAATAACTCTGTTATCTACTTCTAATAATCTTAAATCTCCTTCCTCTAAGTCAGATTCAGGTACGATATATGAATCGAATTCTATAAATTCATCGTTTGAATCTAAGAAATCTGGATATTGATAACTTCAATATCATTGGTGACCTTCAGCTAAAACAGACATTGCTGGATCTGTTACTTCATCCATTAAATATAATAGTTTAAAAGATGGAAAAGCTATTAATATTAATATAATTGCAGGAGTTATAGTTCATATTAATTCTATTAAAGTACCATGGTTTAAATACTTATGTGAAATAGGATTTTTAGTGTTAGTGTAATTAACTATTATAGATAATAATACTCAACCTACACTAAATAAAATTATTACAAGATAATACATAATATTATCATGTAATTCCACTAAACCTTCCATTTGAGGTGTAGCACTATCTTGAAAATATATACCTCAGGCACTAGGGCTGTCTAAGTATAGAGTGAATAAAGATTTTAATAACATTTTAAAAGTTAAATTGAATAGACTAAGAATATTTTTTGTTGTATAAAAATACTTTTATATTACTTATTATGTATGGGGCTGGGCGGGACGAATCGTCCTTACTTGTACGGTATACAACTAAATTTTCAGATACTATTTGTTTCATCTTTATTTTCTATATGGTATATTATGCAACATATAAAAGAAGGAAAGCCATCATTAAGGCAAATAACCCTGTGGCTTCCGAGAAAGCAAATCCTAAAATAGCATATGAAAATAATTGTGATCTTAAAGAAGGATTTCTTGCGACTCCTAAAATTAGAGCTCCGAATACAACCCCAATTCCTACTCCGGCACCTATTAATCCTGTAGTAGCTAAACCTGTTCCTATTATTCTTGCAGCTTGTAACATATATATATTTGGGATGTGTTCATAAACTTCTTATTTCCTTCAATTATTGTACAATGAAATCTTTCTTTTTTTTGTCGAAATACTTTAAAAATTTTAACTTTTAAGCGAACAATAGTAACCTAGAAAGGGTAGAATGACAATGAGGGTACGATTATTAGTTAACTGTACCTAAAAGTTCTATTGTATAAGAAGGTTTTATTTTTATAGTTGTTAAAGTTTGTTTACTCTCTATTTTCAAGGCACTTTTACCTAATTCATATACAAAACCTAATGTTATAATACTTATAAATCCAAGAGTTATTATTAAACCATATAAATTGTTGACATATGCACTAACAGCAAAAGGGAAAGTTAAAAGAATTTCTAGATCTAATAGTAAATAAACTAAAGCAAAAATAAAAAATTTAACCCCAAATTGTGTTCTATTTTGTCCTAAAAAGCTATGAAAACCACACTCAAAAATACTATATTTTTCTTGATACGGGTTATGAGGAGCAAGAATTAAATTAATTGCAAGAAATAATATTGCAATAATACATACAAGTAAAATAAATAAACTCATAGCGCTCATTTAATAATTAAATAATACTTGTACCAATATGGTACCCATACTTAATCATTCTTTATTCATGAATAAAAATAATAATATAACTAAAGTTATAGTTGAAATCATTATAGCTATAGGACTAGAAAGAACTATATTACTAGAATTAAATTTAGTAGATTTAATTAATTTATTGTTATTATAAATATTACCTTTTAAATTAACATTTTTTAGTCATGAGTTTAATTCATATTCAGGTGAAAAAAAGAAAATTTCTTTAATCATATTTAAGTAATATACTCCACTAATAACACTAGTTAATATAGCAATTAAGACTAAGAAAATATAACCTTTATCTAATGCAGCACTCAAAACCATTTGTTTAGCAAAAAACCCTACAAGTGGCGGTACTCCTACAAAAGAAAGTATAGTTATAGCTAAACTTAAAGAAAGGAAAGGATTTATGTGAAAATAACCTTTTAATTGAGTAATTAATTGTATAGGTGAATTATTTTTATCTACTAATTCTTTGTGTTCTTTGTTATTACTTATGTAAGTATATAAAGAAAAACCTATAGCTAATAATATAACAAAAGCATTTAAATTACTAATAGAATATTGTATTAAATAAAATAAAAAAGCTTGAGTAGATTCTACACTAGAAATACTTAATGCTAATAAAATAAATCCTAAGTGAGATATTGTACTATAGGCAAATAATCTTTTAATTCTAAATTGTGTTAATCCAGCAATTGAACCTACTATTAAAGAAAGTAAAGAACTTATTAATAAACCAAATGTTCAACTAAAATCAAATAAATAATCTCTTGTATAATAAACTAATTCTAGTAAAAATATCAAAATTGATATTTTTGCAATTATTGCTACAAATGTAGTTACAATAGTAGGAATTGCATCATAAACGTCAGGAGATCAAAAATGAAATGGTGCTGCACTTACTTTAAATAAGAACCCCATACTAAATATAAGTAAAGAAAAATTTAAATAATAAGGTTTATATCAACTATCATTAGTTACATCACTTATACTGCTTATTATATATAATCCGTCTAAACTAGTAGTACCGGCGTTTGCATATAATAAACTTGTACCTAATAATATAAAACATGAACTTAAACCTCCTAATAAAAAGTAGATTAAACCCCCTGTAGTTGATAACTCAGAATTTCTATAAACAGTACTTAGTAAATATAAACCATAACTTTGTAATTCTATAGAAAGGAAAATAGAAACTAAATCATTAGTTGATATTAAAAACACTGCCCCGCTAATTACAAATAATAAAATTAAAGGATATTCTATTATTTTAAATTGTTCACCCATTTTATTTAAAATTTTTGTTCTATAGTAAACAAATTTATTAAAAATTAAATTATTTAATGAAGAATATTCTTGTACTCATACTTTTCTAGGATAAAAACTTGTTAATTGTAATATTAATATAGTCATTATAAAAATAAAAATATGAAATATTTGTGTTATATTACTAATATGTAATAAACCACCATGTATACCTATACTTTTAGTATTAATAGATAAACTCATAATATCATGTAAAATAGCATAACTTAGTGCTATAATTGCAATTCTATTAAAAAGTATGGAAATATCTCGTCTTAAAGCGACGGCGTTAGAAAGTAATATAATTAATATAGATATTAGTATCATTTGGTGCGATTAAGCCGGAAGAGAAGATTGAATTCTCATTGTTAACTCATGAAGTTAATGTTTTTACCGGTTAAACTATTCTGGCTTGTACACGAATGGGTAAATACTTGGACTTGAACCAAGAACGAATTGAGCCACATGCAATCACTCTACCGATTGAATTATATCTACCTTATATTCTGAAAGAGTGATTCGAACACTCAATAATAAACACCAAAAATTTAGGACTTACCCATTAGTCAACTTCAGACTTTAAGGTGAATCCGACTTGAACGGACAAGATCTCTCAAATAGGCCTAAACTATTCCTGTCTACCATTCCAGCACCACCCTTGCCCAGGATAAGATTCGAACTTACAACCTAAGCAGCTTCAATGCTTTGCTCCACCAGTTAAGCTACCCGGGCTTATGGGTTGTAGAACTTCTATTTGAAGTTATTAAATAAGTGTTTTTTAAAAGTTTATCTGTATTTATATAGTTTCTAATTGTAGTATCACTAAATCCTAGAGCTTTAGCAGTATCTCGTATAGATGAATATATTTCAATAGTATTATTATTTATATTTGTTACTTTGGTATTAAACCTTTTAGATTTTAATTTTAATTTAAGGATAGTATCGCTACTAACCTTACGACCAATTGTAGCCAATTTAAATTTAATCATAGTTTCCTTGGATCATTTTCTATTTTTAAGTTTCAACAAAGTCTCGGGACTATGTTTCCTACCTATTAATTTAGCTAAAGTCTCATCACTGGGTTTATAAGATTTTAGTTTTAATATAGTGGTTGGACTGTGCTTACGTCCAATACTTGAACCAGCCTTTTTACATATATTATACTCAGGTTGATAAAGGTCAATATAATATTGTTCCCTATCAATTACAGATGTTTTATCGCAATATTCAATAATTTGTAGTTCAAAGTTTTTATAACCATATTTTAATAAAGAGGAATTAATTAAGCTCCTGCTTTTTAATAAAGATTTAATCAAAATCTTAGTAGAAAAATATTTTTTTAATCTTTGAGTTAAATTTACTGCACTACCTATATAAAATTTACCAGTAATTACGTTATTTCAACAATATATCCCGGACTTATTCCTATTTTGATTATAAATCAATGATTTATCTTTTTCTATATTTTTATAATATAATATTGGTTTTATTTTCATTTATGTGTGTGTTAATATAATTAAACAAAATTCAGATTACCTGAATTTGGAGGTACTCGGGGTCGAACCGAGGCTAACAATGAGCTAGATTATCGTACTACCAGTTATACCATACCCCCAATTGGAGATTCCTGGACTCGAACCAGGACAAGTCACATGCAATGCAACTGTTCTACCTTTAAACCAAACCCCCTTAAATATAAATTTAATCTAGCTTCATAATATCTAAGTGTAATATTTTATATTTGAATTGTAAGTTTTTAATAAACTTTTTTATACATTTCAATAAGATTTTAATATGCAGAGCTAAGTCCTATGAATTTTTTAATTTCCTAACCATTTAGCAATTTTATCTTTTATATCCGAACTAGTCAGTAAAAAATCTTTTGGTTTAAGAACTCTTGTATTTTTTATATACAATTTATCTATAAATAAAATGTATCCTTCTCTTATTTCCAAAGGTAAACATTCTACAGCCCTATTAAGACCATTAGTATCTCTATATAATATTTCCATAAACTTCTTTTTTGTGGTTTGTATTTCTTCAGACGTAAGAGTTATCTGTTTTGAATGTTTAAAAATAAATTGGTCAAATCACATTTCATGTCTATTTAAATACTTTGATGTTACAAAGTCTGCCTTTACCTTATCAAATTTAGGCTTTTTAGATTGAGATTCCATTGTGTTAGAGTTTGAATTAACACTTGAATTTGACCCTTTAGAACTTCTTTCTAAATTTGTATTTTCATTGATTATTGGGCTATTTTCTATTATATCATAAAGAGGTATACTTGAAATATACCCGTAGTATAATGTGTCAAAGTAATCTATTCATAAATTAGAATCAAAGTTATTAATGATAACTCTAAAAACTAAACCGATACCTAAAGTCACTATAATCTTTATTAATAAATCTTTTTTCATTTTTTTTTTATTTTTATAATTTACAAAAGAGAAATAGAATTTCTCTAAGAGAATAATGATTCTCTTACAATCCGCGGATATTAAGATTTATTGGATTCGAACCAATATTAATTATAAATTATTTTATAATTATATTACCTATTATATTAAAATCCTTTAAGTTAAACATTAGAGATCTATATACATTTAAACTTGTATAGATATAAGAATTAAAACTTGACCTAGAAAAAGAATCAGTCTAGATTGCAAAGCAACCGTTTTACCTAATTAAACTATATCCCCTACCTGAAAAAGGATTTGAACCTTCACAGTTATTCACTAGCAAAACTTAAGCTTGCCCTGTCTACCATTCCAGCACTCAGGTTAAAGGCGGACAGAGGAGTTGCACCTCCAACGGTTGATCATGAGTCAACCATGTTACTATTACACCAATCCGCGTTAAGGCCAAAGTGATTCGAACACTTAACGAGACTGTTATGAGCAGTACTCTCTACCATTGAGTTATAGCCTCTTTTTAGACTAGACAGGATTCGAACCCGTGATCTCAGCCACGAAAAAGCTATGTCATACCGCTTGACTACTAATCCTTAAATTTAACCATAAAGCTAGATAGCTCGGTACAAGAATTGCACTTGTGTTTATTGATTACAAAACAATTGTAATAACTCCTATACTAACCGAACTCACTTTACTCGTTTACAATTTAACTTGTAAGATATAAGAATATATTAGTTATTTATAAAATTAGTACTTAATTCCTAAAAATCTGTCGATCCTTCCAGATAAAGCCTATCATTATAACTCTATTGATACAATATTGTTATATTTGTAATATTCTATTACGTATATTTAAGATATATATTAAAGTAAGCTTCGTACCTATATGCATTCAGCACTTATCTTTGACTAACTTAGCCTTCCTGCCGTGCCTATGTTATTTATTTACTTAAGTGATAGGTAACATCCTGTTGTATTGTTATTACAATACCCTAATTTAATATTCGACACATAAACAACAGGTAAACCAGAGGTTAATAAAACGGGTAGACAATTAAGTCTACCTGTAGTATCCCATGTTCCTTTCGTACAAGGTTATTCCTTATTTTATTCTAACTTCCCCTAGAAGATAGAAACCATACTGTCTCACGACGTATTTAACCCAGCTCATGTAACTTTTTAATCGACGAACAGTCGCACCCTTCATAGTTTCTGCATCCATGAGGATAAGTTAAGCCGACATCGAGGTGCCAAACCGCGCACTCATTTTGTGCACTCTTGCGCAAATTAGCCTGTTCAATTTGTTATCATAAAGAGGTAACCCTCTCCTTTTATTTCCATTTTTTACAAAATGGTTCAGACTATTTCTTCTTTTTTACAAGTTATATATATTTTTGCTACTATTTATCTACCACTAATTCAACCTTTTACTGCAAAAGATCCAACACGACGTTTAGAAGCTACCATTGTATAATCTATATTCGAATTTAGATATCCTCTAAATTTAACTGCAGATAATCCATTATATGAAGAATATAAATTCTTTAAACTTCCTTTTCATTGTACTTTAGCTTCAGCTCTATTCGCGGTATTACGGTTGGATAATCTACCTTTTACTTGTAATCTTACACCTGCCATGTTTTTATATTTTATACAATTAAATATAATGTTATATATTTTATCATAATCTTTAGTAAGATTAGTACCTGATATAATATTGTTATATATTTTTTTTAAAAAAGCTGTAAAACTTTTTTTTTGTATTGATATTAAACCAAGATCAAGGTGCTGGTTTTCTAATAAATTAAAATCTATACCTTTTTTGGCTACTTTTTTTACTGATATTTTATCGACTTTAGGTATTTTTATTTTATTAAAAAAAAATTTCATAAGTCTTAGAACAGATATTTTTTTTTTTCTTAACTTTTCATTTAATATTTTCGTAAATATATCAGTATTAAACATCATAGATTTCAAATTAACTAAATTAAATTCTACTTTTTTATTATAATATACACCTAAGATATTACTTAATTTATATAAAAGGATTTCTTCAAATTTATATTTATTAAGATCTAATCTTAGTTTAAATTTTCTTAGTGTTGTTAATTCTTTTCTTAATTCTTTTTTTATTAAACTTTGAAATTTTAGATAAGATTGATTTTTATCTTGTAAAATTTGTTTTTTTTTTAAAATTAAGATTCGAATTTTTCTTAAAAGTCTTATTTTTAAATCGTTTACTTTATTTAATAAAGCAATTTTTTCCCGATTAAAAGTATATATAGTTAAAATAGCTTTAGAGTTAGTATGTTTAATTTCTGTATCGCTAACATAGATTTTATTAATAGATTTACGTCTTACTGAACGAGGTTTATATTTTTTATTAATAAACTGAGGTACGAAACGAAGATTAAAATAAGATTGTATTAAATTTTGAATGTTATTATCATTAACCGGTAAATTCATAACATTATGTTTATTAAAAGCATAAATAGTATTATTTCATTCCTTTGAAACAGGAGGAAGATATTTTACCTCACCTACATAATTCCGAGTTTTCAATGGAATTAATTTTAAATTATTATTAATAGACTTATTAAAAATATATAAATTCTTATTTTTCATATTTACGATTTTTTTTCTTTATCTTGTATTTTTTATTATATATATAATTGAAAAAAGTTGGGTTTTTTTAAAGGATTATTGTTAGCATTACTCACCTTTTAGTCGTTGAACGATTTTATTTATAAAATTATGCTTAAATAAATTTCGCTTCAAATCTACTTATAAATCTAAGTAATTTTTGAAATTAACCCAATTTATTATCAATATTTTTATTAAATTTTTAATAAAACATTGAAGGACAAACATCCCTAGCGTAGCTTTTCCAATAATCCAAGATTATTCCTTATTAAATCTTGTGATCATATGCCCCGCTTACGCGACTGTAAGATTTGTTGACAATCAAACAGTAAAGCAAGATTAAGCCATTAAACTTTGTAAGTGTTATACACTATTATTATCAATACAATAATAACTAAAAAAAACATTAGAGTTAAAAACTCATATTATTTTTTATAACCACACATAATTTCTCTATATTAAACCTTACCTTAATAAACAAATATTCATTCAGTTATGTATATTGATACACAACATATTGTAATACCTTTAATATTAAACATGATTATCAAATTGCAAACAAAAATCTTTTTTTTATAAAAATAAATTCTATTTTAGACACACCCATTTACTCTTTGTGGGGTCTGTGCCCCGCATAAACTGTCTCCTAGCAACTGCTCCTTAAAAGGTAATATAATGTGATAGAGCCATAAAGGTATTTCATTTTCATCTAATCGATTACCTTATATACTAATATTTACCTTAATCACACTCAATAATTAGTAACAGTAAAGCTGCATAGGGTCTTCTCGTCTAACTAGAGGTAAACTGTATCTGCACAGTTATTATAATTTCACTGAGTCAATCATAGAGACAGCTGTTGTATCGTTACATCATTCAT
>Ga0247763_1000279_pt1 | contig 28739 bp, 21 predicted proteins | sample UWRJL141409B4_FD_179926 | JGI IMG/M metagenome (GOLD analysis project Ga0247763, IMG submission 179926) | Plant litter microbial communities from Arlington Agricultural Research Station in Wisconsin, United States - UWRJ-L141-409B-4 | ecosystem: Environmental > Terrestrial > Plant litter >... | reverse complement strand
ATCGTCGCATTTGCCTTTGACGACAAAGTCCCAGCAATCCTTGAATTCATTCCCCTGAGGTTCTGGGTCGACGTTGATCCAGGCTGTGATGCCATCCCGCCGGTCCCTGGTGAGCTGGCACATCTCCTTGACGATCCTGCGCACACCGGGGATCTTCAGGGTGGTGCCCACGACTATGACAGCGTCGGGGACCCTCCGCAAATCCGCCTTAGTAACCATGCCGATCGCCTCCTCATCGGGATTGTACTCGTTGTAGAGCACTATTCGAGGTCGTAGCCGACCAATGCCGTGACTTCGCTTCCCTGCGAAAGCTGTCCGTACCTGGTCCTGCGCCTTACACTGCTCGCAAAGTGGGGGCTCCGGACCCTCGAAAAGAGACGCATTGAACGGCTCGAGATGGCCACATTTTGTACACACCATCTTCTCTAAGCCCCCGTGAAGTTGAATCGTGACGGGCCACGGGCCCTTGGTATTCAATGGGACTGCCGTAGCCAGTGGTGGCATCTGTGTATCGATACTGTCGATATTTTGCGTGTACAGCCGCATGAGTCGGCCCTCCTCGGCCATAGAGGCCAACATGTGGTGGAATGGGGTTGGAGACGCATTAGCGGTCATATGGGCGAGCTCGCGGACCATGGTGTGGAAAGAGGTTGTCGACGAGTCATGCTTGTACACTGACGCATCGAAAAGGTGCTTTCCCGAGGCTTTTAGTTTGTGTTGACCACGCAATGTGGTAAATAGCCCAGTTGAGGACCGGAAATCGGGAACTGGGAGCACATGTCAGCAAAAGGGCAGATAATTCACATGGCTTAGCCGCCAGATGCGCTTACTGCCTGCAGAGACGGAAATGCCGGCGCCGGCAATGACGACAATCTTTTTCTTCTTGCGCAGTGCCCTGAGGAGCCTTGCGAGCTGCCCGTCGTCGTCCTCCGTGCGGCTCTCGAGGTCGAGGTAAGTTGTTGTCCGCGGAGCGGAGGGTGCGGCGAGCCGGCGCCGCTTGGGAGGGGGAGGCCCATCAGTGCGCACTTGAATCTCTTCGGTCGTGTCTGACATGCTGGAAGGCTTCATGGGCGAGGCGCTGCCCGAGGGAATCGCGCTGGAACTTGGAGAGGGGTATCTTTTTGAGGCGTCCATGGCGACTGGCGACGCGGGCGGCGAGGGGGATTTGGAAAAGATGGAGAGGGGAGAAGATGGCGGCGAGGATGGCTGCGTCGCTAGTTGTGAGTAGGCCATGGCGGCGGTCGTGGCTGCCGATTCAATTGCGGGTGAAGGGAGCGGTGGTGATGGAAAGAGAAGAAGAAAAGAAGCTTTGGGGGTAGTAACTATATCATGACTGGAATTCGAGGCTGGTGCGCGCGACGAGGAACAATGGGGCTGCCGTGATCGCGTATTTGCGAGTGGGTTCCGCAGAACAATGGCGCCGGCGGCGGACGCTGGTGTAGCGATATTGCAAGAGTGTGAATTATCGACATGCGGTCTGACTTGGGTTGAATAAAAGGTTACGAGTTGGCAAAGCAGGCGGGAGCGGGCATGGGCGGGCCAGGGTTTCGGTTGCGGGCAACGCCCGAGCTGAGAGGCCCGCGTTGTTAGAAAATTGCACGCAGCACAAACAACCCTGGTCGCTTAACTCGATCGGGGCACCTATTTACAGGCAAAGCCGCAGCTTACAGCGGCCACCCCCAGTGCACAAATCGGGGGTTATACTTCGTACGTGGCAGACCAGTGCTGTACTGATCTCTCTTCTCATCCCAGGTTGATGGGAGGACTGCATAGGTTTTGGATTGGTTTCGGACGATGATTGTTTACTTTTTATTTTTCTCCTTCCTGGTGGTGATCCCAGCTTGAGGATCTGGCTGCAGAATTTAGACGGCGATGCGGACAGCCGACAGCCCCGGTTCCCCTCTTTGCGGTTTGGCGGTCGGTGACTCGAGCAAATTGGCGATGCTTCCACTGTGGACGCGGAGGAAGCGGCTCGTTGCCGGGAAACAATGAAACCCTGCGCTGTCGGTTGTAGAATCAGGTGGATCCACCAGAGGTCAGAGAGATGTGGCTTGTGTGGCTGGACCATCTGCCCCTCGAGTGGAGAAGGGAACGTCATTCTGCTTTGCTGCGAAGCGCTTGTGTTCAACGCGAACACCACAATAACAACTGTGTAACTGTGTGATACGTGAGATGGCAGGCATAAATGTAGCATGATACCCCTCTATTCTGTGCATTTTTCTCTGCTGTCTTTTTCATTTCCTTTTTTTTCTGGTGAAGGTCTTGGTGGTCAAGCCAAGTCAAAATCTGGAGCGTGAGGCAGCGTCCGCGGAATGGCCAGCAGTGGACCACAGCAACTAGCAAAAAGCCATCAGTGACAGGATGAGCGCACACGAAATGCCCGTGCTGCTTGAAGGGCCCATGGATGCAGACATGACAGGTATGGAAACGGCCATGGGGCTGGATGAGGTGGATTTATTTGGGGATCCTGTTGTGATGGCTCGGCCTCGGGCGAGCAAACATGTGCAGCAACGTCTCGACGAATTGCGGGCCCGCGGCTGTTGCCAGTCGATTGCCTGGTCGCGCCAGGGCACCATCGCATCCATCTCCAAGGACGGCGCATCAATTGAGCTGCGATTCCTGCGCTGCCACCCGGACTCGGGCAACTGGGAGTTGAGCGCGCCCAGCCCCTACCCCTATCTCAGCCCGACCCCGGGTGGCGTCCCCATCACCCATCTCGCCTGGGCGCCCACTTCCAGTCCAGAGCTCGCCATCATCGATGCCGTCGGTCGCATCAACATCCTCAGCTTCTCTATCACCCTCAACCGGCCCTACGGAGGCCGGCGCTGGGAGACAGATGCCGTCGATGACCTCAACGCAGTCGTCGGCTGCTACTGGCTCCCCCTCCTCGCCACTCCTGGGAGACAGTACCAGATCATGTACGGACCTGCCACAAGGAACCAGTCCGAATACAAGTTCGAGACTTCAGTCACGCCTGCGTCAGGGCCATGGCACCCCAACAGCGGGAAGAGTGCCCTGCTCTGCGTCACCACCAGTGGCTTCCTCAAGCTCATCTTTTCCCAGAATAACAACCGCATCGAGGAGACCTCTTTGGAGCTGGACAGCGTGACTTCGTCTGACGATCTGATCACCCACGCCTCAATATGCTCCGAGAAGAGTACGTCTGTTTCTTTCCGTTCCCCAAGTCTTATTGGGGTATTAACGCCGTGCCGTGACAGACATGCTCTTGATTGCCCTTGCCACGGCCTCGAGACAGCTCAAAGTGGTGCGGGTGAACATCCAATGGGGCACCCCTGACAGCAACAACAAACAGGCACCACCAGGAAGCATGCATCTCAGCCCGTCCCTAACCGAGAGGAATATTGCAATCACCAGCTGGCTTCAGCACGGGGCAAGCGATTCAGCCCTCGATACGTCCATGGCGCAGCTGTCCCATATCGAAATGCTCCCTTCATTCCATCAAGGTCCAAACCTCGAGGCTTCTCCCGTTCTCCTCACCGTGCGCTCTCAGGTGCCCCAAGAGGGCTCGCTGTATAACCAGGAATGCCAGAGTATCATTGACCGCTGGGAACTCGCTGACCAGGCCCAGTCTCATCATGGTGCTTTCGAGCAGCTAGGGTCCAAGTCCGGTCCAGCATCCCACTTGCCGGTAAGTCATGACAATCTCTGTAATCTGTAGCATGTACTTAACCCTGTCGCTAGTCCATGACACGCCTGAGAAAGCTGGATTCCATAATAGTGCCCAAAATCGTCATCTCTATCCATACCATGCACCTAGGCAAGGTCGTCTGCTTCGCTTTTAGCGATGGCACAGTCCAGTACCGGGACCGCGTCACCATGTCTGAAGTTTATAACGAACGGAGCCTCGACAGTATCATGACTCTTCACCAAGTAGGGTTTCAGTTTATGAATGATACACCTTGTGAGTGCCGCATGCCCAAATCCATGCACACCCGTGTGATGCTGACATGTGTGTGTGTAGGCCTTCAGGTCGCCTTTTCGCCCACAAACTGCTCCTTTGCGCAGATCTGCGAGGATGGTTCCGTTAAATGGAACAGGCTACATTACCCCCCTGAAGACGCACCCGCAGCATTACAAGGCAGTACGTAAACCCAAGTATCGCGTCGGCAAAAGACGGCAAGTTAACACAGGGCAGGTCAATACAATGCCATAATAGCGGCATTAAGCATCTCCATAAGCCCTGCTGCCTACCTCCAGATGAACTGCGACGATGTCTTGGCCATCGCCCGCGCGTTTACCGAAAAGCAAGACTTTGCCTACACTTGGATCCGCTCCATCATCAACATGGTTAAAGTCCACGTCGACTACTCTGACGAGCCACATCATGACCAGCTTGTGCGGAATCAAAACCTCCAATACTGTCTCAGCATACTCAACCACCTGGGCTTCCACGGCGAGTTTCAGCCACGCTCATTTGGTGGCAAGTTTGCCATGCTGGCCCTCAACGTCCGGAATATTGTTATTCTTATCACCATTGCCAACAATACGCCAGTGAACCTTAAAGAAAAGTTGAGCCCCTTGGATGACCCCGAGGTGGTCGAAGCACTCGCTGGCTGCGCTAAATGGGCTGTAGACCTTCTCTCGTGGCTAGCTGACTGTATCTTCAACCTTCTCGGCGACCCTATATTCCTCAGCCTGCTGGAAGACCCGAAGCGGTTCTCTGAGCTGTCCAACTATATGCGATCCCGAGGCGACGTATCACTTCACTTGCTCCTCTGCTCTTCCACCCGGGGGCTTCTGTCAGCCGCGTGTCGACGACTTATACACCTCGAGTCGCTTAGCGCCCGGGCAAGCCAATACTACAAGCAGATGGCCTTGCAGATGGCGCTGCAAATGAAGGTCAGCGACGATCCCGCCGCTGCCATGGCGAACCGCCCGTCACCCGCTCTCTCGATAGCGTACACGAAGATGCAGCAAGCCACCGGCTCAAGCCTCGTCAAGGTCCAGGAATTTGAAAAACTAGTTGTCGGGCTGAGCCAGGAAATCCGCGGAACCTACCAGAGAACTCTCTCCTCCCTTACACCGAAGGGCGCCGTAAGACCACAAGACGGAAAGCCGGGGGGGCAGCAGGGCCAGCAGCAAGGCCAAGGACAGGGCGCGTCCGGCCCAAACGACCAGGTGATGAAGAAGGCCCAAGCGCACGCCGAGCTGGATATGCTGCTCGCAGGAAACCCGCCGCCGAGCTTTCGTGAGACGTTGCTCAAGTTCTTCCGGACCAATGTGGCCGCCTTTCGCAACCAGACGGATCTTGCCAACCTCTACTTTGGTGACTTTGCGCTGCTCGAGGTGGAGGACGACCCCAAGAGTCTAGCGATAGAAAAGGCAAAGGGGAGATATATCGACGTGTTTAAGCGTGTGCCTATTGTCAGTGGGGTGAAGTCAGGGTCTGAAAAGGGGGGGGGGGCGGCAGGAAACGGGGCGGGTGAGGATGGGGGGACGCAGTGGCGGAGGTGTGTGAGATGCGCTTCGGTGATGGAGGATGCGTATGGCAATCGGCCGGGGTTTACGTTTGTGCTGGCGCAGCAGAGGAAGTGCTCGTGTGGAGGGAATTGGGGGCTGTTGCCGAAGGGGTCGCTTTTAATTTGAGCTTAGTGTAGAAGCAGTCATAATTAGGTAGGTACCTTAGGTAGTAGCTCTGCTGTCGTCGAGTACCTACCGAAGTTGGAGGAGAGGTAATTCTAAAGTCGTTTGGATTGTTTTACCTCTTACTAGCCTAACTGTTCAAGTAACATCTTGCTGTGCCTTAGGTACATGTTCAATGTACAGGCCCACCGTAAACAACCCCTCCTCTGGGCTCTTCCCCCCTTTTTACGAGGGACCCGAAGATGGGGTAAAAAGGAACAGGGAAGCCCTGTTGTGTGTGCCTTCATTTATATTAGATGTTCGAAAATTCAGACATCCAACGTCGGAGAAAGCACACACACTCTCTCTCTCTTCACGACCCCCCAAAGGAATACCCCAGGGACTAGAAAGAAACTAAATTGGCAGAGGAAAGGAGTTTTGGGGGGGGGGGGGGGGGGGGGAGGAAACAAAACCTTCGAGACCAGCAGATAGAGATATACAACACGTTATCAACCCTCCCACAGAAACTCTTGCACCACCTCCCCCGCCATTAGCCTCTTCAACGCTACACCATAATCCCCCGCATTCGGCGTCCTCAGCAGCGTATGTACATGAAACTTTGCCGGCTCGGAATTCGTGAGGAAAACCCCAGAGTGATGGTCGAACTCGATGAGCACCACGGGGCTCTGTATCCTGTAGTAGAATGCGTCTGTGTCGCCATATCCGCCGATCCAGGAGAAGTAAGTTTCGTGGAACCATTCCTGGAAATGGGCGAGGCGGATTTGGCGTGCGCGGGTGGGGAGATATAAAAGGTACTGGGAGAGAATTTGGGTGACGAGGGATTGCGCTTCCGTGGGGAGGGAGGAAACGAGGACGCCTTCGTAGGGAACGACGCGGTTGTCGCGGTGAGCGCCGCAGAGGTGACGTTGGTCATCGTGGTTCCAGCGGCCGTGGGGCATGGCCGGGTCGCGGAGAGACTGGTAGATTTGAGCGGCGGCGCGGCTAGACGGCGAGAGGGATTGCATGAGGGTGAGGCCGAGACGTTCTTCTTCCTGTAGAATGCGGGTGCCTGCGTGGGGACCAGAATCGATGAGATTGGGCTCGGCGCCGGTGAACCAGGGGGAGATGACAATTTGACGGCGGTAGAAGAGGATGTTGAGGCAGAGGTGGTGGCCGTAGAAGGAGAAGCCCCAGGGCGCGGTATCCGAAGGGGTGCCAAAGAGGACAAAGTTGTAAGAGAACTCGTTGACTACGGCGGTGGCGTTGACGAGTTCTCCTAGGAAGCCGTTGATGCGCATCGCGCCGAGGGCTTTGGCGTACCCTTCTGGGGAGAGGGTTGCCTCGAGGAGGGCGAGGACGCTGCCACGGACGGATTCGGTAACCTCATCGAGGCGGATGCCTTTGGAAGATAGAAGAAACTCGGGGTTAGACCAGGTGCGCCACTCAGGGGAATCTATATGGTAGTTCACGGCGGAGAGTTGGGCAGGAGAGAGCTGAGCCAGGAGGGCATTTGCGGCAGCGGTGATGGTGGAGATTGGTATCTCTTCATCTTGGAGCTGGAATAGGTTTTGCTTGACGGTCCCTATGTTATCCCATTAGCCGGGAAAGACGAGAGAGACTGAGGAGGGAGAGATGTACCATCGTTAGTTATCCCCTTAAAAGGCTCCTGGAACAACTTTTTCCAGTGTAGATATAGCGCATGCAGCCAGGGCGGGTTTCCGCCGCTTATAAAAGCTTCGGCATACTCATGAGCATCCTGACCACGCATCGTCGTGAATCGCGGGGTCGTGATGTCCGGAATGTGGGCGCGGAACTCCCCTGGGGGGTAGGGAGGGGTGTCGGACGGCATTTGTTTTTCTCCCTTCCTTGAACAACAGAAGATGTATTTCAGAACCACAAGTGCAATTGGAATTGCTCAAGTCGGATGTCCCTGACTGGAGGTCTGCTGGAGGAAAAAGAAAACATCTCGCCTTGTCTCGTCCTCCCTCGCTTGGGACCGGGACGGGTTGGCCTACCCTGTTGGACCCTGGGCGGATGCCGGTTATTTAATTGTCGCCGAGGTGAAACAAGGATCCGGACCGCCGGTCTTGATAGCCTACGTCTAGGAGCTGGCCTGCAGGAATCCAAGAATTATGCCACAACGGGAGCTTGTCCCCTCATCAACCTGGTGGAGATGGTCTGATTCTTCGGTGGGAATACCCCGCATCGCGTTCTAACTCTTGCCCATGGGCTTCTTCGCTGGTACAACAGCGGCTGCATTGTCAAGATTTTATGCGTAGATTGTTTAGAAGACATCCCCTACACCCTAGAACGCAAATCCACCTCCTAATCCCACCGCTCCTTGAACTCGACATGGAACAGATCCACCGCCCTGTACACATGACGTTTAGCAACTTCTCCAACCCGTTACTCCAGGGAAAGCTCAGAGCTGGATATTCCACCCAGCACTCTGATGGAAACTCACCCTCTCTTCTCACGCAGTTCATGAATATTGGCTTGGATGACTATGTCACCGTCAGCTGCCTGCCCATTCACGGACATTCAGGTCAAGGGGAAAAAAGAACTCACCACCCCCAACAACAGCTTTCGCCTCGAGATGCGCCTCAACATTCTCCCACCCCAACAACATCCTGAACGTCTTCTCCTTCTCCCCCAACCCCCTCAAGATCATCGACCCAAAATATCCCTTCGGCGAATCTGCTGCAAGCTTCTCTACGAACCGCGCCAGGTTGTCCTCAAAGCCGTCCTGCGCGTCATATGCCGTGAATACCTCCGTGCATGGCGCCGTTAGAACCTGTCCCACCGACGAAGTCACACCAAAATTCTGTGTATCCTTATGCCCGAGAGCGGCTCTTCTCGAGTGTGGCGATGTGTATGTAAGGGCTTCTTCGGCGGAAGCCCACTCTAGAGGTTATTGTCAGTTAACACCAGATTTTGAATGGAAAAATCGGCCACTCACGGCTGCACAATACTTCGACCTTTTCATCCTCCTTGACGCGGCCAAAGTAAATTGACTTGCATCCAGCTTTGATCTCGTCTACAAGTGCGTTTAGTGACGCCTCACCGCCACTACTTGAGAACAAGTCGAACACCAGAACCGACGTCATTGCAACGTTGAAGGTTAGAGTGCAAGAGCAGAGTTAGACATTGCAAAATACCAGTATAACCCTACATTATGTCACGTGCCACTGCATAGAACTAGTATTTGGGGCCCAGGTCGGTCTTGAATTTGAAGATATCTACTTGAACACGCTCACGCCCCTTGGGCAGTGACGAGGAATCCACCGTCATCCTCAAGATACAGATTCACAAACAGAAGGCCCCGATTGTCAATTTCCACCAAAGTGGGAAAAGGTCGAACACCAACCAAATGAAAAAAACAGGATGCAGTAGGCTTTGGAAACAGTGCGACAAGAAGCACAACTGTCCCCAGGGAGACGCGACCAGCCAAGCCTAGGGTGCCTCTGCACCCCCAACAATCAAGCGTTTGATACAACAAGGACGCTGAGACGCGTAATGAATGTAGAGTAGGTCCTCCTCGGCCGAGTCCGAGACGCTGGCTCCGGAGCAAAGTAGCCTCTGCCGCGCTCACTCCTGACCGAAACATTTGGCCCGACAGTCAACGAGTTCCGGCATACCGCTCTTACTATCGCGCTTCTCTCCTTCAGAAAGGACCCCGCTTGACGGGTTACGGCGGCGAGTTCCACGGAGGTACAAACAAGAATCCTTGCGACCAAGATGATAACTGCCGCCCCAGCAATGCCGACTCGGTTGTCGAGCACCGTGGTTATATTCTGCCCTGTCTTCGGATGGTTGGATCAACCAACAAAAGGATACTTCCAGGAAGTGTATAACACAAACGTTTCCATGCCCGGCAACTCCGTCGATTTACCGAAAAAGACGGTTCGGCGCTCGACGGCCAATCGAACTGATGCGAGATCCGGGGAGTGGAATAACAAAAAAGGATGGCTGTCCACTGCCTGCTCTCTCCGGGCTGAAGCAAATTGGGTGTCGTCCATCGCTTGCTCGAGTCTGCAGTATTGTGTCCCACCAAATCCTCGTGATCGGAGCAAGTTCCCTCTGCTGGAACAAGTCCTGGTGCTGGTTGGATGAAGACGTCGTTGCGAGCCAGTTGTACACCAAAACAACTGGGCAAACAGATGTCTCACAGAGTGCCAGCATGACTCTCCAACCGTGTCCCAAAATAGACACGACACTCCAATTTGACCATGGAACGGGGAATGGCTTCCATGGTGTGGTTGACCCTTCCTCATCATCGCGATGAGGAACCAAGCTGAGTCAAACCACTGTGGGGCCTTTTAATGTCCTGCCCAGGACAAGACTCCAAGTGAATGGAACGCCTTTCCCTTTAGTATGTTAGCACTAGGCAGACAATGTCTGGCAACAATAACTTACGATAATGTTACGCCCGCTGAGTAATGACATCGCAACTGCGCGTTCTCTTGAACCAATAGCACGTGCACCCACACGAGCTGGAAAAACAAATGTATAACCGTCCATAAGGGTATATTGGTGTACAACAAGACGAGTATGCAGAGATGTGGTTGATGTCGATATTTAAGCAGATTATCGTTCATCACTTGTCGTCCGGTCTTCGTCAGTCATGGGACTTTTTTCTTCCAGTGCCCGAACGCCCCTGGATAGAGCCGAACCATCTAGATGTCGTCACTGTTTCATGTCAGTGATATGTCATATGATGGTGGGCTTAACCTGCTTACCTAAATGACACATCGGCCTCATCAACCTTTCTATAATGCAACCATACATTCATCGAGAGGTCATTACGCCGTTGGGGTACTGAATCCCAACGACGCCGTTGGGCCTTTTAACGTCCTGCCCAGGACGAGGGTATTGTCGTCAATGTCCTGCGGGAGGGCGTGCCGGCCACTGGACTTCATGGATTGAAGAGCACGGCGCCGTTGTTGATTACACTGCCTGTATGAGGGGAGGGCTGTGCGACAGAATCGTTGGCGCGACAGAACATGGTTATCTAAAGTCCGTGGATAGTGGTGCTACAAGTCGAATGCGTCAGCAACAGTGTACGAAAGAAGGCAGGTTATTGGTGCGCACGAGAGGGCGGAAACCAACCGATGTGTGTTGACGACCTCTTTCCCCGCGATGTCGCCATGATGTGGCCTGCTCCTTATTGCCTTGGTTGCGATAACCTGGCGAGGCCGCCCTGGTTCTCGCGATGTCAACCCATCGTGCGCAAGGTTGACCACCCCGTCTCAATCGACGAGCAGGGAAAGTGGAAAGTTTGAACAAGAGTGAAAGTGCCAGGAGATCTCAGAGGGTAGGGGAGTATTCAAGGTCCTGGCGTGTCGCGGCGTGAAGATGGGCGTTTCCTTGGTCAAACTTTGTTGGGGTGAAAGTGGATTTGACGGGGTCGAGAAGAGGTTTAAATCGAGAGGAGAGTTGGGGTGATAGCGTTCAGGCGGAGCTCGGCTCGTGACCCGAGGGGTAACCAGCCAATTGCGACTGCCCAAAGTGATGTGAAATGTGGGGCCTCGCTGCCTAACGGGCGCCAGCAACTGGCTCATCACCTAGGCAGGCTCGCTCTCTCAGGTAGTCCTGCCGATTCTCAAAGGCGCCCATTTCACCGCACTTTGGTCAAGCCAAGATGGGTTTGCATACCTACCTATGGACCTGATGCGCCTTCCGAGCCCCAGGAGGGTAGAGCGACCGAGCGATGACTACCAGGGAATTACTTCGACCTGCCTTCACTTCCCGGACAAGCTGAGATCGACCAAGATTGAGCCCCCTCCCCTCCCCAATGGGTAGGGTGGGCACTTCGAGTGCTCTCTTGTTGTTGGCGTCATGAATGTTTCATTTACCGTCAGGATTCCACGGCTCAGCCGGAACTGGATGCAGCAGAAAGAGAGTAAAGTTGGAGCCGCTCCCAGAATATTCTCGGCGTGTACTTCAATGGTCGAGATGCCCATACTGTCTGCTCGGACATTTAGAGGCATCCGCCGCAAGTATTTGTTCAGTATCTCTTTTTCGTTGGTCGCGGCTCCGGACATCTGTAAGCTATTCGACATGTATCCTTTGTTGAAGTTATAATCGCGGATTACCTGCCAATTTCTCGCCAAAACCACCGCCTTTGAAATCAAACGAGATCGAGTATCTCGTCCTTCATCGACTCTAGCCTTTCCTAAGTGGTATCGATATCCGGTTTGGTGTCCTTCGGCTTTCGTGTGGGAAGGCACGACCGAATAGTCTTCCTCTTCTTGCCGTAGCATCTCAGCACCGCAAAGTCCAGATCGCACCTTCTCCAGATTATATTGACAATGCCGCATTGGCCTCGGTCAAGTCCCGATTCTGGTTACCCAAGAGAAAAGCAGATACCTTTTCAGTGTGGTTGCTGTGATATTACAGTAGGTTATCCCACAACATGTCCTCGGTCTTTTCCGATACGCCGCCATCTGACTGGTCCTCGACATCCAATACTCTCCGGGCCTCGTCGTCCCAGTCCTCTCAAACTTCGGTCGACGCCCGCTTGGACCCTCCGAAGATCGAAAGTCTACAAAGCAGCCTGAGCAGCAGCTGGGCGAACTATCTGAGTGCACAGCACTGCAACCGGGAAGTGGCAACCCTTAAACGACACTTTGACGAGCAAATCAGGCAAATCAACGCTTTGGTCACAGTCCTGCAACATGACTTGGGAAACCACCAGAGGCTGGCGGCAGCAGCGGCGTCAGAGTCCAAAACAGTACATGACAAAATAAGAGCGGATTTGGAACAGCTCTTACCTCTACGCGAGCGCCTCCCCTCTCTAGAACACGATGTTAGCTTCGTGCGCGAGCAGGTCAGGTCTGGGATTCCCAACTTGAGAGAGAATGCAACAACACTACAGGAGCGATTGGATAGGACAACCGCAACCACGTCCACTGACATTGCGACGGTGAAGGCCCAGTACGCATCGGCCCTAGAGATCATTGAGTTTCTACAGGGAGAGCTCAGGGATTTGAGGGCAGAGAAGCAGCGGACGGAGGAGAAAGTGTCTGTCCTTGAGTGTCAGATAGACGCCATAGTGTCCACCCCAACACAGATTCCAACAGATGCTGTCAGCTTCCTAGCTCAACTGTTGGTACGGAAAGACGAGGTGGTGAGGCTGTTGGACAGCCCCAAGCACGTAGTCTCAGAAGATATTACGATCCAATCCGGTGAGTACCTTCCTCATCTTTTCATATCTACTAGCATGGTAATAATTATAGTTGCCGCCATCGCCCGGCCTCGCCCAGTACAGGGACCACCGCCTCTCCCCAAAATCGGGAGTCAGCACCGGCCGATCATTCTCGACGGAAATCCCCCTCCCCAACCCCGCAAAAGAAAGCCAGAAGACCCCTCAATGAGGCCAACAAAACGGCCCACGCCTTCCACGATAACCCAGGAACAACAATCCATGGACTCTACGACGGCCGGAGCTCTACGCTCTCTCCTCGATGGCTTCAGAGAGGAATACAAGCGCAACCCACCCAAGTCGGACGCGTCGCTGATATGGAAATTTTTAGACAGCATCAACGACGCGGCCACTTCAAAGCACCTACAGGAATCGCTGGTGCAGATTCTGCCTGGCCGCGTGACGAGGCGGGAACTGAGGAATAAGAATAGCAGGCGGTTCGTGTACATGTCGGAGGGGTTGAGCTGGAAGGACTTCACACGGGCGCTTCGGGCAGTCCCACCGATGGAGGCGGATACAACGGAGACGACAGGGACTACGATGACTACAGGGACTACAGGGACTAGGGGACTTACGAAGACGATAGAGACGGCCTAGTTAGTGTTCCTGCTGAGTAGAGGTATGAGATAGACAGTGCTGCTTCGCGGCCCACGGCTCGTCCTGACATTGGCCAGATTCGTTCCGAGTTACAATTTGTGTTACAAGCCCGCTTTGTAGCTCTCAAAATGCAGGTGTTATTTTATTGTGCTCTAAAGTCAAGCCTGCTGTATTGGTGACGATTGTATCAGAGGAGGGAACAAGTGATCTCACATAAAGTGTATAAAAATCGCTGTCTATACTTCATGATGATGAACCACCGCCCATCCAACGTACTCTACCCGAAAACCGCGCCAACGGCCCCCCAATGGTTGTCTTCCCATTCACCTATTTATGGGTCGTTTCCATCATAGAACCAAATACCGCCGCCGATTTCGCAGTCCCTCGCTTGTGCCATGATGACCACCCAACGCCAACGCCGGAAACCAAACGCCAGAAAATCTGTGTGAAACATCTCGTCCCGCACCTACAGCCGCGTGTACCCGAGAGAGAAAAAAATCCAAAGTCGAGAGAATAAAAGGGCCTCTCAACCGACATATCTCACGCCTCTTCGCATTGACCTCCTGGCCCAATTTGTCTTTTGGTAGACCTTGATCGAGTTGATCAACCAATACGCCTCTCTGAAGGCCTCTGGATTCCTCCCAACGTGATCCTCGCATGTCCTTGCCAGGGAGTTGCACGTGGCATCTTGAGCCCAGACCTTGCCGGCCCATTCCCCACAAAAGGCAGTGTTGATTACGATGCTGTGATCGCTAAAGCTGTCTGCGATGGAGCAACCGTCTGTGGCGGTGAAACTGGCGAGGGGAGGGCCAAAGGACCCGGTACCGGGTAGACCCGTGGTGTTGACAGCAGCTTGGCCGGTTGCGAGGACGTTTGCCATGTCGCTGCCGCGGGGGAAGAACCAAGTGGAGATCTGCTCGTCTGTCCATTCGAGGGCGTAGAGACCGCCGCCTTGGGTGTTGAAGGCGGCGCCGTACGTGTTGGGGATGCCGGCTTCTTGACGGCAGCCAATGTTGCCCTTGCAATCGGTTGATAAAAACTTTGTGGTCTTGAGAGCGCCCGTGTTGGCCACGTGGCACTGGTCGACGGTGTGGAGGACGATGGAGTTGTTGGACTGGGCGTTGACGCCTTCGATCAGATCGATCTCACCTCCCTTGGGCCAGTTACTTTTGCTCACTGTCCAGAGGGCGGGCCAAAGTCCGCATGAGCCGTCATCAGTGGCACCCGCAGGCATGTGGGCAATGTCGGCAATGAATAGGCCTTTGCTGTATGATTTCTTTGACGTGACGCGAACTGAGGCCCGCCCCGTTGTCGTGTGATTTTCAAAGTCGACACCGAGATAGACCCCGTCTCGGACGTAGCCCGCAAGCCCTGTCCTGTCGGCCGTGAAGATGTCGACGTATTTGACGAAGCCGTGGGTTGGATCTGGGCCGCTGAAGAACTCAAACTCGGTGAAGAAGTTGGACTGGTCGAAGGAGTCAACAAGCTTGTAGTCGGCTGCTTCAGCCATGTTGAAGATAGCAGCCGCCATGAGGAAGCGACCGGTGGTTGTAGATGAGAACATGTCGGCGTGTGAAATGCCGCGAGGGGGAGTTTTAAGTGCTAGAACGAAGGGATTGTCGAAATGAACCTTGTGAGATGAGCTTTGTGAGATGAACTTGTGAACGCGTTACGATACGTGAATGAGCGGAGGCAAAAGAAAGAAAGTTTAGGAACCAGGCAAGAAGCCAGGGGTATTTATAACGGGTGACAGATGACAACTGATTTTTGCCATCAATAGGTGAATAAATGGGCTTGAGCCAGCACAATAGGTAAGGCAGTCAATAGTAAGCTCCATGAACAATAAGTCCATGTGGCTGAATGGGATCGGCCTGGAATGCGATGGCGACGTCGGCTGGTGTACCTAGCAAAGAAGCAAATCACAGTCCGGAGAGAGGAAGAAGAGGCAGAGATTCCAATGCTATGTCGAGGAAATAGATTAGATCCCCAAGGTTTTTTGACTCACCATGTTTGATTGCTTTGATCGGGAGACCAGCGGTCTAGACATAGTCGATGCCTTTCAAATATCCCATCCGACTATTTTACCTTCCATGACAACATGCCGGAACCAAGATGAGATCTGCAATTTAAAACTCGCTGACTACCAGCCAGCCGTCTGGTCATGTCCAGTTGGCCAGCGAGTCGGTCGCCGCCGCCTCAAGAGGCCACGACAATCCGAGCCCTATCTGACCTGACCTGGCGTCACCTCACCTCACCCGAGGAATACGTCTCGGCCGCACACCGGCGACGATAAATCTAGTCAAAGTCAGACCGAATTGCGCCCTGGCAGAATATCAAAGCGAGTGGCTTACACCTCCACAGCCCAACCCATGTAAACATTGACGAGGGTGCTCATTTCTGGCGACATGGGACAGACCAGTCCGGCACAAAACACTCATGGACCATGGCTAGGAAACCCATGCGGCAAAGGCAAAACCGCAAGGCCAAGGCAATCAGCGGAGGCAAGTTTCGAAGGGGGTCTCATTTTTGGTCTCGAAGAGTAAGCGGCAATACGTTTGCGTTGCGGCATCCTCGCCGTTTCCTCCTGGTGGAAGAAAAACAGCCAAGATCATACAAACTTATATGGCGACCCTAAGCCACCTGTTCATCTACCTAGGTAATGGTCCATCTTCCTGGCAGTCGACATCTGAGTACCCCACGTGCTTACAGTACCTACACTACACTTTCAAGTCTGCCAGCGCACACCCTGGGCCCTACACATCAATTTCAAGACCGACCGTCCAGCTACCTATCTACCTAAACAATGTTCCGCGGCGGGCCCGAGACTACAGAGACTCCCGTCGCATGTCTCTCCTGAAAGGGGATCTAGACTCTTTTCCTCAGGGGGGGACTGGAAAACGCATCCAAAAGACTCACCCTCCAGTCTTGCACCCTAAATCTTCATAGGCGTGTCTTGACAACATGAATTTGAATTGAACCAAACCGAGAAAAAAACAACCCCCTGGGTCAAATCAATCGACTCTACTACCTAACAAACCTCATCTTGTATCAAAACCACCCAACCCGCCCTGCCCTGTTTTATTCTGTCTCGCCTCAATAAACATTTGCAGGAACCCAGCATGAACACAGCATGACCCGGCACAGCCAGACTCCAAACGGTAACAGGTGTAACGCAAACTGGGCAGAGGAGGGGTGAACACAACATGCTGGCAAGAAATGGCTATCTCCTCCTGTCATTACCTGTAGAACCTGTCATTTCCTGCTGTGAGACACACCTACGCACGCCGGCTAGGTGGATGGTAGATAAACAGCAGGGCAATGGTAGCTCCGAGCATGACTCGTCCAGTGTACCCGACCCGAGTCAACTGTCAGACCACCGATCTCGTACACCTGGGGACTCGCATTCACAGCATCACAAGGAAAAACACAGCAGGCTGGTGAAACAGACGGCTGTACTGCTGGCATGATAAGTCTGCCCGCTTCTTCATTTCGCCCCAGACCCTTCTGATTAGGTCAAATAAGACATTTGCCACCTTATCCTCACCCTTCCCTATTCTCCGTATCCGTCGAATGACACTACGGAAACCTGTCCGGCTCTTCGTGAGATACCAAGAGGAAAGAAAAGCACCAATGTCTAAGGGCTCTTTCCCATGATTGTCGCCAATTACCAATGCTCGACTTGCGAATGGACGAGTCAGAAATGCTTCCAAGATGCAAAGGTACTCCGTACAAATGCGTGTGTTCAACGAACAACAACCCAAAAAAAATAAATCATTTGCTTCCACCCAGTGTTGATTGCTTCCTTTACTCCAACTTCGCCCTGGTGTTCCTTGCGCCGGGTGTGCTTGCGTCCTGCTCGCACAATGGTGGTGTTTGTATGAGTGAAAGAAGCAAATGGAAACAAAATGCCGAATCCTGTTCGAGGCGACCAAGTGAAGAGACACCACTGGCACGGCCATTACTGCCAGCAGGTGGTGCGCTGGACACCAGCCTTCGTCGCGACGTTATACAAAAGGGACTTTGGGGTTAAAACAAAGTGCCAAGGGTGTGAGGTAACCATCCTTCGCCCACGGGCAGCATCTTACGTCGTGTGAGAATTGCCAAACACCCGATCCCTGAGTTACGGTAAGAATCCTATCCACGTCCGAACGGGGAGATCCTAAAGCTTAACCCTCTGGCCGGTCAACTTGTACCAGACAACCGCTACCAAATCTTCCTTGAAGCGTTCCCAAGGATTGCGGTTGAGGTAGTAGCTGAGCTCTCTGAAGTTGTACATCTCTCCCCAGCAGTCGCGACCCCATTCGCAGCCGGCCATATTGACAAGGAAGTCTCGGTCCTTCTCATTGTAATGTATACGCGTATTGTTGCCGTTCTCAGAGCAGGCTCCCTCTGGGAAACTATTGATCATACGCTGAGGGAGAAATGCCGTGTGTTTACGGATCCACGGTTGTGTCGTGTAGAGCTGCTCAAGAGCATCTTGCTCCTTGTGTTCCCATTCCATGTGCTTTTGCTCGTACGCCACCGGGTCCCACCACACGTCGAGAAGACGATCCGTCCAGGGACTTCGGCGCACGAAGAAGGACCCCAAGTTGAAGCCCGAGCAATCCTGTGAGAGAATCAAATTGATCGAGTTGGGGTTTCCATCCCCGATGGGACTTTGCGACTCGGCATCGAGGTGGGTGTCTGTTATTGGGTGCGTGATGTTTAGGGGGTTGTATTCGTTGATGTCGCGGTAGACATGCTTCTCAAGATGGTTGAAGATGTGGTCCTGGAGCGAGTAGGACGGCTCCATGACAAGGGTGTTGAGGTCGAGCCACCATATCCTAATGCCCATGTTAGCTAGCGGTGGTCGTGCCGCAACCGAGTAACTCACCACTCAGCCTTGGGGTACTTCCTGAGGCTCGTCCTGATGAAGTCGACCTTCTCCCAGCTCTCGCGCCACTCGTGAGCGTAGCGTTTCTTGGTGCTCATGTCGACGATCTCAAGCTCATACCCCCACCTCTTGACATATTTCTTCTTATTTCGCACCGAGTCTCTCTCAATCGCCCATTCCCTAGCTCCCTTCCACTCCATGACACCACCGCCAACGTTAGCTCCTAAGATGATAACAAACTTGGACCCGCCGCCAAGCCATGATGTTCTCCTCCAGTGGTATGCTAGAGCTTTGGGGCGGTTAGAATCGCAGTGTGGTGGCTTGCTGGGGGTGGGACATACATGTATTGTAGAACAGAAAAACGGCTATCAGGATTAGGAACAGAATGAGAAGTCGTATCTTCATTTTCCTGCCCATCCGTGCCATGATGCCGCGCAACCTTCCTAGGAGAGGAACACTCTGGGCCGACCATTGACCTCGGCCGAGCTTCTCCTTCTCCGCGTAGGGCTGGCTCGAGTGGAAGCGGGGGAGGCTGCTGGACAGGCGTCGCATGTGGCGTGCGAAGAAGTTCTTGTTCTGGGTCGAGAACGAGGGGTACATGTTGTCGCCAGCTCTCTTCAGTCGTGCCGATTCCCACATGACAGGTGTCCCGTTGGATCCCGAGTTTCCTCTAGTCGGACTCGAGCGACCACTGGTGTTGATGAGTCCGGGACTGGCCCAGCCGCCGCCGGGGACGGGTGACGGGCTGCGCGACAAAGACATCTCGGAATTAGGCGTGCCTGTCGACGGAAACAAAATGATTAGCTCCACCTTATCCGCAACAAAGTCCATTTCAATTTTTCGTACGACGATTGCGATCCACAACCCGACGGCACCAAGGTACCATGCTGGCGCCCAGAGGAGCACAGGATATTTTGGGCTGGCTGACCGAGGACACGTACCTGGAATTGGCGAGAGCCTGCAGCTCGCTCGAGGCTGAAAAGAACCCCTCCTATCGTCCAATCGGACCTGGGTTGACGTAGCCGACGACCGTCTTCGGTGGTGCGAGCGCACCGTCCGGTCGCTGGTCGACGAGGACGACGAGCCTGATGGCTTGAGGGTCGCCAGATTGCAATATGTAAGTGGGCGCAACCAGATGGCACTTTCGAGCCTTCTGGTTCACCTCGGGAAGGTCGTGCAGGGGTGCCGGATCTTGGGTTCCCTCTGCCGGTGCTGAGATCGGGCCCGGGAATCAGCAGCCGCGGAAAAAAAAAAAAAACCGGGGCGTTTGTTGGTGTCTTTTCGGAACACCGCTAATGGCCGGTCGCAACGGTCTTTTCTAGGAACCGATATAGAGCTGGCGTTTGCACTGCTACCTATGGCGGGTTTGCGAGTGCTGCAAAGTCGTTAGGTCGGATTCCGTCGGGTCAAGCGATCTATCTTAGGTGTATGGCATTGAGGGTGCTACGCTGGGTGAAGCTGTTTTACAAAGGTTGCCAATGGTCTGGGAGTAAGTATAGATGTAGTAGGAAAGGAGAAAGAGGCAAAGCAAGAGTGGACAGAGTGGACAATTCCCTGGAGCTTCTATTTTTTTCATGCTCGACGCAGCTCTTGTCCCGCCATTTTTCCAGATTGACCCCAGTTTACTACGTCAGGGTCCTTGACCCTCCTCTTTCATGGATCCATTCAATAAGGACCGAAACGACAGGCGCTGTGGCAATTGTAATTCCCCGCCGCCGTCGATTGCGCGGCAATTGACATGGTTTATGTTTATTGTAATGAGATAGGAGAGTTGTAATCTGCCGCTGTCCAGACAAACGGCCAGTCGCCTGAGCGGACGAAGGCCTGTCCCGGGTGGGGGCCCCGGAGCCAAGATAGAAGGGGGTTCTCGTGGGCGAGTAAGAATAGTTACCTTCTTCTCACATTATCTTTTGATGACTTGCAGGCCACTTCTGCTCTTAAAAATCTCAATCTCTTCTGTTGTGGTGCGCCAGATTCCAAGTTCCAACAGACCTCCATCTTTGACCAGCCTCTGTAAATTGAATTCCAGGGGTGGAATCACACAAAAAGCCACATTTCCCTTTAGGTAGCGCCAATAACAACAACAACAGTGCCCCACTCTGTAGGCGAGATGCGCACAAGACGGGCGGCATGCATCGAGTGCTGGCCTGGTGTCGCACTGGGCCGGCGAAGAATCCAGGGCAGCGCTGCATCAGATCCAATTCGGAGGCGGTTACCCACCTGAGCGACCGTTTCCCCTGAGTTCGCTTGCGTCTGGTTCATCTGGCGCACGACATCGCGCAATCAAAAGCGCAACATCAGGGCCTGTGCCAGATGGCACGTCCGGCGAAAGACCTTGGCGGTAATTAGAAGGTCTTGGCCCTGAGACGAAACCGTAAAGCCCCGACTTCGCCGAGGGACCCAGACTTCTGATATTTTCTTTACAGAGTGTGATCCGGCATGCCTGCCGGCTCTCGATGATACTTGTCGAGCCAGTGTCTCACGGTCCTAAGTTCCTGTGCAGGTGTGTTTTCTCCAGCGTGTTTTAGGCCGAAACATCGCCATGGGCGCTACAAGCGTGGCTCGCAATATCGTCGAATGTGTAAGATAAGGCCATTGAAGACTGCTGAGGATTTCCCGGTATTGATCTGCTTGTGAGCGGCAAATCGCCCCCGGTTGAATGAGTGTGATGGCGGGGTGGGGTGGACAGCACGGCGGCCATCTTGACACATCTCCCAGTAAAGCACGGCCGGCATTACGTGAGGAATTGGAGGCGCGGTTCTTTGAGTTTGTTGCACCCGGAATTCAAATGGACAGCCCGTCCAACAAAGGAACAGGCTTTTACACCGAGTTACAGCTCAGCAAGCGCGGTGGCAGTTGGAGAGTTGACGCAGGGTCAACACTTTGGTGGTGAACCAAGGGGCGGCACGGGAATCCTTCAACCGGCAGGCGCCCCGATAGTAAGATATCGCTCCCCATGATTCCCGTTTCTCCTCGAGTTCAATGTATTTCTGTTTGCACTGGCGGGCAAACAAAATTATGACAATGACGTCGTTCGTGACTACCTAGGAGGGACCCCGTGGAAAACAAAGGCTTGTTGGTGGACAATCGCGGAGAGTCCTTAGTAAGCGCCTTCGGTGTTCGGCTTGACCAGGTGTGCCACGAGGGCTGATCTTGTTTGGGCAGGAAGCCCGGTACAGTTTCTTTGGTATGCCGTCTTACAAGTATGCTAAGTGAGGTAGTCAAGCCGGTTCAAACGTGGTCTTCGGATTGTGCGCCGGAGAGGTCCCAGTTAGGCTCCTCTGTTGCCAGTTGCAGCCACTCGGCGTTCCCAGACCAGTGCAGGCAGATATGCAATGCCAGGGATGGTCCTTCCCATCGCCATCAAATACCTGAGGTGTGGGGCAATTTGTTCCCCGCTCCTACGCACCGTGATACACGACATCCGGCTGGAATTGGGCAGCTGGTGCTATCGGTACGCGTATTCTTAGGTACTGGAACTGACAACTCACATACAAATCAAGGACGGTGACCAGCCGGGGCAGGGTCACAAGTGATGGCCCTGCATACGCCGATTTGGTCTTTCGTCGGCTTACGGAGCTTTAACGGACAGCACCATTCCATGTGTCATGCACGCCATGAAAAAGAGGAGGAGCCTGCAACAGTCGCCGACGTAGCTGAGGCAATAAACTGGCCGACCCTGCAGGAAGTGTCGGCTCCCTCCCACTTGCTGTTGCCCAATCATGGGCACCCACCTAACCCAGCTATTCCATGTTCCATCGCTCTTTCCTGATGCCGGGGAGGATGAGAGGATAAAGGTGGGTGCTGCCTGGCCCCCTCATCTCGCAGCACTCTCTCATCCCTCCAGCTCCATACCCGCCTGCCCATCAATCACTTGCTCGCTTCAACTAGTACCACTGTCTTGACAACGAACAAGCTGTACTTGCGACTCGGCGACTTCTGTTGAATCATTTTTGATCTGTCAATACCTTGCTCTGATTTCCCACGATGCCTTCCGTCGACGCCCCTCAGCAGCAGGCCCCAATGGAGGCCGTCGCTCTTGACTCCGTGGTCACCCAGCAGCCGGTGCGCATGTCTTATACCACGGACAGCTGTGATCTAGGCTGACAAACTTCGTACTATGCAGAGCGCGGAGCCTCAGCCGGAGATGAGCATGCGTGGCGGTTTTGTCGAGGAGTGCGATTGCTGCTGCTGTGGCGAGGAATGTGTCTGTTGCTAGACGGCCTGACACATGGACAATCTCCCCAATACCGTTGAAGATCTCTACTGAGCATGATGCGGCCTGACGGACACTCATTGGTATTGGTCATGGCTTTCCCCCTGTGGTCGGATACGCGAACGAGATAGTCTTATTGTCAAATCACCGCCTGGCAGTATACTAGGACGATTAGCGCTGTTGATTTAGGTTGTCGTCGGTCTCGAGTGAAGGAATTGAATTGATGTTATACAGAGTCTAAAGTTTCGCTTCCCGCCTGTTGGTGAGTCGTGTTGACTGCTATAGATTGGGCAGATAGTTTGTTGGCTTCTTAAACTTAAGCTCGTGGCCTTCTCCGGTGCGAACGGTCGTTCCCAGCAACAGTTATTTTGCAACGGCCAAGTTGAGCTGTGTTGATGTGACGTTCTCAGGATGACGTCTTTGTCCAGCGACACCCGGCATCTTGGCACAGGTCTTGGCAAGATCGCAAAAGCTTGGCTATCTTGGCGTCCGTCCGCCCTGGATTCAGCTGCATGGAACATGAGATGAGATGGGCTGAATCCCAGCCGCGTCACCATCCCCACCTTGGTGGTGGGCTTCAAATAACACGTCTCGTTGTCCTAGCACTCAAAAAGATGGTGGGATCCAAACGCCTTGCAAAATTTAACGCGAACTCGCGTTACGCAGTGCAACTGAAGCTCTGAAGATGCCGCCGAAACGGCCCGCCTGCCCGGTTGTTTCAAAGTTCATCAAACCCTACGACAAAATCTAAGTCACCAAACGGCCAAACCAACGCTGGGAATTGAAGATCCGCGGCCCTGCTTCCTCACGCCCCGAAATCGATGCCTGAGGATGTGGCGTGGGAAGGTCTTTACCTGATAACTGGGTATTTAGGTGTTCAGCTCCTCGCCAACGACAACTAGTAATGCATGGTCAGGGCATGACCAAGCCTCCTTTTTACACGCCTCTGGTAGGAGATTTCGGTCTCGTGCAATGAGTCATGGGAAGTAATTGGCTCGATGAAAAGTGTCTAGCAGCTCAGGTGGAAGATCTTGAAACATTCGCTATGGTGGGCTGGTAACGTAGGTCCGGTGTTCGCGATTCCATGATTTGTCGTCCAAGTTAATGATTCACGATGCACCAGTCCCGCAACCAAGCAGAGGATCTGCCGCCACGCTCTGATGCGTCTCCTCTTCGACCTTATTGACAAAGAAATAGACGCAAAGGCACCCTTCTCCAAGCGCACAGCTGGCTGGCAGGTTTTCAGAACAGATACGAAGAGGAATGAGCAGTCCTCGTGGGTTGCTCGTGCCGCGCCTACACGGGCTTGGCATTTGCCCAGAGACACCAAGGAATATCGGAAGCGGCAAGCCGGGGTCGATTGGCGGTTGATAGGGGAGAGGCCCGCGACAGCAAGCCAATCAGCAGCTAGCCCAGTGCTGGGGCGTCCCCACAGGAGCCAATGCCGTGACGTCCAGCAGAGCTCTCAGCGCCTATTTCATACAAGGAACCCCGCCAGACGATTGCACCCATCAAAAGGATGGACTCATTCCGTCCACACAGCGCCTACTGCCTGACCTCAAAGACGCCCAGGCTAACAAGGGCGATGGCTGGCCATGGATGGTTAGCCACTCACAATGCAGCGTCTGGCGTCTGGCGTAGTACGTGGGAATTTGGAGTGGGACGCGATATGAAGCAACTGATTTGAAGCAATTCCCCGCAGCCCGATGCGGCCGTGTATCTTTGGACGCCTTGTTGTCGTCGAACAAATCTCTCTCTTTTTTCTTCTTCCATTGAGCTTGCAATTCTTCCCTTTTCTTTTGCGCTATTGTCCTTGATGGATCCTTATTGTCCCTCGTTCTTTGAACCCACTCCACGTGGATAATTGCTATTTTCGGGCCACGCCATCTGCTCTTTGTTGCCTCACTTTGGACTACAGACTTTGATCTTCCTCATCATCGCCAAAGTCTTTCAAAAGGGAATTGCAAGAACAGAACCGAACTCACGAAAATCACCCACGAATCACACTAACTTACATTTACGCCATTTTCACGTAAACAATTCCATCATGAGCGACCCTAGGACGCTCCACAGCGGTCCAGTTAATTTGGCGCTGGAGAGTACAAGAGAAGAATGGGAGGATTGGTCGGACGAGGACCCTCTGAGTCCTCTCAGTGGAGAAGAAAACGATGGCCGTTTTACCGACAACAACACCGGGACACGACTAGCGGGTCAACACCAGTCAGGCTCTACCATCTCCCACCCGGCAATCCAGAGGATTAAATCACGGGCAAGGCAAAAAGCTCAGAATACGAAAGCCGGAATTACACTGGTCACGGACATGTCCAAGCTACCGCCGCAGCCGGAGCAGGCGAGGAAAAACAGGGTAAGCAGGACGGGCAAGTTTGTTGATGCTGCAGCTTTGAATGCGCTTGAAGGTGGTGGGAATAAAGAGTCAAGCGGTCTCCAGTGGCTTAAGAAGAGGCCGTCAGCGAAAGACAAAGCTCCCGAGAGACTTGAGGCAAACAAGCCCGATCCAGACAGACTGGGTGTCGACACACCGAGTCGGGATGACCTCTCACCTAGTGTTGGGCCAATCATGATTGGGTTCGAGATGCCATCGGATTCCAACGTAGTCATTAGCCCACAAACAGCTGTCGTTGAGACACCGATCGACTTCTTTAAGTACTTTCGCAATCCTCCCCCGATGCCGTCGCCCAAGGCACCTGTTTCGGCATGGTCACCAGACAGCGACGAAGGGCCGGAGTCCCGAAGACCAAATGTCGCTGAGGGCGTGTTGTCAGCTCAGCCAGAACGGAGGAATAGGGCATTTACAGCATTATCTAGCGACGATGAAGATGATATGGGCACTCCAATTACACTCTTCGAGGAGGATGGCAGCCCACTTGTTGCACAAAAATCGCTGAAGCAAAGAGCACCGCACCGGATAACGGTTGCAAGCACGCGGTCACAAGGATGGTGGGACCAGGTCACAACCCCGTTTACTCGAACACCAGATACGCCGAAGGCAGACAAACAAGGAGAGGATGAGTGGTGGAGAGATGCCGACCAGAAGAAGCCGCCATCCGATGAACCGACGATTGTTGCCTCCCCTACTCGAAACATGACTCCTGTAGTTCAAAAGCCGACCTCTCCAACATATAAGACTACCTCTCCATTATCAACACCCACTTTCCCCGGGGACAAGAAAAAGGTTGAGGCAGACAAGTCACTTGTTTCGCCAAAACTGAAAGACAAGTCACCAGGTGCTCGGCAGAAACCTCCTGTGATTTTCGTCGAGGAGGCCGATTCTCCAAAACAGCCACTCCCGCTCAACAAGACTATGGCTTCATTCCAAGAACGGATCCGAGCACAGCAGGAACAAATCCAGACACAACAAGAGCAAATCCGGGCCCAGCAAGAGCGACTCCGAAGACATCAAAACCGATCAGCCAACCAGGGGAGCGAAGCCAAAGACTCTCCCGAGCTGCCGCCCCCTTATTCACCACCAATGCCCAAGAACGGGCAGCCCAAGAAGCTCAACGTACGTTACCGAGCAGTGTTTCCGCCCGAGGACCCGCGCAGCTCCATATACCCGCCATCTCCCGGACCTGCCACACCCGGATTGGCCAGGACCATGACCTCACAGGGAGCCATTGGACTCCAGAGTGTCCCGCTTACACCGCAGCCAGCTATTGTGCACGATGGCCGACTGCCGGATCGACCACTTGGCTCATTCCTGCCGAGCGACCACCTAGGGGAGGTGGGAAGAGGCAACGAATACAAGGGTGAACGGCAACGGCGCCGACATGAACGAGAGGATGCAGTGGCATGGAAGGCTGGGCGTCTTTGGAACGGGCGCTCCTGCTTGCCTACCTGCTGCGTCGGAAGGCCGGGCCGCGAGGGGAGAAAGAGGAGACGCTGGTGCGCTGCCATCTGCGTTCTCGCGTTGATTATCATAGCTCTCGCCGTTGTCCTTCCTATCCTTCTCCTCCGGCGCCCAGTGGAGGCGCCGCAGTCCATCTTCCTCAACCTCACCGACTTCCCGCCAATGCCCACCGGTATCCTCACTGTCGCAGGCGCCGACATGGGAAGTACTTCTAACTGCGTGGCGCCTGGAACCATGTGGGCTTGTTCACTGCCAAAGGAGCAGGCCGAGCTTTCAGCGCCATATGAGGGAAGCAATCCGACGTTTGTCATCCAGGTGCAGTTCGACAACAGCACACGGCGGCTATGGAACACTCCGCCAGGCGTTACCCCCGTTCCCACGCCCGTCAGCGGCGGGCAGACAGCGCAGAGCAGCATTTTGACGGCATCGGCTCAGAGACGGGCTGTCCGAGCAAACGGTGGTTCTGTCGGGGCTGCTCCAGTGCAAGCTCGACAAAACCCCGCCTTCAGACCGGACCCGGAGCCGCCCAGCTTCCAGGAGATGTTCTTCCTTGGAAACACTACCGACGGTGTTGTGTCGCGCGACAAGGCGGGCGAGCCGACGCCTTTTTTTATCAGTATTCTTCGAAGGAACGGCGACTCGGCTGGCCCAACAGTACTGACACGCCGCCAGTCGGGTTCCTCTGGGAATATTGCGGATCTCCTCCCCCCACCGCAAACTGAGCTCGACGGCACAGCAGCACCGGCCGTGCTCCTCCCCTTCCCGAAACAACAACCTGTCCGCCTGTACGACCGCGGGCTACCGACAGAGCGTTACGGTTTTTATACGTATTACGACAAAACGACGTACCTCAAGTCCATCGACGCGCCAAGCGCCAGCAGAGGCTCGGGTCCGGTCCTTGTTGACACGGATGGCGGTGCCCGCCGCACCGAAGCCAACTTCGTCGTCACTTGGCTCTCGGTCCGCTATAAGGTTGAGATCTGGACCCGACGCAGCGACTCAACCCGCCTCGTGTCGGATCCGAATCGTCCAACAGGAAATAGTACTCGCCCAGGAACTTTCCCCTACCCCGTCACCATCACTCTCGACACGCACGGCGGCCAGCCGGGCAAGAAATTCTCTTTTGCTCGCAGCGTCGACGCTCGTCAGCGCATCCTGTTGACTGACCCGAAACTGGTGGTAAATAATATGGGCATTGGCACCCCCGTTATCAACCCCCAGGGTGAAAACTTCAACCCGAGTTTTGGGGGGATGGATGGTGGGACGGGAGGTTGTAAGTGCGAGTACACCAACTTTTTGAATGTTGGGGTGGGGAAAGGGGGATCATGATTTATTCTCCTTCTATCGATGGGGCTTTAGTGAGGCGCTGGGGATTCATGGAGGATGGAAAGGTCATCTAGATAGGCTGGGTTGCGAGACGCAACGGATGCATTTGCATTGGAATGATAGATTAGCTTATAATATGCATCAATGGATTGTGGCATACAGCATTCATGTTCAAATGATTTGTTCAGGCTGTTAGTTCTTAAGCACCCAACACACCAGTGTCGCTAACGGGATTTCAGGGGTGGTGTTGCTCGGACCCACACCTGCTTTGCTGGGCGGCATCCGCCAATTCCAGCTTGGCTTGTCTTCACCTCCTTGATGAACGTCGTCTTGATGAACGTCGTCAAACTTTCACTCCTTTATTGCCAATGACACACATGCAATCTTCAAAGCAGCAGAAAAAGTGACAGGGGTGGTCGTTTCGTAGTGTATCAGCGCTTAACGGAGTTGCCTCCTCCTACCCGTTGCCTGGTAGCTGAAAATTTGCACACACGATGAGGTTCTTTCCATCGTCCTATTATATCCGCCCTGGGGGTGTCGCGTGCCGAGCCACTCCCTCGCGGATAGCATCAATTCGATTCCCTTTTAGTGCACGACGATTCCAATCACTGCTGACGCTCGCCATCGAGACATCATGCGACGATACGTGCGTGGCAGTTCTCGAGAAAAACGAGTCGGGCGCTGCGCGTCTCCTCTTCAAGAAAAGGATCACATCAGACCACAGGGAATTCGGCGGAATCCACCCCTTCGAGGCCGTCATGGGACACGTTCACCATCTCGCCCCCCTCGTTGACGAGGCCATCCAAGCGCTGCCCAAATGCGAGTCCGACCAGACCCATGACTCCAGCCCTGGTTACCTCTACGTCGCCCAGGCGAAGCACCGCCTCCGGATTCCCGACTTCATCTCAGTCACGCGCGGCCCCGGCATGCCCGCCAACCTCTCGGTCGGCTTGTCCATGGCAAAAGGTCTCGCCACGGCCTGGCAGATCCCCCTGCTCGGCATCCACCATATGCAAGCCCACGCCCTCACCCCACGTATGTTCCGGTCCCTCGCCCTGTGGGAGGAAGAAGC
>Ga0247763_1000278_pt1 | contig 28784 bp, 22 predicted proteins | sample UWRJL141409B4_FD_179926 | JGI IMG/M metagenome (GOLD analysis project Ga0247763, IMG submission 179926) | Plant litter microbial communities from Arlington Agricultural Research Station in Wisconsin, United States - UWRJ-L141-409B-4 | ecosystem: Environmental > Terrestrial > Plant litter >... | reverse complement strand
CGACTTCAACCCGGGTGCGAAGCCACACCTGCGAGCGCCAGCCCCGGGCCAGTCGCAGCGCCAGCACTTCCGCGCCGACGACGCGAGCGACGAGGGGCAGGCTCCCGGCGCGAGCGACGAACGGCGCCGCGGGCGGGCCTGAGGCCTCGGCGCGGCCGGGGTCTCGTTTTTTTGGTTTGTGGTGGGCGGCCCGTGGCGGAGGTATTTTTGTCGCGCGGTTCCCCCAAACTCGCGGCGCGGGGGGGCGGGGTTCTCGTTCTGGGGTTGGTGCGCGCCGCTCAGACAGTGGGACCCACCGCGCGACAAAAATACCTCCGCCACGGGCCTCGGACGCGCCGGTTGAACGCTAGCGGGCGCGCCACTCCGGCGGGGACGGTCGGGTGGTGGGGTGGCCGGCCCGGGGTCGGCTGCCATTGCTGATGGTCGGGGTTTGAATACCCTGGCGAGCCCTATGACCGTCCGGACTCGCATCGCGCCATCGCCTACCGGTGATCCCCACGTCGGCACCGCTTACATCGCCCTCTTCAACCTCTGCTTTGCCCGCCAGCACGGCGGCCAGTTCATCCTGCGCATCGAGGACACGGACCAGGTCCGCAGCACGCGCGAGAGCGAAGACGCCATCTTGCGCTCCCTCCGCTGGCTCGGACTGCGCTGGGACGAAGGACCCGATGTCGGCGGCCCCAAGGGCCCTTATCGCCAGAGCGAGCGCGGAGACATCTACCGCGAGCACGCCAAACAGCTGCTCGAAAAGGGGCACGCCTTCGAGTGCTTCTGCAGCGCCGAACGCCTCGAGACGCTGCGCAAGCGCCAGGCGCTCGAGAAATCCAGCAAGGTCGGCTACGACGGCCACTGTCTGAGCCTCTCGCGCGACGAGGTCGCCGAGCGCAAGACCAAGGGCGAGCCTTTCGTCGTGCGCATGAAGGTGCCCGCCACCGGCGTCTGCATCGTCAAAGACTTGTTGCGCGACCCGGTCAGCATCGAGTGGCAGCAGGTCGACATGCAGGTGCTGGTGAAGGCCGACGGCATGCCGACCTATCACCTCGCCAACGTCGTCGACGACCACCTGATGGAGATCACCCACGTGCTGCGAGGCGAGGAGTGGATCACCAGCGCCCCCAAGCACCTCCTCTTGTACCAGTATTTCGGCTGGGAGGCGCCCGTGCTCTGCCACATGCCGCTCTTGCGCAACCCCGACAAGAGCAAGCTCAGCAAGCGCAAGAACCCGACCAGCATCGGCTACTACCAGCGCATGGGCTTCCTGCCGGAGGCGCTCTTGAACTACCTCGGGATGATGGGCTGGACCATGCCCAACGGCGAAGAGAAGTTCAGCCTCGACGACATGGCCGGGAACTTCGACATCCAGCGCGTCAGCCTCGGCGGCCCGGTGTTTGATCTGGCCAAGCTCTCGTGGCTCAACGGGCGTTACATCCGCGAGAACCTCACCGCCGATCAGCTCGCCGAGCGCCTGGCAGCGTGGGCCGTGAACCGCGAGTACTGCGTGCCGATCCTGAAGCTGGTCCAGGAACGCGTCGACAAGCTGAGCGATGTGCTGCCGAAGGTGGCCCACTTCTTCAGCTCGCCGCCGGCGCTGAGCGAACAAAGTTTCCAGCACAAGAAGTTGAGCTTGGATGAGGTTCGCAAGGTGCTCTTTTTCGCGGGTCGTCGCTTCGACGAGCTGCGAACCTGGAAGGCTGAGGGTCTGCGCGCGGAGCTCGAGAAGCTCGGCGAGGCCTTGAACTTGAAGATTCGAGATCTACTGTTCCCGTTGTTCGTTGCCATTTCGGGACAGTCCGTGTCGACCCCGCTGTTCGAGACCCTCGAGATCCTGGGGCCCGATCTGTGCCGGATGCGGCTCCGCGACGCGCTGGAAGCGATCGGCGGGGTCTCGAAGAAGCAGGCCGAGCAGTTGGATCGCGAATATCGCAGCCTCGGCGGGCCGCGCGAGCCCGAAGCCTCCTGAAGGCCGTCGAAGCTGCACCGGCGCGAAATTGGGCGAAGGCCCAGTTCGCGCCCGGCCCACAGCGTGGACCGCATTTGAGCGGCGCGGGACTGCATTTGATTCGTGAAACGCTTGGGGAAGCGATTGGCGATGATTTTGGCCGAATCGCGTCGTTAATGGTAAGATAAAAGGGAAGGCCGGCTTTGAGCGCTCGCGCGCGAAGCTCGGTGGCGGTTTTCCCGTGACGTCGAGCAACCCTCCTCCCTCGACCCCTTCCTCGGAAGGGCTCTCCGGACACCAGCTTCGGCTCTCGGTGCTGCCGCAGCCCAACAACACCACGTGCGGCCCCACTTGCCTACACGCAGTCTACCGCTACTGGGACTACGAGCTGGCGCTGCAAGAGGTCATCGACACGGTCGAGCCGCTGCCGGAGGGGGGCACGCTCGCGGTGCGCCTCGCCATCCACGCCCTGCGGCGCAATTTCCGGGCTGAGATCTACACTTATAACCTGCAGATCTTCGACCCGACCTGGTTCGCGGAAGACACGAAGGTCAACCTGTCGGAGCGCCTGCTCGAGCAGCGGCAGCACAAGCGCTCGGGCAAGCTCACGCTCGCCACGGACAATTACCTCGAGTTCCTGCGCCTGGGCGGCAAGCTGCGCTACGAGAACCTCGACGCGAAGCTCTTGCGGCGCTTTCTCCGTCGCGGCGTGCCGGTGCTCACCGGGCTGAGCGCCACGCACCTGTACGGCTGCGCGCGCGAGTTCAACGACGACTACGACGACGTGCGGGGCTCGCCCAGCGGCCACTTCGTGGTGCTGCACGGCTACGATCCGAAGACGCGAGACGTGAGCGTGGCCGACCCGCTGCATGACAACCCGCGCTTCGGCTCGCAGTACTATCGCGTGGGCATCAACCGGCTCACGGCGTCGATCCTGCTCGGCATCCTGACGTACGACGCGAACCTACTCGTCATCACCCCAAAAAAGATGCCGAAGCGCGACCCGCACGATGACCGGCCGCTGGTTTTGCCGTAGGTTCATCGACCTACGATATGACCCGGACGCTTCGCCTCTTCGAAGGCATTGGTATCGAGCTGGGCTCTCGTTTCTGGGGGGCTGAAGCAGCCCCCCTCCCGCGGGACGCGGGCCCCTCCCCCAACTCCGCAGAGCGCTTCGCGCGGGGCCCCATCCCCGCTTGATTTGATAAGAGGAAGCATGACGAGGACGCTTCGCCTCTTCGAAGGCATCGGTATCGAGCTGGAATACATGATCGTCGATGCGAAGAGCCTCTCCGTGAGGCCCATCGCGGACGAGCTGCTCAAGCAGGTGGGCGGCGGCTACGAGCTGCAGGTAGAGCTCGGCGACGTGGCCTGGTCGAACGAGCTCGCGCTGCACGTGATCGAGATGAAGAGCAACGGGCCCGTGCCCACGCTCGCCGGCCTCTCCAGCAGGTTCCAGGAGCACGTGCGCCGCATCCAGGAGCTGCTCACTCCGCTCGGCGCGCGCCTGCTGCCCACGGCCATGCACCCCTGGATGGACCCGAACGTCGAGCTCGCGCTCTGGCCGCACGAGAACGACGTCATCTATCAAACGTTCGATCGCATCTTCGACTGCCGCGGCCACGGCTGGGCCAACCTGCAGAGCATGCACATCAACCTGCCGTTCTCGAACGACGACGAGTTCGGGCGCCTGCACGCGGCGATGCGGCTCATCCTGCCGATCTTGCCCGCGCTCGCCGCGAGCTCACCGGTCGTCGAGGGGCAGCTCACCGGCATCCTCGACACCCGCGTCGACGTCTACCGCAGCAACGCCAAGCGCGTGCCGTCGGTGTCGGGCGCGGTCATTCCAGAGCCGGTGTTCACCCGCGGCGACTACGAGCAAAAACTGCTGCAGCGCATCTACGACGACCTCGCCCCGCACGACCGCGAGGGCGTGCTCGCGCACGAGTGGGCCAACGCGCGCGGCTGCATCGCTCGCTTCGAGCGGATGGCGATCGAGATCCGCCTGCTCGATCTGCAGGAGTGCCCGCGCGCCGACATCGCGATCGCTGCGGCCGTCGTCGGCACGTTGAAGCGGCTCGTCGCCGAGACGGGGTCGCGCTCGGCTGCGCAACGCCAGTTCAGTGCAGAAGAGCTGGTCCCGCTTCTCACCGCCTGCACGCGCGACGGCGACCGCGCCGTGCTCGAGCACCCGAAGTACCTCGAGGCGCTCGGATACCCCTCCTCGGGCGCGGCGCGCGCCGGAGACGTATGGCGCCACCTCGTGTCGCAGCTGGAGAGCACCGAGCCTGATTTTGTCGAGTGGAAGCCCGCGCTCGACGTTATCCTGAACGAAGGCTGTCTGGCACGGCGCATCGTGACGGCGCTCGGCCCCTCCCCGTCGCGCCAGCGCCTCGAGGCGGTCTACCGCGGGCTCGCGAGCTGCCTGGATTCCGGCGAGATGTTTCGCGCCAAGGCCTGACCGCGCTCGCGCGTTGAACCGTCATCCATCGACCGATAATGTCGGCAGTGTCGACCGCCGTCCTGAGAGGTGGGAGGCGCGATGGATGGTGGCGACCCCGAGCGAGTCGAGCGAGTTGAAGGTGGCAGAGTGACCGCGAGCACGGCTCGCGCCCGGCATCGTCGCCGGTCGAGGAGACTGGCGCGCGCTTCGCTCTGGCCCGCCGCCGTGCTGCTCGCTGTTCCAGGTTGCGGCGCCGACGACCCGGAAGAGGTCGACCAGCCGCCGTTCGAGCTCGACGTTCCGGTCGAACGGAGCTCGCTCGACAACGGGCTCGAGGTGGTCGTCATCCCGAACCACACGGCGCCCGTGGTGACGGCGCTCGTCGCGGTGCGCGCTGGCTCGGCGGTGGAGGAGGTCGCCACGAACGGCTACTCGCACCTGTTCGAACACATGATCTTCCAGGGCAGCGAGGCGGTGCCCGACACCGTCGAGTTTCACGACCGCCTGGATGAGCTCGGCGTGGCGAGCAACGGCACGACCAGCGTCGACCGCGTCACCTACTTCTTCACGGCCGCGAGCGAGGCGCTCGAGCCCGCGCTGGACCTGTTCGCCGGCGCCATCGTCTCGCCCGCGCTCGACCCCGTGCTGCTGGAGAAGGAGAAGAACGTCGTGCTCGGCGAGTTCGATCTCAACGAGTCGGACTCGGACTTTCTCCACTATCGCGCGGCCTTGTCGGGGCTGTTCGGCGACTACTCCACCGCGCTCGATCCGCTCGGGCGGCGCGACACGGTCGTGGCGGCCACGCCCGAGCAGCTGCGCGCCATGCACGCCGCGTACTACGTCCCCGAGAACGCGCTGCTCGTGCTGTCCGGCGACGTCACCCACGCGCGCGGGCGCGAGCTCGGCGAGCGCTACCTCGGGGGCTGGCCGAGCCGCGTCGAGCCCGTGCCGCCGGCGCCGCTCGGGCTGCCGGGGCCGTTCGATGCGCACCGCTTCGAGGTGCTGGAAGCCCCGGTGACTCTGACGAGCATCGAGGTCTGGTGGCGAGGGCCGACGCTCGATGACGATCCGCGCGGCGCGCTGGCAGGCGAGCTCTTGTCGAGGATCAGCCTTCAGACGGACCACTCGTTCCGCGGGTTGGTCGGCCCCGGTCTCGCGTACTCGGCGGGGCTGTCGCTGCGCGTCCTGCGCCGCACCAGCTACATCAGCGTGTCGCTCGGCGTGGTGCCCGGCAATGAGTGGCGGGCGCTCGGCGCCTTGCGCACCGAGCTCGAACGGCTCGGCGCGAAGGGCGACGTCGCCGAGGAGCAGCTCGCTCGCGCCCGCGCGAGCGCGTTCCGCACCTATCTGTACACGAGCGCCGACCCGGCGAGTCTCGCGTTTTCGCTCGCCGACGACTGGGCGCTCGCCGACTCGGGGCGATTCTTCTCGTCCGTCGACGAGCTCTATGACGTCGGCGCCGCCGATCTGGACGACTTCGCGCGCTCGTATTTGCAGCGCCATCCGCGGGTGGTGGTGGTGATGTCGAACGCGGAGACCATCAGCGCGCAGGGGCTCGATCCCGAGACGCTGGCGGAGGTGCTGCCATGAAACTGCGCCGCATGCTGGGGTTGCTCGCGCTCGGCTGTGGCGGGGCCGAGGCGGAGGCGGAGTCGGTCCCCGTGCTCGACTTCGAGACTCAGCCCAGCTGCCCCGCCGCGGACGCGACGTGCCTCAACGCCGGCACCACCACGCTCGACATCGACGGCGTGCGGGTCATCCACAAGCCGCTGCCGGGGCACCCCCTGGTCTCGTTTCGGTTGGCCTTCGACGCGCCGACCGGCAGCGGCCGACAGCGCTGGGCCGAGACGCTCGCCCTCAGCATGTTCGATCTCGGCGGTCCGCGCGGGCTGGCGCCGTCCGATTGGGACGCCGAGCTGGTGCGCCTCGGGGCCAGCGTCGCCGCCGGCAACGGCTTCGACTATGGCTCGATCGGCGCGACGGCCCCCGTCGTCACCTGGCGTGAGCTGTGGGATCTCGTCATCCAGGGCATCGCCCAGTACCGGAATTACGACTTCGAGCTCGAGAACCGGCGCGGGGTGTACGATCTCGGAATTCAAAGCGAGCTCGACGACCCCGACTCCGCCGCGTCGATCGACGCCTGGTCGCGACTGTTCCAGGGCCACACCTACAACTACCAGCGCGAGTATCTGGACGCGCTCGCGGCTCTCTCGAGCGTCGACATCGACGCCGCCTGGGGCGCGCTGTCGGCGGGCGACCGCTGGCTGGTCAGCGTCGTGGGCGACGTCGGCGTCGACGAGATCACCGCGGCCATCCAGGAGGCGCGCGGCTGGGTGGCTCGCACGGGTCCGGGGCTCGTCTTCCAGCCCGATCTGCGTGTGGTGCCGCCCGCGCCGCCGCCCGTTCGCGTGCTCGACTATCCCGAAGCGCCCACCTGGTACATCGTGGGCTACTTCGAGGGACCGGGTGGCAACAGCCCAGATTTCGCGCCGCTCGAGCTGGGGCTGACCGTGCTCGACCAGAGGTTGTTCGACGAGGTCCGCGACGCCCGTGGCCTCGCCTACACGACGGGCGCGGGCCTGGCGTTCTATCGCCAGTCGTATGGCCGGGTCTGGATCACGAGCGAATCGCCGCTCGACGCTCTGGCCGTGTCGCGGCAGATCCTGACCGACTTGAAGACGACGGGCCCGACCGAAGCAGAGCTCGAGGCCGCGCGCAGCGCGCTGGTCACCCGCCTGCTGGCGAGCAACGACACGCCCTCCAGCATCGCGCTCACGCTCGCCGATTGGGAGCTCACCGCCGGCGCGCGCGAGGCCCTCGACCACTACCTCGCGGCCCTCGATCAGGCGACGCCGAGCGATGTGGCCGGCGTGCTCGCCGGCTATCTGCGCGACGTGCGAATCGCGGCGGCGGGCGGAGGCAGCCCGCTCGCCGAGAGCGAGCTGGAGACCTGGTTCGTGAGCCCCTGACGGGCCGAGCGCTGCGACGGTGCGGCACCGGCGACGCCCCCGTGCGCTACCAGCATCGATAACGGCCTCTGTCCAGCGCGAGCGTTGCGTAGTACGCCACCGGGATGTCGACTTCGCCCGAGCAGCCTCGAGCCAAAACCAAGGGTTGGTTTGAACGGTGGAATGACATTCCGCTGTACCTGCGCATCCTGGTGGGCCTGGTGCTGGGCGTGGTGACCGGCTTGTTGCTCGGCGCGACGGCGCAGCCGCTCGATTGGCCCGCCAAGCTCATCCTGCGTCTGCTCGGCGCGCTCGCCCCGGTGCTCATCCTGATGGCGGTCGTGCGCGCGATCATGACCGCCGACATCCACGGCCGCCTGGCGCTGCGCATGCTGGGGCTGCTGCTGCTCAACACGCTCACCGCCATCATCGTTGGGCTGGTGGTCGCCAACGTGCTGCAGCCGGGTGCGGGCGCGAACCTCACGCACCCCACCTCGGCCCTGCAAGTGAAGGGCGACATCGTCAACCAGCTGCTCGACAACATCCCCGACAGCCTGCTCAGGCCGTTCGTCGAGAACAAGGTCATCGGCGTGGTGCTGATCGCGGTCGCTTTCGGCATCGCGGCGCGCCGCCTGCCCGACAAGCAACACGACCTGGCCGAGACGCTGTGCGAGATGGGTTTCTCCCTCGTGCTCGAGCTGTTGCACTGGGTGATCGCGCTGGTGCCGCTGGCCGTGTTCGGCAAGGTGGCGAGCATCGTCGGCGTGAGCGGGTTTCGGCCGTTCGCGGCGCTCGGCTGGTTCGTGGCGGCGGTGCTGGTCGCGCTCCTGATCCAGTGCATCTACTATCTCACGCGCATCCGCTTCGGCTCGTGGGTGCGCCCGGGCGCGTTGCTCGCCGGCACGCGCGACGCGCTCGTGATGGCGTTCTCGACGGCGAGCTCCACGGCCACCATGCCGGTCACCTACGCGCGGCTGCGCGAGCGCATCGGCCTGCGCGAGCAGTCGGCGAGCCTCGGCGCGCTCGTCGGCTCGAACTTCAACAACGACGGCACGGCGCTCTACGAGGCGATGGCCGCGCTGTTCGTGGCCCAGCTGCTCGGCGTGCACCTGACGCTGACGCAGCAGATCATGGTGGTGCTGACCTCGGTGATCGCGTCGATCGGCGCGGCTGGCATCCCCGAGGCGGGCCTGGTGACGATGACGCTGGTGTTCACGGCCGTGAAGCTGCCCACCGAATACATCGCGCTCTTGCTCACGGTAGACTGGTTCCTCGATCGCTGCCGCACGACCATCAACGTGCTCGGCGACATGAACGTGGCCTGTCTGCTCGAGGGCAAGACGCGGCAGGCTGCGGGCGCTGTCGCTGGCGCCACGCGGGAGCCAGTCGTTCAGCCCGAGCCTGGCTGAGCCCGGGCCGTCAGCTGCGGCCGAGCAGTGAGCCGCTGAAGTAGAGCGCAGCGCCGAGGAAGGCCGCGAGCCCGAAATAGCGCACGGCCCAGTCGCGCTGCCGGGCGGGCTCGAGCGCCTCGCGCCGTTCTTCCTGGTTGCCGCGCCCGAACAGCCGCGGCAGCGCCAGCGCCGCGATGAGCAGCACCTGCGGCGAGTGCGTCCAGAGGAAGATCGCGCCCAGCACCACCAGGCCGACGATCCACGCCCGCCGCGAGAAGGCCTGGGCCACGCGCCCGCCGTCGAGCGGTGACACCGGCGTGAGGTTGAACAGGTTCAGAAAGAACCCGGTATAGGCCAGCGCCAGGAACAGCCGGCTGTCGAACAGCAACCCGAGCGCCGCTGCAACCAGCGCGGCCGCCGTGCCCGCGAGCGGGCCGCCGTACGCGATGACGGCCTCTGCGTGGCGGTCGCGCGGCGCCTCTTTCATCGCGATCATGGCGCCGAAGAAGGGGATGAAGATCGGCCAGCTCGCGTTCACGCCCTGCTGCTTCATGGCGTAGCCGTGGCCGAGCTCGTGGATGAGGATCATCAGCACGAAGCCCACGCCAAACCAGATGCCCGAGCGCTGCGCCTCGAACCAGACCATGGCGAGCATCGACAGGCTGGTGAGCAAGAACTTCGCCGCCGGCAGCGCCTTGAGCAGCACCAGCAGCGACTTGCCCTTCAGGAGCAGGAACGCGACCGACGCCGCGATGGCGCCCGCGCCCTTGGTGGGCCGCTTCGGCCGCTGCGAGAGCGGGCGCGCTTCGTGCGGGGGCGCACCGGCCGGCGCCTCGGGTGAGAGCGCGCTGGCTCCGACCCACTGCACCTCTGTGGGCTGTTCCGGCTCGTGCTTCATCGACACTCGAGCAGTGTAGCACTCGTGTGCCCGTCCCACGGGACTCGCCGGGGCTCTTTCGCACCCACCGGCGCGACGTCATGGGAGACCCCCAGCATTCGTTCCGGGTTTTCTCCAGCCCGACGCTTCTCCGACTAGAGTGAGGTGTCCGATGACGCACACGCCGCCGCCCACGAAGCGCCTCTCCCGACTGCTGCGCCTCGCCGAGGTCGGCGCGCGCAGCGGCGGGGCGCTGCTCTACCAGCGCGGGGCCGACGCAGCGGCTCGACGCGCGGCCGACGTGCTCGGCAACCTGCGCGGGCTAGCCGCCAAGGTCGGGCAGATGGCGAGCTACGTCGACGGCTTCGTCCCCGAAGCGCAGCGGGAGACGTACCAGCGCGCGCTGACACGGCTGCAGGCCGCCGCCCCGCGCTCGTCGCCGGAGGTCGCCCGAGAGCTGGTGGAGCGCGAGCTCGGGAGCCCCATCGAAGCGCTGTTCGTACGCTGGGAGGCCGAGCCCTTCGCCAGCGCGTCTATCGGCCAGGTGCACCGGGCCGTGTTGCATGACGGCCGAGCGGTGGCGGTGAAGGTGCAACACCCGGGCATCGAGGCAGCGGTCGAGAGCGACCTCTCCAACATCGGGCTGCTCGAGGGGCTGGTGAGCGGCCTCGGCCCCAAGAGCTTGAACGCGCGCGCGGTGTACGAGGTCATCCGCGAGCGCTTCCGCGAAGAGCTCGACTATCGGCTCGAGGCGAGCCAGCTGAGCTTCTTCGCGAACCTGCACCGCGGCGACGGCCAGATCCACATCCCCCCCGTGGTCGAGAGCCACTCGAGCCAGCGTGTGCTCACCACGGAGCTGGCGAGCGGGATGACGCTCGACGAGGCGGCCCTGAGCGATGAACGGCTGCGCATCGAGTTCGCGCGCACCCTCTGGCGCTTCGTCTTCAAGGGCAACCTCGTGGGCGGTCGCTTCAACGCCGATCCACACCCCGGCAACTACCTCTTTCACGCCGACGGGCGCGTCACCTTCCTCGACTTCGGCTGCGTGCAGGTGCTCGAGCCCGGGCACGTCACGCACGCGCGGGACGCGCACTGGGCGGCGATCCGGCGCGACGAACCGGGCTTTCGGCGACACGTCGCCGCCCTGCTCGGCACCCGCGGAGGCAGCTACGAGCACACCGCCCTCGGCTACTCGCGCCACTGCTTCGAGCCCATCTTCGCCGCACCGTTCCGGATCGATCGCGCCTACGTGACCGAGCTGGCCGACTGGATCGGGGTGCTGAAGGGGCAGATGTTCGCCAAAGACGGCAGCTTCGTGCAGCTGCCGCCCAACATGATGTTCCTCAATCGCCTGCAGTTCGGGTTCTATTCCGTGCTCGCACGCCTGGATGTGAGCGTCGATTACGCGGCGGTCGAGCGGGAGTTCTTGCCGATGACGGCGGCGGCGCGCGGGTGAGCTCGCGCGACGTGTGGCGCGCCGGACGATTAGGCAATAACCGCGGACGTTCACCCATTCACCTCGCCGGTCCTCGCTCGTAGGTTCCCGGTGGAGGTCGATATGAATGTATTCGTGACGGGTGCGACGGGATTCATTGGCACGGCGGTCGTTCGTGAGCTCCTGGGCTCCGGGCACCGGGTATTGGGGCTCGCCCGCTCGCGCGCCTCCGAAGAGGCGCTGCGGGCCCTCGGCGCAGACGTGCAACAGGGCGACCTGGAGGATGGCGCGAGCCTCGTGCGCGGGGCTTCGGGCTGCGACGGCGTCATACACACCGCGTTCGTGCACGACTTCTCCCGGTACAAGCAGGCGTGCGAGCTCGATCGCCGGGTGATCGAGACGCTGGGATCGGCCTTGCGCGGCACCGGCAAGGCGCTCATCGTGACGGCGGGGACGCTCGGAGCGCCGGGTCGCCGCGCTACGGAAGAGGATCGCTTTGGCCCCAACGCCTCGGAGACCACGCCGCGAGCGGCGTCCGAGGAGGCGGCCGATGCCCTGGCGGAGCAAGGAGTTCGAGTCGGCGTCGTCCGTGCCTCGCCGTCGGTGCACGGCGAGGGAGACCATGGGTTCGTGCCGATGCTGATCCAGATCGCGAAGGACAAGGGAGCCTCTGCCTACATCGGTGAGGGCAACAATCGCTGGAACGCGGTGCACCGCTCGGATGCGGCCCGGGTCTTCGTCAGAGCCCTGGAGCGCACCAGCCCGGGCGCTCGCTTCCACGCCGTGAGCGAACCCGAGATTCCGTTTCGAGACATCGCCGCGGCGATCGGTAGGCTGCTCGGGCTGCCAGCGAAGAGCGTGTCCGCCGAGGAGGCTCCCGCGCATTTCGGTCAGTTGGCTTGGGCGTTCGCGCGCGACTGCCCCACCTCGAGCGACCGGACGCGAGAGCTGCTCGACTGGACTCCGTCACATCCCAGCTTGCTGGACGATCTGGCAAGCAGGATCTACCTTAGGTAGGTGCTGACGACGCCGCGAGACGAGGCCCGTGAGCGCTTTGCGGCCGCGGTCTCGGCCGTCGCCGACGGCGACGGCGCGTTCGAGGCTCCGGTTCGCGGCGCCCTGTGCGTGCGGCATTCGGCGCCGAGCCCATTTCAGAACCGGCACTGGCGCGCGTGCCTCGCGATCCTGGCGCAAGGAAGCAAGGAGCTCGTCCTGGGGCGAACCAGCCATCGGTTCACGGCCTGGCATTATACGCTGACGCCGCTTCCACTCCCCCTGACCAGCCGCATCATCGAAGCTCCCTTCTCGTCGCTGCTCATCGGCCTCGATGCTCCGAGGCTCACTCGGATCGTGGCCGAGATGGACCAGCGCGAGGAAACATCGGAGCCGCTGAAGCAGGCCTTCTTCGTCGGCGAGGTGTCGGGACGAATGCGCGACGCGGCGGTGCGCCTCGCCGAGCTGTTCGAGTCACGCGAGGCAAGCCACGTGCTCGGTCCCGGGTGTATCCGCGAGCTATTGTTCCACGTGCTGCAAGGCCCGAACGGGCCTGCAATCCGTCAGTTCGTGCGCGCGGGGAGTGAAGCCCACCGCATCTACCACGCCGTGCATCGCATCGAGACGCAGCTGGCCGGGGAGCTCGACATCGCAGCACTGTCGGCCAGCGCTGGAATGAGCCGAACCGTCTTCTTCGAACAGTTCAAGCGGGTAACGTCACTGAGCCCCGTTCAGTTTCAGAAGCGGCTGCGGCTGCTGGAGGCGCAGCGCTTGCTGGTCGAGGAGCGGGCCAGCGCGGAGGACGCCGCGGACCGGGTCGGATACCGGAGCCCCCATCAGTTCAGCCGTGAATACGCCCGGATGTTCGGCGAGCCGCCGCTCCGGAACGCGACGCGGCTCCGCACTCACCCGCCCTGATCTCGGCCACGGCGGAGTGACCATCGAGCCCCAGCGCCGTGGCACTCGGCCCCGCTCGACTCCCGACCAGTCTCGGAAGGCGCCTCGACCGACGCTTCGAGCCTGCGCGGCCCGGCTCCGCGTTGCACTCTCTCGCTCCGCGTGAAATCATGAGGTCCTGCCGTCGAGTTCCGGCGGCCCCGAGCCCATGCCGTCCCACCTGCACGCCGCCCTCGCCCGCCTCGACGTGACACTCGCCGACTCCCAACGTCGGCTGCGCCATGCGCTGGGGCGAATCGAGGACGTGCGGCTCGTGCCCTATCGGAGCTGGGTGACACCGAGCCGCTGCGTGGTGCTCGGGCGCGCCGTATTGGAGGATGTCGCGCTGGAGGCGCAGCTCGACCGCTGGCCGCGGCTCATGCGCGTGGCGCATGAGAAGTTCTGGACGCTGGAGAGCCGCCCGGTTCCGGTGCGGGTGACCTGGGAGGGGCAGACTTCCACCGTCATGAGCGACTCGGGCGGGTTCATCGACGCGGGCTTCCCGCTGCAAGGCGCCGCCCCCCGCGTGATGACGAGCGCGCAGTTGAAGCTGGCAGACGAGCCCGGCGCTGCGCCGGTGCCCGTCGACGTGTTCGGGCTGCATCCGAGCGCCGAGTTCGGCGTCATCAGCGACATCGACGACACCGTGCTGGAGACGGAGCTCACGAACCCCTGGCGGCGGTTTCTGCAGCTCATCTACAGCAAGCAGCGCATGCGCCTACCGTTCGAGGGGATCGCGGCGCTGTACAAGGCGCTGGCGCGACCGCATAACCCCATCTTCTACGTCTCCAACGCGCCCTGGAACCTGTACCAGCACGTGGCCGAGCTGCTCGACCATCACGAGATTCCAAAGGGCCCACTCCTCTTGAGAGACTCGCGCATCGCGGAGCGCATCGTGCGCGACGAGGCGAGCGGCGAGGTCCGGGTGCACAAGCAGCGCGCGCTGCGCCGCATCGTCGAAGAGCACCCCAACCTCTCCTTCGTGCTGCTCGGCGACAGCAGCCGCCGCGACCCGCTGCGCTACGTGGAGATCGCGGAGGCCTTCCCGGGGCGCGTGGCCGCGATCTACATCCGCCGCGTGCACGGCATGCTGGCCCGCCGCGGCAGCCTCGACCGGTTGCAGCAGCGCGCCCAGCGGGCGGGCGTCGAGCTCTTGATCGCGAACGACACGACTACCATCGCGCAGCACGCGCAGAGCCGTGGCTTCGTGTCGGCGAGCGGCGTCGACCGCGTGCGCGAAGGCAAGGCCCGTGACGAGCAGGCCCCGGAAATCGAGCTCGGCGCGGCGGCCAACGCAGCGTCGAACGGCCCTCGTTGACCTTGAAAGGCCCCTCATGACGAGCGTGGGATTGACGAGCGTTGGGCCTCTGGCGCGGCGCGCGGCCGGCTTCGTGTCGCGCCATCGCTGGAGCGTGCCGCTGTCGCTGTCGTCGACGGTCTCTCTGCTCTACCTCGAGAACGAAATCAGCGACGGCGACGTCGACAGCATCGACGCGGTCGCGGCGGGCGTGGTGCACGGCTGGCGCGGCTCGATGGACGGCGTGATGCTGGCGTGCACCCAGCTCGGCGGCGGCGTGGGCATGGCGGTGGTGAGCTTCGCCGTGGTGGCCGCGCTCATCATCAAGCAGCGACGTCGCACGGCGCTGTTCATGGCCATCGCGGCGCTCGGCACGCTCGCGCTCAGCAGCGGCCTCAAGCTGCTCTTCCACCGCGCCCGCCCCGCCGATCTCGACTACCTGATCCAGATCCCCTCCTCTTTCTCGTTCCCGAGCGGGCACGCGATGGGGTCGATGGGTGTGCTGGCCAGCACCGTGGTGGTGCTCTACGCCGTGCGCGCGCCCCGCCTGCTCCGCACCATCGCTACGTTGATCATCGGGCTGTTCGTGTTCGGCGTGGCGCTGTCGCGGGTGTATTTCGGAGTGCACTACCCCTCCGATGTCGTCGGTGGCCAGCTGGCGGCGGCGGCATGGGTGAGCGTCCTCACGGGCTGGTTCTATCCGCGACTGTTCCCCGGCGAAGAGACGCTCGAGCCCGCGCCGAGCCCCTGAACGTTTGCCGTGCCGCGCTCGGGCAGCGTATGATGAGCGCTCCATGTCCGATCCGCTCCCGATCGTGTTCGTGCCGGGGCTGCTCGCGTCGCCGCGGCTGTATTTCGAGCAGCTGCCGGCGCTGTGGCGCCTCGGCCCCGTGACGGTGGCCGACCATACACGCGACGACGAGATGGCGCCGATCGCTCGGCGCATCCTGGCTGACGCGCCGCCGCGCTTCGCGCTGATCGGCCTTTCGATGGGCGGTTACATCGCGTTCGAGATGTTGCGTCAGGAGCCAGAGCGCGTGCTGCGGCTGGCTCTGCTCGACACGACCGCTCGCGCCGACACGCCCGAGCAGACCGAGAACCGAAAGCGGCAGATCGCGATCGCGCGAGCGGGGCGATTTTCAGACATCCCCGGTCTGATCTATCCGCGCCTGGTCCATCCCTCGCGCCACTCCGATGCGCAGCTGCAGCAGACGGTGCGGCGCATGGCGGAAGAGACGGGGGCCGAGGCGTTCATCCGACAGCAGACGGCGATCATGCGTCGAGCGGACTCGCGCCCCGGGCTCGGCGCCATCCGCTGCCCGACGCTCGCCCTGGTGGGCGAGCAGGACGAGATCACTCCTCCCGACCATGCCCGAGAGATGGCTGACGCCATCCCCGGCGCGCGGCTCGCGGTGATCGCGGGAGCCGGGCACGCTTCGACGCTGGAGGCGCCCGAAGCCGTCAACGAGGCGCTGCTGGCGGCGCTGCAGAGCTGAGCGCCTCACACGCCGAGCTTGGCGCTCATCGACACACATCGGCGTCGTGACGCCCGGGGTCGTGGCGGCGAGCCCGCACCTGACTCATTCGGCAAAGTATCTGGCGGAGCCCAGCCGAATTTCCGTCGCTTTCTCACCGACGCGAGGTGTTCATCGAATGTTTGGGTTCGATCACCCGGAGTGTGCGAGACTGCGCGCGCGCCGATGAGGCCTTGGAGTGCGGCGCGTATCGCGAGCGGCGAATTCTGGTCTGTCCCGACGTAGCTCCCATGGCGAACCTCGAACACCTCAAGACGCTCGGTATGCGCGCCTATGAGCTGGCGCGGCTTCGTCGCGCATCACGCATCGCGCTGTTGCTGGCGCCGCTCACCGTTGCCTGTCTCGCCGAGCCGCGGGAGCGGCAGGCTTGCGCGTCGCTCGGGGCCGCGCTGCTCGGCTGGTGCGTCTGGCTGCGCTGGCGGAGCCGTCGGGGGTCGGAGCTCGTCAACATCGGGCTGCTCGCCGGCAGTATCCCCTTGCTGCTCGGCGTCGCGCAGTCAGCGCTCGGTGTCGATTGCGACGAAGGCGCGGCCGAGCTGGCTTGCCTCTTGGCTTGCGCCCTTGGCGGCCTCGCTGGCGGCGTGCTCATCGCGCTCCGAGCGCCCGCGTGGCGGGCCCCGAGCGCGAGCTTCGCTGGCTCGGCTGGCTCACACGAGATTGGCCGTCGGAATGCCTGGGCGGCAGCCCAGGCGGGAGGCATCGCGGCGCTGGCCGCGGGCCTCGGCTGCTTGCGCCTGGGCGCCGCGGCGTTTCTGGCCGCGGCGCTCGGTGTTGTCGCCGGTATTGCCGCCGCGGCAGCCACCGTCTGGCGCGCGGCCTGACACGAGGCCTGCGCCTCGCGACGCACGAGCGGGTCAGGCCGGGCGCGCGGCTTTCACGGGGTCGGACAGCCCTCGAACTCGAGCAGCGGCTTGCCGCTCGGAACCTCCTCGGGGATCAGCTTGCAGAGCTCGGCTGGCGCTGCGCGCGGGTCGAGCAGGCCGTCGCGCACGAAGGCGACCAGGTCGGCAAGCTCTCTCGCGCTGAGCACGGTGGGCCGTGACAGCACCGGGTCGAGCGTGCTCAGCACGCGGTTGGCGGGCGCCACCACGTACGTCAAATCTTCATCGACACCCGCGGTGATGGGGTCGTAGCCGCAGGCGGAGGCCTGCACGTCCAGGTGATGAGCGATCGCGTCTTCGAGGCGGGTGAACGCGCCGTTGTGGAAGAACGTGGGCTGCATGGCGACGTTGCGCAGCGGCGAAGTGCGGAACTTATAACGATCTGCCGGGTTGGTGGTCACTTGCTCGAGGCCGAAATCGTCTTCCTCGTAGGGCCCATCGAAAATGACGTTGCCCAGCCCGACGCCGAAGAAGGGCGCAATCTGCGGCACGCCAATGTTGTGCATCTCGAAGTCGCTGAACATCTCGTTGGAGCCTCCGGCGACAGCGTGGCAGCCCACGCAGCCAGCCTCGCCGAAGAAGAGCAGCGCCCCTCGCTTCTGGCTGCGCGTCATCGCGTCGCGCTCGCCCCGGGCGAAGCGATCGATGGGGGCGTTGGCGGATACGAGACTGAACTCGAACTCGGCGATGGCGCGTCCGAACATCGAAAATTCGATGGCCTTGCCGGCCGCAACCTCCGGGAACACGGCGCCGAACAGCTCGCGGTAGCGCGAGTTTCCGTTCAGGCGCTCGAGCACCTCCTGGCGGATAGGCTCGTTGCGAAAGCCGCTCGTGTCTGCCGCCGGGCAAGCGGCGCCGAGGCCGTCGTCGAAGGCGTCGAAGCGAGGGCCGATCGTGCCACGCGTGCCCGTGAAGCCCGCGACCTCGACCAACTCCGTCGGCGGGATGAAGGCCTGAGCGATCAGCAGGTGGTCAATGACCGGATCGTTCGCGGGGAACGCTTCCGTTCCCTCGGGAGCCGGGAATGTGAAGCCGAGCGAGGCGTCGAACGGATCGCCCGAGGGCGCCGAGAAGCGGCCGTTCCACATCAGCTTCGGGTAAAACGCCGTGTTCGAGACCGACGGCGTGCGCCGCTGGTTGCGGGGGCCCGTGCGGGACGGGCCGACGATGCCGTTGTTCTGGACGCCGATCGCGATCGACTGGGTGTCGCCCATGCCTGCCGTGGGGGAGTGACAACCCGCGCAGGTGTTGTCGTCGTGCAAGCCGCCGTCGACGTCGAAGAAAAGCAACCGTCCGAGATCGCTCAGGGCGGGGTTCAGCTCGCGACCGAGTCGCCGCTCGAGCGAAGCCTCGACGCGCCCGCTGAAGCCAGCAGCACGCAGCGTGTCGGCGAGCCGTGCATCGAGGCCACCCGTTGGGCGCCGAGAAGTGTTCTGCGCCACCGCGCTTTGCGACGCCGCACTCGCTGACGGATGACTCGTCGATGATTCAGCGGCCGATTCGCTCGCTGACGATTCGCCGGACGACGCCAGCGCAACGCCACCGAACAGCGCGATGACAGCACCGGCGATCGCCGCCAGCGCTCGGCGACCGTCGCCGCTTTGCCTCCCACAGTGGCCTTTCTCGATTGGATTGCGCATCGACCTTCTGCCCTCTCTTGTCATTTGGCAATTGGAGTCACCCGGGAAGGCCGTGCGTGCCCGCTCGACCGCTCCGGTCAGACCGAGTGCGCCCACGCCCGCCGCTCCGGTGGCTGTGCGGCCACCGAGGCTACGCGCACACCCCAGCACACTCGCGACGGATAGCCGGAAGTCGCCCGAACGTGACCACCCCATTTCGCTTTTCTCGACGCTCGTTCGGAAGCGTCGACCCGAGGCGGTGGGGGTCACGAGCCGCGGAGGGCGGCCTATAGACGGCCGTGGTCCCAGCGGTGCAGTCGTGATCCAACCCTTCGGCATGAGCCAGACATTCGCGAGCCAGCCGCTCGATGAGGGCGGGCGGCTCGATGCGGGTCAGGCCATCGATCAGTCGAGGCAGATATCGCAGCGAAAGTCCGATCATTTGAGTCTGTGCGCATCCGGCCAGGTCGGCTTCCGGCGCAAGTCGGCGATGCTGGAAGAGGTCGCGCTCATCCACGAGGCAATGCCCGAGGGACAGCTAGACGACGTGAGTCTCGACACCCCGCTACTCGGGAAGACGCTGCGCGCCCCCATCGTCATCAGCGGGATGACGGGCGGAACGCCGGAGGCCGAGCGCATCAATCGCGACCTCGCGAGCCTGGCGGAGCGCTATGGGCTCGCGTTCGGGCTGGGCTCTCAGCGCGCGATGCTCCTTCGTCCGGAGACGGCGCGAACCTATCAGGTGAGGGACGTCGCGCCGAGCGCCCTCGTGCTCGGAAATCTCGGCCTCGTGCAAGCGCGTGGCATGACGACGTCAGCGCTGACCCGGCTGATGGCGGACGTGGGCGCCGATGCCCTGTGCTTGCATCTCAACCCGGCGATGGAACTCGTGCAACCCGGCGGCGACCGCGACTTCCGCGACGGTTACGCGACGATCGAGCGGCTGCTGCGGGAGCTGCCACTGCCGCTCGTCATCAAAGAGACGGGCTGCGGCATGTCACGCCGCACGGTGACGCGCCTGAAAGAGGTCGGCGTCCGGCACATCGATGTGGGCGGTGCGGGCGGCACCTCGTGGGTGGGCGTCGAGGCCCTGCGACTTCCAGACGGAGCGGCGGCGCTCGCCGAAGAGCTGTGGGACTGGGGCGTGCCTACGGCGGCGGCAGTCGCGGCCAGCGCCGATCTGGGGCTCGAGATCATCGCCACGGGTGGCGTGCGCAGCGGCACCGATGTGGCAGTGGCGCTCAGCCTCGGCGCGACGGCGGCAGGTTTCGCGGCCCCGCTCTTGCGGGCCCACAGCCACGGAGGTGTCGAAGAGGCCGCGCATTTCGTGGACGGCGTGCTCGCCAGCCTTCGGGCGCTCACGTTTCTGTGTGGGTGCCGCTCTGCGGCGAACCTGCGCTCTTGCCCAAAGGTGGTCTCACCCGCGCTCGACGGGTGGATCCGATCGCTCCGCGCCGAATCGGCCCCGACTGCTTGATGCAGCGCCCCATTGAATGAGAGCCGGCTCGACCAACCGGCTCGACCTCCAAAAACTTTGCGCGCGGGCCACCCCAGACCCGCGCCGCCAACGAACTGGGCTTCGCCCACGCCCGCCGCACTCGAATCAGCAGCCGCCGCTCTGCCCCGAAGCAGCTCGACGGCACTTCATCAGCCAAGGGAGATACACGTGCATCGATACTCGTACATTCCGGGCCTGCTTCTCGCGCTCGCGTGCAACAACGCCGAACCAACGAGCGCCGAGGTCACGAACGAAGAGCAATCGTTCGGCATCCTGCAGAGCGCGATCAGCACCGACTCCGCTCACAGTCGGGGCGACCGCACGCGTCACCGCCACGGGCGACATCACCATCGCAGACCTTCTCCCCGCTGCGAAGAGGGCGACGCGAGAGCTCCAATCTCGGAGGAGGTCGCCGAGTCATGCTGCGGCATCCCTGGCGACCGTGGCAACGAGCTCGGTGTGGGCAAGTTTTGCACTCGCGACGAACACTGCGCCGGCAACGCGGCCGCCACGCTTTGCTCCAGCATCGAGAACGACATCACCGATCACAAGAGCTTCTATTGCACGATCCCGTGCGACCCGAACCAGCTCGAGAACATCTGCGGCGAGGGCGCGAGCTGCATCTGCGAAGAGGTCGGCTGTGCCTGCACGCCCACTTCTTGCGTCGAGAATCCCCCCAACGATTGCGAAGAGCCCTGAGCACATCGCCGCTCGACGATAAAGATCCGCAGCGAGCACCGCACAGCAACGAGAAGACTACGGCGCGCTCCCTCGCTTCACCCGAGCTCGGTCAAAGGATGGTCATGGTCAGTTCGAATCCAGGAGCGGTGGGCATCGACGGTATCTCCGTCTACGTTCCGAAGCTCTACCTCGAGCTCGGCGGCGAGTGGGCGCGCGCCCGCGCGTCGGCCGCTGGCACCGACGTGGCGACCCTTGCACAGAAGCTGTCCAAGGGGATCGGTGTGCGTCGCATGGCCATCCCCGACGCGCATGAGGACAGCGCCACCATGGCGGCCATGGCCGCCAAGCGGCTGATCGATCGGCTTGGCCTCGATCCGACCGACATCGGCTACCTCGCCGTCGGCACGGAGACGACGGTCGACCAGTCCAAGTCGATCGGCGCGTATGTGCTCGGTATGCTTTCGCGGCACTACGGGGTCCCGCTCTCACACGTCGGCTGTCCGCAAATTCAGTTCGCGTGCATCGGCGCCACGTATGCCCTCGAGGCCGCCTGTGCGCTGGTGCGCTCCGGCGCGCTGCGCGGGCGTTCGGCGCTGGTCATCGCGACCGACGTCGCCCGCTACCCCAAGGGTGACCCAGGGGAGTGCACGCAAGGCGCGGGAGCAGTCGCGATGCGCGTGTCGGCCGCGCCCCGCCTGCTCGAGCTCGACGGCATTCACTGGCCGACCATCTCGCTCGACGAACGCGACTTCTTCCGACCCAACTGGTCGAGCGAGGCCGTCGTCGACGGGCACTACTCGGTCGACCTGTACCTCGAATGTGTGGATCGGGCGCTGTGCGCCGCGCTCGAAGCTGGCGGAAACGAGGTCGCTGGCCAGCTCCTCGAGTCGGACCACTTCCTGTTTCACACGCCCTTCCCACGGATGGCCGAATACGCCGCGGCGCGACTGTATCGCCGGCTCGCGGGGCTGCGAGAGGCCAACGCCACCCCAGCGCGGGGCAGCGCCAGCGAAGAGCGGGCGGTCGATCGCGAGGTGCAGCGCACCGCTGAATTCCAGGCCTGGTTCGACACGCGCTGCAAGCCCGCGCTCGGGCTGCTCGGCGACATTGGCAACGTTTACTCCGGTGCACTCTATCTTTCGCTGGCCTCGCTGCTCGAGGGCCTCGCCGAACGTGCAGCGGCGGCCCGCCGCTTCACGTTATTCTCTTATGGCAGCGGTGCGAGCGCCAAGCTCTTCAGCGCCGTGTTGCCCCCGGCGTCGGTCGTGCAGGCAACCGGCCTCGCCCTCGATCTGACCGATCGAGACGCCGCCGGTGGAACGGGGCGCCGCCGGGCGCTGCGGCTGTCAGAGTACGACCGTTTGCACGATCTCCACGGCCAGTTGTCGGCCCGGCGAGGTGTCGTGCCCGAGAGCGTGGCTCGCCCCACGAACGAGTTCGCGCTCCTGCGCTACGGGAGCGAGCGCTCGGATGCGCGCGTCGACGTCGGCTATCGCTATTATGACTTCGTCTCAGCTCCCTAGCTCCTGCGCGCAAGCCATGCACGGCATCCCTCTCTCCGCTGCGTATTCGCACGGGCGGCTCGGAGATTGACCATGGGCGCTGCAATCGTCGGCACGGGCGCGTACGTTCCAAACCATGTCGTCAGCAATGACGACCTGGTCCGAATCCACGGGGTCGACACCAGCGACGAGTGGATCGTCTCGCACACCGGCATTCGCGCCCGTCGCTGGGCGAGCGCCGACCAGGCCACATCTGACCTGGCTCATGAAGCGGCACGGCGCGCGCTCGACGACGCGGGGGCGACGCCAGCGGATGTAGCCCTCGTCATCTGCGCCACGTCGTCACCCGACTACCCCATCCCGGCCACGGCCAACTTGGTGCAGCATCGCCTCGGTATCCAGGCGGGAGGATTCGACATCAACGGCGTCTGCTCCGGCTTCGTCCAGGCGCTGGTCACCGGCTTTGCGCTCTGCGAGCAGCTCGCGAGCGGGCTGGTCTTGGTCATCGGTGCCGACACTTACTCGCGCCTGATCGACTTGCGCGATCGGCGCACCGCGGTGTTCTTCGGGGATGGCGCGGGCGCCGTTGTGCTCGCACCGAGGGCGGGCTCGTCTTGGCTGCAAGGGTCGAGCCACGGCTGTAATGGCGCGGCGTTCGATCGCATCATCGTGCCGATGGGTGGGTCTCGCACGACGACGACCGCGGCCGGTATCGATGCGGGCGAGCACAAACTGCGGATGGATGGGCGCTCCGTCTGGGAGTTCGCGACGCAGCGGGTGCCTGCCGCTGTCCGTGACGTCGCCGCGCGGAGCGGACTGTCGGTCACCGATCTGGACTTGCTCATTCCGCATCAGGCTAACCTACGCATGCTCGAGCACTGCGCGCGGGAGCTCGAAATGCCGCGCTCAAAGCTGGTGACGAACGTAGAACGATATGGCAACACGGCGGCCGCATCGATCCCGATAGCGCTCCACGAAGCGCGCGTCGAGGGCAAGCTCGGTAGCGGCCACCGGGTAGCGCTGGTCGCGTTCGGCAGCGGGCTGTCGTGGTGCGCCGCTTGCCTTCGCTGGGGCTGAACCAATGGATGAATCCCCCTCTTTTCCGGTCTTCTCCGACTTCGCTGCCGACGTCTGCCAGCGGGTGGAAGCGCGGCTCGGCCAGCTCTTCGAGCGCCATCGCACGCACCTCGCCGGGCTCGACGAGCACCTGCCGCCGCTCGGAGACGCGGTCTTCGACCTCACCCTGCGAGGGGGCAAACGGCTGCGCGCGGTGCTCGTAGCATCCGGGCTGGTCGCCGCGAGTCCCGAGGCCGATCTCGCCCCGGCGGTCCGCGCAGGAGCCGCGATCGAGCTATTACAGACCTACTTCCTCATCCACGACGACTGGATGGACGGTGACACGCTGCGCCGAGGTGGCCCGACCGCGCACGTCGCACTCGCGGAGCAGCTCGGAGATGCACGCGTCGGCGAGTGGGCGGCGATATTGGCGGGCGACTACGCCATCGCCCTCGCGCAGACGGAGCTCGCGAGCGCTGCGAGCGCGCCAGCCGTTGCGCTGTCGATCCTCCAGCAATTCGCGGATATTCAGCGAGACACCGTGTGCGGACAGTTCCTCGACGTCACCGGCGCTGCCGAGTACGTGAGTGACTACCGGCTGGAAGAGCTCAAGACCAGCACGTACTCCGTACGCGGCCCGCTCGTGATGGGGGCTACCCTGGGCGGCGCCAGCCAGCAACTGCTCGAGGCGTGTAATGGCTACGGAAGTGCGCTCGGCGTTGCGTTTCAGCTGCGCGACGACCTGCTCGGCCTTTTCGGAGATCCGCGTACGACCGGCAAGCCGCGAGGGAACGACCTGATCGCCGGCAAGATGAGCTCGGTCATCCGCGACGCGCTGCGCGCTGCCAACCCCAGCGAACGCGGTGCGCTCCGCGCCGTGCTCGACCGGCTCGACTCAGGGCCGGATGCTCTCCAGCGTGCGCTCGATGCCGTCTCATCGTCGGGTGCCGTACGCCGCTCCGAGGCTCGAATTGCCGAGCTCTCATCGCAGGCAGCTCGAAACCTGCGGGCTGAAGCGGGCTTCTCGGCGCGCGGCCTCACCTATCTGAGCCAGCTGGCGACGCGTCTCACGGATCGCACGGCTTGAATCACCGACAATACCAGCACATCGAATGCGCTGCGAGCGCGCGGCGATGCTCGTCCGCCCCTCGCCCTCTGGGCACTCCTTTGGCTCTCGGCCTTTGTGCCCGCCGCATTCCCGCCCGCCGCATTCCCTCCCGCCGCATATTGCCTGCGTCCGCAGCCTTCGCGACGCCGCGGCTTTCCGGTCAATCTCCGTAGATGCGGCGCCAGGCGAGATGCAGGCGCTCGAGGGCACGCTGCTTGCGCTTGCGCGTCGAGGCGTCGGCGGGCAACGGCGCATCGCCGAGCGCCTCGCCAACACACGTTGCGGCGCTCGTGGAGCCGCCACCCGTAGAACTGCCGAGCCCCAGTGTGCCCAGCGCGTGGCCACTCAGCGATGGGACGCCCAGCGCCGCTTGCATCACGGCCCTGTCTTTGTCGGTGAGGTCTTCGATGGCTCGTTCGAGCGCGACGTGCATCTCGCGCTCGACGGCCGCCTCTTCCACGTTCGCGTCGGAGTGGGGTGCCCACGACAGATCGGGCGATTGATGCTCTCTGCATCGCTGCCGCTTGCGACGGAACGTCATCACCTCGTAACGGGCGATGCCTCGCACCCACGCCAGGCCGTCCCGCGTGCCGTCAAAATCAGCGATACGGCTGAAAACCTTGACGAGCGCCTCTTGCGCGGCGTCTTCCGCGTCGCTCCCGTACGGGAGCGAGCGACTACAGTAGCGGAGCACGATCGGCCAGAGCAGACCGAACAGCGGCGCGAACGCCGCACGATCGCCGTCTGCGAAGCGGACCATCAAGGCGGTGAGAAGCCCGGCAGAGACACCGGCAACGACTCCGGATTGGACACCGGTGGCGACTTCGGAAGAAGTTCCGGACGGAACGTTGTGGGGCGAATGACGAGTATTCACGATGGGCAACACGGCTGACGAGCGATCCAACCACTACGAGTCCTCTGTAGACGGGCCGCTCGAGCGACTGTCTCTCCAGCCTCTCGTGCGATCGCGTTACCTCCCAACGCGACCGCTAGCAGCTACCGTCAAACGACCTGACACCCCGCATTGTTGACGTAACACAGTCGCATCGACAACGTGAAGACTGATTTTTCGATCCCGCGGGCTGATCGCTCGTGCTGGCTCTCTCGTCTCGTTGCTCTCGCCATGTTCATCTCCTGTCGTGCTGATGACTCGCTCGCGGGTCTCGAATCACTCTGTCGTCGCTCTGTCAAACTCGCTCTGTCAAACTCGCTCTGTCAAACTCGCTCTGTCAAACTCGCTCTGTCAAACTCGCTCTGTCGAACTCGCTCTGTCGAACTCGGGTTTCTGCTCGAGTCCCCCGCCCGCTCTTGGTCACCCGATGAGCCGGGCTCGGGCCAAACATTGAAGTCGAGCAGTGGCGTGACCTTCGAACGTGCTCCTCGAACGCCCGCTTCGAACGTTTCGGGAACGCGGCCGATCGAGCCCGCACACCATGATCTGTCAGATACCCTGCCAAGCAAGGCCGCGAGCCGTACCCTCGTCGTGGCATTCACAGCGATCATCACCGGCCCTCCACGCAAGTTCAACGCACGCCGCCGAGACACGCGACTGGGCCCCTGCTCTGAGCTCATGAGTCTGGCTCGAGGATTCCATCCATCAAGGAGCATCCGGCGTTTCTCTGGCGATGATTCACCAGGCTTGACCGGGGCGCACCAGCGGCAACCCCCTCCTCGCGCATTCGGCGCCCCACGGCTCACGCTGGGGTGCGCTCGCCGTGCGACAGTGCCAACCGCGACGTGCCAACCGACGGGTTGCGGAGCCGAGCGTGCTCGCGGAGCTCTCGAGTGCTCTGCGACTGGCGCCCGTGCGCCACACCCGATGCCATGTACTAGGCGCAGCGCCGCGCGACCTGCGCCCTGCTTCTTCATCAACTGTCTCACGATATCGACTCCGGCTCATGTTCTCGGGGGCTCCTGCGGCTGACTGGCTCCTCGTGTTAGAGGACGCGCCGAATGCGGGCGATGCTCATCTGCCGGGTCGACGCCCCCCCACAACCCGCGCAGCGGGGAGGCGGCGACCCCGCGCCGATCGAAGGCCAGTGGCACTGGTCGCTCGCCCCTGCGAAGAGTGTGCCTGCGGCTGGTGACGCTCTGCTCGATGGCTCTCGGCGTCACGGCGACGACGCTCAACACGAGCTTGGACCTGGTCCAGACTTGCAGATGCCGGCCGCGGCCAGCTTTCGACATGTGTCCGGCACGACGGCTTCCCCAGGTGATTGACGAAGGCGTTGCGCGACGCTACGGCGCAAGGTTGGTGGCCCATGGCCTGACCTACTCACGCTTCGACTCGCCGATATCGTCACGGCGCCCATCGCGGCCCGGTCGATGAACGGTCGATGAAAAGAGGTGATGGGTCGGGCTGTGCGCGGTAATCATCCCGCGGTGACACACGAGGTCGTGCACAATTACCTCATGAATTCGCGGAACCGTGGCACGGGGCGCTAGAGCTCGCGTCGTGCGCGCCGAAGATCGGTAGAACGCCGGCGAGCTATGGCGCGGCTTCGAAATCGGTTGGGGGCCGTCACACGTTCGCTCCTAGCGCCTAATTCGGGTCCGAACGCTTCGCGGTGCCAGACGAGGCAGGGGTAGCCCTCACACCAATCTCAGCGCCCGTAGCGCTGGAAGCCCATCGATCCGCGTCGGGCGCGTGTCGTCCGCGATCGTGCGCCGCGGTATGTCGCCCTCGGCGTTCTTCAACCAGGAGGACTGGCAGCGGTGTCCGACGAAACGCTCATTGGTTATCTGCTGGCAGCGCTCGATGCGGCTCCCCGACGCTCGCTCATCAGCCGTCCGACGGGCTGCATGACGACGTACGAGGACGCTGTTCGCCGCCTGATGACCATCGCCGATGGGTTGAGTGCGCTCGGCATCGAGCGCGGCGAGTACGTCCCCTGCTATCTCGACGACCCTATCCCGACAACCTATTTCACGCTCGCCTGCGCGGCCGTTGGCGTGGTGCCGGTACCCTTGTCGCCGGTCTTCTCCGCCGAGTATTTCGTCGACGGCATCGTGAAGCGCCTGGGAGCACGGCACGTGTTCACCACCGCCGAGCACGTGCCGCGACTGCTCGCATCGGGGCGGCATGTCCTTTGTTTTGCCGCTTCTGGCAACGGCGATCCAGCGCTCCTCGCGCAGGGCACCCGAACGGGGAGGGGCGGCCCCAGCATCTCGCTCGTCGCTGATGACGCCGCAATGAGCCCTACCCAGGCTCGAGCCGCGCTGGCGGCGCGTGCTGCGGCGCTGCGCGCCGGCGACGTGTTCATGGTGCAACCGACAGCGGGCTCGACGGGCGCACCGAAGCTGGTGTCGAGGCAGCATCGCGCATTCACACGCTACGCCAGGTTCGTCGGCGACGCGGTGCGTGACGAGAGCGAAACCCACGAGCGATTCCTCGTCGCCGCGGCCCTGACACACGCTTTTGGGCTGCACATGCTGGCCACCGCGCTGCGACTCGGAGCGACGCTGGCCATACCGAGCTCCGTCGACACGCGCATCCGCTTGGCCGAGGTGCGCGCGCTCGACCCCACCGTGCTGCCCCTCTTGCCTCGCGTCCAGAAGGTGCTCTACGCGAGCGCCTCGGCCGAACCTCGCGGCCCGATTTTTGGGCCGAGCGCGCGGGTCGTGTGCAGCGCCGGCGGCTCCCCCCCGCGCGACATCCTGGAGGCGTTCCAGCGCGAGGGCGTTCGGGTTGTGGAGTTCTATGGGTCGTCCGAAGCGTCGCTGGTCGCGGTCACACCGCGCGAGGGCTGGCGGCCGCCCTTCGCGGGCGAGGTCGTCCCCGACGCCGAGGTACGTATCGCCCCCGATGGCGAGTTGCTGGTGAAGTCGCCCGGCGTCACCACGGGATACGTGGGCGATGAGCCCGCCACGCACGCGGCTTTCAGCGACGGCTTCTTCCGCACGGGCGACTTCGCAGCGCTCTCGGCGGGAGGGGCGCTCCGCATCCTGGGCCGCAAGTGCGACGTGTTCAACACCCCAGAGGGCAGCAACATCCACCCGCGCCGCATCGAAGAGATGCTGGAGGGCCTGCGCGGAGTGCATCAAGTCGTGCTCGTGGGCGACCAGCGGCCCTTCATTGCCGCGCTGATCGTCGTCACGCCCGATGCCGTCGGCCCACCCAGTAGCGATGACGCGGTCGAACGCTCTGTCGAGGCTGCCTCGGGCGTCTGTCGATGCCTCGATCGACGGCGCCACGCCGCTCTGTACGCGGAGATCGAGGCAGCGATCGCCAAGGTCAACACGGGGCTGGAGGAGCTCGAGCGCGTGACCGCGATCGCCCTGCTCGACCGTCCGTTTCCAATCGACGTATACGCGCTCGTGGGGGCGGGCAAGGTGCGGCGCGACCGACGTGCGCTGGCTGACGCCTACGGCTCGCTCATTGACAGCCTCTACGCAGCTGCCCCGTGCGCGGACTCCGTGTCGAGTGCCGCACGTCGGCCAGAGCACGCGACGGGCAATAGCCCGGAGCACGCGACGGGACATCAACCGGAGCCCGCGACGGGACATCGACCGGAGGGCGGCATGGGCCTGCGCGCCGAGCCCGCCCCAGCAGCGCGCTCCGAGCCCGCAGCGAGCGTACGCTCGTCGCCAGACGTGAGCGCACCGCCCGGCGCCGGGGCGGTGCGCGCTCGCCCCCTCTATGCCG